>ENA-UOVV01000049-UOVV01000049.1-compost-metagenome-genome-assembly--contig:-NODE-49-length-186422-cov-10.058540_pt1 | contig 186422 bp, 157 predicted proteins | sample MGYA00238155_ERZ761577 | MGnify/ENA primary metagenome ERZ761577 (study PRJEB28898, sample SAMN06268775) | compost metagenome | isolation source: Emeryville, CA | place: USA:Emeryville, CA | collected...
GTCTGCCTGTCACGCAGAAGGTCGCGGGTTCGAGTCCCGTCCATCCCGCCAGTTTTTTAAACGCCGACTTTCTGCTAAGTTGGCGTTTTTCTTTGTTACTGAACGACGCACGAGCGTCTGTGCGCGCGTACATGAACAATTCAGCGCGCTACGTGGCGGCCGTTTAGTCTTGCCCGGCGGTGAAGCGGTACTGGCTGTTGAAGATGAGCTCGATTTTTTTGGTGACGAAAATGCGGACCTTGATCGTGCCTTCGGATGTGCCGGGCGCACGGGGCGTGGCGTGACCTTCGATGCGGCGGGTTTCACCGTCTTTGTTGTGTGCAATGCCGCTGAAGGCGACGCGTTCGCCGCGTTCGAGTTGCGCGAGTTGTTCGTCGGAGAAATCGATCTGCAGGCGTCCGGCTTCGCTTAAAAAGAAATACGGGAAAACCTTCGCCTGATAGGACGTCTTGTAGGCGCCGTCGCTGCGCTCGAGCACGCCGGGGATGAGCGTGACGTTGCCGATATAGATCGAGGTTTTGGTGACGGGGATTTCCACGCGATCGTACGGACCGGCGGCGAGACGTACGGCGCCACTCAGCAGAAGAAGGGCAAGGGATAACTGCGCGCGGAAACGCATGCGGCGACTGTGCGGGTGAGGAGGCGTCGGGCAATCACGCTTTGCGGTGCGTTTTTTGGGGCGCGCGTTCCAGGCAAGGGACCTCAGGCGAATGGACTTGCCGCGGTTTTCGCGTTGCGCGCGAGCGCGGGACGGCGTGTGTTGGCGGGCTGTATGGCCAAACCTTCTCACGTCACTTGGGGTGGGCGCTTTAGCGCCGGACCAGCGGAGCTCATGCTCGCGTTTAGCGAGTCAGTCTCGTTTGACCGCCGGCTGGCGCCGTTCGACATCCAAGGCAGCAAAGCGCACTCGGCCATGCTGGCGAAAGTCGGGATCATCACCGCCAAGGAGCGCGATGCGATCCATGCCGGGCTCGACGCCATCCTCGCCGAGATCGAGGCGGGCAAGTTCGTGTGGGACGAAAAGCTTGAAGACGTGCACATGAACATCGAGCAGGCGTTGACCAAACGCGTGCCGGCCGCGGCGCGTCTGCACACGGCGCGCAGTCGCAATGACCAAGTCGCGACGGACATGCGTTTGTTCTTCAAACATGCTTGCGAGGTCATCTCGGAAAAAATCGCCGGCGCTCAACGCGCGATCCTGAAGCTCGCGCAGGACAACGACGACGTGCTCATTCCCGGCTACACCCATCTGCAGCGTGCGCAACCGGTGTGGCTCGCGCATCATCTTTTTGCGTATTTGGAAATGCTCGAACGCGATCGCGACCGTTTCGCGGTTGTCGCAGATCACGCCAACTGGTGTCCGCTCGGCTCGGGCGCGATCGCAGGAACGACGCTGCCGATCGATCGCGAGTTCACGGCGATCCAGCTCGGTTTCGTCGATGCGAAGGGCAAGCCGCGCGTGACGCAGAACTCGATGGATACGGTGGCGGATCGCGATGTGTTTATCGAGTTCGCGCATGCGTGCGCGCTCTTCGGCGTGCACATCTCGCGCATCGCGGAAGATCTGATTTTGTGGAACAGCGCGGAGTTTAAATTCATCGAGTTGCCCGACGCGTTCTGCACGGGCTCGTCGTTGATGCCGCAGAAGAAAAATCCCGACTCGTGCGAGTTGCTGCGCGGCAAATCGGCGCGTCTCCAAGGTAATCTCCACACGCTGCTGACGCTCGCGAAGGGCCTGCCGCTCACGTACAATCGCGATCTGCAAGAGGACAAACCGCCGGTCTTCGACAGCTTCGATCAGACGTGTCTGTGCGCCGATGTGCTCGCGGGCACATTCACGGGCGCGGAGATGAATCGAGCGCGTTGCAGCGAAGCGGTCTCGGATCCTGCGCTGCTCGCGACGGATCTCGCGGATTATCTCGTCGAAAAAGGGGTGCCGTTTCGCGAGGCGCATCACGCGGTGGGTGCGATCGTGCGCATCGCCGAAAAACTTTCGGTGAAATTGAATCTGTTGCCCGAGGAAGAAGTCGCGTCGGTGCATCCGGCTTTTGGCCCGGACTGGGTCGAGGTTTTCGATCTGCAACGCGCGATGAAAAAACGCGCGGGCACAGGCATGCCGGGTCCCGCGCAAATCAAGAGACAGTTTGCGCGCTGGCAGAAGCGTCTCGGCTGAGTCGTGCGTGCGCCTCGTGCAATGATGCGCCGGGGTTCATCTTCTCGAAAGAATCTCCGCATGGCGCGGCGAACACGTCGCGCTGTCGCGGGCGAAGACGGTTCGTCGCGTCCTTTCCTCCTGTTCGTCGTTGTGGATGCCTGCTGAGCATCCCGCTGCCGTGCTCCATCACATTTTTCCCACCAAGAAAACCGATCCTGAACTGGCGCCATTCCGGTCGGGACTGGTGTTTGGTTTTTTCAACGCGCTGACGTGGCAGGTCGGTCTCGGCACGCCGCTGGTGTTGTTTGCGCAACAACTCGGCGCGACGCCGCTGCAAGTCGGATTGGCGACATCGTTCGTGTTATTGCTGACGCCGATCCAAGTGCTCTCGACGGCGCTGCTGCCGCGCTACGGTTTCAAGAAAGTGATGTTGGGCGGGTGGGGCACCCGGAGTATTTTTCTCGTCGTGCCGATCGTGCTCGCGGCGTTGGCGCCGTGGTGGGGAGTGCGGGGTTGGATGGCGCACACGCTCGTGTGGAGCGTGTTTTTCTTTTGTTTATGTCGGTCGGTCGGAGCGGCGTCGTTTAATCCTTGGATCTACGCGATCGTGCCGGTGACGGCGCGCGGACGCTATTTTGCGAACGATCAATTCGTGGCGAGTATCGGCAGCGTGGTGACGTTGCTCACGTGCGCGGGATTATTTGCGTTGCTGCCGGTTTATCACGCGCTGCTGATTCAGTACGCGATCGCGTTGATGGGATCGACGCTGAGTTTTTTCGCGCTGAAAAAACTGCCCGACGGACCCAAGCCCACGGCGATCGGCGTGGCGGAAGTGCTGCGCGACACGCCGCGGCATATTTTTTCGCCGGGCCTTTTCCGCCGTTATCTCTGGATCGTCGTCTGGTATTCGGTGATCTCGACGCCGATCCCGGCGTTCATCGCGTATTATCTGAAATCGGTGCCCGGATTTTCGATGGGCGAGATCATCGGTTTCGAAGTGGTGCGCTATCTCGGCGTGTTTCTCGCCGCGGGCACGATCCGGCATCGGATCGATCGCGCGGGTGCGAAGCCGTTTTTGATGATGTCGCTCGGGCTGTATCTCGCGGTGAGCGTGTTTTGGTGGGCGTTTCTGCGAGGCGGTTTCGGCGGTGTGCCGGGAGTGATCATCGCGTATCTGTTTCTCGGCATGGGCGTATCGGGATGGACCATCGCGAATCTGGGTTACCTGCCGAAAATCGTGCCCGAAGGTGAACGTCCGTTGATGGTGTCGATTCACGGCGCGGTGACGTCATGCCTTGGCGGCTGCGCGCCGATTGTGTGGGGCTGGTTTCTCAAGGACGGAACGGGTGCGGGTGCGGCGGGCGCGATCGACGTGTCGGTTTTCGGATGTTTTTTTGTGGTCGTGGCGGTGAGTGCGGTAGCTCTCCTCGCGTTGGTCGGAAAGCTGCCGGAAAACACGGAAGAAAAAGTCGAGCCGCTCACGATCGGCAGCGCGGTGATGCGGCCTTTCCGGGCGATGTCGTATCTCGTGAATCTCGTGCTGCCGCCCACGCGGGCGGAGGAAAACGAAACGACCGATCGCGATGCCGGCGGCGAACGCCGCTGAGCGCTTGGCGCGGCGAGGATATTTTTCGCAAATCCGCGCTTCCTTCGTGAAGCCCGGCGCGCATGCTCTTGCGGCTCTGCATGGCCAAGGTCCGTCTTCTTTCCGAACGAGTCGCTAATCAGATCGCCGCGGGCGAGGTGATCGAGCGGCCGGCTGCGGTCGTGAAAGAGCTCGTGGAAAACGCACTCGATGCCGGCGCGACGCGAATCGAGGTCGAGTTTCGCCACGGCGGACGCGCGCTTTTGCGCGTCGAAGACAACGGCCACGGGATGTCGCGCGACGACGCGTTGATGGCGCTGGAGCGTCACGCCACGAGCAAGATCACCGAAGCGGATGATCTGAATCGGCTGGCGAGTTTCGGTTTTCGCGGAGAAGCGCTGCCGTCGATCGCGAGTGTATCCCGTTTTGAACTACAAACGCGCGAAGCCGGTTCGGATCTCGGTACGGAGATTTTGGTTAACGGCGGGAAGTTTGTGCACGTGCGCGACTGCGGACGTCCGGTGGGAACGCGCATCGAGGTCACGCATTTGTTCAACTCGGTGCCGGCGCGCCGGAAGTTTCTGAAAACCGACGCCACCGAGGCGGCTCACATCGTGCAAGGCGTGCGGCTCTACGCGCTGGCGTTTCCGCAGGTGGCGTTCACGCTCATCGAGGACGGACGCATCGTATTTCGCTCGCCGCAATGCGCGACGCTGGCCGAGCGTGTGACCGAGATTTTCGGACGCAGCGTGGGCGAAGGTTTGGTGGAACTCGCCGCGGAAGAGCAGGGCATGCGGCTCACGGGACTGATCGGTCGTCCGGGGCAGGGGCGCGCGACGCGTCACGAGATGATCGTATTCGTCAACCAGCGGCCGGTGGACAGTCGCACGCTCAACTACGCGCTGATCGAAAGTTATCACGAATCGCTGCCGAAGGGGCGTTATCCCGCGGCGTTTGTTTTTTTCGAAATCGATCCCGCGGCGGTGGACGTGAATGTGCACCCGTCGAAACGCGAAGTGCGTTTTCGCAGCGAACAACAAGTGCGCTCGTTCGTGATCCGTCATGTGCTCGCGCGCCTGCGCGAACTCGGCGCGCAATCGGCATCGACGATGATCGTGAATCCGTCGCCGACGACTTCGCTTCCCGCGCCAACTCCACACGCGACGCCATCGACGACGGATGCTCCCGAGCCGCGCGAAACGGCCGCGCTGCCGCCATCGACGAGTGTTTCGCCGATAACGCCAGCATTCCCGGCTGCGCAGCCGCCGGCACCGGCTCCCGCGTTTACGCCGCACACATCGACATCGAATATTCCTGTGCCGCTTCCGGCGAGGCCGCGCACCGCGACGGCGCCGTCGAATGCGGCAGGAGAAAACGCGGCCCCGGCGTTGCGCCGTTGGCGTTATCTCGGGCTCGCGCACAGCACGTACGCGCTGTTCGAAACGGCGGCGGGTTTGGTGCTGCTCGATCGGCGCGCGGCGCATGAGCGCATCTGGTTCGAGCGGCTGCAGGCGCAGTTTCGCGATGGCGAGATTCCGGTGCAGCGGCTGCTCTTCGCGGTGCCGCTGGAACTCGATCCGATTGCGACGGCGTTGTTGCTCGATCGCTTGAAGTTTTTTGAGCGTCACGGCTTCGAGATCGCCGAGTTTGGCCGCGGCTTTTTCCGCATCGAAAGTGTGCCCGCGTGGATGGAGCCGGCGGATGCGGAGCCGTTCGTGCGCGAGTTGCTCGGAGCGCTGCGCGATGGACGTATGCAGGATCAAAATATCGAGGTTGCGCGCGAAGAACTCGCCCGGCTCGCCTCGGCCCGCGCGATCCGGCTTCCGGAAACGACGAGCGAAAGCGAAATGCAGTCACTCGTGGCGCAGTTGTTCGCTTGCCGCAGTCCATTGACCAGTCCGTCAGGTCGGCCCACGCATATCGAGTTAGGCCACGGCGAGCTGGCGCGGCGCTTCCAAAAGTAGGCCTTTGGCCGGGCGAAGTTCGCGCGGTTTTTTGACCTCCGGCGAGTGTTGGAAAATTTGCGTGACCGCTATTGGCGCAGTGGCACGGTTTGTGGTTGGTTCTCCGACCGTCCGGCGCCTTAAGCGCCCGAACAACCTCTTCTTAAAAATGCCCGCGACTACCAAATCCAAGAAGTCAGCTCCCGCATCCGTCACCTCAACCGCCGCTCAGGAAAGCGCGTCCGACAAGGGCAAGATCAAGCAGGCCATCCTGCGCCATCTCACGTACACCTTGGCGCGTGACCGGCACACGGCGACGATGCGCGATTGGTGGCTTTCGACCGCCATGGCGGTGCGCGAGAGCATCCTGTCGCGCCTCATCGCGACACAGGGCGTGCACAACGATCAGAACGTCCGCCGCCTCTATTATCTCTCGCTCGAGTACCTCATGGGGCGGCTCACCGAGAGCAATATTTCCAACACGAATCTCAACCAGGCCGTGCGCGAGGCGCTCGATGAGCTCGGCATTTCGTTCGAAGACATCCGCGAGCAAGAAGTCGACATGGGGCTCGGCAACGGCGGCCTCGGTCGTCTCGCCGCCTGTTTCCTCGATTCACTCGCGACGCTGGATTATCCCGCGATCGGTTACGGCATTCACTACGAGTTCGGCCTGTTTAAGCAGGAATTCGTCAACGGCCACCAAGTGGAGCATCCCGATAGCTGGATGATCTTCGGCACGCCGTGGGAAGTGGTGCGCCCCGAGTATGCGGTCACGATCCAGATCTACGGCCGCGTGGAAAACGTCTTCGACGATTGCGGAAATTATCGTCCGCGCTGGGTCGATACCAAGAGTGTGATGGGCGTGCCGTACGACATTCCCATCGCCGGCTACGGCACCAAGACCGTGAATCTGCTGCGTCTCTGGGCGTCGCGCTCGACCGAAGAGTTCGACCTCGCGGCGTTTAATTCGGGCGGCTATGTCGAAGCGGTGCGCGAGAAGGTCGTGGGGGAAACCATCTCGAAGGTGCTTTACCCGAACGACAAGACGGAGAACGGCAAGGAGCTGCGCCTCGTCCAGCAGTATTTCTTTGTCGCGTGTTCGCTGCGCGACCTCATCCGTCGCCATTTCCGCAACGGCAGCACGGGCAACACCTGGGACAATTTCGCCGACAAAGTCGCCATCCAGCTCAACGACACGCACCCGGCGGTCGCCGTGCCCGAGCTCATGCGCATCCTCGTGGACGAGGAAAACATCCCGTGGGATCGCGCGTGGCGGATCGTGAATTCAGTTTTTGGATACACGAATCACACGCTGCTGCCCGAGGCGTTGGAAAAATGGAGCGTGCCGCTCTTCGGCCGCGTGCTGCCGCGCCATCTCCAGATCATTTACGAGATCAACAAACACCTCTTGCAGGAGGTCGAAGCGAAGTGGCCGGGCGATGTCGGCAAGATGCAGGCATGCTCGTTGATCGAGGAGTCCGGCCCGAAGTTCGTGCGCATGGCCAATCTCTCCGTCGTCGGTTCGCATGCCGTCAACGGCGTGGCCGCGCTGCACACGGAGTTGTTGAAGAAGGATCTCTTCCCGGAATTCGACGCGCTGTATCCCGGCAAATTCCAAAACAAAACCAACGGCATCACGCCGCGACGCTGGCTGCTCGATTGCAATCCGCGTCTCTCCGACTTGATCACGCGCACGCTCGGCAACACCGACTGGGCGCGCAATCTCGACCTGTTGCGCGGGCTGGAAAAATACGCGGACGACGCGGCGTTCCAGAAGGAGTTCATGGCGATCAAGCGCGCCAACAAGGAAGCGCTCGCCGCCGTCATCAAAGCCGAGTGCGGCATCGAAGTTTCGCCCGACGCGCTCTTCGATGTGCAGATCAAGCGTCTGCACGAGTACAAGCGCCAGCATTTGAATCTGCTGCATATCATGGCGCTTTATCGCCGGCTGCTGCAGAATCCGTCGCTCGACATCGTGCCGCGCGTTTTCGTTTTCGCCGCCAAGGCCGCGCCTGGCTACGATCTCGCGAAAAATATCATCCGCGCGATCAATCTCATCGGTGCGAAAATCAACGGCGATCCGCGCATCGGCGGTAAGCTCAAGGTCGCATTCCTGCCGAATTACCGCGTGTCGCTCGCCGAGCGCATCATCCCGGCCGCCGATCTCTCCGAGCAGATTTCCACCGCCGGCAAGGAAGCGTCGGGCACGGGCAACATGAAGCTCGCGCTCAACGGCGCACTCACCATCGGCACGCTCGACGGCGCCAACGTGGAGATCAACGAAGAGGTCGGCAGCGACAACATCTTCATCTTTGGTCTCACCGTGGAAGAGGTCGTGGCGCTGAAGGCCCGCGGTTACAATCCGTGGGACTACTACAACGCCGATGAAGAACTGCGCACGATCGTTGATTGGCTCGGCTCGAACTATTTCACGCCCGGCGAGAACCATCCGTTTGGCCACGTGCATCACAGTCTGCTCGGCGGTGGCGATCCGTTCTTTGTGCTCGCCGATTTCCGTTCGTACAGCGACGCGCACGCAAAAGCGGACGCGAAGTATCGCGACAAGGCGGCGTGGGCCCGCAGCGCCATCCTCAACACCGCCCGCGTGGGCAAGTTCTCCAGCGATCGCACCATTCGCGAATATGCCGAACAGATCTGGCACTTGCCCGCGGTAAAAGTCTGACCGGGGAATCGCTCGCCGAGCGATTCCGTTTGATTGGGATGAGCGAAGTGCGGCCGTCCGTCGTGCTTCGCTCCGCTGCAAACGGCTGTTTTTAGCCTTGGCCGCGACGCGCTCGTCGCGCTCCATCGCGGCATGGTGTTAACCGTCGTCTTTGTCCTGCTCGCGTTAAAACTCATCGCCGAGCTCGCGTTGAGTCTGCTGAACCGCGCGGAAGTCAACCGTCACGCGCATCAAGCGCCGCCGGCGGTCGCCGCATTGATGGACAACGCCACGTATCAAAAGTCGGTCGCTTACACGCAGGCCAAAGGCCGGCTCGGCCGGATCGAATTGATCTGGGACGCGGTGGTGCTCGCGGTGATTTTGACCAGTGGATTGTTGCCGTGGCTGCACGGAAAGTTCGCGCCGCTTTCGCCGACGGGCGTGTGGGACGACGCGCTCTTTCTCATTGCGGCGGGCGTATTGTTCAGCCTGCCGTCGCTGCCGTTCGATTGGTGGGGACAATTCCGTCTCGAAGCGCGCTTCGGTTTTAACAAGAGCACATCCGCGCTCTGGATATCCGACAAACTTAAGGGCTTCGCGCTCGCGCTGATCATTGGCTTTCCGCTGTTGTGGGCGCTGCTGTCGCTGACGAGTGTTGCGGGCGACGCATGGTGGATCTGGGGCTTCGCGCTCGTATTCGGTTTTCAACTACTGATGTTGGTTTTGTATCCAAAGTTGATCCTGCCGCTGTTCAACAAACTCACGCCACTGCCGGAGGGCGAACTGCGCGACCGGCTGCTTGCGCTCTCGGATCGCACGGGTTTCAAGGCATCGACGATCCAGGTGATGGATGGCAGCAAACGCTCGGGACACTCGAATGCGTTTTTCACCGGCTTCGGACGTTTCCGTCGCATCGTGCTCTACGATACATTGATCGCACAGCTGAGCCCCGAAGAGCTGGAGGCGGTGCTCGCCCATGAAGTTGGCCATTACAAACGCGGCCACATTCCGAAGATGCTCGCGGTGTCGGCGCTCATGATGCTCGGCGGATTTGCGGCGATCGCGTGGCTCGCCAGCAGCGGTTGGTTTAATCCGGCTTTCGGACTGCCTGCGGGCCAACTCGCGCCGGCGTTTTTGCTGTTTTCGCTGTTGAGCGGACTGGCGACCTTCTGGTTCACGCCGCTGGGAAATTTCTTCTCGCGCAAGCATGAATACGAAGCCGACGCCTTCGCGCGCGACGCGATGGGCGGACCTGGCCCGATCGTCGGCGCCCTCCGAAAGCTCGCACAGAAAAACCTCTCCAATCTCACGCCGCATCCGTGGTTCAGCGGATTCTATTATTCGCATCCGACACTGGTGGAGCGTGAACGCGCGGTGCTGCGCGGCACGTAACGAGAGGCGAAGTCTTCGAGTATGGGGCAAGAGGGAGCAGCCGGGCGAATGGCGGTCATCGGGCGATGGCTGGTGCTGTCGTGTGTTCTGTTATTCGCACTCGTCGTCGGTGCGCGCGCAGAAACGCTCACGCTGGCGACGTACAACGTGGAGAATTACGTCGCCGCGAATCGGATGGTGGATGGCATGTATCGCGAAAACTATCCCAAGCCCGAGGCTGCGAAAGCGGCGTTGCGATCGGTGATTCGCTCACTCGATGCGGATTTACTCGCGCTGCAGGAGATTGGTTCGGAGGCACATCTCGAAGAGCTGCGCCGCGACCTCAAAAGCGAGGGCGTGGACTATCCGTTTTTCGCATGGCTGGAAGCCGCCGACAAAGACCGGCATGTCGCGCTGCTTTCACGACGTCCACTGACTGCGGTGGTGCGACACACCGACCTTACGTTTTCATATCTCGGTCGTGAAACACCGGTGAAACGAGGTTTGCTGGAAGTGCGCATCGCGACGACAGCGGGCGAACTGACGCTCTTCGTTTTTCATCTGAAAAGTCGCTACACGGATGAAGCGAGCGATCCGCAATCGCAGTTGCGACGCGCGGGTGAGGCGGAGGCGATTCGCGATCGCGTGCTGCGCCAGTTTCCCGATCCGTCGAGCGCGCGATTCCTCGTTCTGGGAGATTGCAATGACTCGCCGGGGAGCCGGCCGCTGCGAGCGCTCACGCAACGTGGACGTCGCACCATCGCGCACCTGTTACCTGCGGCGGATTCGCGCGGAGAAACATGGACACACTATTACCGGCGCGAGGATGTGTATTCACGCGTGGACTACATCCTCGCGTCGCCCGCTTTGGCGCCGACGGTTGTGAACGGCGCCGCGGTTATTTGCGATTTGCCGGAAACGGCTGCGGCGAGCGATCATCGCCCGGTGAGCGTGCGTTTGAATTTATCGCGGGCCGAGTGATTCGCGCTCAGAAAGGATAACCGACCGAGACGTGCCAGGTACCGCCGGGGTCTTGTGCGCGCGGATTGATGTTGCGTCCGTACTCGACGCGGATCGGTCCAATGATCGTGCGATAACGCAGCCCGAGGCCGATGCTTCCGAGAGGCTTGTCGCCGGGATAATCGCCCAGACGTGCAGCCGCGACGACGTAGTCGCTGAACAACACCAAGGACCATTGCTGCGTGAGCGCTTGTTCGAACTCAAGATTGAGAACGGTGTACGTCTTGGCGCCGAGAAAAGCGCCGTCGGCTGCGCGCGGTGACGCTTCACCATCACCGTAGCCGCGCACGCTGTTTTCGCCGCCGGGATAATAGAGCTTGTTGACGGGTGGCGGTTCGTAGGGAGACGCGCCGAGCGTGAAGATCGCGCCCTGAGAGATGCCGGCGTGAATCCAGCGTTCGGGCGTGAGCTCGATGTGATGCGCGGCCCCCCACTCGAAGCGTTGGTAATCGACTTCGCCGCCCAGTTTTTTGGACGCGAATTCGGTGCGCAGAAACAGACGGTAACCGCGCTTCGGATTGATCGCTTGATCGCGGCGATCGAGCGTGGCGGTAAAATGAATGTTGGCCGAGTTGACGCGACGTTCGTCGATTGGCTGAGTAGCGAGCGTGTTGTTGGTATCGCGCAACGTTTCGAACGTATAACCCGCGCTCACCTCGGGACCGCGACCGCCGAAACGTTTCCGGAACTGAATCGTGCCGCCGTATTCTTCGCGGCGGAAAGAACGCTCGTCGCGCCGTAGCCCGAAAAGTCGCAGCGAGCCGTCGATGCTTTCGCCGAAAATTTCCGGCACCGTGTAGGTGTAATCGCCGCGCGTGCTTTTCATCGATTGCACCGCAAAGACGCGGTCTTGATGCGCGCGTCCCCAGAGGTTGGAGCGACGCAGCTCCACGCCGCCGCGCAGTTGTTCGTAACTGCCGTAACCGAAGAGCACGCTGGCGTCCCACGGATCCGCTTCTTCAAAAACAAACACGACATCGCGCACATCGCCGGTGTCGGGCTCGGTGCGTGTTTCTACCGAACGAAACGCGGACAAACGTCCGAGCCGCAAACGCGCTCGTTCAAGCGCGGTGGGATCAAGCGGATCGCCCGGGTCAACGCGCAGACGACGTTTGATCACGCTGGTGCGTGTGCGTGCGTTTCCTTCGAAACTAATTTCACCGATCGTGACGTGAGGGCCGGCGGCCACTTCGGCGGTGGCCGCGACATCGGTAGCGGTCGGCGTCACGGGCGCCGGAGTCGGTCGGACGCGCACTGTGACATCCGGGTATCCAAGACGATAATACGCGCGCCGCGTCGCCACCGAGGCGTCTTGTCGAATCGCATCGGACCACGGCTGACCGACCATCCCCTGCAACGCGGACACGTTGGCATCGACTTGGGCAGGATCGACCACGGCAAACGAGCGCACCATCCAACGCGGACCTTCGTGCACGGTGACGTCCAATCGCATCGCCGCTTCGGGCTCGGGCAGGGGCGAACTTCTCACCTCCACGCGCGCTTCGCTGTAGCCTTGCAGCAGGAGCATTTCGAGCAGCGTGTTGCGGCCGCGACGCAGCACGGAGTCGGAGAATACATTGGCCCGTTTCCCCTGCCACAGGCCGTACGCGGGTTGGAAGAGTTTTTCCGCTTCGTCTGCCTTGAGTGCGGTCAGCCCATGAAAGTGTACCTCCGCGATGTACGAACGCGGGCCGCGCTCGACGTCGAACTCGATTACGTGCGTGCCGGGCTCACGCGGGAAGGCGAGATCGAGCGTTTGATCGAAAGAAAACTCCGAGCTCGTTCCATCGAGACGTGTGACGCGCGCGCGCACGCGGGGTTGATGATAACCGTCATCTTCGAGTTCGGAGATGAGCACAAACGCGGCGTTCTCCGCAGCGTCGTCAGAGAGATGCGCGACTTTGCCGGGATTGATGAAGTCGCTCATGAGCCGGCTGACCTCGCGATTGCGGAACAAACCGAGCCCTGAGATCTTGAAGCGCGCGGGCTTCTCCTCCTCGGGAGCGGCGCAGACCGCGGAGACGAGCAATGCGAAGAGAAAATATTTAAGGCATTTCAGCATTCGGTTTCTTTTTGAAAATCAGTCGGCGCTTCACCCCCATGTTGTAGTCGTCGAACTCGTCGATCTCGCCGATAAGCGACCAACGATCGTTGAGCAGATACTCCGCGGAAAAAGTTTCTTTGCCCGACTCCGTCACATTCTCGCCCGAGGTGATGATGAGACGCTCGGCCGCGGTGGGATCGCCGGAGAAGTTCGAGAGCAGACTTTTGCCGAGGTAGAGACCGAGCTGCTGCGCGCGTTGTGTGCCCGAGTAGTTGATGTCGGAGTGCGGCATTTCGCCGGCCATCACCATGAGCAGCACCTGCTCGGAGCTGAGCGAGGGCGTGGACGAAAACACGAGCGTCGGGTCCGACGCCGTGCCGGAAACTTCCATGCGAACATCGTAGCCGAGCGTGCGCGATTCGGCGATCAACGAAAGCTGCGGCGAATACGGATCGGCCTGTGTGAGACGCACGGCGCCGCTCTTCAGTCGCATGGAGACGAATGGAAACGAGACCATGCCTTGATCGAACGTCACCTGTCCGATGGCGTTGGGTTCAAAGAGCGTTCCCGACAGATCGATTTTTCCGGAAACGACACCGGAGAACAGCGGCGTGCGGATGATCAGGAAACGACTGCCGCTCACAGAAAGCGCGAGTTTCCAATCGCGGAACGGTTCGGCCGTGACCGAAAAATACGGCGGGCGCGACGCCGGACCTCCGCCGCGCGTAGGAATCAATGAACGCACATCGCGCAGAAAAAGGCTGTCATGCATAACCACTTTTCCGCCCAGCGTGGTGATGCCGTCGGCTCCGGAAGACACGCGCAGATCGAGATCGCCGCGCATGAGCAGTCCCGTCTGGCGGGCGAGTGGCAGGTTTTTTCCCGTGAGCGCGACGTCCACTTTCAATGGCGCATCGCTCGGATATTCCACCGTGCCGCTGGCCTGGACCGGTTGCCCGCTGGCGAGAGCGGAGAGCGATTTAAGCGAAGCCTTGCGGCCGGAGAAATCCACCTCGGCATTGATCTCGCGAAAACTGCCGAACGGCGTGATCGGGTGCGTCGCCGCGTTGGTGATTTTGAGCGCGCCGCGCATTTCTCCATCCGCACGCACGGCGAGATCGCCGCTCACGCGTCCGGTCGGGGCCAGGGCCGCCGGAAGAAAGGTCGCGAAGGCGGACAGGTCGATATTGGGAATCTGGAAGCTCACCTCGGCATCGCCGCTCCATAAATGCGCGGGATTTTCGATCACCGATTTCCATTGCTCGGGCGAAACCCGTGTTTGTCCCGATGCGGTGAACGCCTGGCCGGCGGCGAGAAACGCGAGCTGCTCAAGTTGGATTGAGCCAGTATCTGAAATGTGAATACGCGCGATGAGGTCGGAAATCGGCGGCAACCGGAAACGCGATGCCTTCAATCCGGCGACGTGCAGATCCAACGAGGCGTCGGGATTCGAGGCGGGACCTTCGACGCGGAGATCAAGGCGAGGCGATTGCAGTTCGAAGCCGCCCGTCGCGGCGGCGGTGTTCCAGAAAGGAGATTCGGGAATCGTGGTGGCGGTGAAGGCCCAGCGACCGTCTTCGATGAACTTCCAGCGGGTGTCGCTCGTCGGAGTCAATTGCAAGGGCAGGCGACCACGCGCATCGACAACCGGGCCGTGAGCATCGCTGATCTGCAAGCGTTCGATGTCCACGCCCGTCGCTGATGTGTTTGCGAGGGCGTCGATGATCGCACGCTGATCGGCATCGGCCTGCACTTGTGCGTGCAACGTCAGAGCGCCGACGAGAACGCCGCTGCTCCAGTCGCCGCGCGCCTCTGCGGAGTCGATTTGCCACGGCGGTGTTTCGGTGGCGACGAAGTCCCGCAGCGTGGTCGACGTAATTCCGGAGGCGATGATTTGGGCGGATGTGGACGACGCGGTGAGTGCGAGTCGCGAGCCATCGGAGGAGAAATCCACGTTTTGGACGCTGAACCCGGAACCCCAGCGAAGCGTTGCCGGTGTCGTCAGCGTGAGCGAGCGTTCGCCGGCGAGCGCGAGCGTCGCTTCTTCGATCACAGCTTCTTTGGGGGAAAGTTTTCCGCTCGCTTTGAGCGAAGAATCGCCGGTGCGCGATTCCAGTTCGAAGTTGCCGTTGTCTGCGCCGGAAGCGGTCCAGCGAGCGGAAAGTGAAACCGGGTGCGGCAGCTCGGTGCTCAGTTTTTCAACCTCGAGTTGACCCTTGTGCTCGATCACCGGCCAGGCGCCTTCCGCTTCCGCAGAGAGAGAAAACTTCTCGAAAGTCGTACCCTCGGGCAACCAGCGCGCGAGCGCGGCAGGATGAAGTTCTGCCGCGACGCGGCCGTTGTGGAGACGGCGCTCTGCGATATCCCAACGGCCGCGCACATCGGCAAGCGAGCCGTCGCCAAACTCCAAGCGCGACTCTTTGATCGTGAGCTGCGGCCACGCGAGTTCGGCTTCGAAAGAAGCGCGTGGAAGATCGACGTCGGCCGCGCGCACCTCGCTGGCTTCGAGCGAAGCGGTCAGCCGCGGTTCGCGGTCGGACGAGGGATCGACGTTCATGCGCCCGGTGATCTTTCCCGCGAGTCCGTCGCGCAACGGCAGCTGCGCGAGATCCGCATCGAGTGAAAATTGAGAAGCGCCGGAGAGAATGTGACCGCTGCGATCGATGACGACGGGCGCGAGCAAACGTGCGACCGCGCCGGGCAGACTGATATCCAGTTTTTGGATACGCAGCTCGGCGGGATCGCCCGCGCCGGCGAGATCCGCCGAAAGCGGAGGAACGCCGCGGGCTTCGTCGGTTTGTCCGGATACTTGGAGTTGCCAGGTGAAGCGGTTGTTTTGCCAGTGCAGCCGGCCGGTGGTGGCGAGCGCGGGATATTGCGTCTCGACGCGCAGAAGCGAACCGGGAACGGCGAGGGACTCTGCGGAAATTTCCGCTTCGCGAGGAATCCAGCCCTGCTCGGGAAAAACGGCTCTCAGTGGCAATGCGCCGCCCCAGAGATGAAGTGAACCGGCGAGGGTGTTCTGCTCGCTGGCCACTTGAAGCTTCCAAGTGTCTTCAACGTGCGTGGCGACCAGCGCGAGCGCTTCGGTGTCCGCGTGCCATTGACCCTCGACGCGGAAATCCTGGTCGCGCCAGTGAAGTCCCTCGAGCTGCAGCCGTCCATCACGTGCTGACCAGCGCGCGCGATCGACCTTGAGCGATTGATCGTTCCAGGCGAGTTCGCCCGCGCCGGCTTCCGCGGCGGGAACCCATTGCTGCAGCGTTGGCAAAACTTCTCGGAGAAGGCGGCGAAGAGCGGGCCAGCCATCGATCGAGGACGACGTTTCGTTTTTCGCGGAAACTGCTTCACGCAGTCGCACCTGCCACGAATCGACCGCGATGGCGCCCGGTTCATCGAAGGCGCCGCGCCACAACCAGACGAGCGGCGTGTCTGCCTCCAAGCGGCGCACATCGGCCTCCACGCCCTCGCTGCGCACGCGCACATCGTTCAACGCGAAGCGCGTATAGCCGATGCGTTGAAAGCTCTGGAAAGAAACGCCGTTGCGTGTGAGCGTGCCGCGCGCCGCGTGGATCCACCACCAAGGCGACAGCAGGACGACGACCGCGATCAATGCCCCCAACAGGCAGACGAGGCGAAGCCAGCGGCGTAAACGAGAGCGGGGCGGACGGTCGGGCATGCGGCGAATGAAAGAGTCGGCGGGTTGAGGGCAATCGTTCGTTAAAGAACGTATCTGCGCGGTTGTGTAGTGAAAAATGGATACGTTTCTCGCGGACGTGACGGATGTTCGGCGATTCGCACATCGCGACGAGAACTGGAGGCGACATCTGGTTCTTGCCGCGATGTGTGCGGGCGGGCACGCTGGCCGGTTTTCATGGACTGGATCGTCGCCAGCTTGGTTTCGGCCTTCTTTCTCGGGTGTTACGACCTGAGCACAAAACACGCCGTGCGCGATAACGCGGTGCTGCCCGTGTTGTTCTTCGCCAACGTATGCAGCGCGAGCGTGTGGCTGCTGCTCATGATGGTCGCGCGAAACGCACCGGATGCGCTGCCGGCGATCATGCACGTGCAACCGCTGACGTGGACGCAGCACGGCCTGATGCTGATCAAATCAGTCATCGTCGCGTCGTCGTGGATGTGCTCGTACTTCGCGGTGAAACACCTGCCGGTTTCGATCGCGTCGCCGATTCGGGCGACGGGACCGGTGTGGACATTCATGGGCGCGCTGCTGGTGCTCGGCGAACGTCCGAACGCGATGGAAATCGCAGGCGTGGCCACGACGTTGGTGTCGTTTGTCGGGTTGTCGTTCGCGGGCCGAAAAGAGGGCATCCATTTTCACAAGGACAAATGGATCGGCTGGCTCGTGGGTGGCACGCTGCTCGGCGCAGTGAGCGGGCTCTACGACAAGTTTCTGCTCGGCCGAATTGGTTTCACTGCAGCGACGACGCAGGCGTGGTTTTCGATTTATCTGGCGATCTTGTTTCTACCACTGGCGATCGGTTGGAAACTGCGCTGGTGGCCGCGCAATGTGTTTCACTGGCGCTGGAGCATCCTGCTCGTGTCGTTCGGACTGCTGATCGCGGACTTCGTGTATTTCAACGCGCTGCGCGATCCCGATGCGCTGGTGTCCATCGTATCGAGCTTGCGACGCGGCAGCACACTCGTCGCCTTCGCGGGCGGGCTGTGGCTTTATAAAGAAACGAATGGCCGCGCCAAACTTCCCGCGGTGCTGGGTGTGCTCGCCGGTATCGTGCTCACGATGATCGGCGAGTCACACGGATGAGGCGGTGCGGCGCTCAGCGTTTGGCGGGCGCGGTGAGTTCGACGGTGTGGCGCGGCACGAGTTCGAGCGCGTCGAGCGAAAGTGCGACGCCTTGCGCATCATACGCGGGGTTCACGTCGGTCGGCAGATGAATGGGCGCGTCTTTCGACAGCGGCAAAATCCAGAGCAGCAATTCATCGTTGGCCGTGAGCGATCCGAGTCGGGCGAGACCGAGATCGAAAGGTTCGCCGTAATAAAACTGATCCGTCACGACGCGGCCGTTGAGCGTGAAGCGAGCGACGTCGCCCGTGTAGCGTACGCGCAGAAGCGGATTCGGAGTGGCACCGACATTTTCGGGGAAACGAATACGCCAGACCGCAGCTTGCTCGAAATCTTCGGGCAACGGCGCGGCGGCGACGGGTTTCGGAGCGCGTCCAAGTGGAATCGTGCGCGCAGGACCGGCGTCGCGGATTTTCTCGGCGACGATGGCGGCAGACGCATTACTCGTCACGGCGGCGGTGAAGCGCTGACCAAGACCGGCGTCGTTTTTCGCGAGGGGCGCGGACGCAGAAATGTTTTCGACCGCGGGATAAATGCTCACCGAAAGATCCGCGGGCTGCGATGCCGTGAGGCGCACACGCTCGCCGTCGATCACGAGCCCGGCGCGGGTTTGGAAGGCGCGGTCGCGGCCAAGCCAGTGACCTTTCCACAAGGCGAGTGAGTCCGCTTCGTTGAGTAGCACGAGACGGACATGGCCGGACGCCGTGGCGATGGTGGCAAAAGGCGAATTGCTCGGACGCACGCGCGACGCGAGCGAACGACGCGACTCGTTCGTTTGCGTGAAGAGTGCGCTCTCGATCTTGCCGCCTTCGACAAGAAACTCCGCGGGCACACCCGGAGTTTCGGCGAAGAAGAACGTGCGGCCGCTGTCGTCATCGACAAAACACACGAGCTGCGCGGTGGCGTGGATGAGTCGCGCGTCTTGGCCGAGTTCGAGATTAAACGGCCAGACAAAACGTGCGCCGGCGGGAATATCGACAGGCTGCGCGGGAAACGTGAGAGCGCCGTCGGCGAGTTTGAGCGCGAACTGTACGCCGCTCTTCGCGGGAAGGTCTTTGAGCCGCTCGTAATTGTTGACGAATACATAACCCGAACGGCCATCGGAGCGGACCGACCAGCGCAGTGTATCCAAATCGTCCCTACCGGCCGGACGCTGATCGGGAAGCACGGGCGGCATCGTGGCGAGCGACGCGCCGAAATCGCGGAGGAAAAGATGCAGGCGGCGCAGCAGATGATAGTGCGGACGAATCTGACCAAACTCGCCGAGCGGCGCCTGGAAGTCGTAGCCCATCGTGGGCATGTCGTTCCAGTTGGTGATGACGGTGGATTGATTTTCCTCGAGCGTGATGCCGGTGTGGCTGACCGGATTGGTGCCGCCGTGGTACATGTAGTAGCCGGGCAAATTGGAGCCGGAACCGAGTTTCACGAGCGTGGTGGACTCGATGTCGGCCGGATACATGCGAATGCGACGATGGTACGCGCTCATCATGCCGCCGCCCATTTCGCAGGTGAGATACGGATAACGATGCACATCGGGACCGTCCTTGGCCTCGCGTTTGCCGAGCGCTTCGTTGGCGATGTTGGCGTCTTCGCGCAGCAGCGAGAAATGAAAGCCTGCCCAGTAGTTGCCGGGCATGGCGGTGATCTCGCGATCCCAGAAACCCTCGGCGTACACGCCGTAAAGCGGAAGAATTTCGCCGAAAGGCATCGGCGTGCGCAGACCGGGCCAACCGGTGCGCGTGTAGTAAGGCGCGTCGAGGCCGACCTCGCGCGCGATTTTTTTCAACGAGAGCAAATGCTCCGCGGGACCGCCGTATTCATTTTCCAACTGCACGGCGACGACCGGACCGCCGTCCTTCCACAACAAGCCGTCGAGTTGCGCGGCGATCTCGCGATAAAGGATGCGCGCTTTTTCGAGATAGCCGGGATCGTCGGTGCGAACCTTCCACTCGCGATTGAGCGCCCAGTCGGGAATGCCGCCATTGCGCACTTCGCCGTGACACCACGGACCGCAACGCACGACCGTCGTGAGACCGACCTCGTGGCACGTTTGGATGAAGGCGCGGAGATTGCGACGACCCGACCAATCGAAACGTCCTTCGATTTCTTCGTGATGACTCCAGAAAACATAGGTCGCGAGGATGTCGATGCCGCCGGCTTTGATTTTAAGAAGCTCTTCGCGCCACTCGGATTCCGGATAACGCGAATAATGAAACTCGCCCATCACCGGAGTCCACGGTTTGCCGTCGCGCAACAAACTCCGCGAATCCAGCGTGAGCGTGACGCCCTGCGGATTTCGGGCGGTTCCCATGCGGAAGGTTTCCTGCGCGGGCGCCGGAGCTGCGGGAATGGTCGCCGTGAGCGGTTCGGCCGAAAGGAGCGAAGGCATCGCGGTCGAGACGACGGCGGCACAAAGACAAGGAGCAAGGCGGGAAGTCATGGCTGCAAAGGGTTGGGGTGAAGGCGTCACTTGAGACGCGTTGGGAGCACGGGGAAACCTGCGAAGAATCACACAGTCAGGCATGGACGCGTGCGCAATCAAGATACCGCGCATTTTGGCTTTATGCGCCGACCGATTCTCGGGTTAGTGGAAACATGTTATCGATCATCTCGAGTCCGATCCCGGAGCCAGACACGACGCTGCGCGAAATCGCGCTGCGCGTGGATCGCCTGAAACTGGCGAAACGCATCTGGCGCGGAACCGCGGAGGACGGCCGCGAATTTGGCTTCGAACTCGGGCGGCCGCTCAGGCACGGCGACACGTTCTGGCAAACAGCGGATGCGCGTTATGTGATCCGGCAGGAGGAAGAAGCTGTATTGGAAATCCCACTACAAATGGCGCCGTCGGCCGCGGCGGGCGTGGGCTGGGCGGTCGGCAATCTTCACTTGGAACTGATGTCGGAACCGACGCGCCTGCTGACGCCGGACGACAAAGCGGCGCGGCAGTTGTTGGAGCGCATTCAAATCCCGTACCGCGAAACGCGTGCGATTTTCCGCCCTGGACGCTTTGCGCGCGGAGAAGTGGCAGGAAACTTGCAGAGCCGCGTGGATGAGCTCGGGCCCAGCCATAAACATTAAACCCACTGTCTCCGCCGAGATGGAAGCGCGCGAAGAAAGCACGGTGTCGGACGTCGCCTGGCTGGCGGGAATGCTCCAGCTGGGAGATACATTTTATCCGACCGGCGCTTACGCGCATTCGTACGGGCTGGAAGGCATGGTGGAAGCAGGCGCGGTATGTAATCGCGACGACCTGCGGACCTTCCTGTCGGGATCGGCGCTGCCGACATTGCGCCAGATGGAATTGCCGCTCGTGGTGCACGCGTGGCGGGCGTTGGGAGGCGCGGAAAATGCGCAGCCCGATTGGGGCGCGGTCGGCGATTTGTGCGTCCTGGCGTCGGCGCTGAAGACCGCGAAAGAAGCGCGATTCGCGGCGGAAAACATCGGACGTCAACGCGTGGAGCTCGCCGCGAAATTGCGCGGACACCCGCTTGCGGTGGAGTTTGTGCGACGCGCGGAAGCGGAGGGCTGGCCTTATTCGCCCTCGATCGCGGCGGCGCTGGAAACGCAGGTGCTCGGGGCGCCGTTGGACGCGGCGCTGGCGTCGGTTTTTTATGCAAACATCGCCGGACTTCTCGCGGCGGCGATGAAACTGCTGAGGTTGGGGCAAAACGGTTGTCAGACGTTGCTCACCGAAATGATGACGCGCGTGAACGAAATCGTGCGCGAAGCGAAGCGAGTGCCGCGCGAAGAAATCGGTTGGTTTAATCCCTGGCTCGACATCGCCGCAGCCAGACACGAACGCGCGGCCGCGCGGTTGTTTATTTCATGAGCGAATGAAATCTATTTTTGGACCACAGCGACACAGCGAGTTTGGCGGTGAAGATGAGATCTCTCTGTTTTTGGGCTGTGACTTCTGCGCCTCTGTAGTTCTTCTAAATTTATGACGCGTCCTCCTCGAATCGGTGTGGGTGGCCCCGTGGGCTCCGGGAAAACCATGCTTTGCCTCAAACTCTGCGAGCAACTCCGCGAACGCTACAGCATGGCGGTCGTCACCAACGACATCTACACATCGGAGGACGCGCGCTATCTGAAGGAAGCAGGTGCGCTGGCGCCCGAGCGCATCGTGGGTGTGGAGACGGGCGGATGTCCGCACACCGCGATTCGCGACGATACCACGATGAACGAACAAGCGGTGCAGAGTTTGGAGAAAACGTTTCCCGATTTGCAGTTGGTTTTGGTCGAAAGCGGCGGCGACAATCTCACGGCGACGTTTTCGCCGGAGTTGGTCGATGCGTTCATCTATGTGCTCGATGTCGCCGAGGGTGAAAAAATGCCGCGCAAAGGCGGGCCCGCGATCAAGTACAGCGACCTTTTGCTGATCAATAAAATCGATCTCGCTCCGTATGTGGGCGCGGATCTCAGCGTGATGGAGCGCGACGCAAAAGCGCAGCGCGGATCGCGTCCGTTTATTTTCTGCGACCTGAAGAGCGGAAAAAATCTCGATGCGATCATCGCGTGGATCGATCGCGAAGTGATGTTTGGAGCGAAAGGAAACGCACCGACGACAGCGGTATGGCGTGACGCATGAGCGAGTTTGCCGGACATCTGCGACTGCGCGCGGAAACGCATGAAGACGGAAAAACGGTGATCGTGCGCCAATCGTTTCGCGCGCCGTTTCATGTCGGAAAATCGTATTGGGACGAAGACGGTCAAACGCTGCGCGTGCAGGTGGTGAATCCGACCGCGGGGATTCTCGAAGGCGATCGTTTGGAGACCGACGTGGGCGTGGGCACGAACGCGGCCTTGCTCGTGACGACACCGAGCGCGAGTCGTGTTTTCCACATGCGCGCCGGCGAAGCGGTGGCATCGCAGCGCTTCGCGGTGGAGCGTGGCGGTTGGTTGGAATTTTTGCCCGAACCTTTGGTGCCGCATCAGGCGTCGCGCTACCGCCAGGTGACGGAGATCGAGGTGGCCGAAGGCGGCGAACTCGCGTTTGCGGATTTGCTGATGCCGGGACGACTCGCGCGCGGTGAAGCGTGGGCGTGGTCGCGCTTAAAGCTCGAGCTCAGCGTGCGCGTCGGCGGCGAACTGATCTTGCGCGAACGACTCGATCAAAGCGGCGAAGAGCTGAGCACCTTGGCGGCGCTCGCTCGCGTGGGCGGCGAGCGGAAAGGTGAAGAGGGAAGGGCGAACGGTGAAAACGAGACGACGGGCAATGCGTGTTGTTTTGGCAACATCGTGCTCGTGTCGCGTGCGCTCACGGACGATGGCGCCTGGCGCGAGAAGATCGAGGCATTGCATGGACCACGCGCCTGGATTGGCGTGAGCGCGTTGCGCGGGAATCGCGGCGGCTGGAGTCTTAAGATAATCGCCGGCGACGGCGCGGAGTTGCGACGCGTGATGACGGCAGCGCGTGAAATTTTGGCCGAGAAGTTACCCCGTATGCAGACATCGCTGCGACGCGTGTAATTTCAAAGCCGCGAATGGACGCCAAGGAACGCGAATGGCGCCGTCGAAGTATTTTCGCGTTAACGCGAGCGACGCGCGAGGCGCCAGGCGACGGCCGCTGCGCAGAGGCCGCCGAGCAGGAGAACGAGCGGATTGTCCCAAAGTCCGTGTCCGTGGAAGTCCCAGATCAATTCGTGTCCATCGTGACCAGGATGCGCGACGGCGAGCGCAGGCAGAGCGAGAAAAAACGCGGAGAGGAAACGGGCGGTTTTCATGAGGACTAAATGGCGTCGATTTAGCAGGAGGCGGGCCAGGAGATCGGGCGGAGTTCTTTTTTCGAACTTCCGTCTGCACCAGAGTCAAACTAGCGATCAGAGTTAGAAGCGACGCATAAATGCCTCAGATGATCAAAACCAACCGCGGCTATGGGCGAGGGGACGTCCGACGGAGGCGTCGGTCCAATAAAGACCACTGACGACGAGTTCGACTTTGTAGTCAGGCGCGTACTTCCAATTCGCGAGCGCCTTTTCGAGAATCGGGTTGGCCTCCGCGACGATGCGATTGCGGAGAGCAACCGTCGACGAAAGCGATTGCTCGCCGGCAGTGGTTAGCACGTCGACAAGTCGGGCACGCAGACGTGCGTCGAGCCGCCGAACCAGCGATTCGATTTCGTAAGGGGAGCCACTCGTTTCGCGGACAGGATTGATAATAACGGCGAGGCTAACGTGCAGATTTTGATAGAGAGCGCGACTGCCTTGGAGCGGTAGCGAAATGACGATTTCGTCGAGTTCGACATTCGCTCGATCGCCGAGCATTGACGCGTACGACGTCGGCTGAGCGGTAGCGGGACTGTGAACGCATCCGGCACTCAGCATGCCGAATGAGGCGCACAACAAAACCAAGGGGAGTTGGGGGTGTTTTTCATGCAGGAAAGCGACCGCGCAGCGAATAGGACCTCACCCGATCTTTAATGTGCCGAGGAGTTGTTTGGTGAGGAAGGCGGTTTGGGCGGCGCTGACTTCTTTCAGACCTTTTTGCGCGAGGGTGATCAGGCTTTGGAGTTGCTCGTGCGTGAAGGTCGATTCTTCGCCGGAACCCTGGACTTCGACGAATTTTCCCTGGCCGGTCATGACGATGTTGAAGTCCACTTCGGCGTCTTTGTCTTCGACGTAAGCGATGTCCAAAAGTTCGCGTCCACCGACGACCCCCACGCTGACGGCGGCGACCGAATCGAGCAGCGGGTTTTCCGCGATGCGTTTCGAGTCGATAAGTTTTTGGATGGCCAAACGCGTCGCGAGGTAGGCGCCGGTGATGGATGCGGTGCGCGTGCCACCGTCGGCTTGAAGCACATCGCAATCGAGCCAGAGCGTGTTCTGGCCGAGTTTTTGAAGATCGATCACGGCGCGGAGCGAACGACCGATGAGGCGCTGAATCTCGACCGTGCGTCCATCAATCTTGCCGCGCGAGATGTCGCGCGATTTCCGCTCATGCGTGCTGTAGGGGAGCATCGAATACTCCGCGGTGAGCCAGCCGCCTTTGACGCCCTGCTGTTTCATCCACGTGGGCACGCCGGGCTCGATGGTGGCGGCGCAGATGACGCGCGTTTTGCCGAAGCTCACTAAGACCGAGCCGGTCGCGTGCGGGGCGATATCGGCTTCGAAGGTGATCGGGCGGAGTTGGTCGGCGGCGCGGCCATCGAGGCGGGAAGTGGAGGACATGCGAGAAACGTTGCTGGAAACAAATCGCGGAGGGCGAGAGGGAAAAACGACGGAACGCGCGGTGATTATTTTTTCCGCCACGTGGCGATGAACATACCGTTGGCGTCGAGTTGATGCGGCCAGAGAAACACCTGCGTGTCGGCAAATAAATCCGTTTCGCCGACGGCGCAGGCAGGACTCGCGAGCGTGGATGCCGACGACGTGCGGGAGAAAACCGGGACGGGCTCGAACTCCGGATGCGCCGCGGTGAAGGCGTTGGCAATCGCGGTGGTTTCGCTGCGCGTGAGAGTGCAGACCGCGTACACGAGACGACCGCCGGGTTTGATCGAACCGGCCACATGCTCGAGCAGCTGCGCCTGAATCGTCGAGAGCTCCGCGACGTCTCTTTCGGTCGCGGTCCATCGCGCATGAGGATTGCGCTGCCAAGTGCCGGTGCCGCTGCACGGCGCGTCGACGAGCACGCCGTCGAATTTGGTTTTGGTGGGTAAACGGGAAGAGCCGTCCCACAGCGCGGCGCGGAAGTTAAAGATGTGTGCGCGGGCCGCGCGTTTTTTCAGCGTCTGCAAACGACGCGCCGAACGATCGGTGGCCCAGAGCAGACCTTTGTTGAGCATCTGGTCCGCGAGATGAAGCGTCTTGCCGCCTTCGCCGGCGCACGCGTCCCACCATGTCTGGCCCGGCAACGGTGCCGCCGCGAGGCCGACCATTTGCGACGCGAGATCCTGGATCTCGAAAGCGCCTGCGTGGAAGGCCGGCGTGAGAAATAAATCCTGCATGCCGTGATAACGCAGCGCATCCGGGGCGATCGGCAGATCGTAGTTCGCGGAGGGATTCGTGGACATCGAGGTTTTGCCAGCCGCGACGACGTCGCAATCGCCGAGCTGCGAAGCGAGTTTGAAGGCGGTGCCGGGACGCGCGCGAAGCCAGAGCGACGGAAGACGTTGAAGTTGGCGCAGCGTTTCCAGCGGCCAATCGATCTCGCTGCGCGACCACTCGGGCACCGCGCGCGCGGCGAGTGCTTCGGGTTTGATCGAAGCGGGATTGGCTTCGAATCGCTCCTGTAGCAGCAGCGCGTGATCGAGTTGTTTTTGCGCGGACTGCTTCGTATCGAGCCATTGCAGCCAACGAAAATACGTGAACACGGCTTGGCTGATCGCGCGTTTTTCGCGGGGGCCCACGCGACGGGCATGGAGAAAATATTTTCGCAGCGCGGCATCGGCCGGAAGATCAGGCGCGATGGTGGAAAGGATGCGCGCGGCGTGGTTAAGCGTGACGGAATCGGACATGAGTCGCATCAGGAAACACGTGCCGGCGCGGAAAGGAAAGGGGGATTGTCAGTAGGTTTGAGCGCGTCGGGTCCAATAGGGATGTTGTGCAAAAACGAAAACCGCCGGCGCCCCGGGAAATCGCCCGGTAACACGTCCGGACCGCCGCCTCATGGCGCGGTCGCGACGAACTCACTAGGGTATCAACATGGCAATCAAAACTCCTTCACAACAGTCGTCCCTGCGCTCCGTTCCTGCCGCCAAAGAAATCCCGGCGGATAGCCGCCAAGGTAAGATCAGTGAAACGGCAGCCCATGAAGAAATTGCCCGTCGCGCTCACGAGTTGTGGGAGCAAGAAGGGCGTCCGGAAGGCCGCGATTTTGATCATTGGATCGAAGCGGAGCGCCAGCTGCGGGGTGCGCCGGCTCAACCGGAATCGACTGCCGATGCGCGAGCAGAAGCCCGTGCGATCAAAGCTTCTGCCGAGCGACGCGCCCGCGGATCGTTGCACTGAGCGTGGCGGCACGTTGCTGCGAAGGCGCGTTGACTGGTTGAGCCGAGCGCTTGACCGGTGCCGTGGATTTATTTGGCGTCGGGGGGCCGCGAAATAGAGAATCGCGGCATTTATGTTCAAACAACGCACGCCTCGATGGATCTTGACGGGCGCCTTCATGCTCGCGCTGGGCGCCGGCGCGATCAATGCCGTCGGTTTTCTCGGTGCTCACCACCAAGGCATTTCCCACATGACCGGCACGGTGTCGCTCGTGGGCACGCGTGTGGCGGCGTTGGAGTGGGCTGAGGCGCTGGCGGCTTTGTTGATGATCGTGTGTTTTTTCGCGGGGGCGTTTCTCAGCGGTTTTGTGATTCGCGAAAACACGCTGCGCATGGGGCGGCGTTACGGCGCGGTGCTCACGATCGAAGCGGCGGTGCTGCTGATGGCGACGTATCTCTTTGAAGGCGGCAGCTGGACCGGTGCGTATTTCGCGGCCGCGGCCTGCGGCATCCAAAACGCGATGGCCACGAGTTACAGCGGGGCGGTCATTCGCAGCACGCACGTGACCGGTATCGTGACCGACGTGGGTATCGCCTGCGGTCATGCGCTGCGCGGGGCGAAGGTGGATTGGGCGCGGATGCGGCTCTACGGGGTGATTTTCAGCGGGTTTGCCCTGGGCGGAATCGCGGGCGCAGCTGGGTATTTGAAATTTGGATACAGGATGCTTTATTTTCCCGCATGCCTGAGCGGTTGCACGGGACTCGGCTACACGCTGTACAAACAATGGCAGCGCTATCGCAATACGCGCGCCGCCTGAAGAGGAATCATTCGCGCCAGGTGAACGCGTGACAAAGCGCGACGCCCGCAGCGTCGGCTTCGTCGAAAGCGAGCGTGCGACCGTGGCCGAGGAGGCTCATGACGGTGCGAGCCATCTGTTCTTTGCTCGCGCGGCCGGCGCCGACCACAGCCTGTTTCACACGGAGCGGAGGGTATTCGAAAATGGGTTTATCGTGCAGCGCGACGGCCGCGATCGCGGCTCCGCGGGCGGCGCCGAGGATCTGCGCCGTCTGAAAATTCTGCACGTAGATGGTTTGTTCGAGCGCCACATGACGGATGTCGAAGTCGGCGACGAACGCGCTGACCGCGCGATGAATTTCCGCGAGCGCCTCCGCCATCGAACGCTTCGCCGACACACGCACCGTTAAACACCGCAGCAGCACCGGCTGACGTCCCGGCGTGAACTCGATCAATGCGAGACCTGTGCCGCGCAAACTAGGATCGATGCCCAGCACGCATCCAGCAAAGGGAGCACGCGTGAGCGAAGGCGCGACCTTGCGCGTGGAGGATGGCGCACGAAGAGAGACGGTGCCATCCTCGCGAATCTGGCCGGCGAGTTTAGCGGCCCAAAGCTGGCGGACATTCTGACGCGGCATGAAGCGGATAAAGAGGAGGATCAGGCAGGATGAACAGGAATTTGCGGTGGACGCGCGCGATGATTTCCGCGTCGGTTCTTCACCAGAAAAGCATCTTGGCGCCGGTGAGAGCGCTGAGGGCGAGGGCGAGGTTTTCGAAGACGTTTTGGTTGATGCGTGGTAACAGTGCACGGCCGAACAACGCGCCGCCGATGACTACGGGCGCGAGCAGGAGGTTGAGCTTGGCGCTGTCCACGGTGATGAGACCGAGGTCGATCATGAAGGGGACTTTGAACCAGTTCAGGATCATGAAGAAAATCGCTCCGGTGCCGACGAACTCGAATTTCGGCAATCGCATCGCGAGCAGATAAACCGCCATGAGCGGACCGGCGGCGTTGGCGATGAGTGTGGTGAAACCGGCGAGGATGCCGATCGTGGGAGCGAACCATGCGCCGTGTTGATCAGCGGTCTGCGAGGTAACCGCGGAGGCGTTTCTGCGGCGGCGCCAAAGGTGCATCAGCACCATCGCGAGGATGATCGCGCCCACGATGACACGCGCCTGCTGATCATCGATGCGTCCCATCGCCAGCCAGCCGGCGAGTACGCCAAGCGCTGTCCAAGGAAACAGTTTCCACAGAAAACGCCATTGTGTGTGGCGACGGTAGGAAAGCACCGCCACGACATCACCGACGATGAGCAGGGGGAGAATTAATCCACTGACTTGTTTCGTGTGGCCGGGAAAAATCTGCGTGAACAACGCGACCGCGAGCAAGGTGAGGCCACCGATGCCGGTTTTGGAAAAACCGATGATCCCTGCGCCGATGAAGGCGAAGATCCATTGCCAGAGTCCGAGATTCATGACGTGTGGGGCGCGAATGTACCGGCGTTGACGGAGAAAATTTGCCAGTCTCCGAGCGACGCGTCCGGCGTCGTGGTTCCGGTGGCGATGACTTGGCGGCCGGGCCCAAGTGCGTCCCAGAATCGGCGCCGGCGCGCAGGATCGAGTTCGCCCAACACATCGTCGGCGAGGAGCAACGGTTGTACGCCGGTGCGGCTGAAAAGAAACTCCACCTCGGCGACGCGAAGGGCGATGGCGAGACTGCGTTGCTGACCTTCGGACGCGAATTCGCGCGCGGCACGTCCAGCCACCGTGAGCTCGCAATCATCGCGATGCGGACCGGTCAGCGTGGTTTTCATCACGAGATCGCGCGAACGGTGACGTTCAAACCACGCGCTCCATGCGGCGCCGTCGGCTGCGGTGGCGTCCGGCGCATACGCGAGTCCGGCCGGTTCCGCATCCCCTGAAATGCGCGCGTACGCGGCGGCGACGTGCGTACTCAAAATTTGGATACCGGCGGCTCGCAGGACGCAGAGTTCCGCTGCAGCGGCGGCGAGCGGCTGTTCGAAGGCGAGCAACTCCGCGGGAGATGCAGCGCGTTTCAGCAGGGCGTTTCGTCCGGCGAGTGCGCGATGATACGACTGCAGAACGGAGAAGTAATGCGCATCGGTCGCCGACAGCGCGAGATCGAGCCAACGTCGACGCGCACCGGGCGAACCGCGCACGAGGAGTTGATCCTGCGAGGAGAAAACGACCGTGGGGAAATGTCCGAGATAGTCGGCGAGGCGCGCGACACGTTCGCCATCGCACACGACTTCTTTGCCGCCTGTGCGAAGTTTGATGAGCACCTGTGTGTCGCCGCGGCGTTCATGCGTGAGTTCGCAGGCGATGGCCGCTTCGGGCTGTCCATATGCGATGAGCGCGCGATTGTCGGTTGTGCGAAAGGAGCGGAGCGCAAAAAGAAAACCGGCGGCTTCGAGCAGATTGGTTTTCCCCTGACCGTTGGAACCGACAAAAAAATGGCGGTCGCCCTCAAGGCGGAGATCCGCGAACGGGATGTTACGAAAGTTCTGAAGCGTGATCCGGCGAAGGCGCATCAGACCGAAAAGGGTGAAGGGGGAAGCGTGAAGCGTGAAACGCCGGAACGAGCCCGAGCATTTTTCAACGCAGGCAGCCGAACGTCGGAAGAGGGCGCGGACATGGTCAGAGTTTGATCACGTTGTCGGGCGGAACGATCTCGGCGGCGACCGCGACGATCGCTTCGCGCAACGCCTGCCAGTCGGCTTCTGTAGTGCTCCAGCCACTACTGATGCGAATGACACGTCGGGCGTCGTCGGCGGGAACGCCCATCGCGGCGAGCACGTGCGAAGGACCTTCCTTGCCCGTCGCGCAAGCGGAGCCGGTGGAAATGGCGAACCCGCGTTTATCGAGTTTGGCGACCCAGCGCGTATTTTCGGCGTGAGGCAACAGGAGCGAAACGGTGTTCCAAAGACGATCGGCGTCCGGCGCGATCACGCGAGCGTTGGGAAGCGAGGCGATGATTTCGCGTTCAAACTCGCGGCGCCAACGCAGCCGCTCTTCTTCGAGAAACACCTTCGATTGTTCGGCCTCGGCCAGAGCGGCGACGGCGGCGGCGATCGAAGGGAGATCTTCGGTGCCGCCACGATGACCACGTTCCTGCGCGCCGCCGGGTTGGGATGCAAACGAGTCGGCTTGCGGCGCGAGCACGAGAAAACCCGCGCCTTTGGGTCCGCCGAATTTGTGTGCGGACGCGATCAGCCAGCCGACTTCGCCCAAACCGGAACCGGGGAGTTTTCCAAGCCATTGCGTGGCGTCGCAGAGATACGCGCGCCGACGTGCGTCGCAGAGTTGGCTGATCTCCCGCCAAGGCTGGATCACGCCGGTTTCGTTATTGGCCGCCATGACGGCGACACCGGCGATCGAAGTGTTTTCGTTGAGGAGTTTTTCCAGCGCGTCGACGCGCACAACACCGTCGCTCGTGATCGGAAGCATGACGATGCGATCGGCGAAGAAACGGCGTGCGGCTTCCAGCACGCAGGGATGTTCGGTGGGATTGAGCGCGATGCGCGCGTCCGTGGGAAACGTTTGTCTCCAATAATTGAATACAGCGTGGGCGCCTTCGGTCGCGCCGGAGTTGAAGACGATGCGCTCGGGGAGGGCGTTGAGAAAGCCGGCGAGGCGTTCGCGGGCGGCGTCGAGGCGAATACGCGCGCGGGCGGCGTCGCGCGTCGGGCTGGACGGGTTGTGCCAAGCCTCGTCGCTGAGCCGCAGCCACGTGTCGCGGGCGACCGTGTTGAGTGGTGCGGTGGCGTTGTGATCGAAATACGGCATGGGCGCGTGCGCGCGAGAAAGCGCGGAAAGACCAGTGATTGAGGACCGGTGAACAATGACCAGTGGAAAATCTGCGGCGTGAACGTCGGCTGTGCGCGTCCGGCGCCGCGATGCGGAGTGCACGCGGATGATATTTTTCGCTTCGCCTCCGCGCGCGGGTGCTGTTGAACAGCGGCTTCCATGAACCTCGAAAAATCCCTGGGTGAAACCATCCGCGTGCTGGAGTCGCTGAAAACGATCGAGTCTGAGATCGAGCGCGCGAACGAACTGATTTCGCAAACCCTGAAGGCCGGCGGGAAGTTGTTGATCTGCGGCAACGGAGGCAGCGCGGCCGAGGCGCAGCATTTTTCGACGGAACTCGTGGGACGTTATTTCAAAAATCGACGCGCGCTCCCCGCGATCGCGCTCAACGCCGACGGCACGTTAATCTCGTGCATCTGCAACGACTATGGTTGGGAGTCGGCGTTTTCGCGTCAGGTGGAAGGACTCGGTCAGCCGGGCGATCTGGTGATCGTGATCAGCACGAGCGGCAACTCGGCGAATATCCTCGCGGCGTTGCATGCGGCGCGTGAACGCGGGCTGAAAAGCGTGGCGTTGCTCGGACGCGGCGGCGGTAAAGCAAAGGGGCTCGCGACGGTCGATGTGATCGTGCCGGGCGAATCGGGACGCGCGGCGCAGGAAGCGCATTTGTTTTTGATCCACCATTTCTGCGATCGCATCGACGCGGAGAATTGAGGCGTAAGCTCCGCGGGAACGTCGGTTGTGGGCCGGCTCTCGGAAATGCCGGCCTCATTGCTCAAGTACAAAAAACCGCGCCGGGTAAGCGCGGTTTTTTGTGAGAGAAGAACGTCCGAAACTCAGTGGACGATCAGCGACTCGCCGGTCATCTCGGCGGGTTTCGGCAGGCCCATCAGATCGAGCACCGTGGGCGCGATGTCGGCCAGGCGGCCGCCGGTGCGCATCTGGGTTTTGCCGGCGATGAAACCTTCGCCGACGACAAAGACTTCGACGAGGTTCAGCGTGTGCGCGGTGTGCGGACCGTTGACGGTCGGGTCCCACATCTGCTCGGCGTTGCCGTGGTCGGCGCAGACGACGGCACGGCCGCCGACGCTGGCGATCGCATCGAGCAACTCGCCGACGCCGCGATCGGTGGCTTCGACGGCTTTGATCGTCGCGGGCAACGAACCGGTGTGACCGACCATGTCGGGGTTGGCGAAGTTGACGACGACGAGACCGTATTTGCCGGAGAGGATAGCCTCCTTCGACAGGCGCGTCACCTCCGCCGCGGACATCTCGGGCTGGAGATCGTAGGTCGCCACTTTCGGGCTGGCGGGACAGGCGCGCTCTTCGCCGGGGAAGGGATCTTTGCGGTAGTTGTTAAAGAAGAAGGTGACGTGAGGATTTTTCTCGGTTTCCGCGCAACGGAATTGAGCGATACCGGCGTCGGAGACGACCTTGCCGAGGATATTCACGAGCGGCGCGGGCTTCGGCGAGATCACGTGCACGGGCAGACCCGCTTCGTATTCGGTCATCGTCGCGTAGTAGAGATCGAGTTTCGGGCCGCGATCGAAGCCCGTGAAATCGTCGAGCACGAACGCCTTCGTGATCTCGCGCGGGCGATCGCCGCGATAGTTGTAGAAGAGCACGGAGTCGCCGTTGGCGAATGTGGCGAGCGGCTTGCCGTCGATGCCAAGTATCCACGTGGCGGGTACAAACTCGTCGCCTTTTTGCGTCTCGGTGAGCGGATGATCGTAATAAGCCTGAATCGCGGCGGACGCGCTAGTGGCGCTGGCGGCGGCACGGCCCGTGAGCATGTCGTAAGCTTTCTGAACGCGTTCCCAACGATTGTCGCGGTCCATCGCCCAGAAACGTCCACATACGCTGGCGATCCGGCCGACGCCGATCTTCAAACATTCGGCTTCGACCTGCTGCACATAGCCGAGACCGGAGGAAGGCGGCGTGTCGCGACCATCGGTGAACGCGTGGATGAAAACCTGATCCGCCGTGAGACCGTCTTCCTTTGCCTGGCGAAGAATACCGTAGAGGTGATCGAGCATGCCGTGCACGCCGGCGTCGGAAACGATGCCCATGAGGTGCAGCTTGGCGCCGGGATTGGCTTTCACGCGCGCGACGGCGGCTTGCCAGGCGGGATTGGTGGCGAGACGTTTTTCGGAGAAAAGTTTGTTCAGGCGCACGAGCTCCTGGTCCACGATGCGGCCCGCGCCGATGTTTTCGTGACCGACTTCGCTGTTGCCCATGACGCCGTCCGGGAGGCCGACATCGAGACCCGATGCGGCGACGAGCGTGTACGGGTAGGTAGCGTGCAGCCGGTCATCCGCGGCCTTCTTGGCTTGGGCGACCGCGTTGAAGGCGGCCTGGTCGGCGTGGGGGTTGCTGCCCCAGCCGTCGCGAATGACGAGGAGAACGGGTTTGCGCGGTGTACTCATGATGAAAAGGGACTCCACCACGGATGACAGGCGGCGGGCCGGATAAAAGGCTAAAGTCAGACTTCACATGTCGCATGAGCGCCGATGTTAGCGCCTATTAAAACGTCTCGATGCGAAGAACGTGCGGCGATCGCCACGCCGCTTGCATGCGCACCGTCGATCTCACTCGAGCATCGCGGCCCAGGCGGACGTCCAGCATTCCTTTAGTCCCTCGGGCGTTTGCCACACGAAGAGCGCGGCAAGGCCGCGTTTTTCTGCGAAGGCCATGCCGGCTTCGACGCCGAGGACAAAGAGCGCGGTCGCGTAGCCATCGGCGTCCATGCAATTCGCCGCGAGCACGGACACGCTGCTCAATGCGCCGACCTCGTTGACGCCGGTGCGCGGATCGATGATGTGCGTGTGACGACGGCCGCGATATTCGCGTTGACGGCGGTAGTCGCCCGATGTCGCCAGCGCGCAATCGCAGAGAGCGACGACGGTTTCGGGAAGCGGCTTTTGTCCGGGAGAAACGGGCGGACGTTCGACCCAGCACCACCACGGCTGGCCATCGGGTTTGCAACCGCGACCGCGTATTTCGCCGCCGACTTCGAGAAGAAAGTTGTCCAACCCTGCCGCGATCAAACGTTCGCAGGCGAGGTCGACCGCGAAGCCCTTGGCGATGGAGGAAAGATCAACGGACAAACCGCCCGGTTGAAACGCGCGTCGGTTATCCGGATCGAGAGTAAGCCGCGTCCAACCGAACCGCGCGCGCGCGGTTCGGTTGGACGCGGCGTTTATTTCGACCTCGGGACCGCTCGGGCCAAAACCGATCAGATCGATAAACTCGCCGACCGTCGGATCGTAAGCGCCGTCGGTTTCCCGCGCGATCGCGAGCGCGCGTTGGAGCACGGTGAAAAATTCAGCCGGCAACACGTGCCAGGTACCGGCGGGAGCGCGGTTGAAACGCGTGAGGTCGGACGACTCGCTCCACGCGCTCATCTGGCGGACGACCTCGTCAAACGCGCCTTGCATGATCGCCTGCCAAAACTCCGGTGGACGCTCGGGCGGGGCCAGCCATTTGGCGGCCCAATACGTGCCCATGGTCGCACCCTCGGTGCCTTGGAGCGGATAACGCAAACCCACGCCGTGCAGCTGGGCTCGCGTTAATTGCGTCGGAATCAAGACGCGTCGCTCAAGCGAAGATGCGTCCACAGACGGGCAGACTTACAAAGGAAGCGCTTCGAGCGTAGCGATGTACACGAAGCTCTTTTCGTGCGGCACGCCGTGAAGCTCATCGAGAACGGAAGCAGTGACTTCCATCCAGTAGCGACCAGCGACGGGCCAATCGATTTTCACGAGACCTTCGGCGTCGGTGTGGAGGGTGATTTCGCCCGCGTCGTTGCGGAAACGATCGTCGCCGCGCACGATCGCGACCTCGGCGCCGGCGACAGGTTTACCATCGAGGAGCACGCGGAAGGTCGACGGTTCACCCGCCACGAGATCGGTCGGGTGGGTGATGAACTCGAGTTCGAGATCCTTGCCGGTCGGCTTCAGATTTTCCGTCGTGGGTGCGCCACAAGTGACGAAGGCGAACACGCGACGACCGCCGGAGCTGCGAAGTTTGAAGCCGGGTTTCGCCGCCATGTTTTCCGAAACGAGCGTTTCGGGCGTGCCGCGCCAGCGCTGGACTTTGCCGTTTTCTTCCCACGTGCCCATCAAGCTGCCTTGCTGACCACCAGGACCACCAGGGCCTCCCGGACCACCGCGACCGCCGGGACGCAGCGAAATGACATAGGTGCCTTGTTTTTCGAGATGAAGTTCGAACGAGCTGCGGATCTGACCGCCGGTGGCGTTCTTGAGTTCGACCGGCGAACCATCGGGCGCGGTGACTTGGACCTGCGCGAGATTCACCGGACGATGATTTGGGAAAAAAAGATTGTTGGAAACAGCGGCTTCGACGGAGACCCATTGGTCGGTGCCGGAGAGCACGGTCATCGACGGAAGAATCCAAACGCGGTGAGCGTGCGCCAGCGTGGCTCCGATGCAGGAGAGGGCGACGAAGGTGGCGATCTTGAAGAGGCGGGTATTCATGAGAGTGAGAATGCGGGTGGCGGTTTACTGTGTGGAAAGGATTTCGATGCCGATGCGGCCGAGTTCGTTTTCGCCGCGGGCTTCGGCTTTGATCGCGACGCCGTTGCCCCAGGTGAACGGAACGCTCACGACCTCGCGTCCACCGACCTCGCGCGAAGCTTCGACCACGAGCTGGTATTCGCCGGGCGCGAGTTCGGCGAGGCGCGGATCACTGGCTTTAAACACCAACGCATGTTCACCCGGCGCGCGCGTCGCGCCGGAAACACCATCGATCGGCAACGCGAGCGAGCGACCGCTGCGGCGCCACCAAAGACGCAGGTCTTTCAGCCACGTGGCGCCTTCGCCATTGGCCATGTCCACCGCGTACCAAACGTTGAGATTGGCGGCGACGGAGTTGTCGGGTTTGGCGATCCACGCGGCGACATAGGGGCGATGGTATTCGGCGACGTTGAGGCGAGGAATCTCGATGGTTACACGCAGGTCGCCGGCGCCAAACGCGGCCGGTGCGACAAGACTCGGGAGGAGAGCAACCAGTGGTTTTTTCATGAAGAAGGGGAGCGGGTCAGTGGATAAAAGCGATGATCAGCAGCACGGGTAGAAGGATGCCCGCGATCACGATCGGCCAAGTCGTCGGACGACGACGCGCGTGCACATACAACAAGGCCAGGCCCGTCAGGCAGAACACGACGCAGGCCACCGAAAACACATCGAGGAATATCATCCACGCGAAGCCCGTGTGCCGGCCTTTATGCAGATCGTTCAGGTAAGAAATAAAGCCGCGCGACGTGAGCTCATGCGTGACCACGCCGGTTTCGCGATCGATGTTGAGCCACGCGTCGCCGCCGGGGCGCGGCAAATCGACGTGTAAATCGAGATCCGACCACTGCGCCGAGTGACCGGCGACGGACACGCCCATCGTCTCCGAAATCCAATCAACGATGGCCGCGGGCACCGCATGCCGGCCGGAGTGAACGGGATCGTTTTGAAGCGACTGCAACAACGCGGGCGGAAGCGTCTCGCGCGTTTCCACGACCTTGGGCGTAGCGCCGATTTGGCCGGCGTGATTGAGCGTGATGCCCGTGACCGCAAAAAACAACATGCCGGCCAGCGACAACGCGCTGCTCACCCAATGCCACAGATAAAACTGCTTGGTCCAAAACGCGCGTTTGCCTGACGACGACTGGGGGCGATTTTCCGTCATGCTGCAGCGATGGGGAAAATTGCCGCACAGGCGAAGTCGCGACGGAAAGCCAGACAGACGTCCGGCGCGACGCGGCGGGTGGGAAAAACGATCGAGGCTTGCAGTTTCAAGTGTAGGAAAGTCAGCGGAGCGAGCGGAGGGCTGAGAGGACGGAAAGGAGCCGAGTTTGTGTAACAAAAAGGAGACCCGGGCAAGAAGAATTGAGAAGGAGTCTCATATTCGTTAAGGTGCATGCGGTGGATTTAGGAAAATCCCCTAGGGGCTCTTCAGCCACTTCCTTGCGAAAAGCGAATTGCGGAACGCCCAAGATTCGTAGGTGTTATACTCTATCCATGCTTCTTAGACGCTACCCGTTGCTTTTTCTACTACTTGCGCTGATCGGATCGATCTTCGTGAGCTGGCCAAAACGCTCCGAGTTTCTAGGGAGAACACCTCAATCAGCAGTGGCCAAGAGCGTAGTTTCTGCGCGCTCCATCGAAAGGACCTTTCCGAATTCCTTGATGGAAACGACTGAGGTGAATTCCTCGGTTGAACCCGTCGCAAGCGTTGGTGAGCCAATTGCGCTCGACGCGGAAGCTTCGCTGATGTTGAGCGAGGAAATTGCCTGGCGCACAGCCGGGTCGGCGGCCGGACTGGAGCTGACCGATGCTCAGTGGCGCGCGTTTGCGGAGACGGCGATTTTGCATCAGGCGATTCGTTGCGCATACGAAGCCGAGATCGCCAACGTGACCATGGTGAACGACACGCTCTCGCGCGTCACCATTCCGTGTTACGCGGAAGAAGGGGAGTCGCTGCGCGATGAATTTTTTTTGGCGTTGAAAGAAGTCCTCGGCGGCGAAGCGGCGATGCAGGTATTCCGTCGTCTCGGGCGCGATCTTGATGCTCGCTTCGGCGGCTTTGGCGTGGCGGTGCAAACGCTCGAACTTTCATTGGAAAACGACGGCGGTGCGTCTGCGGTGACGCGCACGGCGCATTATTGGAACAGCGATGAAGAGCGTGCGGTTGTGCGCCGCGAAATTCATTGGCCGCAGCTCGAGGACCCGTATGGCGATGCATGGGGCCCGCTGATCGCCCGCGTAGAACAATTCATCGGACGCAGAGCGCGCGGCTGAGCTTGCGCGCTCCGCTCAATCGAAGCCAAAGAGCGAAATGCCCCAAGCTTTTGCCTGGGCGATGACCGCGGGCTTATCGACCATGATCACGCGGTTGTTTTCCAACGCGGCAGCCTGGATGCCCGCTTCGCGCATCGTCTCCAGCGTGCGCTGACCAAAGACCGGCACATCGAAGCGATAGTCCTGATTGGCTTTCACGGTCTTCACGAAAAGTGCGCCGTCGGTTTTGAATTCGCCGGCGCGACGCAGCATCGCATCCGTGCCTTCAAACGCCTCCACGGCGAGCACCGTGCCTTTGCGCACCACGCAGCCCTGACCGATGTCGAGTCGAGCGGATTCGCGCGCGATGTGAATGCCGTGCTCGAGATACTCGGGTTCGATCGGGAAACGTCCGCCCGTCATCACGCCAGAGGATGCGAGATGATCGTCGATGAAACTGCGCGCATCCAACATTTGGATACCGAGCTTCTCGATCTCGGCGGCGATGGCGCCGAAGATGGTCTCGGCGTTGCGACGTTTGAGCGAAAAAAGAATGCGCGCGGCCTTAAGGTCGGGATGCAGTCCCTTGAACAAGCGGCGAGGGGTGATTTGTCCCGCCATGATCACGTAGCCCGCGCGGAATTGCTCGAGCGTTTTCAGCATTTTGCCGAGCTGACCGACGAGGAGTTTTTTTCGCTCCGATTCCGGAAACGAGTCGTAGAGATCCGGACGCGTTTCCTCCTCAAACGCGATCAAACGCAGCGGCACGCCCGCGCGACGAATGCCCTGCGCGACGAGCATGGGATATTGCCCCTGACCGGCGATGAGCGCGACGGGTTTTTGAGGATCAAACTGTGGCGGGAGGAACGCGGAGATCGGCACAGGGAACGTGAATGAATGATGAGCAAGAGATCTGCGAGCGGGCACCCGGCGATCGGGTTTCAAACCGATTCTCCGTAGTGCTGCTTGTAGCTGTGGTAGCTGCGGTCGCTCGCGAGATATTCCATGTGGTTTCGCGGAAGACCGTTCAACACGATACCAAGGATTTCGTTTTTTCCGTTGTGAAGCGCGCGCAAACACTGCGCCGCACGACGGCGGCTGACGCGATTGTAGCCGCACACGTACAGAATCTCGTCGCAATGATCCGCGATCAACACGGCGTCGTGCGCGACCGACATCGGCGGCGTGTCGATGACGATGAATTCGTAGCCGGCCTTGAGCGCCGCGAGGAGTTCTTCGACGGCGGTCGATTCGAGAAGCACGGACGTCGGTGCGAAAAGGTGGTCGAGATTATCCGCGATCGACGTGATCTGCGCGCGAAGATCGGCGATGGACGTTAAGCGCTGTGAGCGTGCGTCGGCGTCGATCAGGAGCGTGCGACGCCCATGCTGCGCACAACTCGCGGCAAAGTTGGCGGCGACAAATTGTTTTCCCTCGCGGCGTCCATGCGCGCAGACCGCAACGATCTTCGGGCAGGGATTTTTGGAGTGGAGCTTCGCGTTGCGATACAACCGACCGAATGCTTCCAGGATAGCACCGGCGCGACTTTGAGTAATCTGACCGACGCTGTCGTTGTTGGTGGAGGTTTCGACCTGCGGAATGATGCCAAGCAACTCACCACGGCCGATGCGCGCGATGTCGTTCGGCGTGCGCACGCGCGTGTCGATCCAGAGCAGAGTCGCAAAAACGCCAACAAACACGCCGAAGAACATCAGTACATCCGCGATCACCGGCGCGCTACGAACTCCCACGACGCCACCCGCGAGTGCGCGCATCGCGATCACGGCGACAACGGCCGCAACGGCGGCAATCACGAAATGCTGACGTCTGCCGAGCCACCAAGAGCGCAACGCGCGATCGGATGCGCGGGCCATCAGGGGAGGGGATGAATCCTGGTGCGGGACGGACATGAATCGTAGTGGAAAATCAACTACACGAAGACAGTGCCTAAGCGCGTCTCACGTGATGACAAACGAGCCATGCCGTGAGGGAGCAAGGATGATTTATCGGACGAGTGACGAGACAGTAGCGTGCGGCCACACGCCCGATTCGGCGTTGCTAGCGGACGACGGCCGAGGCTTCGGGCGGCGACATCTCCATCGCACGAAGAGAACCTGTTTCGGTGAAGTCGAAGAGGACGCGACGTCGTGCGAGCGATGCGTGGCTCACGTGTGCATCGAGCTCGGCTTGTTGTTCGTCCATGATCGGTTGAATCGCGACGGTGATCGACGCGCGATCGGCGGCGTGACGAACGATCGCTTGTTGTCCGGGACGCAGCGTTTGCGCGGGAGAGTTCGATCCGCGATCGCTGGCATCAACGCGACCTTCGATTAGAAACACGCGTGTTTCGAGATCGCTGACTTCAACTGCGCATTTGCGTCCGTGTACCATAATGTCCGCGTGCGGCGTGTGAATCGTCACACGACTTTCCGGTTGTAGCGCGCCGGTGACGAAGGCGAGCGCGCCGCGATGCGCTTTAATCGCGAGCTGCGATGCGGAAGGTTCGGCATCGAGATCGTTGCGCACGGCTGGAAACACTTGCTGGGAAAACTCCAGAATTTCGACGTGCGTTCTTTCGCCGAGATGCAGCGCGGTGTTGTTGGAAAACACCAGCGTCGTTTGCGAAGCGCCGTCGGTAGAGATGTGCGTTCTCTCCGCGAGAGTGGATTGCTTCGGTGTCAGCGATTGAGGCTGATCGTTGTCCGCGCGTTGGAACGTCGCTTGGCCGTGAACACCGGCGACAAAAAGCTGTCCGGCGATTTGCGCGTGCAACCCTGAACCGGCGGTCAGCATGAAAAGCGCAATCGCTCGTGCGAATAAGTGCATGTGACACATTTTCATGCCGGCGGGCCGGTGCGGAATCACTCGACCACGAGGTTGAGGATTTTGCCGGGAACGAAGACGACGCGTTTGATCGTTTTGCCGGTGAGGAACGGACTGGCGTCGGCGTGCGCCTGCGCGGCGGCGAGCGCGGCGGCCTGATCGGATTGCGAGGGCAGTGTGAGTTCGGCGCGTTTTTTTCCGTTCACTTGCACGATGATTTTCACCTCGGTGGAGACGAGTTTCGCGGGATCGTATTTCGGCCACGCGGCGTCGAGGATCGAACCACTTTGACCGAAACGCGCCCAAAGTTCTTCGCCGAAATGCGGCGCAAACGGCGCGAGCAATTGGAGGAACGCCAGCACGGTGCCGCGACTGACCGACGCCGCTTTCTGAAGCGCGTTGGCGAAGATCATCATCTGCGAGATCGCGGTGTTGAAGCGCAGCGCGTCGATGTCCTCGGTGACTTTTTTGATCGTCTCGTGGAGGAGCTTGGAAAGCTCGGGCGAGTCGGTCGCGGTGTCCGAAATTTTCGGATTAATCTCGCCGTTTTCGCCGATGCATTCGCGCCAGATTTTCTGGAGGAAACGATGCACGCCCTCGATGCCGCGCGGATTCCACGGCTTCATGGCTTCGAGCGGTCCGAGGAACATCAAATACAGGCGCAGCGTGTCGGCGCCATGCGACTTGATGATGTCGTCCGGGTTGACGGTGTTGCCGCGGCTCTTGGACATCTTTTCGCCGTCCTCGCCGAGGATGATGCCTTGGTGGAAGAGCTTCTTGAACGGCTCTGATTGCGGCACGACGCCTTCGTCGAAGAGCACCTTGTGCCAGAAACGCGCGTAGAGCAGGTGAAGCACGGCGTGTTCGGCGCCGCCGATGTAGAGATCGGGAACGCCCCAGTATTTCAGAAGCTCGGGCGCGGCGATGGCCTGGTCGTTTTTCGGATCGAGATAACGGAGGTAATACCAGCACGAGCCGGCCCATTGCGGCATGGTGTTGGTTTCGCGGCGCGCGCGCACCCAGACATGGCCGTCGGGCTTCGCCTGTGAGGCGGGGACGGCGGCGCCGGTTTCCACATTGAACCAGACTTCGAGCCAATCGGTGACATTGGCGAGCGGACTCTCGCCGTTGCCGCTCGGGAGATAACTCTTCACGTCGGGCAGGCAAAGCGGGAGCGCCGAGGCCGGCAGCGGGAGCGCGTAGAGCGTCTTGCCCTCGCTCGTGTACGTCACGGGCTCGGCGGGCAGGTCGGCTTTGCGGGAGGCGGCGGCGCGTTCGTAGTCGGCTTTTTCCACCCAGACGATCGGGAACGGTTCGCCCCAATAACGCTGACGCGAGAAGAGCCAGTCGCGGAGCTTGTAATTGACGGTGGCTTTGCCGAGGCCGCGAGCGGCGAAGTCGGCGGTGATTTTTTTCTTCGCTTCTTCCCACGGCAAACCGGTGTAGCCGTCGGAGTGCACGAGCACGCCATCGCCGGTGTACGGGAGCTTCGGATGACCATCGCCGTTGCCCTCGTGTTTCGCGGGCTCGATGACCTGGACGATCGGAATCTGATATTGAACGGCGAATTCGTAGTCGCGCTCATCGTGCGCGGGCACGGCCATGATCGCGCCGGTACCGTAGCCCATGAGCACGTAGTCGGCGATCCAGATGGGCACGCGTTGGCCGTTGGCGGGATTGATGGCGAACGAACCGCTGAAGACGCCGGATTTTTCTTTGGCGAGATCGGTGCGCTCGAGGTCGCTCTTGGCGGCGGCTTTCTTCTTATACGCTTCGACGGCTTCGCGCTGGCCGGGCGTGGTGAGCGCATCGACGAGCGGATGCTCGGGAGCGATGACCATGTAGGTGACGCCGAAAACGGTGTCGGGACGTGTGGTGAAGACCTTGAGGCTGCCGAGCGATTCTTTCTCAAGCTTGAAGAGCAACTCCGCGCCCTCGCTGCGGCCGATCCACGCTTCCTGCATGCGTTTGGTGGAGTCGGGCCAATCGACGTCTTTCAAATCCGCGAGCAAACGCTCGGCGTAGGCGGTGATGCGGAGCACCCACTGGCGGAGGTTGCGGCGTTCTACGGGGAAACCGCCGACTTCGGATTTTCCGTCGACGACTTCTTCGTTGGCCAAGACCGTGCGGAGCTCCGGGCACCACCAGACGGGGCGTTCGTCGACGTAAGCGAGACCGCGTTTGAAGAGTTGGAGGAAAATCCACTGTGTCCAACGGAAGTACTTCGGATCGGTCGTATCGACCTCGCGATCCCAATCGTAGGCGAAGCCGAGCGCCTGAAGCTGGCGGCGGAAATTGGCGATGTTGTTCTGCGTATTGGCCGCGGGATGCGTGCCGGTTTTTACCGCATGCTGTTCGGCGGGAAGACCAAACGCGTCCCAGCCGATCGGGTGAAGGACGTTGAAACCTTGGGCGCGCTTGGCGCGGGCGATGATGTCCGAGGCGGTGTAGCCCTCCGGGTGCCCGATGTGGAGACCGGCGCCGGACGGGTAGGGAAACATGTCGAGCGCGTAGAACTTCGGCTTCGAGACGTCGTTCGTCGTGCGGAACGTTTTTTGACCGGCCCAAATCTCCTGCCAGTGCGGCTCGATTTGGGTGAAATTGTAGTCGGTGCTATTCGTGGCCATCGGAGGAAACCGAACACCGTGAAGAATTCCCCAGCACCGTCAACGTCGCTCGGTGCAACCGACGTCGGCAAATGGGCGATGCCCTGTCGGGTTTCCCGGCGGTTTGGCGCATGAGGAAATGACCAAACCCTTTTTGGTCATCCTGACGCGTGGAGCGCGGGCGGTTATGCCGTCTGTAACCAACGCCAGCCTTCCTCTCATCGCCTTTACCCCATGAGTTCATCGCTCTCCCGATTCCTTCGACGCACATTTGTCAGCGCGCTGACGGCTGGCTTGGCCGCGAGCCAAGCGCAGGCGCAGACGCCGACCTTCGCCAACGCGACCGTACACGATCCCTCAATCGTCAAGGAGGGCTCGACATACTACGTGTTCGGCTCGCACATGGCCGCGGCCAGTTCGACAGACTTGATGTCGTGGACACAAATTTCCACAAGCGCCGCCACGCCGAATTCGCTGATCAAAAACCAGGCTCCGCGCACCGAGTTCGCCGAAGCGCTGACTTACGCGCAGACCGACACCTTTTGGGCGCCGGACGTCATCAAACTCGCGGACGGAAAGTTTTATTATTACTACTGCGCCTGCAAAGGCGACTCGCCGCTGAGTGCGCTCGGTCTGGCCCGCGCCGACGCCATCACCGGGCCCTATGAAAATCTAGGTCTCCTGCTGAAGTCTGGAAAAGCGGACAGTTTTCCGGAGGTCGGCACTTACAACGCCAATATCCATCCCAACGTAGTCGATCCCGCAGTCTTCTACGATCACACGGGAAAACTCTGGATGGTGTACGGCTCGTACTCCGGCGGTATTTTTATTCTCGAACTCGATCCCGCCACGGGCACGCCGAAGGCCGGCCAGGGTTACGGCAAACGACTCATGGGCGGAAATCACGCCCGTATCGAAGGCGCGTACATCATCTATACGCCGGAGACCGGTTATTATCATATGTTCGTGTCATACGGCGGCCTCGATGCCACCGGCGGCTACAACATCCGCGCGGGACGCTCGCTCAATCCCGATGGTCCGTATCTCGACGCCGCAGGCAAAGATCTGACCGATGTGCGCGGAGCGCCAGGTACATTTTTCGACGATGCATCGATCGCTCCGCATGGCGCGAAACTCATGGGCAACTGGCAGTTTCTTCATCACCCGAGCGAGCCGCGCACGGCGAGTCGCGGGTATGTTTCGCCCGGCCACTGTTCCATGTATCGCGACGAAGCGACGGGGAAATATTTCCTCGTATTTCACACGCGTTTCGCCGGCAGCGGTGAGACGCACGAAGTGCGCGTACACCAGCTTTATTTGAACGCCGACGGCTGGCTCGTCGCGGCACCGCATCGCTACGCGGGAGAAACGCTCGGCACCGTCACCGCCGCGGAGATCCCCGGCACGTTTAAGCTGATCAACCACGGCAAAGACATCTCCGCGACAGTCAAAACCTCGACCGTGATCACACTCGCCTCCGATGGCTCGATCTCCGGTGCGTCGACCGGCAGCTGGCAACTCACAGACGATCACTACGCCACGATCACGATCGGCGGCACGACCTACAAAGGTGTGTTTTCCCGCCAGTGGGACGAGGATAATCAAGTCTGGACGTTGTCCTTCAGCGCGCTTGCCAACGACAATGTTTCCATTTGGGGCACGAAGGTCGTTCCTGGCGACGCGGTCAGCCAATCCGTGACCACCGGCCACGCGGTCAATCTCACCGCGCCGTCCGATCTGACGTCCGTTCAGTGGCAGATCTTCACCAACGGTGCGTGGCAAAATCTCAACAACGACGCCACGTACAGCGGCGTCACCACAACCACGCTGACCATCGCCAACGCCGGCGCGTCGCTCAACGGCGCGCGTTATCGCTACCTCGGCAGCAACGCCGCCGGTGGCGTTTCCGGTTTGCCCGTCACACTCGCGGTGAATCCCGCGCTTTTCGCGGCGCCGACGGCGATCGCGGTGGATGGCACCGGCACACTCTACGTCAGCGATTCGACCGATCACACCATTCGCAAAGTCACTTCGGCCGGCGTCACCACTGTTTTGGCCGGCACGTCTGGCAGCATGGGCTCGACCGACGCGACGGGCAGCGCGGCGCTTTTTCGCGCACCCGCGGGACTCGCGCTCGATAGCGCCGGCAATCTCTACGTGGCCGACACCGGCAATTCGACCATTCGCAAAATTACCTCCGCTGGCGTCGTCACCACGCTCGCCGGCTCATCCGGTGCGAGCGGCAACACCGATGGCACCGGCACCGCCGCACGCTTTTCGGCTCCGGCCGATCTCGCCGCCACGGGCGCGGGCATTCTTTATGTTGCCGACACGGGCAACCACATGATCCGCCGCATCGATACCGCGGGTGCCGTGACGACTTTCGCCGGTACTGCAGGAGCCAATGGCACCGCCGACGGCACGGGCGCGGCCGCGCGTTTTAACGGACCCGCCGGCGTCGCCGTGAGCAGCGGCGGCGATGTTTTTGTCGCCGACACGGTCAATAACACGTTGCGCAAAATCACGTCCGCCGGTGTCGTCACCACGTTCGCCGGCACCTACGGCATTGCCGGGCACGACGACGGCTCGGGTGCGCTGGCGACGTTTAGCGGTCCCACTGGCGCGGCGATCGATGGCAATGGAAACCTCTTCCTCGCCGACACGCAGAACTCGACCATCCGCAAAATCACGTCGGACGGTGCAGTCACGACCTTTGCTGGTTTGCCGGGCGTCGCCGGACTCAAGGACGGTATTGGTTCCGATGCGTGGTTCAACAAACCGCGCGACATCGCGATCGACAGCGCGGGCAATGTCTATGTCGCCGACACCGGCAACGCCGCCTTGCGCAAAATCACACCGGCGGGCGTCGTCACCACGCTTACATTAACCGCCGGCACAACGAACCCGGGCGGAGGCAACGGTGGCGGTGGCAATCCACCTCCGTCGAATCCGCCGCCTTCAGGTGGCGGCGGTGGAGGCGGCGGTGGATCGCCGAGCATCGTTTTCTTCGCTGCGCTCGCAGTGCTTTCCGCGCTGCGGTTTCGCCGTTTCCTGCAGGTTGCTTAAGCGTTTTTGTTAACGTGGCATCGGATTTTTTGAGACGCTGACGTGCATGCTGCGCGCCAGCGTTTTTTTTGCTGCTTGGCGCGCGAGGCACGATGTCTTCCCATGCGATCATGTTCACAGGCATCGTCGAAGAAACCGGCCGCGTGATCTCCTTTACACAGGAGAAAGCGGCTTGGCGTTTGAAGATCGCCGCGCGCACCACGTTGGAAGGGCTCGCGCTGGGCGATAGCATCGCCGTCAACGGTTGCTGTTTGACCGTGGTCGCATTCGACGCGGCGCACATGGAGTTCGACTTGCTCGAAGAAACGCGCCGCCTGACCAGCATTTCTGCCATCGGTGTCGGCTCGTTGGTTAATCTTGAGCGCAGCCTCCGTTTCGACGGCAAAGTCGGCGGACATTTTGTGACCGGTCACGTCGATGGCTTGGGCACGATCGACGTTTTTGAACCACGCGGTGCCGATCGTTATCTCCGCGTGCGTGCCCCGGAGGGCAAAGGTCGCTATCTCGTCCACAAAGGCAGCATCGCGATCGATGGCATTTCACTCACGATCGCGGAAGTGGACGGCGACAGTTTTGCCGTGTGGTTGATTCCGCACACGGTCGCCGTGACCAATCTTCAAACCAAACGCGCGGGCGATCCCGTGAATCTCGAATTCGATCTTTTGGGTAAGTACGTCGAGAAACTCCTCGCGTATCCCGCGGCCTCGAAGGCCTGACGATCATGCGCGCCGCGCTCACTGCCATCGCCGACGAATTGAAACGCCTCCGCTCGCGAGGCGTGAAAAGCGTGCCGGTTTCCGCCGAGGCGCTAATCGCGTTGCGCCGTGCCGTCGAAGCGCGCCAGGCCACTGCGCCAACTCCGCAGTCCGCATCGACGCGCGCGAGGGAGGAGGAAGTTCCTTCGGCCGCGCCATCCTCGCGTGTCGAACCAACACCTTCACGCGCGGTTCGTCCCGCTCCGATCGTCGCGCCGGCTCCGGCTGCTCCGCAACTGCCACCTCCACCTGTCGTGACGTTGCCCGAAGGCGACAAGAAGACGCGTTGGGATGCGTTGTACGCGATGGTGACCAACGATCCGGTTTGTCGCGAACAAGTGCGTCCTGGCAAAAAGGTCGTGCTGGGCGTCGGCAATCTCGATGCGCGCATTTTCTTCTGTGGCGAAGCGCCCGGCGCGGAAGAGGAAGTGCAGGGCGAACCGTTTGTCGGTCCGGCCGGACAACTGCTCACGAAGATGATCCTCGGGATGGGGCTGAAGCGTGAGCAAGTTTACATCGGCAACATCATGAATTGGCGTCCCACGTTACCGACGCCGCCCGGCCAGCCCCAGATCGGCAATCGTCCGCCGACCGCCGAGGAGATGGCGTATTGTCTGCCGTATCTGCGCGCGCAGATCGATATCGTGAATCCGGAGCTGATCGTGGCGCTCGGTTCGACCGCCGCGCAGGGGCTTTTCGGATTCGGCAGTTTCAAAACGCTCGGCGAAATTCGAGGACGTTGGAAACCGTTCTTCGAAAAGCCGGTCATGGTGACCTACCACCCGTCTTACATTCTGAGAAATCCCACGAACCGCTCCAAACGCGCGATCTGGGAGGACCTTCTCAAGGTCATGGAGCGAGCCTCGCTCCCCATCTCGGAAAAGCAACGGGGCTATTTTTTGGATAAATGAAACGACTCACTTTCGCCGCACTCGCCGCGTGTATCCTCACCGCCACTACACGCGGCGCGGATCTTCCGTTCGATTTCGAAGTCCTGCAATTTCGCGCCAAGCAACTCGCCGCGCGCCCGCACGCATCGCATCAGGTCTCAATTCCGGATTCGCTCACGAAACTTACGTACGATCAATACCGCGACATCCGCTTCGACACGACGCGCGCTTGGTGGCTCGCTGAAGAACTGCCGTTTCAACTGCAGTTTTTTCATCCCGGTTTCATTTACAACAAAACCGTTCAGCTCCACGAAGTCGCAGGCGGACGCGAACGCTTGATTCCGTTTTCGCCGCAACTGTTCACGTACGGGAAAAACACCGACATCGGCGAAGTGCCGGGCGACATCGGCTTCACCGGTTTCCGCATTCACTACGCGCTGAACACGCCCGAATACCTCGACGAGCTCGCCGTTTTCCAAGGCGCGAGCTACTTCCGCGCGCTCGGTCAGAAGATGCACTATGGGCTTTCTGCGCGCGGTCTCGCGATCAACACCGCCGAACCCCGCGGCGAAGAGTTTCCGGTGTTCGAAGAGTTCTGGATCGAGCGCCCCGACGACGACTCGTCCGGGATCGTCGTGTACGCGTTGCTCGATAGCGTGAGCGTCGCCGGCGCGTATCGTTTTGTGATCACGCCCGGACCTTCGACAGTGATGCGCGTGAAAGCGGCGCTGTATTTCCGCAGCGATTCGGTCGCCAAGACCGTCGGTCTCGCACCGCTCACGAGCATGTTTTGGTTCGGCGAAAATTCTGCGTCGCGCGAAGGCGATTTGCGCCCCGAAGTGCACGATTCCGACGGCATCCAGATTCAGACCGGACGCGGCGAATGGATTTGGCGTCCGCTCACCAATCCGCGCGCAGTGCGTGTCGCCGCGTTTTCCGATGAAAACCCCAAGGGCTTCGGTCTCGTGCAGCGCGATCGAAACTTCTTCAGCTACGAAGATCTCGAGGCCGCGTATCATCTGCGTCCGAGCACGTGGGTGGAGCCGATCGGCGATTGGGGACGCGGCTCTGTGCGACTCGTCGAGATTCCGACGCCCGACGAAACGCACGACAACATCGTGGCGTTCTGGTCGCCGGAGAAATTGCCTGAGCCCGGCACGCCGTTGGTGTTCGAGTATAATCTACATTGGTTCATCGAAGGGCAGGGCGGGCGTCGTCCACCCGCGGGATTCACCGTTTCCACGCGCGAAGGTTCGTCCAAAACGCATCAGCCCGAGCTGCGCCGCTTCTGGGTCGATTTCGACGGGCTCAGTCTTCGCACCGTCGGCGCCACCAATATCGAAGCGGTGGTCACAGTCGGCGAGGGCGCCACGCTCGAGCATCAGTACGTCCAAAAAAATCCCTACAACGGCACCTGGCGTGTCGCGTTTGCGATCAAGCCCGATGGATCCGGCCGGCCGGTGGAGCTGCGTTGCTTCCTGAAAAACGAGCCTCATATCCTCACCGAGACATGGAGCCACCTGTGGACCCCGTAGCACCGTCGACACGCTTTCGTCCCCGCACGGGAACGATGGAAGCGTGGAACGCCGCCTATGTTCGTGTTGAGGACTACCTGCGCGCCCACCGCATCCACAATCGTCTTCACCAAAGCCGCCTGATTCAGGCCGTGCTCGAACGCGCCGCTCGCCGTCACGAAACGAATCCCGCGCTCGAACCGACGACGCTCGCCGCCGAGGAAATCGAGGCTGCGATGGACGAATGGTTCGCGGGCATTCTCGACGATAAAAACATTCCACCCGATCGCATCGCCGCGGCGGGACGCGTCGCGCTGTTGATTTCGGACGGCCCGCAGAAATGGCCGTACGCATTTCTCGATCGTCATCACGTGCCGCCGGACTTCGCGCGCGCGATGCGCGAGAGTTCCATGCAGGCCGGGCCCGACATGCAGTTTTCCAACATGGTGCCACGTCCGATCGATTTCGGAACCATCAGCGAAGCGGCCGGGGAAACGCTCGAGCGTTTCGAGAAATGGCCCGTGCTGCGCACGCTGGTGTTGTGGGCGGTTTTCCTCGCGACGCTGCTCGCCATTTTCCGCGCCACGCGATGAACGCGTTTTCCAGCGACCTCTGACACCTTTCCATGCGCATCGCTTCGCACGATTTTATTGATCGCTCACGACTGGCCCGCCGTCGCCGCACGTTTTTCTCCGCGGTGTTCATGCTCACAAGTCTGGCGACGTGGTTCATGGCGGATTTGCTGTGGCAGGACGGCGGCATCAGCGCGCTCGAGTGGGTGCTGCTGATTTTGTTCGTGCTGCTGTTCACGCACATCGCGATCGGATTCGTAACGGCACTGCTCGGTTTCTACGTGATCAATCGCGGCGGCGACAGTCGTCAGATCACGAGCACGGTGAAACCGGGCGAAGACGTGCCGCTCGCGAGCACCGCGGTGATCATGCCGGCCTTCAACGAAGACGTGAGCCGCGTGTTCGAAGGCATGCGCGTGATCTTTCGATCGCTCGAAGAAACGAAGAAACTCGAGCACTTCGATTTCTTCATCCTCAGCGATTCCAATCAGCCGAATCAGTGGATTCAGGAAGAGGTCGCGTGGGTCGAGCTCTGCAAACAAGTCGGCGGTTTCGGAAAGATTTTTTATCGGAAACGTCGCCAGCAGATAAACAAGAAGGCCGGCAATGTGGCCGACTTTCTCCGTCGTTGGGGCAAGAGCTATCGCTACATGGTCGTGCTCGATGCCGATAGCATCATGACCGGCGAAGCGCTCGTGAAGCTCGTCGCGACGATGGAAAAAAATCCGAACGTCGGCATCATCCAAACCGCGCCGCGTTTGGTGAACGGCGAAACGCTTTACTCGCGCCTGCAACAATTCGCGAATCGACTCTACAGTCCGCTCTTTCTCGCGGGCCTGAATTACTGGCAGCAATACGACGGAAACTATTGGGGCCACAACGCGGTGATCCGCGTGCAACCGTTCATCGAACATTGCGCGCTGCCGGACTTGCCGGGCAGCGAACCATTCGGCGGCCGCATCCTCAGTCACGATTTTGTCGAAGCCGCGCTCATGCGCAAAGCCGGCTGGGCTGTGTGGCTGGCGAGCGACATCGACGGCACGTACGAAGAAGGTCCGCCGACATTGATTGAAAGCGCGAAACGCGATCGCCGCTGGTGTCAGGGAAACATGCAGCACAGCTGGCTGCTCGCGGCGAAAGGGTTTCGTCCGATCAATCGTTTCCATCTTGGCATGGGCATCATGGCATATGTGTCCTCGCCGTTGTGGCTGCTCTTTCTCGTGCTCAGCACGATCCACGTTTTTTCGTTGGTGAGACATCCGCCTGCGGGGACAACGGGCGAGATTCAGACGTCGCTCTTCGGTTACGCGATCGCCGTGCCTGAAGCGTTCACGCTCTTCGTATTCACCATGTTGTTACTGTTTCTGCCGAAGATCATCGGCGTGATCCTCACGGTGCAGGATCGCGATCGCGCGACATCGTTTGGTGGACGCGGCGCGGTGATCGGTAGCGCGTTGTTGGAGACGTTGTTCTCTGCGCTGCTCGCGCCGATCAACATGCTTTTTAATAGCAAGTTCGTGGTCTATACGTTGCTGGGGCAGGGCGTGTCGTGGGTCACCCAAAAACGCGGCGTGGGTGACGATGATGCCGACTGGCGCGAAGCGATTATCACGCACGCGCCGCACATGATCTTCGGCGTGGTGTGGGGCGTGTCTTCCTTCATTATTTCGCCGCCGTTTTTCTGGTGGCTGAGCCCCGTGCTCGCGGGATTGGTCTTCTCGATTCCGCTCTCGATTTTGTTGAGCAAAGTGAGTCTCGGCAAACGTGCGCAGCAGTGGGGCATTTTTCTCACGCCAGAAGAAACACAGCCGCCATACGAGTTGCGTCGCCTGCGCCAGAACCTTGCGGAATGTTATAAACACATGCGTCCGCTCGAAACGTTGCGCGATGATTACGGACTGCTGCAAGCCGTGCTCGATCCGTATGTGAACGCCGTGCATGTGTCGCTGCTACGCCAGCGTCGACCGAGCGAAGAATCGCGCGATTATTTCGCGCAACTTCGCACGCGCTTGTTGTGGAAGGGGCCCGAGGAGCTCACCACGAAGGAAAAGATGGCGCTCTTGCTCGATGCCGAATCGATGATCTGGCTGCACCGCGAACTATGGTGCCAGCCGAGCCATGCGCTCGCCGAATGGTGGCGTTTGGCTATGCGCCAATACAACGTGCTCACAGCTGCGCCGATCACGGCGCTGTATCGCTAAAACGGACAGCGCGTCGTTGAAAAAGCGCGCGCAACGACGTCAGCTTTTCACCGGAATACGTCCGTAGAGAAGTCCGAGCTCGCGCAGGTAATTCGCGGTGTTTCCACGCAGCGCGCGAAGTTGTTCCGGACGATAACGCCATTGCCAGTTACCGGCGGCGACACCGGGCGTGTTGAAGCGAGCGCGGGAATCGAGACTCATCAAATCCTGCAACGGAATGATCGCGAGATTCGCCGTCGAGGCGTAGCAGGCGCGAATAAAATCCCAGCCGACTTCGGAGCCGTTGACGCGGAAATAACGCCGCACGTGATCGCGCGTTTTTTCGTCCGCACTTTGATACCAGCCGATCGAGGTATCGTTGTCGTGAGTTCCTGGATACACGACGCTGTTGGCGCGATGATTGTGCGGCAGGTACGCGTTGTCGGCGCCGCCGCCGAATGCGAACTGAAGGATCGACATGCCGGGCAGGCCGGTCGCGTCGCGCAATTCGATCACCGACGGAAGCAACTCTCCAAGGTCTTCTGCAATGAGACGCGCGTCGGGCAGGGCGCGTTTGATGGCTTTGAAAAACTCGATGCCCGGACCATTTTGCCACGAGCCGGTCTTGGCCGTTTTCGCGATGCCGGGGATCGCCCAGTAAGTGTCGAAGCCGCGGAAGTGATCGATGCGCAGCACATCGCACACGAGGAAATTGGCTTTGAGACGACGTTTCCACCACGCGTAGCCATCGGCCGCATGCGCTTCCCACGCATAGAGCGGATTTCCCCAAAGTTGTCCGTCGGCGGAAAAATAATCCGGAGGCACGCCCGCGACGAAAATGGGCTGACCGGATTCTTGATCGAGTTGGAAAAGCGACGGATTCGCCCAGACATCGGCGCTGTCGCGCGCCACAAAAATCGGCGCATCGCCGATAATCTCGATGCCGAGCCGCGCGGCTTTGAGACGAACTTCGCGCCATTGGCCGAAAAAAAGATACTGGAAAAACGCATGCGCTTCGGCGCGCTCGCGCACGGACTCCGGCAAGTCGGCCTGTTGTGCTTTGGAGAAGTAACGAACGGATTCCGGCCATTCCCACCAAGGGTGCGGATGATGTTCATCTTTGAGGGCCTGAAAGAGCGCAAACGCATCGAGCCAGTCGCGATGTTCCTGACGAAATTCATCGAAACTGCCGTAGGGCAGCACGTGGCCGCGCCGTGTTTTGTAGGTTTCAAAGGCGCGAAAAAGCGCGGGCCATTTGGTCACGTACAACCAGCCGAAATCCACGTGATCGTGCGGCAATTGTTCCAAAGGCGCGACGTCGGCATCCGTCAGCAATTGCGCGCGAACCAACGCGCGCAAATCGATCAAGTACGGATTGCCGGCGAACGCCGAAAAACACTGATAGGGCGAATCACCGTAGCCGGTCGGACCGAGCGGGCAGACTTGCCAGTAGCGGATGCCGGCTTCCGCGAGAAAATCGAGCCAGTCATCGACCGCATTGTTGAGCGCGCCGACACCTTGATTTCCGGGCAGTGCAGTCGGGTGCAGAAGCACCCCTGCGGCTCGCGAGGTCATCCAATCATAAAGCGGACGGCCATTGAACGAAGCCGAAGCAGAGGGGGACTGTGCCAGGTCTTGATTAGACATAATATTTATTGTGCGAAATATCAACCGGCGTTTGCAGCTCGGACGATGGGCGCAACCTTGGTACCCAGAAGTTCGATCGCGCGCATAAGCTCGGCATGGCTCAGGCGCCGGTTGTCCAAGAGAATCGTCACGCGGGAGATCCCACCGAGCGCGCGGTTTTCGCGGATGATTTTGTCGGCGACTTGTTCGGGGTCGCCCACCAACAGCGCGCCGAGATGGCCGCATTGCGCGTCGAACTGTGCACGCGTCGGCTCGGGCCAGCCGCGTTCGCGTCCGAGTTGTCCGAACGTCTCGTGATAGCCCGGCCAGAACGTGTCGCGCGCTTGTTCAGGCGAATCCGCAATAAAGCCGATGTTGTGAACGCCGACAAAAATCTCCGATTCCGCACGTCCCGTCGCTTTCCACGTGTCGCGGTACAGATCGATCAACGGACGAAATTGCGCCGGTTGGCCGCCGATGATCGCCACAATCAGCGGCAAACCGTTTTTCGCGGCGCGGATCACGGATTGCGGCGTGCCGCCAACGCCGACGTAAATCGGCAGCGGATTCTGCAACGGCCGCGGATAAACGCCCTGCCCGGTTAACGGCGCGCGGTGTTTTCCAGACCAGGTCACACGTGTTTCGGCACGGATTTTGAGAAGCAGATCGAGTTTCTCCGAAGCCAGTTCGTCATAGTCCTCCAGATCGAATCCAAAAAGTGGATACGATTCGATGAATGATCCGCGTCCGACAATGATCTCGGCGCGCCCCTGGGAAATCAGATCGAGCGTGGCGAACTGTTGAAACACGCGCACGGGATCGTCTGAGCTCAGCACCGTGACGGCGCTGGTGAGCTTGATGCGTTTCGTGAGACTCGCCGCGGCCGCCAAAAGCACGGCTGGCGTTGAAGCCACGTATTCGGGCCGGTGATGTTCGCCGATGCCGAAAACATCGAGCCCCACTTGATCAGCGAGGACGATTTGCTCGAGCAGCTCTTTTACGCGAACCGCATCGCCGGTTGGTCCGGTCTTTGACGTCGCTACGAAGCTGTCGATTCCGATTTGCATGCCGTTAGTTCATCCAGGCGTGGCGCGGGATACAGCCGAAAACGTGCCCTGGTTATTTGCAGCAAACCGCCGTATCCAGTGGTTGCCTATTCCGAAACCGTACATTCGGCCGTGGTAGCATCGGGTGTGTTTCCGCGCGGAGTTGTTTGCGTGATCGTATCCAAAATTCCAGCACACCCGTCTTCGAGCAAGTCCAGCACGCGTTCGAAACCTTCCGGACCACCGTAATACGGATCCGGCACTAAGCTCGCACGATGTTTCCGGCAAAATTCGACGAAGGGACGCACGCGTTGCCGATCTGCATCGGTGGTTGCTTGGTTGAGAACGTCGCGCCGGTTGTCTTCGTCCATCGTGAGGATCAGATCGAAACGCTTAAAATCGCTGGGGGCGAATTTCCGGGCGCGACTCGTGAGTGTATAACCGCGTTTGGCGGCGGCTGAGCGCATGCGCGAATCCGGCAGCTCGCCGGCATGAAGTCCGATCGTACCCGCCGATGCGATTTCGACGCGATCGGCGAAACCGCCGCGTTTCACGAGCGCGCGCAAAACGCCCTCTGCGGCAGGCGACCGGCAGATGTTTCCCATGCAAACAAACAAGACACGCGTTTTGTTCATCCGGGAAAGCCCTGTGGCGTCTGTCGGCTCTCGCAAAACAAATCGATTCCCGGAAAGCGGTTGCGTGAAAATCGATGGTTTTGAATCGTCATCGCATGAAACCCCGCCCCGTTCGGATCGCATCGTTTTTTATGCTCGGACTGCTCGGCGCTGGCGCCCTGCCCGCGGCTCCGTTGCGCGTTCTTTATTTCACCAAGTCGTCAGCGTTTGAGCACAGCGTCATCAAACGTGTTGACGACCAGCCGAGTCACTCTGAGCGCGTGTTGACCGAAATCGGCGCGAAGCACGGCATCGCGTTTACGTTCAGCAAGGATGGCAGTTTGTTTACGCCCGAGTATCTCGCGTCGTTCGATGTCCTCATGTTCTACACGAGCGGTAATCTCTTGAGTGCCGGCACGGATGGACATCCGGCAATGACGCCAGCCGGCAAACAAGCGCTGCTCGATGCTGTGGCGGCAGGCAAAGGCTTCGTCGGTTTGCACAGTTGTAGTGATACTTTCCATACAGGCGAAGGTCCGGGCGGCCCGCCCGATCGGCATCATCGTTTTCGCAACTATGGTGATGCGGCAGATCCGTTCATCAAGATGCTTGGCGGTGAATTTATCCGTCACGGTCCGCAACAAACGGCGCACGCGCGCGTGGCGTCGCCGAATTTTCCTGGTTTCGAGTCACTCGGCACCGAACTGCAATGGCATGAGGAGTGGTATTCCTTGAAAGAACTCGCGCCCGACATGCACGCGCTGCTGGTTCTCGAAACGAGCGGCATGACGGGATCCGATTATCAACGTCCGCCCTTCCCGATCGCTTGGGCGCGTCGTCATGGCGAAGGCCGTGTGGTCTATAACGCGCTCGGGCATCGCGAAGACGTATGGGAAAATCCGCAGTTTCAATCGATGCTGCTCGGTACGCTTTTCTGGGCCGGCCGCCGTGTAGAGGCCGATATCCCGCCGAACCTCGCCATCGTCTCACCGAACTACGCGGAGCTGCCGCCTCCACCCGAAACGAAATAGGCGGCGGTCGCCCGCTCGAGAGGCTCGTCGCAAAGTTCGCCGAGACGCTGCGACACGCTCGTCGCGAGGTCGGCGGCGTCGAGGCGCCCTTGCCGTTCGAGCGCAAACGCCATGTCGGCGAGTTCGGTTCTTAGCTCGGCGAGTTTTTGAAGACGTGTTTGCTCGGTCATACGCAGAAAAAGAGACGGCCCGCTGGAGCGAGCGTTTGTCTTATCAACGTATAAAACCGCTGCAGACAGACATCCCCGGGAAAAATTTCGCGATCTGCCCGATATTAGCCTGCGGCGCTTTGATCCAAGATAATCCAAACGCGCACAAAAAAGCCGCGTCAGAACGACGCGGCTTGGAGAATGAAGTGCTTGTACGCGCTTTATTTTTTGAGCGATGCGCAGAACGCGGCGAGACGCGCCACGCCCTTCGCAAGAATCTCGTCGCTCGTCGCATAGCTGAGGCGGAGATAGCCTTCCGCACCGAACGCGCTGCCAAACACTGCCGCGACTTTTTGCTCCTCGAGAAGACGCGCGCAAAAATCCTGATCTTTCAGGCCGAAGCTCGAGATGTTCGGGAAAAGATAAAACGCACCTTGCGACAACAAGCAGGTGACGCCCGGAATCTTGTTGAGCTCCGTGTGAAGAAACTTTCGGCGACGATCGAAGGCCGTCATCATTTCTTTCAACGCGGCGGCGGTTTTTTCTTTTTCTTTCAAGGCCGCGAGCGCGCCGTACTGAGCAAAGGTCGTGGCGTTGCTCGATTGCTGGCTCTGGATCTCAGCACAGGCCTTGGCGATAGGCGCCGGCGCGACAATCGTGCCGAGACGCCATCCGGTCATCGCGTAGGTTTTGGAGAAACCGGCGACGACGATGGTGCGCGCTTCGGCTTCCTTGGAGAGCGACGCGACGCAGGTCGGTTTTGCGCCGTCGTACACCAAGTGTTCATACATCTCGTCGGATAGGATGTAGAGATTGTGTTTCACCGCCACGGCAACGATCGCTTCGAGTTGAGCGCGCGAATAAACGGCGCCCGAAGGATTCGACGGCGAGTTGAGAATGAGAAGCTTGGTCTTCGGCGTGATCGCCGCTTCGAGCATCTCGGGTGTGAGGAGGAAACCGGTTTTGTCGTCGGCCAACACGAACTTTGGCGTGGCTCCGGCGAGCTTCACCATCTCCGGATAGCTCACCCAATACGGGGCGGGAATAATCACTTCATCGCCCGGCGAGCACGTGGCCAGAACGGCGAGATAGCAGGAGAATTTTCCACCAGGAGAAACAATCACCTGGCCGGGCGCGACCTTGAGACCGTATTCGGCACCGTAGCGCTCGGCGATGGCTTGGCGAAGCGGCTCGATGCCGGGTGTGGGCGCGTACTTGGTTTTGCCTGCTTTGAGCGCGGCGGCGCAGGCTTCTTTGATGTGTTCGGGAGTGTCGAAGTCCGGTTCGCCGGCGGCGAAATTCAAAACATCCTCACCCGCGGCGAGGAGCGCTTTGGCCTTCGCGTCGACCGCGAGGGTCGGCGATGGCGAGATGTTGAGTGCCCAAGTCGAGAGAGGCCGAGGTGAGGTGCTCATGCAAAGGGTGCCGACTAAAAGTCTGCTCCCTAAAAAGGGCAAGCGCGCCGTTCAGGGCGCGCTTGCTGAGAGTCAGAGAATTTGGGCAAGGCTTATTTTTTCTTGCCCGCTTTTTTCGCTTCGAGGCTTTCGATCGCGACGCGGAGCAGTTCGCCGACGCTCACCTTTTTGCGCTTGGCGACTTTGGTGAGCTTGTTCTTCGCGTCGGCCGGGAGACGGACGGAGATCTGACGATGTTCTTCAGCCGAGGCTTCGTACGCATCAAAATCGAATTCGGCGATCGCGAGACGGACAACTTCGCTCGCGGAGGACACGCCGAGTTTCTTTTGCTGAGCGCCGAGTTTGCCAATCAAGGAAACTGGAAGATCAAACGTGAGGGGTGCAGGGGCATTGGGTTTTTTCTTGGCCATGGCTGGTGAAATGTTCTCTCGACCGTAGATAATTTGTCCTTGTTAAGACACTACAGCAATGGCTTCCGCGCAGCGTGGGGCAACTCGAATTTTAGACGATATCCAAGATTGACTAGCGTACCTGCGAACCGAACGTTCGCGCGTCCACCCCACCACCCCGTTGAAGTTCGTCGCGTATGGCCAAAGTCACGATAGAAAATCTCGTCAAAACCTATCCTGAAAAAACCGGCCCCGGCGTCACCGCGGTGAATCGTATCAATCTCACCATCGAGGATCGCGAATTCATGGTCCTCGTCGGTCCTTCCGGCTGCGGAAAATCCACCACGCTGCGCATGATCGCGGGCTTGGAAGAAATCACTTCCGGCACGATCACCATCGACGGACGCGAAGTGAACAATGTGCTGCCGCGCGATCGCGACATCGCGATGGTTTTCCAAAACTACGCGCTCTATCCGCACATGAGCGTGTACGACAACATGGCCTTCGGTTTAAAACTTCGGAAAATGCCGAAGGCTGAAATCGACGCGCGCGTCCGCGAAGCATCGGCCATGCTCGGGCTCGATCCGTACCTTGATCGTCGTCCCAAAGCCCTCTCGGGCGGTCAACGTCAACGTGTCGCCGTCGGTCGTGCCATCGTGCGCAAACCCAAGGTTTTTCTCTTCGACGAACCGCTTTCCAACCTCGATGCAAAGATGCGCGTCTCCACGCGCACGGAGATCTCGAAGCTGCACGATCGTCTCGGTGCGACGATGATCTACGTGACGCATGATCAGACCGAAGCGATGACCATGGGCGATCGCATCTGCGTGATGAAAGACGGCAACATCATGCAGGTCGCCGAGCCGCTCGAACTCTACAATCGCCCGCAAAATCTCTTTGTCGCGGGCTTCATCGGCAGCCCGCCGATGAACTTTTTCAAAGGCCGTCTGCGGCCCGATGGCGACCGACTGCTCTTCATCGAAGACAATCCCGTTTCACCGGTTTCCATTCGCCTGGATGCAGCGCTTTCCACGCGCGGAGCACGTCACATCGACAAGCCCGTGGTGTTTGGTGTGCGGCCGGAAGATGTTCATGACGCAGCCGTCGAAAGCAGTATCCAGCCGGGCACTACGGCGGAGGTCGCGGTCGAGGTTTCAGAGCCGATGGGATCGGAGACGTACCTTTATCTCACGACCGGCGCGACGGCTTTTATCGCCCGGGTGCGTCCCACGGAACACTACGACGCCGGGCGTCGCATCACCGTCGCTTTCGATGTGACAAAGGCGCATCTGTTCGACGCAGAAACTGAGCAAGTGCTCTGAGCGCGTCTACTCCAACGAGAGTTCGCCCTGCTCTTTCGGTGCGCTCACGCCGAGAAACGCGCCGTAGCGCTCGAGCCAATCGTCGAGTTTATCGAGGTAATACTTGGGATCGTACGGGGCTTGCTGCGGATCGTAGAGCGCGACCGCTCGCGCGCGCTGCCAGTCGCTCGTTTTTCCCTTCGCCTTCGGCGTGATGTAGTACGTCACGCGCTCGCCCATGCGCGGTGGTGGCGTGAGTTGCAACGCGACTTCCGCCGACGCGCGACGTGGTTTGCCTCCGTCGGCGATGAAGCGCGCGTAGGCCGCGGGATTTTGGCTGAGCGTTTCCGACTTCGCCAATTCGGTGACCGATGCAGAGCCGTCGGCAATGCGACGACGATAATCCTCGACCAGCACGAGCGGCGATTCCGCTTCCGCGCCGACGAGATAACGGATCAATCGATCGCTGATTTTTTTGAGATAAGGCTCGATACCACGTGAGCGAAGCGCGGAGCCGCGAATGGTCAGCTTGGTGCCGTCATAAAGCGCGTAGTTTTTTGCCTTGTAGCAAAACATCGCGACGTAGCGGCCGTCGTATTCGAGCTCGATGCCTGAAGGAAGCACCGCTTCGACTTTGGTTAAAAGTTCGTCCGGGCGATCGAAATATTCGGGCGACGAAAGATAAATTCCGTCGGTGTCCGCTTCGAGAATGGTGCAACGATGACGCGCAAATTCGTCGATCAAGGTTTGAAGAAGTTCGCGTCCACGCCGCGTGACTTCAGCGGCGAGTTCGCCGTCGCCGAAGCGCGCATTGGCGAAACCGAGGTAGCCGTAGAAGGAGTTGATCAGAATTTTGAAGTTCGCCTGTCGCGCCTGGTATTCGGCGCGTAGTTCTTCGGTTTCCGCGGTGCGCGCGAGCTGTTTGTATTTGAGACGATAAGTGCGCAAACGGCCGAGCAGCGGGATGAATACGCCGAGCGGATCGTTGCGGGGATTGCGTCCGATTTGGAGCAGCAGACTCGGATAAAGCGACGCGACGTCGAAATGTAGTACGTTTTTGAATACGCCTTCGCGGAAGCTCCGCGTGTAGCCGCCCTCGAACGGCGCGACTTCGGCCGGCGACGGGCACGCGCAGCGGGCGTGGTAATACTCCTCGAGAAACAGCAGATCGATCTTCGCGGTCGTGCCGCGGAGCGTCGCGTCCTGCAGGAGAATCGGGAATGTTTTTGTCTGCTCGAAATAGGTCGGCAGCAGCAAATCGGCGATGCCTTTGGTCTCGCGCAAATCATCGCCAAGATACGCCAGAAAACGCGCGCGATCTTCATGGTAGGCGGCGTGAATGCGGTCGCCGTCGAGATACGTGCGCGTGCCGTTTTCCGCAGCGTCTTCAGCGGTGATGCCGAAATAAACGGCGACATCCTTCAGTCCGTAGCTCGTGAGTTCGCGCGTCGTGATGTCGTACATCTGCACCAGCAGGTACGTGTCGACCACGGCGCGACCCGGAAGATCGGCGCGGGGAAAATCGATCCAACGCTCGGCGACTTTCAGGCGGCTGTTGCGGAAGGTCGCGTTGCGCCCAAAGCGTCCCCACGCGCATGGCACCTTGAGGCGCTTCGCGCGCTGGCGCAGGTAATCGAGGTCGAACTTGAAGAGATTGTGCCCCTCGATCACGTCGGGATCCTCTTCGCGCAGCACATCGTTGAACGTCTGCAAGAGCGCGCGCTCCGCGTCGTCGGTCATCGCTTCCAGCACGAGCAAACGCTGGCGCGTGCCGAACTGCAGCCCGATCGCGAGCACACGATCGTCGGGATTTCGCGGATCGCTAAACTGCCCTTCGCCGGAGGATGCGGTTTCAATGTCGAGCTGACACCGGCGCAGTTGGTTGAAAGTCAGTCCGCCAAAGAGACGCTCGCGGTTTTGGAGCAGAAATTGATTTTCCAGCGGGCGTATCAAATCCGCGGATACGCCGGTGGTTTTTAGCAGCGCATTAAAGCTATCGTATGCCGCGAGTGTTTCCGCGTGAGCGAGATGCGCATAAACGCCCTCCCCGTTCAGTGTTTCAATTTCCACGCCGGCAACCGCCACGTCGACGGGCGGCGTCGTAAACCAAGTGAAAGGACGGAAGCTCCCTGTCAGTTCCTCGCGTCCGCCATCCGGTTTGGCGAGCGAGAGCCAGGCGCGGCCTTCATCATCCACCCAAAGGCCGCATATCGATCGCGCGGGTGATGACTCGGACTCGCTCAAAACGGCTTGATGTAAACCATGCACACCGCGACGAAGGCCAGGGCGAGCGCAACAGCGGCAAAGAGCTTCGCCTTTTGACGGCGGCGATAGCCCACACCGGCGAGCGCCGACAGTCCCAGCCAGCAAACCATCTTAACGATCATCCAGCCTTGGAAGTTGTTGGCATAGACTTTCGAGATGAGTCCAAAACCGCTGATCACCGCCAGGAGGCTCGCGATGCCGGTGACCATCATGACCTTTTTGCGCGTATCGGCCGGAGCGGCGAACGCGTAGAAGGTGTAGCCGGTCAGCACCAGCAGAGAGACGACGTGGATGATGTAGTAGACGGTGGGACTCATGAAGCGATGGAGCGTTGGAGAAAGCGTGTGAGCGCGAAAAGAAAAAGTTGATCCTCCGCCTGTGCCGTGCGCCCAAAGGCTCTAGTCCTTTTTAAGTTAAGGTGGGCGCCTCCTCCGCAGCGTCTGCTTTCCGATTTACGGCCTAGCATCTTCCACGGCGGAATCAGCTCCCGGAATAGAACAAAGGCAAAGAGCGGTTATTGAAAAGCACCTCGAACACTGCAGAGGATCAGCCGCCCACCGTAGGTCGGCAGAGGGCTTCGTCAAACGATTCCGCTGTCTTTTTGCGCAAAGATTTTTGGCGGGAATCCCGTCATTTCACGCGAGTGACGCGGGATGCTCAGAGCGCCGTGCCGTTGGTGCGAATGACCTCGCGATACCAGGCGAAAGAGTCCTTTGGCGTGCGTTTCTGCGTCTGGTAATCGACGTGCACGAGCCCGAAGCGGTCCTTGTAGCCTTCCATCCACTCGAAGTTGTCCAAAATCGACCAATAAAAATAACCCTGCACGGGCGCGCCGTCATCGATCGCCCGCCGGATCGCGCTGAGATAACGCGCCATGAAGTCGATTCGCTGCGGGTCATGCACCGCGCCGTCAAGATGCACGAAGTCTGTGTTGCAGTATCCGTTTTCGGAAAACACCAGCGGCAGTTTGTAGCGCTCCGTCTGGAAACGCGCGGCCCAATAAGCCGCATCCGGCGCGATGTTGAGCCATGGCAATGTACCGCGCGGGTTGCCGATGCCCCACCCTTCCGGAACTTTTTCGGTGCGGCCTTTCACGTCGCGCACTTTCCAGCCCGAGTAACAATTGTACGCGAGGAAATCGATTTTCTGCGAAATGAGCTTCATGTCCGCCGACGTGATCTCCGGCAGGTCTTTCTCGAAGGCCTTGAGGCCCTCTTCGGGATATTTTCCAAAAACGATCGGATCCGCCCACCACGAGAGATTCCACATGCCGCGATCGGTGGCGGCGAAGTAATCGCGGCGCGCCGCTTCGATGTCGCGTTTTGTATTCATGGCGGGGATACGCTCGCGCGAGGTGTGCGCGATTGAGATTTTCACCTGGCCACGACAGCCTGCGCGCAAAGCCTGCACGCTTCGTCCATGCGCCAGCAGCAGGTGGTGCGCGCCGCGCAGACATTCGGCGAACGAGAGTTTTAACCCAGGAGCGAAGACGCCGTCCTGATAGCCGAGCCCGAGAATCACCGGAGGCTCGTTAAAGGTCATCCAGTGCTTCACGCGATCGCCCAGGCGATCGGCGACAATGCGCGTGTAATCGCCAAACCACTCCACGAGATCGCGGTTCATGAAACCTCCGCGGTCTTGCAGCGCTTGCGGAAGATCCCAGTGGAAGAGCGTCACCCACGGCGTGATGCCGGCGTCGAGGAGCCCGTCGATGAGACGGTCGTAGAATGCGAGCCCTTTGGAATTCGGTTTTCCTGTACCCAAAGGTTGGATACGCGGCCACGCCAGTGAGAGACGATACGCGTGAAGTCCGAGCTGCTTCATGAGCGCGATGTCCTCGCGCCAACGGTGATAATGATCGCAAGCGACGTCGCCCGTGTGTCCGTCGAAGACCTTTCCCGGAAGATGCGAAAAGGTGTCCCACACCGAGGGGGCGCGGCCATCTTCAGAGGCAGCTCCTTCAATTTGGTAAGCGGCCGCGGCGGCGCCCCAGGTGAAATCTTTGGGAAATGGCATGGTCGGTAGGATCAGTTATTCGGCTGGAAACGAATGATGCCCTTGAACGCGCATTCGCGCTTGCGAACCAGCCCGATTTCCTGGGCCGGGCAGACTTTTCTCCGCAATCAGTCGAGTGCGCGTTGAGGGTTAGCGGCGGAGCGAAAGGAAATTGACCACCCAGTTGTTGATCGCCTCCCACTGCTCCGGCGTGTAGTCATGCGCCAGTTGCAATGTGAGGCCGAGCGTCTTGGGCGCGGTGATGACATTGTAGGCCGCGTAGGTGGAGGTCGGCGGGCAGACGTCGTCGTTATAGCCCCAGTTGTAGAAACCCGGTATTTTGAGACGCCGAGCGAAATTCACGGTGTCGTAGTAACGCGTCGTCGCGATCTTCTCGGGCGTAGTGTGTGACGATGGAATGCCGTCCCACGCGCGAAACGGATGAGGCCAGCCACCTGCGCGGCCATGCAGCGGACCGGATACATCGCAAAATGCGGGATGTGTCACCGCAAGCCCCGTCACACGAGGATCGAGCGCGGCAGTCGCGATCGAAAGTTGTCCGCCCTGACTCGCGCCCATCACGAGCAAGTCTTGTCCGTTCCACATGTCGCGCGACGCGAGAAAATCGTTTGCGCGCAAACAACTCAGATAGACGCGGCGATAATAAAAACGCTCCGGATCTTCGAGCCCGTTGAGCCAATAATCCTTCAGGGCGCCCGCGAGGAGTTGATCGTACACTTCCGCACCGAGATTGACCGGGATGCCGTGAATACCGATCTCGAGCACAATCGCGCCGCGCGCCGCGAGTTCAGGATCGCCCGCGTAAGGACGCACGCCGGCGCCAGGCACTTTGAGAATCGCGGGATAACGTCCCGGTTTCTTCGGCTCACACAAAATGCCATAGATACGCGCGGGCGCCGTCCACGCTTCGCCGACCGTGCGAAAACTAACATGGTAAACATTCACGTTGCCACTGCTGGCCTCGGGCAAAAGCGTCAGACGCGCATCGATCGGCACCTTCGCGAGTGCGTCTTTCCCTTTCTGCCAAAACGCATCGAAGTCCTCCGGCTCTGTTTGCGTCGGGCGAATTTTCTCCGGTGAAAATGCGGCGGTGGCGGCGCCGTGATATGTCTTGCCCGCAACCTTCACCGACGCCGAGCAGCGCAGGAAGCCCGGCTCTTTCATCGTGCCGCCGTCGATCATCAAACCTTCGAGCGGCACCGCCGCGGTACGTGTTTCGAGCAATTGCAATTCCGGACCGACCGTGTAGCGCACGACGACATCGTCGATCGGGGTGTTGTCGGCGGTCACGTGGACACGAAACTTCGCGGGTTCGCCGACTTCGTACGTCCAGTCGCGATGATCCGGCACCACGCGCACTTGCACCGTGGCGATGCGCAGTGTCGCGCCCGGCGGCACCGGCGCGATCGGCGTCGATGCTTGCAGCGAAACAGGAATCAAAGGAAGCGCCAGCAGTGCGGCGATGCGTGTATTCAAAGTGGACATACCGTGAAACGGACGGGGTTTGGGGGGAGCGGCGAACGGCGGTTCGCGGCACCATGCTACCGTTTGCGAACGATCGGCGACAGGATATTGGTTCCGCGCCTCTTGAGATTGTTTTCCTCCGTCAGTGTGTTGGCGGACGGGACGGCACCACTTTTTTTAGCGCGCTTCCGAGTTCCGCGGAACGAAACGGTTTGGAAAGGTATCCGCGAAAACCCTGCTCCAGCAAGCCCGCGGCGAGTTCCTCGCTGTCGTAACCCGTGCAAGCGATCGCAACCACGTCGGGGTCGATCGCAGCCAACTCCCGAAATGTATCCTCTCCGCCAATACCGCCGACGACGGTGAGATCCAAGATGACGGCATCGTAAGGTTTGCCGATCGCCAGATAGCGTCGGTAATACGCGAGCGCTTCGTCGCCATTGCTCACCGTGTCGCAGCTGTAGCCGAGTCCCGTGAGCATTTCGCCGGTGAGGCGGCGGATGTTTTCGTCGTCATCCATCAAAAGGATGCGGCCGGTGCCGAACCGAAGTGATGGCTTTCGGCGCGCCTTCATTTCGGTGGATGCCGGACCAGCTAGCGGCAGTTGAATGACGAAGCGCGTGCCCTCGCCCAGCTTTGAGAAAACGCGCACCTCTCCGCCGTGACGCAGCACGATGTTGCGAACGGTGGGAAGTCCGAGTCCGGTGCCGCTTTTCTTGGTGGTGAAAAACGGCTCGAAGATGCGCTCGATGGCGTCGGGCGCGATGCCGGAGCCATTGTCGGTGACAGAGATCTCGACGTAATCTCCGGGTGGCAGCGCGGCATCATCGGTCTCCGCGCGCTGGATCGTTTCTGCATTTAGGCGGATGCGGCCACCTTGCGGCGGCAACGCCTGCAGCGCGTTGATGATGAGATTTTGAAACACCTGCAGCATCTGACCTCTATCCACCGAAATCGGCGGCAGCGTATCCGGTGCATCAATACAGATCTGCGCGTTGGAACCGGCATGCGCGAGCCGGACGGCGTCGTGCAGAATATCCGCGGGAGAAAGCAGCTGTCGCACCGTCATGCCCGAGCCGCCTTTGGCGACAGTGAGGAGTTGTTTGGTGAGCGCTTTGGCCGCGAGGCACGCGCGCTCGCTATCGGCCAAAAGCGCGGTGTCGCGTCGCTCGCGTGCTTGCGAGATGCCGCCGAGGATCGTGGTCAGCAGATTATTGAAATCGTGAGCAAGTCCGCCCGCCACCACACCCAGCGTTTCGAGGCGGTTGGTTTTTAGTAATTCCTCGGGTGTGAGCGTCATTTCCTCCGGATCGCGGAAGACGAGTACGAGGCCTGCGATCGCGCCTTCGGGCGTCCACACCTGGCGAATCGACCAGACGATCGAACGTGCGGATCCGGACGCTGGACAAATAAGCGCGTGATCCTTGCACAACGGCGGATGCACGCCGCCCGTGAGCGCGTCGTCGAAAGCTTCGAGCGCGGGTGTGCCGTCGTCGCGATGCACCAGCAGGAAAATCTCCGTGAGCGGGCGCGACTTCGCTTGCGTGAGCGAATGGCCGGTGAGCCGCTGCGCGTGGCTGTTGAGGTACACGACGCGCCCGCGCTGATCGGCGATGATCACGCCTTCACCAATGGATTCGAAGGCTTCGGCAATCAGTCCGGTGGGTATGGATTTTTCGGATACAAGTTCGACGCCGGCCGGCAGCATGCAGCAAACGCCGACTGCGCGCATCAATGCGCCGCTGCGCGAAAATTCCCGGCGCGCTCGGATCACTGCGGGCGCACTCTGACCGGCCGGGAGACGGATGCGGGTGGAAAGTGTGTATTCTTCGCCACCCGCTTCGTCGGTTTGAAAAAGTTCGCGAGCAGTCAGCGCGTTTTCACTCGGTTGAATCGTGGCCGCAAACGCATCGAGCGCGTCGTTTCCATCCAGCGAGATTTCGATCAATTCGCGCCACGCCGGCGAAAACCAGTATCGCCCTGCCGCGAAATCCAAATCGAAGGCCGCCACGCCGGGGACATGACTCAACCGATCCCAACGCTCCTCGGCGGAAAGAAAATGCTCCTCGGCTTCTTTGCGCTCGGTGACGTCGAGCTGCACGCCGGTTACACGTTCCAAGCTGCCATCGCCTGAAAACACCTGCGCGCCGATGCTGTGCACCCACACGTAATGGCCGCGACGGTGCCGCATGCGGACCTCGACGGAAAAATGTTTGGTCGTTTGCGCGCGTCGCGCGGCGCTGTGTCTTGGGATCGCAGCGGAGTCTTCCGGATGAAGCAGCTCGAGCCAGCTCTCGTAGTTGTCGCCCCACTCCGGCTGCGTGTAGCCGAGCAGTCGCCGCCAAGCAGGTGAGCAATAAAAACGACCGGCTTTAAAATTCAGATCGAAGAACCCGAGCCCGCCTTCGTCGGAAAGCAGCGCCAGACCCGAATCAACCAAGATCGGCGGCGACGAATCGCGGTGACGCGCGGGATCATCCACCCAGGCGAAATAGCTGCCATGCTCCCCTCTCGCCTCTTCGACGCGCACGATGACCTCGGCCGGTGCGCGTCCTTCGAACCACGCGAGACACAACACCGTGCGATTAAGCGCAGACGCGAGAAAGAGCTGCCACGGCAACGCACGCCGAGCGGCTTCAGGCGCATTGGTGACGTGAAAACGCACCAGCTCCACAAACGTCCGCCCCGTCAATCCACCGGCAATTGCCCAAAAGCGTTCGGCGCTCGCGCTGGTGCTGACGATGACGCCGTCCGCGTCGATCGTGAAAATGGCAGGTGCTGGCAGCGCGGCGCTGGCGGCAAATGGCGGCGTCGATGAAAGGCCCGGCTGGTTCACGAACGTTCAGGCGATGCCTGCCCGCGTGTATCGGCCCGGGCGATACAGCGGCGTCCTCACGAGCGAGGGCGCGAGAGGAGCGAATTCGTCTCTGCAAGGATGTTTTTCCATTGGGTCCGCAGACTTAATAAGGGTGCGGACCGACACCAAACGGCGGGAAAAGTTCAGACTTGGAGGAATTCTCTCACACGCGTCTGTTCCGGGGACTCGCCGCCGAGCCACGCAGCCACGCGTTTGTGCACGAAATCGATGTACGGCGGCTGGTCGTTCAAACAGGGAACCTGCTGAAAACTTTCACCGCCCGCGCCGAGGAAGAGCTCTTTTCCTTCGCCGGAGATTTCTTCGATCGTTTCGAGGCAGTCGGCGACAAACGCCGGGCAAAGCACCAGCAGCTTCTTTTTTCCTTCTTTGGGAAACCGCTGCAACTCCTGATCGGTGAACGGCGTGAGCCACGGTTCGCCCGCCAGACGCGATTGGAACGACACCGAATAACGCGAAGTGTCGATTCCGGCGCGTTGAGCGAGCGCCCGTGTGGTGGCGAAACATTGTGCGCGATAACATGTTTCGTGAATCGGTGAGCAGGTCGTGCAGCAATCGTGCACCTTGGTGCAATGCGCCTTGGACGAGTCGGCTTTGCGCAGATGCCGTTCGGGAATGCCGTGGTAACTAAACAGCACATGATCATGCGGCTGCGCGAAATACGGCGCGCAGACATTATACAGTGCTTCGATGTAATCCTTGTCCTTGTAGAACGGCAGCACCTGCGTGATGCGCACTTTGGGTGCGAGACGTGCGGCTTCTTCGAAAACCTTCACGACCACCGTTTCCCATGAGGACATCGCGTAGTGCGGGTATTGCGGAAACAAGAGCAGCTCCTCGATGCCGTCTTTGGCAATTTGCTCCATTACAGAAGCGATCGACGGATTGCCGTATCGCATCGCCAAATACACCGGGACGTCGCCGCCGAGCCGCTCGCGCAGTTTCGCCTGCACGGCGATCGACGTGATGATCAACGGCGAGCCTTCGGGTTGCCAAATTTGTTGATACGCATGCGAGGATTTTTTCGGGCGCGTGCGCAACAGGATGCCTTCCAACAGCAACCAACGCGCCGCCGCCGGCAGATCGAGCACACGTTCATCGCCGAGGAATTCGCGCAGATAGCGACGAACGTCGGGAACGGAGGTGGAATCGGGCGAGCCGAGGTTGACGAGAAGGACAGCGCGTTTGGGCATTGTGGTGGGTGTGGCGTATGGGTTGGCGGGCTGTCAAACGCCTGCGCGTTACCCGCTAAAATCGTTTATCCCCTGCGAGGCGCAAGTCCGCTTCCAACCGCGCATCCGCCATCGTCGATGCCCTCAGTTGCCGAAGCAAAATCGCGAACGAGAGACACTGTTCACGCGGCTGCGCCGTCTCTTCTTTTTCGCGACGGAAAAGAAAAGCCCCCTTGCGAGCTACGCCAGGGGGCCAAAGGAACGCCTGGCGATTTACCAGGCTGCGAAACCATTAAGCCTGGCGATGGCCGCCCTGCTGGGCTTTGGCGACGAACTCGCTGATGTCGATGCCGAGCTTCTTGGCGACACCAAGACCGTAATTGGGATCGGCGCGGAAGAAGTGGCAGATGGCGCGCATCTGGATCTCCTGCGGCACGCTCGCCATGTGGCGGGCGATGTTGCCGCAGAGGCGGTCCTGTTCGTCGGGCTTGAGGAGACGGAAGAGATCGCCGGGCTGCGTGTAGTCGTCGTTGCCGTCGCGGTGGTTGTAGCGGTCGGCGTCGCCTTCGAGCTTGAGCGCGGGCTCGGCGAAGGCCGGACATTCCTTCGGGCCGCCGAAGGAGTTGGGCTCGTAGTTCGGGGCGACGTCCTTCGAGAAGTCGAAGCGCATGGCGCCGTCGCGCTGGTAGTTGAACACCGGGCAACGCGGGGTGTTGACGGGGAGCTGCTGGTAGTTGGCGCCGAGGCGGTAGCGCTGCGCGTCCGCGTAGGAGAAGATGCGCGCCTGGAGCATCTTGTCGGGCGAGAAACCGACGCCGGGGACGATGTTGGAGGGTGCGAGGGCGACCTGCTCGACTTCGGCGTGGTAGTTGCGCGGGTTTCGGTTGAGTTCGAGGATGCCGACTTCGATGAGCGGGAACTCTTTTTGCGACCACACCTTGGTGAGGTCGAAGGGATTGAAGCGGAAGTTCTTCGCCTGCTCCTCGGTCATGACCTGGATGCAGAAGCGCCAGCGCGGGTAGTTGCCGTCGGCGATGGAATAGAACAGGTCGCGCTGCGAGGACTCGCGGTCGTTGGCGACGACGGCGGCGGCTTCCTCGTCGGTGAGGTTGGCGATGCCCTGCATCGACTTGAAGTGGAACTTCACCCAGTGGCGTTCGCCGAGGGCGTTCACGAAGGAATAGGTGTGCGAGCCGAAGCCGTGCATCTGGCGCAGGTTCTTCGGAATGCCGCGGTCGCTCATGAGGATGGTGACCTGATGAAGCGATTCCGGCGAGAGCGACCAGAAGTCCCACGCGGCGGTGGCGCTGCGGAGGTTGGTGTGCGGTTCGCGCTTCTGGGTGTGGATGAAGTCGGGAAACTTGAGCGGATCGCGGAGGAAGAAGACCGGGGTGTTGTTGCCCACGATGTCCCAGTTGCCCTCTTCGGTGTAGAAACGAACGGCGAAACCGCGCACGTCGCGCTCGGTGTCGGCCGCGCCGCGTTCACCGGCGACGGTGGAGAAGCGGACGAAGGCTTCGCACTCGTTGCCGACCTTCGAGAAGATGGCGGCCTTCGAATACTTGGTGATGTCTTTCGTGATGGTGAGCTTGCCGTAGGCGGCGGAGCCCTTGGCGTGCACGACGCGTTCCGGGATGCGCTCGCGATTAAAGTGCGCCAGTTTCTCCAACAAGAAGAAATCCTGCAGGAGCACGGGGCCGCGCGGACCAGCGGTCAGCGAATTCTGGTTGTCGGCGACCGGGATGCCGGAAGCCGTCGTGAGCTGGGGAACAGCAGAGGACGATTGCGTAGGATTGGACATGTGAAACGAGAGCTAAGCGTCGAGACATCGAAGCCGGAGGGCACGCCGTCTCTTGGCGATTGAAAGCTTGGAGGGTAACAGACCGACCAATAGGTTTGAAATACTAAGTTCCTATTTCAACTATAGGCCGTTCCTATGGAAATTCATCAACTCCGCTACTTCCTCGCCGTGGTGCATGCGCGTAATTTTAGCCGCGCGGCGGAGCGCTGTCATGTCGCCCAGCCTTCGCTCAGTCAGCAGATTCAAAAACTGGAAAACGAACTCGGCGAAAAACTCTTCGAGCGCGGCGGCCGCGAGGTGATTCTTACGCCCGCGGGTGAAATTTTCCGGGGACACGCGGAGCGCGTTCTCGATGAGATCGATGAAGCGCGCGAAAAAATCGGCGAAGCGCGCGGACAAGTTCGCGGACGCGTCACGTTGGGCGTGCTGCCGACGATTGCGCCCTACTTTCTTCCCGACGCTCTGAAGGTGTTTAACACCACGCATCCCGCGATCGAGGTGAGCGTGCATGAAGACACGACCGCGGGACTGTCGCGTGCGATCGATCAACGTGAACTGGATCTGGCGCTCATCAGCGATCCGGACGGCGACGTACGTGTGACGGCGCTTCCTCTGTTTGCCGAACCGCTCTGGCTCGCGCTGCCGGAGGGGCATCCGTTGGCGCGACGTCGCCGACTCACCGCGGCGGATGTGATCGAGCAGCCCTTTATCGTGATGCAGGAAAGTCACTGTCTCGGCGATCAGGCGCTGCAATTCTGTCAGTCGCGCGGATTCTCTCCACGCGTGAGTTTTCGCAGCGCACAGATCGAAACCGTGCGCGCGTTTGTCGCGGCAGGCTTGGGCGTGTCGCTGATCCCCGCGATGGCGCTGCGCCCCGCGGCTTCATCTGGCATCGTGTATCGACAGCTGGCCGAAAAACCGCGCCGCCAGATCAATCTCATCCACCATCCCGAGCGTTCGCTCAAACCCGCTGCTGGCGCTCTTGCGGACGCGCTCAGACGTTTCGCGCGAAAGAAACGTGTCGCGTAATCCGCTGAACCGACTCCGACGACTTCATGTTGATGGCGTTCAACAAACCTTACGGCGTTCTTTCGCAGTTCACACCAGAGCCTCAATCGGCGTGGCGCACGCTGGCCGAGTTTGGTTTGCCGCCCCGCGTGTATCCGATCGGCAGACTTGATGCGGACAGCGAAGGTTTGTTGCTGCTCTCGGATGAACGCGCATTGGTCGATCGCCTGCTTAATCCATCTCACGCTCATCCCCGCGAATACTTCGCGCAAGTGGAGCGCGTTCCTTCGCTCGAGTCGTTGCGACGACTGGCCGCCGGCGTGACGATCGGAAATCATCGCACCCTGCCCTGCCGTATCCAACTTTTGGATGCGGCGCCGTCGTTTCCTCCACGCGATCCGCCGATTCGATATCGGAAAAATGTTCCCGACGCGTGGCTCTCGCTTGAGTTGATCGAGGGAAAAAATCGCCAAGTGCGCCGTATGACCGCGGCGATTGGGCATCCCACCTTGCGCCTCGTTCGCGTGCGCATCGGAGCACTCAGATTAGCCGAGCTGAACCTCGCGCCCGGTCACTGGTGCGAACTCGATCGCCAACAGCGCACGCACGTTTTGGGCGACTGATTTGCCCGCATTTCCCGCTTTGATTTCTGGTGCGAGCGGCGGGAATCGAACCCACATCAACGGCTTCGGAGACCGCTACACTATCCATTGTGCTACGCCCGCAGGGCAGAAACGGTTCCGAACTTGGGAATGCCGTTCGGCGCTGTCCAGCGCAAAGCCGGTTGAATCGCGCCCAGTCTCATTCGCGTTCGCGATGATGATCGACGCGCGGCCGCGGACTTCGCAGCTCTGCGTTTATCGCTGATCGGCTTGCGCGGGATTTTCGTTTCCAGCGCGTTTTTCGACCTGCGGCCCCGAGGGCGGATTGTCGCGATTGGGTTGTGGTTGACGGCAACTCGCGAGCGCAAATGTGGCGACGACCGCCAGCGCAAGTCCGACGTTGCTACGCCGGACTTTTGAGAAATGAAGGCGCGTTTTCATAGCGCCTAGGATGCGCGCGGGCGCGGCAGGTTCTCCCGTTTTGAGAACCGGATTTTTGCCGATCCGCCCGTGCGTCGGGCGCGCTTTAGATCGCCATAAACGCCAGCGCCATGATCACCGTCGGAACGAGCGCGGCGAGCAATAGGTTCAGCGGAGAGACGCCGTTCGGGAAATAACGCTGCAGGATCGATTGGCCGGCGGGATTGGGCGCGTTGGCGATCACCGTCAAGCCGCCGCCCGTAACTGCGCCGGCGACGACCGCGTATTTCAGTTCTTCCGTGAATCCAGGCACGAGCGTCGCGAGATAAGTGATGGCGGCGTTGTCATTGACAGCCGTGAGCGCGGTGGCGCCGAGAAACAACGGCATTTCGCCCAGGCGCGAAAGCACGGGCTCGATCCACCAAGCCTGAAGTCCGCCGTGCGTCACGAGACCGGCGAGGAAGAAGCCGACCAACATCGGTGAGCGCAGTTCGAGTCGGCCCTGGTGATGCGCCGTCGCTTGCATGAACGCGATAAAGAACAGGAAGCCGCCGATAAACAGCGCGGGATAATGCGCCACAAACACAGTGAACGCCATGAAGCCAATCTGCACGAGGGTGATCCATGCGGGTACGGACGGCTCGACGCGTGTCTGGCCGGCGTTCTGTGAACGGCGTTCCGTGCGCGCATTTTGGAGCGCGGCGAATTCTTTTCTGAAGATCAGCGCGTAGAGCGTGGTCGCGATGACGATGCCGATGGCTGCACGCCATCCGAAATGCGTGAACATGTACGCGAGATCCCATTTCCACGGCGTCGCGACCATGAGCACAGGCGGCGCGGCGAAATGCGTGAGCGTGCCGCCGACCGATACGTTGACGAAGAGCAAACCGATCGTCGCGTACGCAAAACGCGGCGAGGGTTTCAGTTCATAAAATTGTCGCGCGAGCAGAAGCGCCGCGATCGTCATCGCCGCCGGCTCCGTGATGAACGAGCCGAGCAACGGCGCGATAATCAAAATCGTGAGCCACCACGCGGCGACCGATTCACGGCCGATTCGGGCAAATGCGCGCAAACAGGCTTCCGCGGCGAGCAACACGGGACGCGTGGATGCGAGCGCCATGATCACGACGACAAACATGGGCTCCGTGAAATTCACGCTGCTCATGTAGTGCGTAACTGTGCCCCAGCCTTTTGTGATCGTGAGGGCGATCACGAGGACCACGACCCAGATGCCGAAGATCGCCTCCACTTCGCCGAAGAAGTGCAGCACCTTGCCTTTGAAACTCACCGGCACGGGACCGCCGGTGACTCCGTGTGCACCGCGATGCTCGGCGACCTTTTCTTCATGCGCGTGTTCGACGGCATGCGCCCATTTCTGAAACTTCGCCGCTGCGAACGTGTGTAAGATCGCGAGGAAAAAAATGACCGTCGCGATCAAGTTGAAGGGCTCCGCTTGCACGCGTGCGACGAGCGTGTCCCACAACCCGAGCGAAGCGTCTTGCGTATAAGATTCCACCGGAAGCGGGAATTCCACATCGCCGGCGGGTGCGGCGGCCCATGCGGTTGTTGCGAACAACAAACTGGCGAAGAGCCACGCGAAAAGCCGGGCAGGCAAACGCGGCCTGCGCTGGAGGAGGTTTGCAACGGAGGGTATTGGCAGCATGTCAGATCAAGGGGAGGAGTTCTTCGAGCGAAGTAATGAAGTGCGTCGCGCCCGCGCGGACTTTTTCGCGGGCGACGTAGCGACCGAAGCCGACGAAAAGATCGACCACCGGCTTGGCTTCGAGATCGCTGACGCCGTCACCCACCATGACGACGCGAGCGGGCGATAGTTCCTTGCGAAGCTGCTGAACGACTTCTGGTTTCCCACCGGAGCGCGTGGTCGGATACGTCTCGTCGTAGCCGCGGTAGGCGCCGTTTTCGTCGAAATAAAGATCGACTGCTTCGATGCGTTGCACGCCAACCACATCCGCCAGCGGACGAATCGCAGGGCGGAAACCGCCGCTTACGATCACCGGCAACCAGCCTCGCGACACGAGGGCCGCGATCGTCGCCACCGCAGTCGGCTCAATCGTATCGATGTAACGTTGGCCGACCGCGGCCACATCGCTCAAACGCGGTTGGATGATCTCCAAGCGACGACCAAAAACCGCTTCGACCGGCAGCGTGCCATTCATCGCCTCGTGCGTCATCCTCTCCACTTCGAGAAAAGTCTCCTGCCCGCGCACGCGAGCGAGTTCATCCACGCCTTCGATGGCCGAAAGCGTGCTGTCGCAGTCGAAAAGAATAAGATTCGGTGAAGCCACGCGCAGACCAAAGGCGACGAATCTGAAAAGGTGCAATCGCTTTCGCCTCCGGACGTTCGCGTCGCGCGTCTCGCAATTATTCGTCGCGCCATCCTGCTAGCAGATCAGACACTTACGGAATTTATCTCCTTCCGTAGTTGCGGGGTTCGGGAACCAATCAGAAGATCCCGAATCTCTTTAGGCGATTGATGTCTTGGGGCTTGCGAATGTTTTTCATGGCTTTTTAAACAAAAAACTTTGTCCCCGGGTTGCAGTAATCGCTGAAATAAAAATTACTTAGACAAATCCAATCCGTCCTCAACAAGGGATACAACACATGTCTACCAACCTGACCAAACGAGAGATCGTTCTCGAGATTTACGAAAAGACCGGCTTTCCCCAGAAGGAAGTTGTCGCCACGGTTCAGATGACGCTCGACATCATCATGAAGGCGCTCGCTGAAGGCCGAAATGTCGAACTCCGCAACTTCGGCGTGCTGGAAGTGCAAAAACGCAAATCCCGCATAGGCCGCAATCCCAACAAGCCCGAAGCCGAAGTCGTTATTCCCGAACGCGCCGTCGTGAAGTTCAAGTCGGGCAAGATCCTTAAGCAGCTCCTCAAGAAGCTCGACATTGGCCAGCTCTAAAGCGCCGCGTCGGCTGTCTTTTCTCGCCGGACCTTTTCGAGGGTCCGGCTTTTTTATGCCCGTCTGCGATCGCTGCGCAGATTTTGCACGGCGCCAGGTGCATGGCGTCTGCGGGAAAATTTATTCGCCCTGCCCCGCGGCGTTTCCCAAGTTCTTCCCTTTCCCATGGCCACGTTCCAGACATTGCCCGGCTTCCGTGAGTTCTATCCCGACGCCCTCGCGCGTCGGAATCACATCTTCCGCTTGTGGAGGCAGACGGCGCACACGTTTGGCTTTGCGGAATACGACGCGCCGGTCCTTGAGCCGCTCGATCTTTACAAGACAAAGTCGGGAGACGAAATCGAAGCCCAGCTCTTCAGCTTCACCGACAAAGGCGGCCGCGAAGTCGCGCTGCGTCCCGAAATGACGCCGACCGTTTGCCGGCTCGTCGGCGACAAAGCCGCGACGCTCAAGCGTCCGATCAAGTGGTTCAGCATCGCGGAATTTTATCGCTACGAGCGCATGCAGAAAGGCCGCGGTCGCTGCTTCTTCCAATTCAACGCCGACATCTTCGGCGAACCAGGCGTGGAAGCGGAGACCGAACTCGTCGCGTTGCTCACACAGTGTCTTTGCGCGTTTGGACTCACGGCGGACGATTTCTTTGTGCGACTGAGCGATCGCAATCTGTGGTTTTATTACCTCGAAGCGCTCGGCTTCGACGATGCGCGTGCGCGCGGCGTGCTCAGCGCGGTCGATCGCTACGAGAAGCTCGGCGACGACGCGTTCAAGGGCTACGTCGAGCAATTCGGCCCGCTGGATCCGGCGCTGAAGGAAAAGATTCTCGCTTTCCTCCACATCAAATCGATCGACGCGCTCGAAGCGACGCTCGCGTCTTTCGCGCAGGAAAAACTCAACGCACGCCTCGCCGATTGGAAAAAACTCCTCGGCAATCTCGACGCGATGGGCCTCAGCGACTTCGTCACGGTCGACCTCGGTGTAGTGCGCGGTCTCGCGTATTACACGGGTTTCGTGTTCGAAGCCTTTGACCGCAAAGGCGAGCTGCGCGCACTCGCGGGCGGCGGTCGTTACGATAATCTCGTCGGCAAACTCGGGTATGCGGACATGCCTGCGGTCGGTTTCGCGATCGGCGACATGACGTTTGCGCTCTTGCTAGAGCAGCGCGGGCTCACGCCGAACTTCGTACAAGCGCCCGACGTGTACGTCGTCATCGGCGGCGAACAAGAACGTCTCGCGGCGTTTGCCGACATCCACGCGCTGCGCGCATCGGGTTTCCGCGTTGAGTATCCGATGAAGGACATCGCGTTCGGCAAACAATTCAAAGCCGCGGCGGAATCCGGCGCCAAACTCGCGCTCATCTACGGCGGAGACGAACTCGCGAAAGGTGTCGTGAAGATTCGCGACCTCGGCAATCGCAGCGAACACGAGGTGCCGCGCGCTTCCGTGCTTTCGAATGTGAAAGACTATTTCTCCGGCGAATAATCGCCGCGACTCTCACGTCACGCGATCCGGTTCAAACGCCGTATCGCCGTGAGCAACAGAAGCACGCCGGCGATCAACGCCCAAGTGATCGCTTCAAGCGAAAGGCTCGCGATCCATCCGGCGATCGCAGGCAACAACGCCATGCCGATGGCGCCGGCACCGGATTGGCGCCCAATCACGATCTGCGCGTCTTCCGCCACGAAGCGTCGCGGCACTTCATGCATGAGACATGGGTAAATCGGCGCGAAGCCGAGTCCCAATAAGATTAACGCAGTCGCCGCAGGAACCGCCGAATTCGCGAACGCGAACAGCACTGCGCCGCCGAGCGCGAGCAGTCCGCTGCACGCGATCACACGCCGATTGCCCAGACGATCGACAATCACGCCCGCGCCGATGCGGCCGACGGTGATTGCTCCGTAAAACGCCGCGGCGCTCCCTGCGGCAACATCCGTCGGCATTCCGCGTCCCACCATCAAGATCGACGCCGCCCAAAGTCCCGCGGTCGCTTCCACCGACGTGTAGATCATGAAGATCGCCACCGATAGCCAACCGGCGAAAGAGTTGGCGCGCATCTTGCCGGACTTCGGCGGCACCCCGTCTGTATTCAAATTTTGGATGCGACGTTCCGGAACCGTGCGCCATAATCCGAGCGTGCATAAAAATATCGTCGCCAGCGAAAGCTGAGCCGTGGCGATGACGGCGTACCCCGAGCGCCAGCCACTCCCCTGCGCAATGGCTGTGCCCATGATGATCGGCCCGAGACTCGCGCCGACGCCCCAGCAGGCGTGCAGCCAGTTCATTTGGCGTCCGCTGAAGTGCCGCGCGACGTAACCGTTGAGTCCGGCGTCCACCGCACCCGCACCAAATCCGAGAGGGACAGTTGCAAGCAACAACCACGCAAGTCCGCTCGCGTGCGAAATCATCATCAGCGCGCTGCCCGTCGCCGCACAGCTTGCGAGCACGACCGGGCCGGTGCCGAAACGCGCGATGATGCGTCCGCTCGAAAATCCGGAGATGCCGCTGAGCACGGTGATCAACACCATCAGCGCGCCCAAAGAGCCGATGGGTAATTGCAGCTCCGGATACATTCCCGGCCACGCGACCCCCAAACTGCCGTCCGGCAGTCCGAGGCTGATAAACCCGAGATAGATGATCAGCAGCAAAAACAGCGCGCGCCAGTTTCCGTTGGCCATGCCGTCACCGAAGCTCGTCCCTTCTTTCGACGCAACTCGCGTCCAGCGCAGTCGGCGTGCAGCGTCACTCGCTCGTTTGAACAAGCACCACGCCGCTAGATCGTATAATCTTCGAGCTTGCCCTTGTCGTCGGGAAACGAGCGGGCGCTGTTCTGTTCGTTCTCGCGTTTGCGATCGTAGAAAATGCGCACGTCGGCCTTCGTCGTTTGCAGCAGATGCGAAGCGCGCAACAACGCCTTCTTCGTGCTCGCGGTGAGATTGGCCTCGGCGGGGAAAATATTGTCCGCGCCGATTCGTTCCCACGCGCCGCTCGAGCGCAGCACGCGTTCGACGTCGGGATTAATGCCGCTGACAAGCAGATGGCGACCGCTCTTCTGCAGATACTCGTGCAAGTGCAGCAGCGACATCACGGACGTGGCGTCGAGATGGCGCGCGTTTTTCATGCGCAAGATGACGACGCGAATGTCGTCCTCATCCGCGAGGTAACGCACCTGTTCTTGAAACAAGTCCGCCGCGCCGAAGAACAACTCGCCTTCGACGTGCACGATCGAGATCGCGGCGTTGCGACGCTGCGAACGATCTTCCAACTCGGTCAATGTGCCCGCGTCACTGAAACTGTATTCGACGAGCGAAGGTGCGCTGGCTTTGCGGAGGAAAAGAATCAGCGACGTTCCCACGCCCACATAAATCGCGGTGTCGAGCTGCAGGAAAAACGCCGCGCACATCGTCGCGGCAAACACGATCGCGTCCGATCGCGTTGCGCGCAGAGCGATGCGGATTTGTTCGCGATTGATCAGGCGCAAACCCACGCGAATCAAAAGCGCCGCGAGACTCGGCACGGGGATGTAGTTGATGAGCGGCGCGACGAAGAACAACGCCGCCAGCACCATCAAGCTGCTCGCCATCGCGGCGATCTGCGTTTGCGCGCCGGCTTGGTAGTTCGCCGCGCTGCGTGCAAACGACGCCGAGCCGGGCATCGCGCCGTAAAGACTGTTGGCGACATTCGCCAAGCCCATCGCGATCAGCTCTTGATTGGTGTCGAGTCGCTGACCGGATTTTGCCGCGAGCGATTTCGAAATCGAAACAGCCTCGAGCATGCCAAGGAGCGCGATAGCGAAGGCTGCACCGAGCAGCGGTGAAATCACCGCGGGATTTGCTGAATCGAGCGGCATGCCGATGAACGAGGGCACCGCGACGGCGAGCGAACCTTCGTCCTTGATCGTGTGAATGCCGAGGTGATCGAGACCGCCGTACTTCGTGATCAGTGACAGGAACACCAAACCAAACAACGCGGACGGCAGCTTCGGAAAAAAGCGTTCGATCGCCCAAAACAACAGTAACGTCGCCACGCCCATGATCGCGGCGTACATGTTGAAGTCCAGCGTCGCCAGGTGCATGCCCGTGTACAGCAGGCCTTCGACGAAGTTGCCGCGCTCGGGTTGGGCGACGCCAAACAGATTGGGCACTTGCGCAGCAGCCATCAGCAGACCGATCGAGGTGCTGTACGCGATGATGACGGAGCGTGAGATGAACTGCGTGAGTTTCCCCAGCTGAGCGAGTCCCGCGACCAGTTGGAAAATGCCGATCAACAACGCGAGCAGCAGCGTGATTTGAGCGGGCGTGAGCGCGCCGACGCTGCTCATCGCAAAGATCGTCGTCGCGAGAATGATACTGATCGAGTTCGTCGGCCCGAAAACGAGGTGTTTCGACGAACCGAAAAGCGCCGCGACAAATCCGCCGATGATGACCGACATCATCACCATGAGCGGCGGCAATCCGGCGATGAGCGCGAAACCGATCGCCTGCGGTATTGAAACCAAGGATACAGTCGCCGCGGCGATCAGATCCGTTTTTAGTTTCCCCAGATTATAATTGCGCAGCTCCGCCCCTAACGGGAAGCGCTCCCGTACCCAGCGCTTGGAAAAACGCTGCAGCTGATCGACAGCGGCGGCGGCATTCTCGGGAGTCGGCATCTTGCCGCGAGCTTAGGCTTCGATGCCGAGTTTTTCCAGAATGCGTTGAAGATCGTCGTTGCCGGCGTACTCGATGACGATCTTGCCGCGTTTGGGCGAGTGATTCACCGCGACGCGTGCGCCGAGATGCGAGGTGAGTTTTTTCTGAATGCTCGCGATCGCCGCGGCTTCCATCGGTGGCACCGCACGATGCGAACCGCCGGCGACCGGACCGGCCGAGCCGGTCGGCGACGCTTTATGTGCCTGCACCAACTTCTCGGTCGCGCGCACGCTCAGCCCTTCCTCGATGATGCGGCGCGCAAGCACGGCGCGTTGAGCAGGTTCTTCGACACCGAGCAAAACCTTCGCGTGACCCACGCTGAGCAGGCCTTTCGCGATGTAGCCCTGCAGCTCCCCATCGAGCGTGAGCAGACGCAGCGAATTGGCCACCGAGGCGCGCCCCTTGCCGACACGTTCCGCCGCCGATTCCTGCGTGAGATCGAAATCGCGTATCAAACTCGCGTAGCCGTACGCCTCTTCGATCGGATTCAATCCTTCGCGCTGCAAATTCTCGATGAGGCCGAGGGCCGCCGAGGATGCGTTGCTCGCTTCCACCACACGGGCGGGGATCGTTTTGATCTTGAGCAATTGATACGCGCGCCAGCGGCGTTCGCCCGCAATCAACTGGAATTTGTCGCCGGCTTTGCGCACGACGATCGGTTGGAGCAAACCTTCCGAACGAATGCTCTCGGCGAGTTCGCTGAGCTGTTCCGGCGTGATTTCACGGCGTGCCTGGTATGGGCTCGGCTCGATCTGCATCACGGGGATTTCCAAGAAGCCAGGCGCGCTCGCGTTGGGTGCAGCGGGCGCCGGCGTTTGTGCCGGTGCGGCGGGCGTTGATGCGGACGCCTTGCCGGCGGGTGCAGATTTTGCGGATGCAGGAGCGGCGTTGGCGATGAGGCCGCCGAGACCGCGACCGAGACGAGATTTGGGAGCTGCCATGGTTTGTTTCTTACTTTCCTCCCGGAATGAAGAGCGTCTGGCCAACCTGAATTTTCGAGGGATCTTCTATGCGGTTGGCATTCACGATGTCCTGCAGTTTGGCGCCGTACTTGCGCGCGATGACGGCGAGCGTCTCGCCTTTCTGAACGACATGCGGCACGCCCTCTTTGGGGTAATCATCACTAAAGGTCGGCGCGGGCGCGGGCGTGCGGTTGCGCGAGATCGCTTCCAATGCGGCGTTGGTGCGCGCCGCAAGTTTTTCGATCTGGCCGGAAACGATCTGCAGCGTCTCCGCTTTCGTCGCGGCATCGCCTGCGCGGATGGAGCGCTGGATCTCCGCGATGGCGTCGTTGAGCTGGGCGATGGTGGCGGCGTTTTGGGCGGCGCCAGCGGTCTTCGCGCGCAGTTCGCCGTTTTCGCGTTCGAGGACTTCGATGCGTAGTTGCATTTCCCCTACACGTTGGGTGAGCAAGCGCACATCTTCGCGCAAATTAGCGAGCTCTACCGTCACGCTTTGCGCGCTGAGCGTTGACGAGAGCACCAAAATTCCGACCGCGATCAACAGGGTCTTTTTGATCATGACGGCTGCGACTTTGCGTAAATCGTGAGTCAAAAACAAGCGGCATACGTGTCCGAGGGCGTTTCGGCAAAATTTCCGTTAGACTTCGCCCATGGCGAGGCCCACAACGCCCTTCCCTATGCCGAACTCGATGCGGAGAAAAACGGTGCTCATTTTCGCACTGGCGGTTGCCCTGCTGATCAGTCTCGGCGTGCTGATTCTGGAGGAATCCATACAGGAGAAACTCGGGCAGGCATACTACATCCTCTGCTTGTCGATGATCGGCTGCATCCTGATCTTGCTCGCTGGATACACTTGGGACCGCGCGCTTGTTCGACAGATTCGCGAAATCAATTCCGCCGCGCGCACGAAGGCGGCGATCGTCGAAGAACCCGCCCCCGAATCGGATGAAACGGAATCCGCTCACGACGAAGTCATCGGCCTCGCGCGTCAGATCGAGCGCATGGCGCAATCGCTTCAAAAAATCGAAGCGAGTTACCGCGCGATCGTGGAAGATCAGCTCGATCTCATCTGCCGTTACCGCGCGGATGGACAACTCACATTCGTCAATGGCGCCTACCAGCGTTTCCTCGGGAAAAAACGTTCGGAGCTGGTCGGGCGCCCGTTCGAATTTTTGCCGCCTTCGTTCAAATCGGGCGCGGATCCGTCGCAAGACACGGTGACGTTTGAAAACGAATACGTGGGCGCGGATGGCCGGCGTCTCATCCATCTTTGGACGCATCGCGCGATCAAAGACAGCGACGGCCGCATCATGGAATTTCAAGCAGTCGGCCACGATATCACGGCGCGCAAGGAAGCGGAGGCGGCATTGGTGCGCGCGAAAGAAGCGGCGGAATCCGCCGATCGCGCGAAGAGCGAATTTCTCGCGATCGTGAGTCACGAGATTCGCACGCCGATTAATGGCGTCATCGGTTTCACGCGTTTATTGCGCGAATCGTCGCTTACGGAAGATCAGCGCGGCTTCGTCGACATGATCGCGACCAGTGGGCTCACGCTGGAAGCGTTAATCAGCGACATTCTCGACATGTCGAAAATCGAAGCGGGCAAGATCGAGATCGATCACGCGCCCTACTCGCCTCGCCGCGCCGTGAACGAAGTCATCGCGTTCTTCACGCCGAAAGCGCAAGCCGCGGGACTCGCGCTGCACGCGACCATCGATGCGGACGTCCCTGCCGTGGTCAGTGGCGACGCGAACCGCCTGCGGCAGATCCTCGTCAATCTCGTCGGCAACGCGATCAAGTTCACCGAACGCGGTCGCATCTCGGTCAATGTTTCCAGTGCTTACGATGGCGGACAGGAAAAACCAAAGCGCGACGTGCGACTTTTCTTCAGCGTCACCGACACGGGCATCGGTATCCCGCACGACAAGATCGGTCAGCTCTTCCGTCCCTTCAGCCAAGTCGACACGTCTGCGTCGCGTCGTCGCGGCGGCACCGGCCTTGGCCTGATCATTTCGAAACGTCTCTGTGAATTGATGGGCGGTGCGATGTCGGTGGAGAGCGAAGTAAACCAAGGTTCCACCTTCCGTTTCTCCATTCGTGCCGAGTGCGAACGCTCGCTCGACGCAGCCACTTCCGAGTCCACTGCCATCGCGCCGCCGACACCCGCGCTGCATTTCCCTGGCACAGCCCCCGCGGTCTGAGCGTTTAAGCTCGTTGGCGTTCCCTAACGCGGTCTAACAGATCGGTGCTTCCGCGATCGCGCAAATCATTATTTTCCAGTGCTTTAACTGGAGGCGCGGGCCGGAATCGAACCGGCGCATAGAGGTTTTGCAGACCTCGGCCTTACCACTTGGCTACCGCGCCCTTTGAGGGAGAGCGCGGAAGTTGAGGGAAAAAAAAACCTGCCGCAAGAACTGAAAAACAAGTTCTTCATTTCTCCGTCGCACCTCTCGGAAGCGGTCGCGTATCGACTCGCTTCGTTTTGAATGCGCAGCGCAGCCATCGCGACACCGCGTGCGTCAATCGCGGATTGAAAGCCTGCATTGTAGTGCCACTACGAATACCGCAACCTTTCGAACCATGCTACCCATACTCCGTCGCATCCTCCTCTCCATCCTCATCACCGCAACCGTCGGTAGTGCTTTTGCCAATACGGCGATTGAGCCTGCCTCACGTGGAGAAAAATGGGAGCTCAGATATCAAAAACTCCGGGAACGCGCGAAGCAGGGTGACATCGATGTCCTTTTCCTCGGCGATTCGATCACGGAGCATTGGACAACAGCCGCGCCCAAAGGCGGACGCGAGGTGTGGGAGCGCCACTTTGCTCCACTCAAAGCCGCGAACCTCGCCATCAGCGGTGACCGCACGCAGAACGTCCTGTGGATGCTCGATCAAGGTTTGGTCGATGGACTCAATCCCAAGGTCGTGGTGATCATGCTCGGCACCAACAACACGGGCTTGGAGCGCGACGGTAAGACCGTTCGCAACACCGTGCCGGAGGTCATTGAAGGCGTTAAAACCGTTGTCGCGTCGGTGAGCAAAAGACTGCCCGAATCCAAGATTCTCCTGCTCGGCATTTTCCCGCGCGGTGCGACGGCCGAGCATTTTCAGCGTCAGCAAGTGGCGGAGATCAACGCAGGTATCTCCGGACTCGGTGACGGAAAACACATCCACTACTTGGACATCACCGACAAGTTTCTCTCCGCGGATGGTTCGCTCGGCAAAGAAGTCATGCCTGACTTCCTCCATCCAAACGAAGCCGGTTATCAAATCTGGGCCGACGCTATCGAGCAGCCATTGAAGAAACTGCTTTCCGAATAAGCGCCCACGCGCGCATCGTGTGATTCGAAATATCTCGACCGCGAACCAATCCTAACGATCACGAGCCGGATTATCCGTGCTCGTGATTTTCTTTATGAACTGAACGCTGCGGCCCACTTCGCGAAAACCCTGCGCCGCGACGCGATACGTGAGCGTGCGCGTTGATGCAGCTCGAACTGCGTGTTTTATCGATCTTGGCGTCGCTGCCGATCTCGGTGAATCCAGCGTCGCGCGCCCATTGCTCGGCCCGACGTAGTAGTCCACGCCCTACCCCACGTCGGCGAAACGTTTGACCGACATACCAGCCTTCGAGACACGGCGTGGGCGACGACAACGCGCCTTCGACGTGATCAACGCGCACCGAGATTTCCGCGAAGCCGACCGGTTCGTTTCCGACAAACGCGAGAACGGCCACGCCGCGCTGCGTAAGTAGCCGTTCCGTTTCCTGCGTATGTTCAGCCAATAAACATTGCGGCCCAGAGCTCGCTGCGAAGCGCGATCCATGCGGGCGGGTCGTCGCGTTTCGCTTGTTTATAGACAACGTCTATATGTCGGAAAATTCCCTCACGCGTTTTTCAGCGAAAGCCGCAGCATGCGGATAAACAAGAAGGCGATCGCGACCCAAAGCGCCAGGCGGACGCAGCCGTTGGCGACGAGGCCTACTCGGATCAAATTGAGCGCCAGCACGCTCACATAAACGATGCATAGGGCCCAGATGGTCAGGATAAGAGCTCGAGGTTGAACGCGCGGTTTCCAGATAAAGAGCAGTGGTAACGTCGCCGCTCCGAAAAACGCGAAGAGCTCCCACGCGAACAGGGGCGGAAAAACGCCTTCCGCATTCGTCATCTGCGCGGCGGCGAAGATCATCTTCAGCGACCACAGCGTTCCGACGATGCACAGTACGATGAGTAGCTGTTTCGGGAATATGCGCTGGTTCATTTTCAGGGGCAGTTATCGAATCGGTTTTTAGGGAACGCCGCCGTAGCACGCTCAAGAAAGCAGTCGGGCAAAAATCATTTTTCCGCCGGCGGACGGGAGAATCGAATTCACTTCCACCACCACGCGTTGACCGATGTACGCGCGGCCATCTTGCACGACGACCATGGAGCCGTCTTCGAGATAACCGACCGCCTGCGTCTCTTCACGACCGGATTTCACGAGCTCCACTTCCAGCTGCTGTCCGACGACCAAGTCGGGCCGAAGTGCGCGCGCGAGCACGTTGAGGTTAAGCCAATGCACGCCGTGAAACTCGGCCATCTTGGCGAGATTGAAGTCCGTGGTAAGGAGCTTTGCTTTCATCGATTGCGCGAGGAACACGAGTTTCGCGTCCACATCCTGTCGTTTCGACACGTCGCTCTCGGGAATGCGGATATCGATGTTTCGGATTTGGCGGAGTTCGCTCAGCACTTCCAAGCCGCGTCGCCCGCGGGCTTGTTTCGCGGGATCGGAGGAGCTGGCCACGGTCTGCAATTCATCGAGCACAAAGCGCGGGATCACCAACGCGGCGCTGAGAAAACCCGACTCGCAAATCTTCGCGATGCGGCCGTCGATCAACGCGCTGGTGTCGACCACCACGAGCGGCGATTCGACTTCGTGCGGCACAAAACGCACGTAAGGAATCACGAGATTAAACTCATCCTTGCCGCGAAGCGCGATGACGATGCTCAGATAAGTGGAGACGAGGAAAAGCGTGAGTTGCGAAATGTAGACATATTCCGAATCGGCGCCGGCGAACAGCGGCGAGGTGCCGATCAGGTACGAGATGAGGGTGCCGACACCCAGGCCGAAGGTGATCGCGGAGAGACCGCGCAGCGAAAATCCTTTCAGCATCACGTCGGTCAGCACGGCGAGCGTTCCGAGCGAAGCACCGATGAAGGTCGCGAGGGGTTGATAGCGATCCCAATCCTGAATCGTATAGCAAACCGCCCAGCCTGCGGCGGCGCAGAGCAGGATAAAAACAATCCGTATCGGAAGCAGCGTGCGGTTCATAGACGGCTTAGTTGTGGTGCAGCAGGAAGAACAGCGCGGCCGGCAGCGTGACGCCGATAAACGTCACGACATACAAAATGAAAATCGCGCGACGGGCTTTTGCCTTTTCAGCAGAGGAATCATCCATCTTGGATGCACTGCACAAAACCACCTTTCGCATGACAACCCAATACTGGCTCGTGAAACAGGAACCTGAAGCATACGCGTGGACCGATTTCGTCCGCGATGGCCGCACGAATTGGGAAGGCGTGCGCAATTTTCAGGCACGCAATTTTCTCAAAGCCATGCGCAAGGGCGACCCCGTATTGTTTTATGAAAGCGTGACCACCAAGGCCGTCGTGGGCATCGCCGAAGTGACCAAGCCGGCGTTTCCCGACGCGACTGCGGAGGACGGCGATTGGGTCGCGGTGGAATTGAAAGCCGTGAAAGCGCTCAAAAATCCGGTGACGCTCGCGCAGATCAAAGCGGAGAAAACGCTCCAGGAAATCGGTCTGCTCCGTCAGAGCCGCCTGTCAGTCATGCCGCTCAAGAAAGCGGAGTTCGATCGCATCGTGAAACTCGGCGGTTGAGTTGGTTCGACTTGGCTGGACTGGGGGCGCGGAGAACAACGGACGTAATCTTTCGAGCGACTTTAAGAAACCGAAGCCGCGGGCACACGAGTGTTCGCGGCATCACAGATGGAACGCGCCGTCCCGACGCGTTGGTTTCCCCGTCGTTTTATCCACGGCGCACAGTTCAAAGAAAAACCATGGCTGGCAGTTCACGGAGAGCCGGCCGGCTGCCGGCGCTCCGGCGCCTCCCGGGGAGAGAGGTATTTACTTTCCTTGCGTGCCCCAGCGGCGGTGCAAGAAGCGCTCCCACGGCGAGAACATCACTTTGTCCGCGAGCAGGCCGATCATCACGATGATGAGCATCACGCCGGTCACCTGCTCCATCGCATGGAGTTCGCGACCGTAGTGCAGCAAATGGCCGAGGCCGAAACCAGTGAGGATCGTGACGTAGATTTCCGCCGCCATCAGCGAGCGCCAGGCGAAGGCCCATCCTTGTTTCATGCCGCTGACGACGAACGGCAGTGAAGCCGGCAGCATCACATGTATCCAAGTATGGATACCGCGCGAACCCATCGTGCGAGCGGCGCGCGCGTAGATCGGCGGGATCGTGCGTACGCCGGTTTCAGTCGCGATCACAACCGACCAGAGCGTGCCCATCACAACCACGAAGAACATGGCCGATTCCGTCTGCCCGAACCACAGCAGCGCGAGCGGCACCCAGCACACACTCGGCAGTGTTTGCAGCCCCAGCGCGAGCATGCCGATAGTGTCTTTGCAGACTTGGAAACGTGCGGTGATGAGTCCGATCGGCAGACCGAGCGCGATGCCGAAGAGATAACCCAGCACGAGTCGCTTGAGCGTGACGACGGATGCTTCGAACAACGAGCCGTCGGCCACGGCTGCGATCAGGTACTCGCCCACCATGCTTGGCGAAGGCAGCACGATCGGCGACCAGACGCGGGCACGCACGAGCATTTCCCAGGTGACGATGAGCACGGCAAAAAACGCCGTGGCGTAGATAAAGCGTTTCATTCGGCCACCTCGTCTTCGCGTGTGTTGAGCAGGTTTTTCAGCGCTTTCGTGATGTGCGCGGAATGCTGCGCGAGATCGACGCTGTTGATGTCGCGCGGGCGCGGCAGATCGATTTTGAAATCTTCACGAATGCGGCCCGGATGCGGTGAAAACAGGACGACGCGATCACCAAGGCAGACGGCTTCGCGGACATTGTGCGTGACGAAGACGATGGTCTTTTTGCGTTCCTGCCAGATGCGCTGGATGTCGCCGTAGAGTTGTTCGCGCGTGAGCGCGTCGAGCGCGGCAAACGGTTCATCCATGAGCAGCACGCGCGGATTCGGGGCGAGTGCGCGGGCGAGCGCGACGCGTTGTTTCATGCCGCCGGAAAGTTCGTGAATATTGGAGCGCTGGAACTTTTCGAGACCCACCAGCTTCAAATAAAAACGTGCGACATCGATGCGCTCGGAGCGCGTAAGGCCGGGCTTTAGTTTGAGCCCGAAAAGCACGTTGCTGAGCACGTCGAGCCACGGGAAAAGCGCGTGCTCTTGAAACATCACCATGCGTTCGCGGCCGGGACCGGTAACCGGGGTGCCGTCGCAAAGCACGGAGCCCTCGTCGGCGGTATCGAGTCCGGCGATGATGTTGAGCAAGGTGCTCTTGCCGCAGCCGCTGGGCCCGACGAGGCAGATGAATTCGCCTTCGGCGATGTCGAGCGACACGCGATCAAGCGCCTGCACGACGCCGCTCTTGCTGCGAAAGCGTTTGGAGACTTCGCCCACCGAGAGTTTCGAGGGCGCTACGTTTACCAATTCCGTTTGTACGGTCACTGGGGGAGATCGATGAGGGGTGAGAGATCGATATGGCCGCGAATGAAGCCGAGCCCGCGAGCATCGGCGACGAGGCCTTCGATGGAGGTTAGGGTTATGTCGTTGGAAAATTGAAGGCGGCGCCACGCGTCGCGCACGAGTTGCAGCGGCATTTCGCGTTTCATCGTGGCGGTGAGTCCGCGCTGCACGAGAGCCTGCGCTTCTTCCGGATGCGCCGCAACCCAGTCGGTCAACTCATGATGCGCGCGTACGAAACGCGCGACCAGTTCGCGGCGCTCGTTGAGCGTTTTTTCGCTGGCGACGAGCACGGTGGTGACGACCTCGTTTTGCTCGAAAAACACCTGGCCGCCCGCTTCGGTTTCAATGCGTGAAACCCACGGCTCGACCGTCCACACCGCATCGATCTCGCCCTGCTTGAACAACGCGAGTTGATCAGGGTTCGCGGTCGGCAGCACAAACACATCGCCGCCGAGTTGGGTCATGCGGAAACCGTGTTTTTTCAGCCACGCGCGTGCGGCGACATCCTGCGTGTTACCGAGCTGAGGCGTGGCGAGTTTTTTGCCGCGAAAATCTTCCGGCTTCGAAATACCGGAACCCGGTCGCACCAGCAGCGCCGCCCCACCCTTGGCCGAGCCTGAGACGATGCGGATGTCGCGACCACGCGCGCGGATGAACGCGTTGAGCGCGGGATTGGGGCCGACGTACGTGAGGTCCACCGAATCGGTGAAAATCGCCTCCATCGCGCTCGGTCCGGCGTTGTAGACAAACCACTGGATCTCGACGTCGGGACCAAGGCGCTCCTCAAACCAGCCGCGCCCTTCTTCGGTCAAAGCCCGCGCGATCACGCCTTGGGCGTGGGTGATGTTGGGAAAGTAGCCGACGCGCAGAACGGTTTTTCCCGATGTGCTCGCGTTGTTTTCGGATTTTGCGCGGCACCCCGCGGCGAGTGCGAGCCCCGCGGCGATCAAGCATGCTGCGAAAAACCGAAACAACTTCATCAAATGCCTTCCCGATAAAGAAAGTCGTCGAGCCCAGTCTCGAACGGCGTGGTGAGTGGCGAGGGTTTTTTGCCGGAGTTGCGACCTTTACCGCGCGTCGTGCGGCCTTCGCTCACACGCGGATTGGCGACAAAGGGCAGATTCACATTATCGCGACGCATCTTGCGGAGCGTCACCTCGACGATATCGGCGATCGAATAACGATCCAAGATGTTCGCGATGGCGTTGCGGACATCGAGCATGAGCATGCGCAGGCCGCAGTGAAGTTCGTCGGGACACGAACAGCGCTCATACGCCGTCTGGCTCACGCAACCGATGGGCGCGAGCGGACCTTCGAGATAACGTACGATCTGCCCCGCGACGATGTCCTTGGCCGGCCGGGCGAGTTTGTAGCCACCGTATTTTCCACGGACGCTCGCGAGAAACCCACCCTGACGTAGATCCAACAGGATCTGCTCGAGAAATTTGGTGGGGATTTTTCCGTTCTCCGCCAGCTCCGCCAGCGGAACCAATTCACGGCCAAGCTCATGCGCAAGACCGATATCGATCAGCGCACGAAAGCCATATTCGCCGCGTTTAGAAAGTTTCATGAAATGCCTAGTTGGAGATGGGGAATTAAAATCAGTCCCCGATCTCCATTCGCGCAAGCCCTTTGTCGCCAAAATTGCTGTGCGGGTTTTTCGCGCGATTTAACGCGGCGACGAGTGCGTGCGGTCGCAAAAAAATTCGCCTAAAATTCGGTGACGGGTTCACCGCCTTCGCGCCACACGGCCATATTCAGCACGAGGTAATTCCAGTTCTGGAATCCTCGGTTGAGCACGGGCTCGCCGCTGTCGGGAAGGTAATACTCGTGCAGCGCGCCGAAGCGGGCGAAGTCGCGCGCGAAAAGGCGGACGGTTTTATCCGCAAGATCACGCGCGTCGTCCTCGTAACCGTATTTCACCAGTCCGCGGAAAACGAGATAGTTGGACACGCCCCAGATCGGACCAGACCAGAGCGATGGATTTCCGGAACCGCGGACGTTGTACATTTTTTCGAGCTTCGAAAGCGTGCGGACGCCGTACGAGGCGTTGAAAGTGCGCGTGTCGCGATAACGCTCGACCATGCGTTTCGCCTGTTCAGGCGTGGCGATCTCGGCCCACATCGGCAGAAAGCCCGACCACACATCGATGCGCTGGATGAGGCAGTCGTAGTCGCGTGGATAACCCGCGTGCAGGCGGATCGACGGATCGGCGGCGAAGGGTTTTCCTTCGTACGGCAGCAGGTTCAGATCGACGCTATAAAAGAAACCGTCGCGCTCGTCCCAGCAGTGTTTCTGCACCGCGGCTTTGAGTTCGTCGGCGTCGCGTTGATACAGCACGGCGATCTCCGACTGGCCGAGGCGTTCGGCCAGATACACGAGCGCGAGCAGTTCGCGATACATGAGGCAGTTTAGATAAATGGAGCCGGAGCTCTTCTTCGGCCGCATGTAGGTGGACGGATCGTTGTCCACGCCGATCGCCATGTCGTCGTTCCAATAATATAAACCCGTCGCGGCGTGACGCTGATGGTTTTTATAACGATTCACGAACGCCTGCAGGTGAAAGAAACCGTCGCGCAACCACTCGGCGTCGCCGCCGTTGATCTTGGTCAGAAACGCAGCGTGCTGCGCGAGGCAGGGTTTGTGCATGTTGGTTTCGTACACATCGGTCTGGCGCATGAGTTCTTCGCGCGATCCCGTCTCGCGTTTGATGATGATCGGAATCCAGCCGTCGAACGAACCATAGTTGAGATAGTTCAACACGCAGCCCTGCTCGTAGCGCAGCGCTTTCGTTTTTTCTTCGGGTGTGGCTTTCTCATTCAGGATTTGACGCAGCGCGACATTGCTCAGCCATGAATCCCAATCCCACAAAATGTCCGGATACTGCGCGCTGCCGGGCGTGATGAACGGGTACTTAAACGCACCGCCTTCTTCGCGGAACATGCCGGTATAGTCGTTGTGCAGATGTTTTCGAATGAGCGCGATCGAGTCCTTGAGCGAGGACGGCGCCTCGGCGGCGGCGAGCGGAGCGCCCGCAATCAATAGAGCGAGACCGGGAGAGGTGAAGCGCGAAAGCATGAGCCCGATGCAAACGCTCCGCGCGCGAACGCCAAGAGTTTTGCGGTGCACGAGCTTACGCACCGTCCGATAACGCGTGTTGAAGAAGCGACTTGAGCGCGACGCGCAGAGCGCTCGACATTGTCCGGCGATGATCGCCCTGCCCTTGCCCCATCGTTCGGTCTTCGTCGCTTTCATGTGCGCGTTTCTCGCGCCCTCACTTTTCGGAAAGGACTCCGTTCCTGTTTATCAGGACCCGAAGGCGCCGATAGAAGCGCGCGTCGACGATCTCGTCGCCCGCATGAATGCGCAGGAGAAAATCGCGCAGATCACCGCGCATTGGATTCCCACGCCAAAAAAAGGCCAGACCGTCGACGAGGCGCTGACGACCGAGTTTCTCGAAAAACATTTCGCCCACGGCATCGGCTCCATCGGGCCGTGTCATCTCGGCATCGACGACGAGATTTTTGCGCGCAATCGCGTGAAGGTATTTCTCAAAACGAAAACGCGTCTCGGCATTCCGGCGTTTTTTCACGACGAGCTTTGCCACGGCTTGATGAAACCCGAGGCCACGAGTTTCCCCGCGCCCATCGGCCTCGCTTGCACGTGGAACGAAGACCTCATCGAAAAACTCTACGCTCTCGCCGCGCGTGAAGCCCGCGCTCGCGGCACACATCACGCGCTTACGCCGGTCGTCGATGTCACGCTTGATCCGCGCTGGGGCCGCACCGAAGAAACGCTCGGCGAAGATCCTTATCTCAATGGCCGTCTCGGCACCGCGATCATCCGCGGTTTGCAAGGAGGCTCCACCGGCGAGATCGGACCTCAAAGCGTGATGGCGACGCTAAAACATCTCGCCGGCCACGGCGCATCTGAAGGCGGACTCAATCGCAGTCCTGCACACATCGGCCCGATCGAATTGCGCGAAACACACCTCGTGCCGTTCGCGACGATCATCCGCAACGCCAGACCCGCTGCGGTGATGCCTGCGTACAGCGAAGTGGACGGCATTCCTCCGCACGCCGATCGCGCGCTGCTGCAAGATCTCGTGCGCGGCGAATACGGTTTCAATGGGCTTTTTGTCTCCGATTACGACGCCGTCGGACATCTTTTTAAAGATCATCGCGTCGTCGCCACCGCCGCCGAAGCTGCGCGCCTCGCGCTCGAATCCGGCGTGCAGCTCGAGCTGCCGGTTCCCGAAACTTTTTCCCAACTCATCCCGCTGCTCGGCACCGATCCCGCGCTCGAAAAACTCGTCGATGACGCCGTGCGCGCGGTGCTGCGTTGGAAATTTCAACTCGGTCTTTTCGAGGAAAAACCGCTCGATGCCGCACACGCTCACGCACTCGCCCGCGCGGAAGAGTCGCGCCAACTCGCGCTTCAAGCCGCACGTGAAAGTATCGTGCTTCTGAAAAACGAAGGTGGTCTTCTCCCGCTGACTGTCGGCGCACACAAACGCATCGCCGTCATCGGCCCCAATGCCGACATCGCGCGCCTAGGTGGTTACAGCGGTGGGCCGCTGCAATCGGTTTCACTGCTCGAAGGTCTGCGCGCCCGTGTCGGCGATCAGGCGGAGATTCTTCACGCCGAAGGTTGCAAGATCGCCAGCAAGGACGCGCGCGACGCGTACACCAATTGGAAAGAAGTTATCGATGTCACGCCCGCCGATCCTGGCGAAGATAAGCGCCTGATCGCCGAAGCTGTCGTCGTCGCGGAGAAAGCCGATCTCGTGATCCTCGCGCTCGGTGAAAACGAAGTCATCAGCCGCGAATCCTGGGGAAAACGAAAACTCGGCGATCTCGCTTCGCTCGATCTCGTCGGCGCGCAAAACGAACTCGCGCGTCGCGTGCTCGCCACCGGCAAACCGGTCATTCTCTACCTCGCCAACGGACGCCCGCTTTCGCTCGGCGAACTCGGCGACAATATTCCCGTGATCATCGAAGGCTGGTACGCCGGACAAGAAACAGGCCGCGCGGCCGCCGAGATCCTTTTCGGCGATGTGAATCCCTCCGGGAAGCTCACGATCTCGTTTCCGCGCAGCGTGGGGCACATTCCCGCGCAGTATCGTCGCAAACCCTACTCCGCTCCGTACACGTATATGTTCAGTAATCACGAAGCGCAGTATCCCTTCGGCTTCGGTCTTTCCTATACGACTTTCGCCTACTCGAACCTTCGCGTTGAGAAAGACACGATCACTGCGGCGGAAAACGTGCGCGTAAGCGTCGATCTGAAGAACACCGGCGCACGCGACGGCGTGGAAATCGCGCAGCTCTATCTGCGCGACGAAGTCAGCTCCGTGACGCGTCCCGTGAAGGAATTGCGCGGCTTCCAACGCGTCGCGCTAAAAGCCGGCGAATCCAAAACCATCATCTTTGAACTCACGCCCGACGCGCTCGCCTTCTACAATCGCGACCTGAAACGCGTGATCGAGCCCGGGGCTTTCACCGTGATGGTTGGCGGTTCGTCGGTGCAAACGCAGAGCGCGCGGTTCGAAGTTGTGGCTGCGACAGCCAAATGAGCTGCCGTGCTGCGTTATGGCTTCAGCGCGTCGGTGCCGCCGGGGATGATGGGCAGGCGCGCTTTTTTCCATTCGCGGAAACCGCCGGCGAGCGAGCGCACGTTGGTGTAGCCCATCTTTTGGAGATTATCCGCGGCGAGCGCGGAGCGATTGCCGCCGGCGCAATAGAGCACAATTGGCGTATCCAAATCAGGAATACGTTCTTCGATTTCGCCTTCCAAAATGCCACGGCTGAGATGCACGGCACCGGAGGCGTAACCGGCGCGCCATTCGTCCGTTTCGCGAATGTCGATCAGCACGGTGCCCGCGGGCAGCGGGTTGCGCTCGATCTCTTGCACGGTGACTTCGCGGATGCGCGTTTTGGCATCCGCGACCAAGGATTGATATCGGGAAAATTCACTCATGGAGAGACAGTAAAATGAGCTTCTCCGCGAGCGCGCGCGCCTGCGTGCGAATTTCCGGCACGGCGGTGCATTCCCACAAAACGCCTTTCAACGGCGCCCCGATGGTAAACAACCAGCCGACCGGGCCATTGCGGTAGCGCAGTACGGAGCCGTCCGCATGCCCGTGCAATCCGAGTGCGAGCGGATCGTGGTCGATCAGGCCGCGCGCGAGCAGATTGATGAACAGCGGGTGTTGGTACTTGGAATAATCCGAACGCGGTCCCGTGCAGTTGATGACCTTCGCGACGGTGAGACGTTCGATGTCGTCTTTTCCGCGTATCCGAAATTCAACTACGGCGCCTTCCGGTGTCTCGGTGAGCGTTTGCAGACGCCCCGCGTAGAATTTCACCTGCCCGGATTCGCGCAACGCGTCGATTCGTGCGGCGATCTCGGGCGCGAGTCGGTGACGATGGATCTCCCAGTACGGCCGCAGATGGCGCATAAAACGCGCGCGTTCTTCCCATGACCAGCCCTGCCAGATAGCCTGCGAATGCGGACGGATGGCATCGAGAACAGCGCGCCAGTCGTGACCAGATTGCGCAGCGCGGCGCACTTCGCTGCGGATGCGATGAAGCGCGGCTGTGACCGTTTTCGGCAGTTCTTCGTCCGCGAGAAAATCGGGATAAGCCGGCTGCAGCCGATGCGCCTGTGGACGCAGACCGCGGCGGGAAATCGCGTGGATGCGGCCGCGATGTCCCTGACGCTGCAGCTGGAGAATGATGTCGATCGAGGTGAGACCCGCGCCGACGATCAGCACTTCATTGTCGGGCCGAATACGTTCGAGTGCGTCGGTCCGCCACGGGATGTGCACGTAGCGCGGACCATGATAAAATTTCAGCGAACGACGGATCGGATACTCGCCCGGCAGATTGCCGAGCGCGAGCACCACGGTGCGACCGTCGAGCGTGCGATCGTCGGCGAGACGCACACGGCCGCCCTGTGCGGTTTCCTCCAAGTCGATCGCTTCGCCGGCGATGATATCGAGACGCACGAGCGCGGAAAATTCTTCGCGAGTCGCGCGGAGGGTTTGATAAACGTATTCGCCGTAAAGCTGACGCGGAAGGAAATCGCTGCCTTCCACCTTTTGAGGAAACCCAGTCCGCCCTGCCCGCTCGGCGACCCAGCGCACGAAATGTCCGGGATCGTCCGGGATCGCGCTCATGCGCCCTGCGGGCACGTTGAGCAAATTATCCGGGCACTCCGTCGAGTAAGCCACGCCGCGACCGATGCCCGGCGTGCGTTCCACAAGCGCGATTCGCAAAGGCTCGCGGGCCGCGCGCAGCATGTTCAGCGCGACGAGCGCGCCGCTGACACCGCCGCCGATGATGATCGCGTGATAGAGGGAGGAATTCGCCTGTTCGGACATGGGATCTGGCAGATTTTTCGTGAATGAAAACTGTCGGGAACGCGTCGGGCGATCTTTGTTGCATCCAAATTTTGAATACAATGTCGCCCCGCGCAAAGAAAACCAACCGTCGTCTTTCGAAACAAAACGGGCGCCGTGATGTGCGGCGCCCGGGAAAAACGATCAAACGCGCGCAGCGTCAGGCGCCGGCCGGAGCGGCCGGGAGGAGATCTTCCACCGAGTCGCTTTCCGCGCTGATGTCCGCGAAGAGCCAGGTGGAGAGATAACGTTCGCTGCTGGAGGGAACGACCACGACGATCGTCTTGCCCTTGTTTTCATCGCGCTTGGCGAGTTCGAGACCGGCCCAGATGGCGGCGCCGGAAGAAATACCCACCGGGATGCCGTCGAGCGTGTTGACCTGCTTCGAGATCGGGCCCGAGTCGGCTTCCTTCACGCGAATGACTTCGTCGTAGATCTTGGTGTTAAGCACGGCGGGCACGAAGCCGGCACCGATACCTTGGAGCTTGTGCGGGCCGGGCTGACCGCCGGAGAGAACCGGAGACGCATCGGGCTCGACCGCGACGATTTTCACGCCGGGTTTCTTCGCTTTCAGCACTTCACCGACGCCGGTGATGGTGCCGCCGGTACCGATACCGGAAACGACGATGTCGACCTTGCCGTCGGTATCGCGCCAGATTTCCTCCGCGGTGGTTTTACGGTGGATCTCGGGGTTCGCCGGGTTGGCGAATTGTTGGAGAATGACCGCGCCGGGGATCTTGGCGGCGAGTTCTTCGGCCTTGGCAATGGCGCCCTTCATGCCCTTCGGGCCTTCGGTGAGAACCACACGCGCGCCGAGTATTTTGAGCAGTTTGCGACGTTCGAGCGACATCGTCTCGGGCATGGTGAGGATCAACTTGAGACCCTTGGCCGCGGCGACGAATGCGAGCGCGATGCCGGTGTTGCCGGAGGTGGGTTCGATGAGCACGGAGTCTTTGGTGATCTTGCCGGACTTGAGCGCATCCTCAACCATCGCGAAACCGATGCGGTCCTTGACGCTGGAGAGGGGGTTGAAGAACTCGAGCTTGAGGAGGATCTCCGCCTGAGCGCCATGCGCGGCAGCGGTACGGTTGAGACGTACGAGCGGTGTGTTGCCGATCGTTTCGGTGATGTCGTTATATATTTTAGCCATGGTTGTGGGAGGTTGAGAAAAGCAGTCGGAGAAAGCGTCCGATCAGATCGTATAATCCTGAAACGAATGAGAGGGGCGCAGTTTCAGGAGCGCCAGATCGTTGGGCTTCAAATTCAGCTCGGCAAGCCCGGAGCGGGTGATGTGCGCTTCGACGTGTTCGCCAGTGGCGATAACTTCGAACGTTAGTTGCGCCTGCGGACCGGCGGCGTGGATGTAGCGCAGCACCGCGGGGATACCCTGCGAGTCGCTGCCGTGCGGCACGACTTCGATATCGTGCGGACGCACATAAATGAGGCCATCGGAGCCAAGTCGACCGTTGTCGTGGATCGGTCCCGTGCGGCCCCAGGCAGAGGTGTCGCGGAGGATGTTCACATTGCCGAGGAAGCGATGCACGAACGGAGTGGCCGGGCGATCGTACACATCTTGCGGCGTGCCGACCTGTTCGACTTTGGCCTGGTTCATAATCACGACCTCGTCGGCGATCTCGAGCGCTTCTTCCTGGTCGTGCGTGACGAAAACGGTCGTAATGTGAATCTCGTCGTGAAACTTGCGCAGCCAGCGGCGGAGATCTTTGCGAACCTTCGCATCGAGCGCGCCAAACGGTTCGTCGAGCAGCAGCACTTTGGGTTCGACGGCGAGCGCGCGGGCGAGCGCGACGCGTTGACGCTGACCACCGGAGAGCTGCGTCGGGAAACGCTTTTCCAGCCCATCGAGCTGCACGAGGCGCAGAAGCTCCCGCACGCGTTCGGTGATTTTTGCATCAGACGGACGCTCGCGACGGCTGCGCACGCGCAGGCCGAAGGCGACGTTGTCGAACACCGTCATATGTCGGAACAGTGCGTAGTGTTGAAACACGAAACCCACGCCGCGTTTGCCTGCGGGCACGGACGTCACGTCTTCATTGTTGAAGAGCACGCGACCACTGCCGGGATCGGCAAATTCGAGTCCCGCGAGAATGCGCAGAAGCGTGGTTTTGCCGGAGCCGGACGGCCCGAGCAACGCGACCAGCTTTCCGCTGGGCGCATGAAAATCGACGCCCGCCAGAGCGGTGTACTGACCGAAGGTTTTGACGATGCCGGAAGCGTGGATGCTCATGACGGAAAATCAGGATTCGGAGTTTTCAGAGCGCAGAGACTGCGTATGGCGCCACTCGACGAGGCTCTTCAGCGCGAGGGTGACCAGCGCGAGCAAGGCGAGCAGCGAGGCGACGGCGAAGGCCGCCACGAAGTTATATTCGTTGTATAAAATTTCCACGTGCAGCGGCATGGTGTTCGTTTCGCCGCGGATGTGCCCGCTCACGACCGAGACAGCGCCGAATTCGCCCATCGCACGGGCGTTGCACAAGATGACGCCGTAGAAGAGGCCCCATTTGATATTGGGCAGCGTGACGCGCCAGAACGTCTGCCAGCCGCTCGCGCCGAGCGTGATCGCCGCCATTTCTTCATCCGTGCCCTGCGACTGCATGAGCGGGATCAATTCGCGCGCCACAAACGGGAATGTCACGAAGATCGTCGCCAGCACGATGCCCGGCACCGCGAAGATGATGCGGAAATCCTGTTCGATGAGCCACTGCTGCAGCCACGGGAACCAAGGTTCATCCGCATTCAAATACTGCCCGTACCAACCCTGTGCGCCAAAAACCAATACGTAGATCAACCCCGAGATGACGGGCGACACCGCGAAGGGCAGATCGATGAGTGTGATGAGCAGGCTTTTTCCGCGAAAATTAAACTTTGCGATCGCCCACGACGCCGCCACGCCGAAGACGAGATTGGCGGGCACCGCGATCGCGGCCGTGATCAAAGTGAGCTTGATCGCAGCCAGAGCGTCCGCGTCGGAGAACGCCGCGAAGTAAGCGCCGGCGCCGCGGCGAAACGCTTCCGTGAACACCGCGGCGAGCGGCATGACCAGGAAGAACCCGACGAAGAGCAACGCGATCGTGAGTAGCGTCCATTTCACCCAAGGAGCGTCTTGAGTGGCGCGACGGGCGTGTCCCGTGCCGCGTTCGCGATGAGTGGAAAGTGAGGCGGTGGCGGATGCCATGTGAAAAAAGCGAAGAGTCGATCCTGTGGGGCCGCGTCACACGCGGTGATAACGTCGGCTCCATTTTTGCAGGAGGTTGATCAGCAGCAGGAGCGTGAACGAGGCGATGAGCATCACGACGGCGATGGCGGTCGCGTGTGCGTATTGGTACTGCTCGAGCTGCGTGATGATGAGCAACGGCGTGATCTCCGTTTTCATCGGCATGTTGCCGGAGATGAAAACGACCGAACCGTATTCGCCGAGCGCACGGGCGAACGACAGCGCGAAGCCCGTGAGCAACGCGGGAAACAACTGCGGCAAAATCACGCGTGTGATCGTCTGCCAGCGATTCGCGCCGAGCGATGCGGAGGCTTCTTCGAGCTCAGGCTCGAGCTCTTCGAGCACTGGCTGCACCGTGCGCACGACAAACGGCAATCCGATGAACGTGAGCGCGACGAAGATGCCGATTTCCGAAAACGCGATTTTGATGCCCTGGGGCAGCAGGCGATGCGCGCCATCGGGATCGACGAACTGCCCTACCCAACCGTTTTTCGCGTAGATCGCCGTCAGCGCGATACCCGCGACCGCCGTGGGCAACGCAAATGGCAGATCGACGAGTGCATCAACCAACCGACGTCCGGGAAACGTGTAGCGCACCAACACCCACGCCGTGAGCAAACCGAACACGCAGTTCACCGACGCCGCTGCGAATGACGCGAGAAACGTGATGCGATACGAGGCGAGCACACGCTGCGACGTCACGGCGGAGATGAAGTCGTTCCACGTCATGCCCGACGTTTTTAGAAACGCGGCGGAGAGCGGCACGAGCACGATCAAGCCGAGATAAAACAGCGTGAAGCCGAGCGAGAGATTGAGGCCCGGCAAAGCGGAGCGTTCTTTGCGAAGAAGCGGCATCAGAGGTCCTGAGCGTAAGCGATGAACTTGCGGTATTCACCGAGGATGGTGTGGAGCGCGACGACCATCGCATCGACCTGACGATCGAGCGGCGCGAGCGCGGGAGTTTCAAAAATGAGATCGAATGGGTATGGCGATTGATCGGCCGGCGCGGTGAGCACGCCGCCAAAACAATCGCACAGAATGCTCTCGGTTGCAGCGAAACCGTCGATGTTCGCACGAGCATCGCGCGGCAAAATGCGCGATGCGGCGTCGATCGCGGGACGCAGCAGCGACTCGTTGAGCACGCGTCCATGCGCATAACCGTAGAGACCATCGCTGGTGTCGTCGGCATGCAACGTGACGATTCCTTGGAAACGATGTTCGCGAAGTTCGCGTTCGAGGATGCGCACTTCGGGATGAACAGAGTCGCGCCAAAATTCGCGATTGAGATCGGCGCCGGCGCGATTGTAGCGCGTGCCGTCTTCGTAGCCGGTGGGATTGCACACCGGATAAATAACGAGGTCGTAACCGCGTGCGATCGCCGGCGAATCGACGAGGTCGGTGATGAAACGCGCGAGCGCTTCGCAGCCCGCCGGCTCGTCGCCATGCAAGCCGGCGAAAAGACCGAGACGGATCGGATCGTGCGCGGCTTCGGGGCCGGTAAAAATGAAACGAGGAATGCCGTATCGACGTTCCTGATACGTGAAGGAGCCCGCCATGGAGCCGATCAAGTCAACGCGTTCCCCCGCCAACTCGAAGAGTGGGCCGAGCAAGGTGCGAAGATCGCGCGTATCCGTTGGCATGAACAGACTGACCATGGCGGGAAAGACTCCAGGAAAAAGCGTTTTTAACGTTTTTCGTAGATTTGATCGAAGATGCCGCCGTCGGCGAAATGCACCTTCTGCGCTTCAGCCCAGCTGCCGAATACTTCGGCGACGCTGAAGAGCGGGATATTCGGGAAACGATCCGCGTGACGGGCGAGCACGGCGGGATCGCTCGGACGGAAATTGTGTTTCGCCGCGATCTCCTGCGCTTCGGGACTGTACAGAAACTCCAAATACGCTTTGGCCTGCGCGGCGGTTTTCTTGCGCTCGACCACCTTGTCGACCCACACGACAGGGTTTTCCGCTAGGATGCTCGTTGTCGGCACAACCAACTCGAAACCTTCGGACTCGAACTCGCGGATGGTGAGCGACACTTCATTTTCGAAGGTCAGCAACACGTCGCCAATGCTGTTGCGCGCAAAAGACGTCGTGGCGCCGCGGCCGCCGGCGTCGAGCACGGGCACGTTGGAGAAAAGCTTGCGCACAAATTCGCGCGCCGCGGCTTCGTCACCACCGGGTTGGCGCAGCGCGTAGCCCCACGCGGCGAGATAGCTGTAGCGACCATTGCCCGAGGTTTTGGGATTCGGAATGATCGTCTTCACATCGCTGCGTACGAGATCGCTCCAATCCTTGATGCCCTTCGGGTTTCCTTTGCGGACGATGAAGAGAATCGTGGAGGTGTACGGGACGCTCTGATTGGGCAGACGCGACTGCCAATCGGGCGCAATCAATTTCGGCCCGAGCAATTGCTCGATATCGAGTACCTGATTCATGGTGACGACGTCGGCTTGGAGACCGTCGATCACGCTGCGCACCTGTTTGCTGGAGCCGCCGTGCGATTGCTTGATGTTGAGCGATTCCCCGCCCTGCGCCTTCCAGTGAGCGAGGAAGGCTGCGTTGAAATCTTTATAGAATTCGCGGGTGACGTCGTAGGAGACGTTGAGCAATTCGGCCGCGCCGCCGAGAAGCGAAGTGCCGAGGAAAGCGCCGGCGAAAAGTGCGCCGCGGAAGAAAGAGGTTTTCATAGATGCTGGCCGTAGGCCTGGAGGGTTCGGTAGCGGAGGATGAAATTTTTCAGAACGGAGCCGACCGCTTCGCGATAAAGCGGCGCCTCCCATTGCGACGGAACGCGCAGCGTGAACTCGAATGCGCGGAACGGCAGATCGTCGTTAAGCGTGAGCGGACCGTCGGCGATCGGGCCGTTGACCGCTTCCCACCGCACGCTGTGCGGATGAAAATCATCCGACGAAATCAATTCGACGCCGGGCGTCGCCGTGTCGTCCCACTGACCGCGCAAACCCGCGCTGATCTCGTCTTCGTCGTGCGCGGTTTCGATGCGTACAAAAGCGTGATAGCCGCGCACACGGGCGTCTTTTTGCAGAAGATCGATTTCCGGCGCGGACGAATGCTGCCAGTGCGCACGCTCAAGTCCGCGCGGAGCTTCGTTGTGGAAAAGTCCGGCCGCATCGATCAGCGGGAAAAACGAGAGATTCAACCCCTGGCCGAGATCGGGATCGATCGCGAGACGCTCGACCAATCGCAGCAAGGCGAACGAGCCGCGCAAATCGCGCCGATCGAATCCCGCGTAGAACGCAAGGCGCAGCGATTCGTCGTGCGTGTGCGGACCGAAATAAACGAAACGCGGCACGTTGAGATGATGCCCGCGGTGAAAGGTCGGTCCAAGCGGCGAGCCGAAAACGTAGTGAGAACGTTGGGAAAGTCCGTAGAGCGTGTGCAGACGGTCGGCGAACTCCTCCGGCGCCGTCGGCGGAACGAAAGCGGCGGCGCGGGCGACGGTATCAAAGCGGGTCGAGAGAGTGCTCATGATCGGCCAGGGATTGAGGGTTGAAACGGGGCGACGCACGGACCGCCGCCCCGATCGATGAATCGATATTATTTGGCGTAGATCTGATCGAAGGTGCCACCGTCGGAGAAGTGGACCTTTTTGGCTTTGGTCCAACCGCCGAAGGCGTCGTCGATCGTGAAGAGTTCGACCTTCGGAAAAGAATCGGCGAACTTGGCGGCGATTTTCTCCGAGGTCGGACGATAGAAATTACGCGCGGCGATTTCCTGACCTTCGTCGCTGTAGAGATATTCGAGATATGCTTTGGCGATTTCGGCGGTGCCCTTCTTTTTCACCACGCGATCCACCACGGTGACGCTCGGCTGGGCCAGGATGCTGAGCGACGGAACGATGATCTCGAACTTGTCGGAACCGAACTCCTTCAGTGCGAGGAAGGCTTCGTTTTCCCACGAGATGAACACGTCGCCGACACCGCGTTGCACGAAAGTGGTGGTCGAGCCGCGAGCACCGGAGTCGAGCACGGGCACGTTTTTATAGATCTTGCGCACGAACTCCTTCGCGGCGTCGTCGCTGCCGTATTTGCGGCGGGCGTATTCCCACGCGGCGAGATAGTTCCACTGCGCACCGCCGGAAGTCTTCGGATTCGGCGTGATCACGGAAATACCCGGCTTCGCGAGATCGTCCCAGTCCTTGATATTGTGCGGATTGCCGGAGCGAACGAGGAAGACGATCGTGCTGGTGTACGGAGCGGAGTTGAGCGGCAGACGCGTCGACCAGTCTGCCGGGATGAGCTTGGCGTTTTCGTGCAGCGCATCGATGTCGCCGGCGAGCGCGAGCGTGGCGACGTCGGCCTGGAGGCCATCGATGATGGAGCGGGCCTGTTTGCCGGAGCCGCCGTGCGACTGCTTGATGGTGATGGTCTGGCCGGTCTTCTCCTTCCAGTGTTTAATGAAGGCCTTGTTGTACTCGACGTACAGTTCGCGGGTCGGGTCGTAAGAAACGTTGAGGAGCTCGACGTCTTTGGCGACGGCGGTGACGGCGAGAGCGGCCAGGGCGATGATCGAAGTGAAGAGTTTCATGGGAGTGTTTTTTTGTAGTTACAATTTGGATACAGGTAGCGCGGGACTCAGAAGCTGAGGTGTGCGCGCGTGAGGAAAGCGAGTTCGTCATCCTGCGCGCCGACCTGGGCGGTGGGCGTCTTGGCGTGGTCGAACTTTGTGTGCTCGACATTGAAGAGGAGGCGGAAGTTGCGGTTGAAGTACCAGTTCAGGCCGGCGCCGTAGGCGAACGCTCCCGTGGCGTTGTTGGCGCGATTGAGACCAGCACCGCCGTCCGCGACCGAGCGGAAGAGTTTCGAGTCAAGATCGAGACCGCTCACGCGACCGACGAGCTCGAACGCGCCCCAGGTGCCCTTGGCGGGATCGAAGGCGTTTTTCGGCGTCACGCCGGCTTTGGCGGATTCTTCACCGGTGAGGACCCATGCCGCGCTGGCGCGCCAGGCGGAGTTTTCGAACTCGCGCGTGAGGCCCGCGCCGTTCACGGCGATGTCCTGCGTCTCGAGCGCGTATTCGGCGGCGAAGCTGAACGGCGTGCCCGGGTACCACTCGATGCTCGGGCTGATGCGCGTGTGCGTGCCGTTCGCGAAGAGATTGAGCCCAGTGCCAGTATAGCTGAAAATCGTCTGCTGGGAGTTGCTGGAGATGTTGGAAAGACCGTTCGAAAGATTCGTGCCGGCGGTGCCGCGCTCATTGCCGCGGCTGGCACCGATGCCGACCGATACCTTCGAAATCGCGCCATCGAGGTTTTGGAAAGGAGTGATCGAGAGACGACCCGCGACCGTGAAATCGCCGTCCGCATAGTCGGAGGACGCGCCGCCGAAGTTTGCGGTGTTGTTCGCCGTACCCTTCACCACACCGATGCGGTAATCGACGATGCCGACTTTGCCGAAGGCTTCGACGCCGAGATCGCGATTGGGCAGCAGCGTGTTGACGAAAGGCGATTCGATGAAGTGACGGTTCGAGCCGGGCTCGAGACCGACTGCGGACGGGAATTTTCCGAAACGCAGGCCAAACGAAGGGCTGAAGCGAGCGGCGATGAACGCGTCCCACAGCCCGACCGAGGTGCTGTTGTTGGTACCGCCGCCGAGTTCGGGCGTAATGTTGAAATCGTAGATGCCGCCGACGGTGCCGCTGAAAATCGTGCGAACGCGGCGCAGGAGGAAACCGTTGCGATTGGGTGCGCCGTCATCGAGGAAGAAGCGGCCGTCGAATTGCGCGAGCGCACGCAGCTTCAGATCGAATTTTTTATCGGCGGAAGTGATGCCGAAACCGCCCGCGCCCGCGACCGGCGTCGGGGCTTTGGGAGCCGACGCGGCGGCCTCGTCCTTGAGCTCCTGCTTGCGCTCGAGGACGCGCAGTTTTTGGTCCAACTGGCGGATCTGTTCGCGCAGCTGAGAAATTTCATCGCTGGCCGGCGTTTGGGCGGAAGCCGCTCCGGCGATCGACAACAAAACGGAAGCGGCGAGGCCGGTCCGGAAAGTAGATGCAGTGGATTTCATATGACTTGGTGCGGTGGCTTGAGAATCCAGTTGTCTGGTGAGGAAGCGGATCGTCTGAGGAACCTCCGGTGGGACCGGTCGGAAAAAAGAATCAATAGTTCTCGCGGCGGCGCAGCGTGTCCGTCGCCGGTGAATCGAGGCGGGTTTTTTCCGTGCGTTCGATCTGGGTGACCTTGCGATCGTGCACCACGATCTGAACGACGCCATAGCTGAGCCCTTCGACTTTGTTTCGAACGATCTCTAGCCACTCCGGAATGGAGCCCGCGGCGGTAACCTTGGCAGTGTGGGTGGACATAAGGCTATTTATTTAGTGGGAATTGAAATTCACACAACTGGACTATGTTTTGAGCTCAAGAAGAAATTTCAGCTTCGCGTGAAATTTTTGCGGAAAGCGACTTCGAGTTCTTCGCTTTGTTTTCAAAATGAACAATTTACTAATTAGATAAATTTAACCCAGAATACTAATAATTTCGCGCAACACCGAGGCCAAAACACCGAAATTTTCCAGCGTCATAATCAATTAATTGTCGATTCGAGGGTTTGCTTTATCGCATATATTTGGTTTACAGATACTTGTATTGCCAATTTCCAAGCTTGACATAATACATCAATAAGGTAGGTTTTAGACATCATCGCGTGATGATCCATCCTGACGACAGGAGGCAGCTTTCAACCGTCGCATCCGACCATGAAGCCTGGAGGTAAAGCGGCAGGATACGCGCCCAAGGCGCATCCTTATCACCCATGCAACTGCTTCGTTCCCTTTTCTCCTTCGCGGTGCTGTCTGCCGGCGCCGCTTTGTCCGCCAAGGAGGTCCTCGTCTCCACCGACTGGGCCGCTCAAAACGCCAACAATCCCAACGTCCGCATCATCGAGGTTTCCGTCGAACCCGGCCTCTATGAAACCGGCCATATTCCCGGTGCGGCCAACATCAGCTGGCACACCGATCTCGTGGACACCGTTCGCCGCGACATCATCTCCAAGGAGCAATTCGAGGCGCTCGCTTCGCGTCTCGGTCTCAAGCCCGACACCACGGTGGTTCTCTATGGCGACAACAACAATTGGTTCGCGGCGTGGGGTGCGTGGATTTTCAATCTCTACGGACACAGCGACGTTCGCCTCGTCGACGGTGGACGCAAAAAATGGGAGCTCGAAAAGCGTCCGTTCGATACCGCTCCGGCGACACTCAAGCCGACGGCCTACAAAGTTTCTCGCGTGAATTTCGATCTCCGCGCGCGTCTCAGCGACGTCGTCGCCGTAGCCGAAGGTAAATCCGACGCCAAGCTGCTCGATATCCGCTCGGCCGATGAATACTCGGGAAAACTTTTTGCTCCGGCCAGTAGCAAGGAGCTCGCCGTTCGCGCCGGTCACGTTCCGGGCGCGGTGAACGTCACTTGGAGCAAGGCCGTGAACCAGGAAGACGGCACCTTCAAATCCAAAGAAGAGCTTCGCAAACTCTACGCCGCCGCCGGCGTGGATGGTTCCCAAACGGTCATCGCGTATTGCCGCATCGGCGAGCGTTCCAGTCACAGCTGGTTCGTGCTCAACCAAATCCTCGGGTATCCAGCGAAGCAATACGACGGCTCTTGGACCGAGTACGGCAACGCCGTCGGCGTGCCCATCGCCAATCCCTCCGGCACGGTCTGGACCGGAAAATAATCTTCCCGCGGCCTGCGTTAAAACGCGGCCGCCAACAAACTGCTTTAAGGGGACGCGCGGCCTGCGCGCCGCCCTCCCCTTTCTCGATTTTCGATGTCCGTCGCTTCCCTGCGTCCAGCTGGTCGCGTATTCGCTGTCATCCTTTTTGTAGGACTCGTCGTCGTCGCATGGCGGCTGCATGATGCCGAGTCCTATGGGCGCGCCGCGTCGTGGGCGCTGCTAAGCGGCGGTGTATTCGGTTTCTTGATACAACGTTCCCGCTTCTGCTTTTATTGCGGGATTCGCGAATTGATCGAAGAACGCGATGCGCGACCCGCGCTTGGTCTGCTCGCCGCGTTTGCGGTCGGCACGCTAGGCTATCTGATCGTTCTCGGCGCGTGGGTGCCTTTTCCCGAAGCCGGACATCTGCCACCGCGTGCTCATCTAGGCCCGGCCGGATGGCATTTGCTCGCGGGCGGACTCGCCTTTGGCGTCGGCATGGCGCTTTCCGGTTCCTGCTTGAGCGCTCATCTGTATCGTCTCGGCGAAGGATCGGTCCTGGCCCCGATCGCTCTCCTCGGTGCGGTTGGCGGCTTCATTCTCGGTTTCTCCACGTGGGAATTTTTCTACCTGCGTGCGATCACCGAAGCGCCCGTGGTCTGGCTTCCGGAAAAGCTCGGTTACGCCGGTGCGTTTGCGCTGCAAACTTCCATCTTCGCGTTAATCGCGCTGTTCACTTGGCGGCGTCATCGTAGTGAAAATGTGGATACTCCGACCGTGTCGCCGGCGTCTGTTTCGCGCGGGACGCTTTTCGCCGATCTTCGTGCGACCGGACGCGCGGTTTTTGTCGGGCGCTGGCCGCATTGGGTGGGCGGTGTCGGCGTGGGGATTCTCGGCGCGGTTGCTTATCTGCGGGCGACACCGCTGGGCGTGACATCCGAACTTGGCCGTCTCTCGCGCAAGCTTGGCGCACATCTCGGGCTCACGCCGGCGACGCTTCCTGGCCTCGATTCTCTCGGCGGTTGCGCGACTGCCGATCGCGGCGGCGACACGCTCACGCCTAACGCCCTTTTCGTCATCGGCCTCGTGGTCGCCGCACTCGCGAGCGGACTGGCTGCCGGTCAATTCTCCCCCGAACGCCAATCGTGGCAACGTGTCTTACTCGCGTTGATCGGCGGTGTGCTGCTCGGCATTGGCGCGATGATCTCGCTGGGCTGCAGCATCGGCACGTTGCTGTCCGGTGTTCATGTCTTCGCCGTGTCGGGATGGATCTTTGGCGTGGCCTTAATCGGAGGCGTGTACGGCGGCCTCAAACTGCGCCGCGTACTCGGCCAATAACTTCGGTTCTTCCCCCCTTTTAGCCCACGCCACTGTCAACACCTGATCGCCACAGCCATGACCAACTCACTTTCCTTCGCGCCCGTATTTCTCATCGCCGTCGCAGCGGTCTGGCCGTTGTTGCTCAATACCGCATCAGGCGTTGTCGCGGTTGGTCCGCGTTGTTCGCAACTCGCGCGAAGTCTCTGCGCCACGGGTGCCGAGGCTGTATTCAAAATCATCATACCATCGACCCTCGGGCATGCACTCACCGGACTTCGTTTAGCGGTCGGCATCGTGGGTTTCGTCCTCGATGCGACGCTGCGCTTCCTCCACCGCCGTGGATCGAGTGTCGGTCGATCCGCGGCTTCTTCCACCTGCACGCGTTTTCTTATGAGCCAATCCATTCAAACCCCTGTTCTCGGCATCGAGCCGGTCGATCGCGAGGACCTCGTTGCTCTCTCTGAAAAGGGCAAAGCGAATCCCTCCGCCGTCCGCACGCTCAAGGTGCGCACGGTGCTCGAGAAACGTTTTTGTCATCTCAACTACGTACGCGATTTGCCCGCGCACACCATCGACGATCCGTGCGAAAAACTCGATGCGCTCTAACTCCGTCGCACATCCTCGTATCGCTGCTGGCTTCGTCGGCGCGATCGGCAACACTCCGCTCATTCGTCTGCGTCATTTGTCCGAAGCGACGGGTTGCGAGATCCTCGCCAAGGCGGAGTTTCAAAATCCTGGCGGCTCGGTGAAAGATCGTGCGGCGCTCGCGTTGGTGGAAGACGCGGAGCGTTCCGGTGCCTTGCGTCCGGGCGGCACGATCGTCGAAGGCACGGCGGGCAACACCGGCATCGGGCTCGCACTGGTCGGTCTGTCGAAAGGTTATCGCAGCATCTTCATCGTTCCCGACAACTTCAGTTACGAAAAAACCGATCTGCTGAAAACGCTTGGCGCCGAGGTGCGTCGCGTGCCGCCGAAGCCCTACAAAGATTCGGAAAATTATCAGCACATTGCGCGGCGCACCGCAGAAGCGATCAAAGGCGGTTGGTGGGCCAATCAATTCGACAACACCGCAAATGCCGGTGGTCACTATCGCACGACCGGGCCCGAGATCTGGGAGCAAACCGATGGACGCGTGACGGCGTTTGTCGCTTCGATCGGTTCGGGCGGAACGCTCGCGGGCGTGAGCCGCGCGCTGAAGGAGCGCAACCCGAACATTCGCATCGTTGCCGCCGATCCATACGGCGCTGCGATGTGGTCATGGTTTAAACATGGCCACACCGACATCGACGATGGCGACTCGGTGGCAGAAGGCATCGGTCAGGGACGTGTCACTAAAAACGTCGCCGAGGCGCTCGTGGACGATGCGTATCGGGTCGACGACTCCACCGCGGTCGAAGTCCTTTATCACCTGTTGCGCGCCGAAGGCCTTTATCTCGGTCTCTCCTCCGCGATCAATGTCGCAGGCGCGGTCAAACTCGCGCGCGAACGTGGACCTGGCCAAGTGATCGTGACGATTCTCGCCGACGGCGGCGGCCGCTACGCCTCGAAGCTCTACAACCCGGCTTGGCTGGCCGAGCAAAAGCTCACGCCCACGGCCAAAGGATTGGAGTTCATCGAACGCTTGTGAGTGTTCCGCGCGATTCGTCGGGCGATCTCACGCCTGCGGCGGACGACCGTGAACGTCTTCGAGCACTGGACTGACATCAGCGACCGGACGCACTTCCACAATCAGGCCGAGCGGAAGTCCGGGACAACCTTTGGCGATCTCGGTCGCTTCATCGATGTCGGCCACGGTCAGAAAAATATAGCCGCCGACGACTTCCTTCGCTTCGGCGAACGGACCATCAATGACGGTTTGCCCGCGCGTACCTGTCACCACGCGACCTTCGAGCGCGAGCGGGCGTCCGTGTTCGACTTTTCCCTGTGATGCGAGGCTGTCGTACCAATCGTTCCACGCCTGCGCGAGGCGCTGACGCTCTTCGGCGTTTAGATGCTGATGCGTTTCGATGCCGGCGTTGCGAAAGAGCAACATGAAAGGGCGTTTTGAGGACATAGGGCGTTTGTTGGGAAATCGTTTGGGGCTCGGAGTTCCTTGTGCGGTGAAATTAGAGAGTTTTCAAACCGCGATCCTCGGTTTCAAGATGCTCCGTTCATGAAAACTCCTGCTTGTCCTGCGTGTACTTTGGAAGACGTGCTCGAACACTCCGATCATTGGGAGTGCGCGACCTGCGGCCACGAATGGCCGAAGGAAAGCGCGCCTGAAGAAACCGCGCGCATCGTCAAAGACGCCAACGGCAATGTCCTCGCGGACGGCGACACGGTCGTGCTCATCAAAGACCTCAAACTTCGCGGCGGCTCCGGCGTGCTCAAAGGTGGCACCAAAGCCAAAAACATCCGCCTCGTGGACGGCGATCATGAGATCGATTGCAAAATCGATGGCGTCGCGATGGCGCTCAAGGCCTGTTTCGTGAAAAAGGCCTAATCCGCCGACGCCATGCGCGCGGCGAGTTCGAGGAGCACGGCGTATCGCCCGCGATGCCTGGTATCGGTGCGTATCCAATCTTCAACTACTTCGACGGTGAGATGGCTGCCCACGATCGCGCGCGATGAGAACACGCGATGACCGGCCAACTTCTCAAATCGGACGCATCCGAAATGCGCGCTTTGCCAAATCCGTTTGCGCGTCCATGATCACACTCTCCCGCCCCATGAAATCCCTCCTACTCTCTCGCCCTGTGCGTCTCGCGTTTGCGATGACTATGTCCGTGTGTTTTTACGGCATCATGCATGCCGAGTCGGTTCAGATCACCAGCCCGGTCGGCGACTGGGCCATGGCGGATGAGATTGTTCAGAAGATCCAACTTCCGCAGATCCCTCGTCGCGATTTTGTCATCACCGATTTTGGTGCGAAACCGGGAACAGACAATGACGCGCGTCCCGCGATCCAAGCCGCGATCGAGAAAGCGGCGGCGGAAGGCGGTGGACGCGTGATCATTCCCGCCGGACTTTGGGTGAGCCGCGGTCCGGTGCATCTTCGCAGCAAGATCGACTTCCATGTCGCGGACGGCGCCACACTTTTGTTTGGGCCAAATCCCGCGGACTATTTGCCCACCGTTCACACGCGTTGGGAAGGCACCGAGCTCTACAGTTATTCGCCGCTTATCTACGCGGCGCATGTGGAGGACGTCGCGATCACCGGCAAGGGCACGATCGATGGCAATGCGCAGAGTGTGTTTAAATCGTGGATCGATGATCGTCAGAAGAAAGACATGGATCGTCTGCGTCGCATGGGCGTCGATGGCACGCCGGTCGAGAAACGCATTTTTGCCGAAGGCTCTTATCTGCGTCCGCCGTTGATTCAATTCTTCCATGCGAAGCGCGTGCTGCTCGAGGATTACACGCTGCTCAATTCTCCCTTTTGGGTGAATCACCTCGTGTACACCGATCACGCGATCGTTCGCCGCATCAAGGTTGACAGCCATCATCACAACAACGACGGCGTCGATGTGGACTCGAGTCGCTTCGTGCTCATCGAAGACTGCCACTTCCGTACCGGCGACGATTCGGTTGTCGTGAAATCAGGCCGCGATCGTGACGGCCGCGAAATCGGCCGTCCGAGCGAGTATGTCGTCGTGCGCAACAATGACATGGGCGGCGAAGATGGCATCGCGCTTGGCAGTGAAATGTCAGGCGACGTGCGCCACGTTTTCTTCACCGACAACATTCTCCGCAAAGGGCTCTCCGCGATTCGCTTCAAGGCCAACCTCGACCGCGGCGGCGTTGTCGAACACATCCGCGTGCGCAACATGACCGTGGAGTCGTTCGACACGCTGTTCTGGTTCCAACTCAACTACCCCGGTCTGCTCGGCGGCGGTCATCCGGCGACCTACCGCGACATCGTTTTCGAAAACTTCACGGTGGAGCGCGCGGGCACGGTGTTCGACGCTCACGCACCGGCCGAAGCGCCGCTGCGCGGTGTCATCCTGCGCAACATCGCGATCAAACAGGCCGATAAACGTTTTGTCCTCGAGAACGTCGAAGACCTGAAACTTGAAAACGTCACCATCGCCGGCGAACGCGTTTCTTCGGCGAAGGACTGACGTACAGGCGCTCCTGTTCTTGCGTCGCCGACGGAAATGCCGGCGGCGCAAGATGCGGCTCAAACGTCTCGTTTGACCTCCGGTGCGTGTTGGTCGCACGCTTCGTAAATGCAAAATTGTTCGGTGAAACCGATCGCACTACGCGTCACACGTTCGGAGATTGTCGCACGGGGGCTTGCGCTTTCGTGTCCCAATTGCGGCGCACACACCTTGTATCGAAAAGGTCACTACTTCCAGCTGGAGCGCGCGTGCTCCGCCTGTGGCATGCGCTGGGACAAAGACGAAGCCAGTTTCCTCGGCTCGGTCGTACTTAATTACGGCATCACCGTCTTCGGAGTCATTCTGCCGTGGATCGTCATCACGTCACTCGTGGGCATTTCGCATGTGGGCATTGTTGCCGGAGCGATCGCGATCGGCGTGATTGTCCCCATCCTGCTCTATCGTCCGTCCAAGAGCTGGTGGCTCATGTGTTACCACCTCTTTTTCCCGGACCACCTGCCGGAAAATTGGAGCGCGGAACGTCGCAGCGCCGAGCTCCCGCCGGACGAATGATGCTGTGCATGCAGTTTGTATCGGATTTTCGAATACAAACTGCCCGTCCGCTAAACGACCAGGCGGCTGACGCCGCGTCGCGTTTAGCTAAACGACTTGCCGCAACCGCAGGTGGATTGCGCGTTCGGGTTTTTGATTTCGAAGCCTTTGCCTTGGAGGCCGTCGTCAAAATCAACAACGGATCCGTTCATATACGCGAGGCTCGCGGGATCCATCACCACGCGCACGCCTTCGCTTTCAAATTGTGTATCATCCGGCTTCGGTTCGTCGAACGACATGCCGTACTGAAAACCTGAGCAACCGCCCGACTCCACGAAAACGCGCAGTGGCTTTTCAGTGGCGTTCAGTTCGTTTTGCATTGCGCGCACACGCGCGGCCGCTCGTTGACTTAACGTAATCATGACAGCGCACCCTACGCGCGGAGCGGGTGCTGTCAACGGATGCCCGGCCAGCTGCAAGCATTTTTCGTGCTAGATATAATTTTGCATACTTGCCAGTGCCGCCGCCCGCGCTTTTTCTTCGGACCGTGGCCTCCCTCAAGCACATCTTCAACGAGCTGCATTATGAGCTGACCCGCAAAATTGCCGAGGGTGGCATGGGCATCGTTTATGAGGCTACGCAGCGCGGCGCGGGCAATTTCCGCAAGATCGTGGCCGTGAAACTCATTCGCGAGGAGTACTCCACGATCCCCGAGTTCCAGAAGAATTTTATCGGCGAAGCGCGCCTCGTCGCGGACTTGATCCACACCAACATCGTCCAGACTTACCACCTCGGTCAGGTCGGCGGACAGTACTTCATGGTGATGGAGTTCGTGCGCGGAGTGCATCTCGAGCACCTGCTGGACCGCCATCGCGCGTTGAAAAAACCGATCCCGGTCGATCTCGCCGCCTTTATCATTTCACGTGTCGCTCGCGGTCTCGCTTACGCGCATTCGAAGCGCGACGCCGACGGCCGGCATCTCAACATCGTCCATCGCGACATCGGCCCCAAGAACGTGCTGATCGCGTACGAAGGCGACGTGAAACTCACCGACTTCGGCATCGCGAAGGCGCTCGACCTCATGTACAACGAGGAAGGCAAAGTCATCGCGGGCAAAGACGAGTACCTTTCCCCCGAACAAGCCAGCTATGCCGTCACCGATGCGCGCGCGGATCTTTTCCCGCTGGGCATCGTGCTCACGGAATTGCTCATCGGCCGAAACATCTTCCGCTCCGCCGACCGGCTCGAGTCCCGTCGCAACATCCTGACGATGCCGATCCCGCGTTTCAGCACGTTGCGTCCGGAAATCGATTCACGCCTGGAGGCCATCATCCAAAAGGCCCTGCAGCGTGATCGCGAGAAACGTTACCAAAGTGCCGCCGAGATGCTCACCGATCTGGAGATGTATCTGTACAGCGATCGTTACGGCCCGACCAACGAGAAGCTCGGCGTGTATCTCAAGGAAATCATGGACTACCGCGAACCAGGCGTCGCGCCGGCGTCCCGGGCTTCGGCGGCAACCATCTGATTGTATTCACATTTTAACTACCAAGGCAGACCATGAGCGGACCGTCATTCAGCCAGGATCTTCGTCAACGTCAGACCCAGTCCCTGGTTTTGGCGCCGCAGCTCCGGCATTCGCTGAAAATTCTTCAGGTCGCGGCGCTCGACCTGCGCTCGGTCATTCAGGAGGAGTTGCAAAACAATCCCACGCTCGAAGAACTCCCGATGGATGGTATCAGCCTCGATAAGGAGCGCGACAGCCAGGCATCCGACAACGAGGGCGGACACGACGACTCCAGCCCCGGCGAGAGCGACAGCCGCGAGGAGATGGATTTTTCCAAGGAGTTCGAAATCCTCACCAAGCTCGACGACGACTGGCGCGATTACATGTCGCAAGCCGGCGGCTCGCAGACCTACACCTCCGAGGACGCGGAGAAGCGTCAGCACTTTTTCGATTCGCTGGTCAGCGAGACTTCGCTGCAAGAGCACCTGATGAGTCAGGCCGCTCTCACGGACCTCACGCCTGAACAACAGGAAGCGATGCCCTACCTCATCGGCAGTCTCGATGATCGCGGTTTCCTCACGCAGTCGCCCAACGACATTGCGCTGCAAACGGGTCTTCCGCTCGATGCGGTGCAATCGGCCGCGAAGATCCTGAAATCGTTCGATCCGCCGGGGATCGGCTGTCGCACATTGGAAGAATGTCTTCTCCAACAGCTCGCCGCCAAAGGCCGCAGCGACTCGCTCGCGACGCGCATCGTTCGCGATCATTTTCAGCTTCTCTCGCGCCGTCGCATTCCGGAAATCGCGCGCAAGCTCGGCGCCCACATGGACGACGTCCAAGCCGCCATCGACGAAATCGGCACGCTCGATCCAGCACCGGGCCGGCGGTTCGCCGAAGATAACAACCGCGTGGTGGTGCCGGATGTGACGGTCGAAAAAGACGGCGACAAATGGGCCGTGCATCTCAACAGCGACTACATCCCGCGTCTCCGCATTTCGAATACGTATCGCGAGTTGATCGCCAAGGGCACCCTTTCACGCGACGAGCGTGAATACCTTCGCGAGCGCATTCGCTCGGGTAAGTTTCTCATCAACTCCATCGAGCAGCGGCAGCAGACGATCGAGCGTATCACGCGCGAGATTCTGAAAGTGCAGCACGAGTTTTTCGAGGAAGGCGTTTCCAAGCTGCGCCCGTTGACGATGACGCAAATCGCCGATGCCGTCGGTGTTCACGAAACCACGGTGAGCCGCGCAATCGCCAACAAGTACATCAAGACCCCGCACGGCGTTTTCGACTTCAAGTATTTCTTCACGCCCGGCTACCAAAACGAAAGCGGCGACGCGGTCTCGAACACCAGCGTGAAGGAAATGATCAACGACCTCATCGCGCTCGAAGATCGCAGCAAGCCGCTCAGCGATCAGGAGATTGTCGCCAAGTTGCAGGAAAAAGGGATCAACATCGCGCGCCGCACCGTCGCCAAATATCGCGAAGAACTCGGTCTGCTCCCGAGCAACCTGCGTCGCGATTATACCTGAGCCCAGTCTCGACACGCGTTTCTTTTCGGAGCGCTGCGATCGACCTTCACGTGATTGGCGAGGCGTCGTCGTTATAGAAATTCTCCGACGCGTTTCTTCGTCACCCGGCTAATGAGCGGGCCCTTGCCGCCGGCGGCGCAGGTTCGCAATTATTTGCGGATGAAACTCATGCCCCTTGGTTGGTTCCGCCGCATTTCAACGTCGATAGCTGCGTTCCTTCTCGCGCTGGCCTGCATCGCGCCACTTGCTGCGCAACCGCCTGAAAAGGCCGCCGAGCCCGTTCAATGGGAGGATGAAGAAGCCGCGTGGATTCTCGCCCACCAATACCTCGAAGGTGGTCCCGAGTCGCGCACCGCGCTGATCGAAGCGCTGCGTCGCATGGGCTGGAGCGTGCGCACGCAACAAGGCGCGGTGCTTTCGGCGCCGGCTCCGGGCGCGGACACCGGACTCGCGATGCGCGATTATGAGTTGGAAGAACTTTTGTGGAGTTCTTCCGCGCAACCTGCCCTGCGTTTGATCTCCTTTGCGCAGGCGATCGCAGTCCCATTTCCCGACGCCGATGCGGAAGAGCTCGCTCAGGACATCGTCACGACGCTGCGTTTGAGCGCGTTGAGTGCGCAACCTCAGCAACGTTTCTGGGCGCGTTTCATCCTCGCACTCGGTCGCGCGAGCCCGGCGAACTACGATCTGCTCGCGCCCGGCGAGTACGGTGTGCTCCCGCCCGCGAAACTCACGGAGGCCGAAGCGCGCGCCCTCGCCTCCAATCCCATGGCGATGCTCGCCGCGGTGCAAAGCACGCCGGTATGGAGTCCCGACGATCCCGTGCTCGCGCCCTCTCCGCGCCCAAAAGGCGACAACGAACGCGAAACCACACCTGAGCGCGACCAGAAGCGCATGCGGGAGCTCAATCAGGAAATGATGACGCTCGCCGCGGCGCTCGGCTCGCCGGATGAGAAGATTCGCCAGGCGGCGGAAGCGAGGATGGCCAAGGTGTCGCAGGAGATGTCGTGGATCTCCGGACGCCAGACTTCGGCCGTGATGCGCAACATGTCGCAATCCGCCAGCCGCACCCTCGCCACAATGAAAGGTGAAACCGATGACGACGAGGATGAGGAGGATGATGATGAGGAGGACGACGAAGATGCGGATTCTTCTGCGCGTTTCCTCGCCGAATGGCGCGACCAGCCGCTTTCGCTGCTGCAGGTCATGCTCATCTCTCGCGTGTTGTCCGCGGATTTGCTTATCTCACCGAGCTCCGCAAAAGGCGTGCGCACAACGGCGAGCCGGCCACGAGCCAGCACGCATTTCCCGTTTGCCATGCTGACGCTCGCACAAGCCGCACCTGCGCCCAGCGGCCCGACTTTCAGCGGTCAATTCGCCGGCGCTATCGGCGACATCTGGGCGACCTCTTGGGGCGCCTACACCGGAAACCTGATCAGCAAACACCTTCCCAACAGTTCATACGGTCAGCGTGTCGCGATCGCCAACGCCATCATGGTTTGGACGAAGACCATCATCACGGTCGCGCGACAGGACATCACCATCGAGGTCGAAAATATTCCGCTCGTTCGCACGAAAACACGTTCGCCCGGCGAACAGCGTCGTGTGCGCGCGAACGTGAAGATCGATTTCCCGAAAGCAGAAATTCTGAAAGCGATTCGTGCCGCCGGTAACATCGCGACGATCGATCTCGCGGTCCCCGATGGTGGTCCGATCAGCGGCGCCAAAGTCGTGTGGCGTCTCCCCGAAGGCAGCCACAATGGCAAATACCAGACGGCGAAAGGCGGCTCGCAGTATCGTCCCGAGCTCGCCGTTGTGCAGTTCGCGCAAGCCGGCGGAAAAGCCGCATACGTTTCTTCGACCAACGCGGCTGGCGACGCGTTCATCACCATCGAAGGCGTGCCGCAGCGCCGCAATCTTCCGCCCAATGTGCGCCCTTATCCAAGGCGCGCCGCGGTCGGCGTCGAGGTCACGCTCAAAGTCGGCAACCTCACGCAGGATCTCAACGACGCCATCAACACGGCGCTCGGTGGACCCGTGTTTGGCGGGCTCGGTTTTCTCGCCGACATGGTATCGCGCACGTCGTTTTTCTTTCACCAAACCGAAGTGTTTCCCGTGCGTGATTGGAAAGAACCGACCTGGGAGGGCGAATTCGAGATCACCATCAAAGCCTCAGGCTCAGATCAGGACAAAGGTTCAAAAGGAGGACCGCCCACGACGTACACCTGGCAGATGGATCGCTACATGGAAGGCCGTCTGCTCACGCCGGAATCGGAGGAAGAACGGGAAGCCGACAACGACTACAAGACGGACGGACGTCACCAGCTCGAAGTCGATGGCGACTCGCGCTACTTCCGGCTCAACGATCAATCGAGTGCACGTTCTTCCCGCGTGAACAATCGCTACACCGCCAAAGGACCGCTGCAGGTTCAGCCGCCGGGACAAAACCGTCTCGCGACGTACTCGCGTGCGGAGCCCAGCGGCAACGCCACGCTCACCTTCACGGGTAATAAGGCGATTCTGGAGCTTCGTCCGTTTTTCGGTGCCGAATGTCTCGTCACGCGTTCCGAACAATCGGGCGGACGTTCTTCGCGCCAAGCAGGACCGCGTTACTTGAGCCTTCTCGAAGGCGTTTATCCGGATTCGTTCACGCTCATCGCAGACTACGACGGTCGTCAGGATGTCATCGAAGGTTCTCGTACCTACGAAGCGCTCGGATCGCTGCCCTTTGTGCCCAACTTTGAAGCCGAGATCACCGTGAAGTATCGTCTGTGGAAAAACAATCCGCCACCTCCCAACGCGGCGCGCTAAGCGATGCCTGATTCCGGAGAATTGCCCGACGCTCCCGCCAGCACGACGCGTTTGCGTCTGCTGCAGGGCGCGGTGTTGGCGTTGCTGCTGATCCTTGTCGCGGGCCTGGCTCATCATCAGATCGCACGCGCGGATGTGCTCGCTCAACAAGAGCGCCGCCAATCACAGCGCCAGATTCTCCTGCCCGCGCCGCGTGGTCAGATTTTCGATCGCGAACACCGGCTGCTCGCCGGCACGCGTTTTCGCACGGCACTCGTACTCGACCTCGGACCACTTCGCTCGTCATTACTGACGGAAGAACGTATCCGTCGTGAAACTACATCAGGCATGAGTCCGCGCAAAATGGCGATGGAAGCGCGCGTGGCGGTGATTCAACGCGAGTGGGAGAAGCCCCGTCCGCTACTCGATCCCACGCGCAAACTTTCCGTCGAGCGCATTGAACGGCATTTCACCCGCGAGCCTGCCCTGCCCTTTGTTCTCGTCGATGCGCTTGCGGACGATGAAATCGCGCGTGTTTCCGCGGTGCTGTCGGCGGACGGCGCGCTTCGACTCGAAAAAATCCCCGAACGTTATTATCCGCACGGCCGGGTCGCAGCGCATGTCATTGGTCGTGTAAGGAAAGAACGGATACAAACCGATGGCGCGTCTTCGGTGCGCACCGTCGCCGCGGAAGGACTGAGCGGCGATTTTGGCCTCGAAAAACAATTCGACGCGACGCTCAGCGGCCAACCCGCTGCCGCGCTCTTGCGCGTCGATGCGATGGGACGTCCTGCGGGCGGTGCCATTCCGACGACACCCGCGATTGCGGGCGAAGACATCGTCACCAGTCTCGATCTCGATCTACAACTCGTCGCAGAAAGCGCACTCGATGCCGTGTCGGGAGCCTCGCGCGGATCCATTGTCGTGCTCGATGTGCGCACGGGCGAAATCCTCGCGCTCGCGAGTCGCCCCGACTTCGACCTCAACCTCATTTCCCCGACGATTTCGCCGACAGAAAAAGAGCGCCTCGACACCTCCGGCGCGTGGCTCAATCGCGCGACGCAGGCGCTTTATCCGCCCGGATCGAGTCACAAGGTCTTCACCGCGCTCGCCGGACTGCGCAGCGGCGCGTTGGATGCGTACACGACGCACACCTGCGCGGGTTTTCTGCAAATAGGTACGCATCGTTTTCCGTGTCATCACGTCGAAGGTCACGGTTTGATCACGCTGCGAACCGCGCTCTCACAAAGCTGCAACATTTTCGCCTATCAGATCGGACTCGCCGCGGGCGCCGATGCGCTCGCCGATGAAGCCCGACGTTTTCATTTGGACGCACCCACCGGTGTCGAATTGCCGGGAGAAACGCCCCGCATGCTCGTTCCGGATCCGGCGCGGAAGCACGCCGACAAGCAAGATCCTTGGACGCTTGGCGACACGGCCAATTTCGCGATCGGCCAAGGCTTCCTGCGCTATTCTCCGCTCCAAGCGGCGTGCGCCATGGCGTCGCTCGCGCGTCGCGAGACCTTGACCGTGCCGACCTTGCTGCGACAACCGCAGCGTTCTCCCAGTGGCGTGCGTGCACGCGAGCCGTTGGCGATCTCCGAAGAAAATTATGCCGCGCTGCTCTCGTCGCTCGAAGCGGTGGTCGAAGCAGGCATCGGCCAGAACGCTCAAGTTCCGGGTGTGCGTATTGCCGGGAAAACCGGAACCGCACAAATCGTGCGTCCCGAAGGCATGATGAACGTCGCTTGGTTCATCGCGTTTGCGCCCGCCGACAATCCGCAGATCGCACTCGCGATCGCCTTGGAGGGAGACCAACCCAATGTCGAATACGCAGGCGCGGCACATGCGGCGCCTGTTGCGAGCGACGTGTTTGCCGCCTATTTCGACAAACTCGCGCGTCCGGCCGCAGAGGAGGCGCGGGTTGCCCACGCGCGCTGATCGGACGGTTACTCGCCGTCGAACGGAAGAACGTCCCGCGTGTAGTCGTTCAAGTGATCTGCAATGTCCTTCTCGGTGTACTGGCTCTTCGGAAAACAGATCAGGCGGTGAACGGGTTCTGGACGTTTCCCTCCTGAAAGAACCATCGCCACGATCCAGTGTGTAGAATGATGCGCATACTCGATCGCGTTACTTTCGGTCTGTGAGAGAAGATATTTTTCCACATCAAGCTGCCGGATGGCCTCCAACGCCGCCGGGCCGTCGTCCACGGTGATCAACGAATCCGGATTCTCCGCCAGGGATTTTTTGATATCCATGCGCCCCCAATCTATACAACGCCATCACCGGTCAAGGCGCCCGCGCTACGGTAAATTCCCGAGAAAGCGATCGTGGCACAACCGTCAACGTGTGTGCAGGTTTCCAGCAATATGGAGTGCATTCATCGGTCCGCACACAATCCACGTACGCAACGTCACCGGCTCGCGGGTTCGTCGGGATTGGTCGGGTTGGATTTTTTCTCCGAACTCGATTGCGAGCCTGCGGCTCCGCCCGACGCTCCTCCCGGAGTTGGAATGCCCTCTTCGTTGTCTGCTTTTGGCGCTTTCTCGGATGGATAAAGATGTTTCTCGTCGCCTTTGGTGTTCTTCTCGTGAAGCCCTGCGGGACAGCCGCTAAAGAGCACAACCAGCAGCGCCGCGCTCACGAATGACAGGATATGTCGGGTGGTCGTTTTCATAAAAAAACAAGAGGGGGAGATCGATTAACGTGAGGTCGCGATTGGGTCGGGCGCTGGAAACAGACAGGTACTCAATCCAACCATAATCTCAAACAAGCCGACGACTACATGCGGCGCGAATACACGTTCAGAAAATCCGAAAAGCCACGGCGAGGCCCCCAGCACGCAACCGCCGAGAATATCTAAAATCAAATGACCGCGAAACGGGATAAGATTCACCACGCCGAGTTCGTAGGCCGTCAGCAAACTGTATAACAAAGTCAGTCCGCCCAATATCCAAAATATATTTCTCGCCGGTTCTACATTAAGAAATTCGAACAAAGCCGGGATCAAAAAGAGGAGCACACCGATGATATAATCGAGCACTCCATGGAGGAAACGCGGGATGATTCTCATGGTGCTGTTCTATGCAAATTGAGGACCCGGCTCGGTGCCGCATCCTCAATCCGGTTTAGGGCGATGTGGTCGTTCCGGCGCCAGAACCACTCGATTCAGAAGAGCCGCCTCCGGAAGAATCCCGGTCGCGACTTTGACCGCTGGAGTCGCGTTCGCGCTCACGCTCCTTTTCTTCGCGATCCTTCTTCTTTTTCTTCTTTTTGTCGTGGTCCTTATCCGAATGGCGATCGTCGCTATACGAGCCCGAGCCTGAGCCAGAATTGCTGCTTGTTCCCGAACCGGCAGATCCGGAGCCCGTGGTTTGAGCAATGGCGACAGGAGCAGCGCCGAGCAGAAGCAAACTACCGGCGAGCGTAGCGAATCGGCGCATGCGACGAGAGAGGGTTTTTTCGTTTGTTATCATAACACGTCACTATAACCGACCAACGTCGCGCCGATACGGGGGACTCCCCGGAGCGCGCTCTAAGAAACGCCCACGTTATTTCTCTCGGTAATCAGTGTTTGGCTTAAATCTATCGCGGGCGAGGAGAGTTCTCAACGCGAAGCAAGCGGCTGAACGGTCATGGTTTACCAGCCGCCCGGTGAACTCGCCATATGGCCAACCACCCCAGCACGAGTACGATTTCCGCCATCGCATCCAAAAGATAAACACGCGTGGTGCCCGGCATCTGCACGCAAGAGATGTCGACCACGATCAGCCCAGCTGCCTGAAGCGTCGCCAACAGCGCGATCTCCGGCGTTACACGACGTTTTCGCGCTGCGCGGATCATCACTAGTCCCGACACCGTGAGCAGAAATCCAACCGTCTGCGCCAGCCAGAAATCGGTTTTGAAACCAGTGACGCGCTGAAAACTGTTCCCTGCGACCAAAGGCCAGATGCCTGTGAGCAAATAAAACCAGCCTTGGATTCGCGCGAGCGCGCACGCGAAGCGGTTGGTCTCCCATCGGCGCGCATCCATCTGTGAACGCTATGGGTTTCGTTGCCGGTCGATTTCCTCGGCTGTCATTTCAGAGGCCTCGGACCCTCGGCGATCTTTCTCGATGTTGCGCGATGCGGTCGAGCCGCCCTCGCCTTTCTCGGCCTCGCTCGAACCGGCGGAGTACGCGCCCGATGTGCTGCGGCCGCCGGAATCATCGGCTCCGGTTTCGGCTTGTGCAGGTTGTCGATCTCCGCAGCCGCCCAAGCTCAGGCACAGACCGCAAACCACCAGACTCGTCCAAGAAAGGCGTGATGTTTTCATGATCAAAATAGAAGCGCGCATCTGGGCGCCACGCGCACCGTACGTGCGAAAGTTACGGGGCGCTATCGGTTCGTCACAGGTTGGCGGCGTCCGGGAAAAATCCCATGCCCTCTCCACGTGCTGCGTTCGGAAAACCTCCCAGCGAGAATCCACCAAACTTCCGGTGAGCTTCTCGGCGCGCGCCCCGGCTGCGAAAGCGTCGCGCGGAGAGTACGGTGCTCAATGGCACAACAGAAATCCGAGAAACAACAGCCTCCCCAAACTCAACCCCGTCAACCCGGCATCGAAGCGGAGATGACGCCGCAACCGAGCTCTGAAAAAACGGAGTCGCGCGGTTCCGAGAAACTCGAGGGAAAAGTAGCACTCATTACGGGCGGCGACAGCGGCATCGGTCGCGCCGTCGCGATTGCTTTCGCCAAAGAAGGCGCCGACGTCGCGATCGCTTATCTCGACGAGCAAAAGGACGCCGAAGAAACCGCGCGGCGCGTGCGCGATCATGGTCGTCAGTGCTTCCTCATTCGCGGTGATATCGGACGCGGCGAAACCTGTCGCGAGATCGTCAGCCAAGCGCTTCGCGAGGGCGGGCGGCTCGACGTTTTGGTGAACAACGCCGCCGAACAACATCCGCGTGACGACATCACCGAGATCAGCGAGGCGCAACTCGAGCGTACATTTCGCACCAACATCTTTGCGCAGTTTTATCTCTGCAAAGCAGCGCTGCCGCATCTCAAGTCCGGCTCCACGATCATCAACACCACATCGGTAACCGCCTACGCGGGACATCCGGAGTTGATCGATTATGCGACAACCAAGGGCGCAATCGTTTCATTCACGCGCTCGCTGGCCCTCTCGCTTGCATCGCGTGGAATTCGCGTGAACGCGGTCGCGCCTGGCCCCATTTGGACGCCGCTCATTCCCGCGACATTTCCGGAAGAAAAAGTGGAAACTTTCGGCGCGGACACGCCTCTCGGTCGCGCGGGCCAACCGGATGAAGTCGCGCCCTGTTATGTGTTTCTCGCCTCGGACGACAGCTCGTACATCACTGGCCAAGTGCTGCATCCAAACGGCGGTCGGATCGTCAATGGATGATCGCGACGACGCGGGTTATGGATCGACGCGTTGCGCCGCCGGTCCATACCGCGTCAGATTTTGCGCGGAATTCACGAGTCCGATATGGCTGAAGGCTTGAGGAAAATTTCCCACGAGTCGCTCGCGCTCCTGATCGTATTCTTCCGCCAGCAACCCGAGCGGAGAAAGTCGTGAGAGCAGATTTTCGTAGCTCGCCTTGGCTTCTTCATGACGTCCCATCTGCGCGAGACAATCGACGAGCCAGAACGAACAGGGAATAAACGTGCCCTCGCCTGGCGGGAGTCCATCGACCGAAGTCGATTTTTCCGGATGATAGCGATGCACCATGCCTTCATGCGTCAGTTCGCGTTCGATCGCTTCCACCGTCGCGACCACGCGGGGGGCGGTCGCCGGCAGGAATCCGACGAGTGGCATCATGAGCAAACTCGCGTCGAGCTTGGTGGAGCCATAATATTGCGTGAAATATCCGCGCGCCGGATCGATGCCGTTTTTGCAGATATCTGCGTGGATTTCGTCACGAACTCGCGACCAGCGAGCCGCATCGCCGGAGAGTCCGAATTGCTCGACCGCTTTGACCGCCCGATCGAGGGCCACCCAAGCCATCATTTTTGAATGGGTGAAATGGCGTCGAGGTCCGCGTATCTCCCAAATCCCGTCGTCAGGCTGTATCCAATTTTCACATACAAACTCGATGAGGGCGCACTCCAGTTTCCACGCTTCGTCGGATGGCGAGAGGCCGAGCTTTCTCGCCATATGCAGCGCGTCGATTACTTCGCCATAAACATCGAGCTGAAACTGCCCGGCGGCGGCATTGCCGATGCGAACGGGTGACGAGTTTTCATACCCGACCAGATGCGGCAGAGTCGTCTCTTTCAATCGTCGCTCCCCGGCGACTCCGTACATGATCTGCAGTTGCCCGGGATCGCCGGCGACGGCGCGCAGCAACCAGTTGATCCACGCGGCCGCCTCCTCGGTGTAGCCGTTGTCCATGAATGCGAGCAGCGTGAATGTCGCGTCGCGCAGCCAGCAGTAGCGATAGTCCCAGTTGCGTACGCCGCCGATGAGCTCGGGCAATGACGTGGTCGCGGCGGCCGCAATACCTCCTGTCGTCGAAAACGTGAGCCCCTTGAGCGTGAGCAACGACCGCAGCACCTGCTTGCGCCAAGGTCCACGATGCGTGCATCGCGAGGCCCAACGCTCCCAATAGGCCGTGGTATCTGACAACGCTTCTTCGGCGGAATAAAATGGAGGCGGTTGCCCCACCGATGGATGCCATCGCAATGCAAACGCGAGACGCTCGCCCGCTTTGATCGTGAAGGTCGTGAGTACATTGCCGGCATCAATTTTTATCGCCAGCGACGACTCCGCCGAAAACTCCCACGCATCAGGTCCAGCGATCGCAGAGATCCCGCCGTTAGCGGTGCGTTGGATCCACGGTCCGCAACGTCCATAGTCGGCACGCAGCGATAACACCGAGGCTACTTCATTCAATCCCTCCACGCCTTCAACCACTCGCACCATGGCCGGCGGTCCATTAACCGGCATACAATCCACCACTCGCATTACGCCGGTGTCCGTCGCAAACTCCGTCTCCAGTACGAGCGTGGAACCACGATAGCGCTGGGTGCTTCGTGCGGTTGGGGACGTCGGCACGATTTTCCAGAATCCGTTTTCTTCCGTTCCCAACAAGGCGCAACAAACGGCGCCGGAGTCGAAGCGCGGCATACACAGCCAATCGATCGAACCGTTGCGACCGACGAGCGCCGCACCGCGCATATCTCCGATGAAACCGTAGTCTTCGATCTTCATGCGCGGTCGTTTCAGTGCGGAATGTCCCGATGAAGGATTGCCACTGGCACTTCGTGAAACAGCTCCGCGATTCGCACCGTCGCTTCATTTTCGAACGCCGCCCCAGTAAGGACACTCGTCCAAGGCGCACCGCCGATCTCCAACATCACTTGCGTGTCGTCCCAAATCAAACCGAGCGGCGGGCAACCCAGCTTCGCCGTCAATCGTGGCACGACCACCACCATCTCTTCATCGACGACACGTCGGGCAAACGCGACCACGTGCTCGGCGAAGCGGCCCGTCACTTCCAGCGGCACATACGATCCGCGTGAAAAAAGGTCTGCATGCTGCGCGCGAAATTGAAGCAGGTCGCGAATCGCGCGTTGTTTGAGACGACCATCGCCCCAGTTACGCAACAGTTCGCGCCACGAACATTCGGCGAGTTGCGCGAGGGATTGTTTTCGCAGCGAGAAATCGACCGGGCGTCGATTGTCGGGATCGACCAAACTGAAATCGAGGAGCGTGTTCCCCTGATAAAAATCCGGCACGCCCGGCGTTGTGATTTTGAGGACAGCGTGAACAACCGAGTTGATGACGCCAAGCCGTGCGATGCGGCCCGCGACTGCACGAAAACTCTGCAAGAAGGCGTCACTTTTCGCAGGGTCGAACAACGCTTCGATGAATCGGTCTCCGGCTTCGAGCCACTGGTCGTTGGGATTTATCCACGTCGTGTTGCGCTTCGCCTCGGCGGTTGCCTTGCGGAAATTTTCTTTCACGCGATCCATCAACGTCGCGTCGAGTTCGCGATCCGCCGGCCAGGCAGCGAGCAGGGTTTGGTAGAGACGATATTCCTCGTTTTCGTCCGGCGCGGCGCGTCCATCGATGTGTGTTTTGTGCGGCGCATTTAGTTCGCGCCAGTGCGCGAGCCACGACTCCCATTCTTCCGGCATCTCCGACAACACCAGCAACCGACTGCGCGCGTCTTCGCTGAGTTTAGTGTCATGCGTGGATGTCGTGAGCATCGTCAGCGGCGCATGCTCGGCGCGCCAACGGCAAGCCGCATGGAAGCGCTCGACGGAATATCCAAAACATCCGGGATCGCCGCCCACTTCGTTGAGCGCGATGAGGCGGTTGTGCCGATAGAACGCAGTGTCTTCGACAGCCTTCGCCATGATCGCGCCGGTGTATTGCTGAAACGTCATCACCCAACCGAGCGCGCGTGACTTGAAGTCGTTGTCGTGTTCTTCGCGCGGATAATGACCCGTGAGCAGATTTCGGAGCGCATCAAACGGCTCGGGATCAAGCCGCGGATTTTTCCGCTTCGCCGCTTCCACTGCGCGATCGACCGCAGCGATGTCTTCCGCAGTCGCGGCCACACCAGGACGTCGATACGTGCGGTACATGTCGAACTGCGCGACGACTTCGCGTATCGCGGTGGCGAGTTCGTGAAAAGTCAGATCGCGCAAACGCCGATCGTATCCGAGCAGATCGTCGAGCTGATGCGCGAGGTTGTTCACGGCGTTGGAAAACATCTCGTCGAGCACGAGCCGTTTGCAGTCGTAGATCAGATCATGCACCGCGAGGGGTTGGCCGGTGAAACTGCCGTATATGCGGTCGAAACGATCAGCACTTCTTGCATCGGTCAGCAGTTGCGCGACATCGGCCGCAAACTCGTAACCGGTGGTCCCGTGCGCGAGCCAACCGCCAGGCAGATGCTCGTCGCGTTCGACGATCTTTTCCACGAGCGTGTACACGGGCGGCTGACCTTCTGCGCGGGTGATCTCGGCCAGTTGTCCGAGATAGCGCTCAGGATCCCACAAGCCGTCGATATGGTCGATGCGCAGTCCGGTCACGCAACCCTCGCGCACCAATTCCGCGAGACGTTGATGGCTTTGACTAAAAACTTCGTCCCGCTCCATGCGGAGACCGATCAACGTATCGATGGCAAAAAAAACGCCGGTAGTTGACCTCGTGCGCACCGGTTTTCCAGCGCGCGAGACGGTAGTGCTGTTGATCCAACAAACGATCCAACTCGTCGAACGATGCAGGCTCTCCGGGCTGCCCATTGATCTCGCGCAAAACGGCTTCGAGCGCCTCGCGTATTCGCTCGTTTGTAGTGATGAGCCGATCGAAGCGTTCGCGCACGGCGCGACTGTTTTCCGAAGAGTTGTCCTCGTGTTCGATCCGCTCGAAATCGTCGGCGATTATCGTGAGCGCGGTTTGCGTGTCGCGGGGCGAAAGGCGTTGAGCGCCGCGCCGCAGAATCTCCGCGCACGTCTTGGGACGAAGCGGAAACAAGGTTTCGCCCGTCTTCACGTAGAGACCGCCGTCTTTTTGTTGAAGCGAGAGTCCACCCTCTTCGAGAACGACGCCGTAGTGTTTTTCCAATACAGGTGCCAACACGCGATCATTTCCGCCCTGATGATTCCAGTGGATATCGAAGAACTGCGCGTAACGCGATTGCGGACCGAGCTCGAGCACATCGCGCCACCAGATGTTGAAGGTGCCACTGATGCCCATGTGGTTGGGCACAAAGTCGAGAATCAATCCGAGCTCGTTTGCGCGCAGTGCTTCCACCAAAGCGCGGAAACCGTCTTCGCCGCCGAGCTCGGGATTGATCCGGCGATAATCGCTCACGTCGTAGCCATGCGTGCTGCCGGGCGCGGCGGTGAAGATCGGCGACGAATACACATCGCTGATCCCGAGCGCCCGCAGATACGGTAAAAGATCCACCAGCTCCGCAAAACCGAAGCCTGCATGTAATTGGACGCGATACGTGGCCCTGGGAGTTCTGCGGGCGTCTTTAAGCGGCATGAGTGGAATGGAAAACGATCGCGGCAGGCGCGAGCAGCGGCAGCGTTTCGTCGGCGTAATAACGCGCCGCGAGTGGCGCTTCCGACGTTCCTCCAAAGCGGCTCTCCAACGTGTGAAACGCGGTGAGCCATGCGCGCCCGGAAGGTGGTGCAAGTTTGTCGGTAAACACCACAGGCGCGCCGCCAGAGAGATTCACGATAAGAAGCCATTCCGGCTTTGCCGGTGGGAAATATCGTATCGCGATAAATCCATCGACGTTCACGACTTTCCAATAGATGCGGTCGCTCGCTTCGCCGCGCAGCCAATCGCGTCGCCAGCGGAGGCACTCTTGATACAGCGCGAAAACAGAGGCGTGTGATGGCACGGAAACTTCCGACCAATTCAACTGTGACATGGCGTACGTGCCGGGATCCTGCGGGTCAGGCATCGTCGCGAGTGTGGATTCGTCGGCGTTGATACCTGTTTTGCGAAACTCAGCGATGCGGCCCTCACGTACTTTGCGCCCGGCTTCGCCGCCGAGATCGGTGAAAAAGAGAAAGGGCGTTTCCGCGGCCCATTCCTGTCCCATGAACAACATCGGCGTGTATGGACTCAGACAAAGCAGCGCCGAAGCGGCGCGGTATTTATCGGCGGAGATCAAATGCGCGAGTCGTTCGCCGTGCGCGCGGTTGCCGACTTGGTCGTGATTCTCGATGCAGAAAACGAAACTCGAGGGCGGCAGATGTTTGCATTTTCCGCCGCGCGGCCGCCCATCCCAATACGGAAACGGTTCGCCGCAATACGTCCATCCACGTTCGAGCGTGCGCGCCAGCTCGGCGCTCGTACCTTCGTAGGATTTGAAATATGCTTCGCGTGTGCCCGTCAGCGCGACGCGAACGGAGTGATGAAAATCGTCGGACCACACCGCATCGAAATGATAGCCGGTACCATCCGACTCCGTGAGCAGCTGGACGGGATTTCGCTCATCTTCGGCGATGACAAATGCGCCGCGATCGTGCGCGAGCGTCGCGATCTCTTCGAGGATGTGTGAGTCCGACTCGTCCTCCATCGCGTGAGTCGCATCGAGGCGGAGACCGTCGACGCGATATTCGTCCAACCACATGGCGACATTCTGCAGGAAAAACTCTCTCACACGTGCGCTGTTTTCTCCGTCGAAATTGAACCCGCTTCCCCACGTGTTCGCGCGCTCGTGGTGAAAATAGTCCTGCGCGAAATCCTTCAGCCGACTACCTTCGGGGCCGGCGTGATTATACACGACATCGAGAATCACCGAGAGCCCGCGCATGTGCGCCGCATCGACCAACGCGCGTAGCTCATCCGGCGTTCCGTAACGACAACTCGGCGCGAAGATATTCACGCCATCGTAACCCCAGTTCGCTCTTCCCGGAAATTCCGCGACCGGCATCAACTGAATCGCCGTCGCGCCGAGCGAGATCACGTGATCGAGACGGCCGATTGCAGCGAGAAAAGTTCCGCCCGGCGCGAAGGTGCCGACATGCACTTCGTAGATCACCTGATCGCGCGCTGTCGGACGCTCCCAATACAATGTCTGCCAGCGGTACGCGTTGGGATCGATCACTTGTGATGGCCCGTGAACACCCTGCGGTTGAAAACGAGAGGCCACATCGCTGAGCCGTATGCCATCTGCCGTTTCGTACCAATACACATCCCCTGCCCGTCCGTCCGGATCCACCACGTGGAAGACATCGCTTTCTTTCGCCATCGGCAGACGCCGCTCATGCTCGCCGGGACGCCACGCGATGACGGAAAGCACGGACATGGTGGGTGCCCACGCGCGATAACTCACACCAGCGGGCAACAATGTCGCCCCCATTTGGCATGCGGCCACGGATACAGCGCGTTGATTGGTCATGCTCCAACATAACCATTATCTCATCACGCAACATCCGGCGCCTTTACGGAATCCTGCGCCGGGAAATTCTCCGTCGCGGAGAGTTTTCTGCGGCAATTTTCGCGTTCGCTCCGGGGAAATACCGGAGGCAACGCGCGATTATACATCGTGCGAATGCGCTCCAAAGTCACGGCGCGGCCGGTTGTGCCGTTTCCCAGAACGCATCTGGAATTTGAACAATTTCGCCGCGCTGCCACGCATCGGCGCCTTCGGCGATCGGCTTGGTGGGGATGTCCACACGTTTCGCCCGCACTTTGTTGGAGTCGATGTTCAAGTCTTTGTCGCGCGCACGCACCATCGCCGGATCGGCCTGCCCGTCGTCCGTGAAGCCCATCATCAATTTCGGCAGCCCCAGCGGAAGCTTGTCGCCACGATCCACCTGCCAGAAATGCCAGGTCTTTCCGTACGTATTCACGAGTTGCTCCATCAACGCTTTCTCCGCGGCGTCCGGCAGACCAGGCGCGAGCAACTGGCCGGATTTCACTTCGTAACGATGGCTGTGCCACAGCTTCTTTTCTTCCGCGGGCAACTGTTGAAACAGCCGTTCGCTAATCACGTATTCCACGCCGATGAGCCGCGCATCGCGTTTATCGGAATCGTAGATGACGCATTGAAACACGTCTTCGTTGAGATGCGTGCAATAATGATGGGCGCGCACGGCCCGATCGATTTCTCCATTGTAGAAATGAAATCCGCAGAGATGCGCGTGAATCGCGCGGACCGGCCCCTCGCCTTGCAGTATCTCCGAGCCGATGCCGAGCATACGCGATTTCGCCGATTTCTCCTCGCCCGCGACTGCGTGATCGTCCGCGTGAGCCGCAAACGCGCAAGCTCCGAGAAACGTAGCGGAAACGATTGCGAAGATCTGCCGTGTATTCATCGAAGCACTACACGGTTGTTAGTTCGAAGGATCGAGCACCACTTTGATGCATCCATCCTGTTTCTTGCAGAAGATCTCATACGCATCCGGAGCTTTCGTCAGCGGGAATCGATGCGTGATCACGAATGACGGATCGATCTTCCCGTCGCGGATCAGGTCGAGCAGCGGCTGGAGATAGCGCTGCATATGCGTTTGCCCCATTTTCAAAGTCACGCCTTTGGCGAAGACCGCGCCAAACGGCACTTTGTCGATGAATCCGGAATACACGCCCGGGATCGAAAGAACGCCGCCTTTGCGTACGGCGCGCATCGCTTGTCGCAACACAAAGGGTCGATCCTGTTCGAGCTTCAGCGTTTGTTTTACGTGATCGTACGCAGAACCGTGCGCCTCCATGCCGACAGCATCGATCGCCGCATCCGGTCCGCGTCCGCCCGTGAGCGCCATGAGACGATCGTGAACATCCTCGTTGTCGGAGTTGATGATGACCGCGCCGCCCTCTTCCGCCATGCGTAGACGCTCGGGCACGGAATCGATCGCAATGACTTTCGGCGCCCCGAGCAGAAATGCGCTGCGAATCGCGAACTGTCCCACCGGACCGCAGCCCCACACCGCGACTGTCGTGTGTCCGGGTTCGATCCCGCAATTCTCCGCCGCCATGTAGCCCGTCGGAAAAATATCCGACAGAAACAGCACTTTGTCATCGGGCAGATCGCTCTCGACTTTGATGGGGCCCACATCGGCGAACGGCACGCGCGCATATTGAGCCTGTCCGCCCGCGTAGCCGCCCATCATGTGAGAATAACCGTAGAGCGCCGCGCCCGACGCACCGTTGAGCACTTCGGAAAGACCGGCGTTGGGATTGGTGTTGTCGCAACACGACCACTGTCCGCGCGAACAATGGAAACAACCGCCGCATGAAATCGTGAAAGGCACGACGACGCGGTCGCCGACTTTGAGTTTTCGCACAGAAGGTCCGACCGCGACCACTTCGCCCATGAACTCGTGCCCGAGGATGTCGCCCTTCTCCATCGTCGGCACGTAGCCGTCGTATAAATGCAGATCGGAACCGCAGATCGCGGTGGAGGTGATCTTCACGATGCAGTCCTTCGGATTGAGGATCGTGGGATCGTCCACGGTCTGCACCTCCATCTTCTTTTTTCCCATCCAACAAACGGCCTTCATGATTTTGCCCTTTTCGATTTTTGAGGTTCACCCACCGGCTGTCCTTCCGTCGTGGGGATTTCGCCGGTTTCCATAAGCGCTTTGAAACGTCGCAGCGCGTCGGCGACTTGTTGTCCGGCTTCTTCACCCGAGAGCTTCGCGAGCCACGCGCCGAGTTTTCCACCCGGCGGATTGTACTCGAGACTCACGGTGACTTCGGTGCCTTGATTGCCCGGCGCGATTTCGAAACGCACGCTGCCCGCGTTGGGGATTTCTGCATCTTCCGTCGAGCGCCACGCGATCAAACGATCGGGTTCGTCATTGATGATGAGTGAGGTCCAACTCACTTCGCGATCGCCGGGCGGAGCGCTCACCGTCCAACGCGATTCGACTTCGGAAACGCGCGTAATCGTCGCGGGATGTTTGATGACGCGCGGCAGATTTTCCAGATGGCGCCAGAATTGATACAGCTCCGCGGCGGGTCGCATGATCGTGCACGCGCGCGTGATTTTCACGCCTTGGTTTCCAGGAACGACGATCGTCGACTTCATTCGCGGACGTTCGCCGGATGTTGAGCTGGGGTCGGAAAGATAAGTGGGTTTCGGCATGGCTCGTGGGATTTTCTTCGCGGCGCTGGAAGCCATTCTCACAGTACGTGCGCGGACGATTCGGTGACATCGGAGAAAGTCCGTGACGCCGCGTCGGAAGCCGTCACGTAAACGTGCGGAATCCCACACGAGCGCCCCGTGGGGCTACTTACCCAACCGGCAACTATGCGCGGTGAATCCCGCACCGAAACTCACGAGCCACCAATCGTTCTCCGCATCGGGCGCGGAGGTTTGCAATAGTTCGTTCAACACAAACAACACGGACGGGCTGCTCATGTTTCCGTGTTCGCGGAGAACCTTTCGCCCCGCGTCGAAATTGAAGTCCGGAAGCCGCCGCTCGATCGCGTTGATGACATCGCGGCCGCCCGGATGTGCGGCGATGCGCGAGATCGGGCGTGCTCCCTCGCGCTGAACTTCTTTGGCGAGCAAACCCATCACCGCGTCGGCCGCAAGTTCGGGTACGGTCGGCGCGAGCAGATTGCGCAGTTTGCCGTCGCGTTGTTCGAATCGAATTTCATCGCGATGCTCCGGCAGATGCACCGTCGCAAAATCGCGGCAGCTCAAACCGAGCGGACCTTTCTCCGCGCGCCAGATCGCCGCCGCCGCGCCGTCGCCGAAGAGACATGCGCTGATCAACACGCCCGGATCGTCATCCAGATAAAATGCGGCTGAGCAAATCTCCACCGCCACCGTGGCGACGATCGCATCGGGATTCGCTGTCAGCTGAGCTTCCGCCGCACGCAGCATCGGAATCGCCGCCGCGCAACCGTGACCAACGACATCGAATAACACCGCGTCACTGCGCAGGCCCAGCATCTCCGCGACATAGCTCGTCACGCCGGGACAGAGATAACCCGTGCACGTGCAGATCAGAAGCACGTCGATTTCATCCGCGCGTAGACTGGCCGTTTGAAGTGCTCGTGCGAGTGCGCGAGCGGCCAACGCCGGCGCTTCGCGACGAAACGCTGCGTTCAATTGATCCGCCGACAGATCAAACACGCCTGCGATGTCCGATAGTGCGAAATGACGCTGCTCGACGCCGCTATCGCCCGACAAGATCGAGCGCAGGATGAGTTGCGAACGGCGATTCAAACGGGACGCGAACCGTTCCTCCCGCGCGAACTCGAGGCATTTGGATTGGGTGAAAACCGTGGAAGGACTCGCGGTCGCGAGCGCGTGCAGTTGCATGTGTCAGCGATGAAGAAAATGCGTGAGCGTTCCGAGCGGGACCACGCGTGTGTATTGAGCGAAAGAGAAAACGCGTTGGCGCATCGGTCGCAGCAGCCAGGGATGCAACATGCGTGCGATGCGCAATCGACGCCGCGCATTCACGGCGATCGCGCGTTTCGCTTCGTGTACGGCGCGCGTCCACGAGGAAGCGCCTTCGCTCCACGCCTTGATCGGCGCGAAGGCGGCCATCGCGGATTGAAACGCGAGGGCCATGCCATTGCCCGTGAACGGCGGTATCATCGCAAAGGCATCGCCGAGCTGAAGCGTGGTGCCATCCACTTGTCGTGCGTAAGCAAGCCCGGCTGTCGCCATCGCAGAACCGCGGCGAATCTCCGCGTGCTCGACGCGCTTCGCGAGCGAAACCAAACCCGATGCGAGCAACGTGCGGCGAAACAGATCTTCGCCTGCGCCGCGGCTTACGGTTTGTCGCGAGAACAATCCGCAAAGGTTGATCCAGCCGTCATCGACCTTGCACAAACCGACATAACTTCCCCGACCGAGATGCACCTCGAGATCGGCCTCCAACTCGATTCCGCGAAGATGCAGTTTCAGCCCGACCCACTCGCTCGCGTGCGCGGGCCGGCCCACCGCCAGCACGCGTCCGGGCGGGCACGCGTTGTCGGCGATACGCGTGCGTGTGCGCAGATCGCCGCCGGCTTCGACGAAGTGATCGGCCATGCGTTTATCGAGCGTTATGCGGCTGATTCCCCACGCGGGCGCGGCCAATGTCTGGCGTCGCACCATGCGCTCGCCGCAAAACCATGCCACGTCTCGATGCGCGATCGCGTCCTTAAAAAGTGGACGCAATTTCGTCGCTTCGACTCCGCTCAAGCCGGCAACAAATTCTCCGCACACGCGATGTCGTGGATAATCACCCGCTTCAAAAATCGTGGTGGGAATACCGGCGCGCACGAGTTCCGTGCCGACACAAAGTCCGGCGAGTCCGCCGCCAACGATTTCAACGCGACGCCGGCTCATGAGTGTTTGATGGCAACGAGCCGATAGGCTCCCGGGATTGTTTGTATTGTAGTCCAACGCCAGCGCGCCGGATCGAGTTTCAAAGCGCGCGGTAGTTCCTCATCGCGAAATCCCGCGCGAATGCTGAGCACGCCATCGTGACGCGTTACCCGATGCGCGTGTATCAACCGGCACAATACAGGGAACAGCCACGCTCGCCACGCGCTGCGCGTGAGGTCGTTGACGACAATGACTCGTGCAGTCGCCGCGAGCCGTCCGCCGAGCGCAGCGAGTTGCTGATCGTCGAAATGATGCAGCACGAGATTCGCTACGATGACCGCGTGACTCGGCGAGTAGTTAAACGTGAGCGCGTCGGCCTGATACCACCTCGCGGCACGCGGCCACCATTCGGGCATGGCGGCAAGATCGAGCGGGTCCCAAGGATACGACTGCTTCAACATGCGAGACGCGATGTCGCCATCACCCGCGCCGATCTCAAGAACACGCTCCCCCGCGTGGAGCTCTTTGCCGACAACCTCGCGCAACCAACGCTCGGTGCCGAGCAGTCGATTAAACACACGCAGGTCGTCACGCGACGCGATCGCTTCCGGTGCGTGTTGCGGCAGCGAATCGAGCCATTCGGGCGGAAGCGTTTGAGGCCGGGCGTGCATGAATGCGCTGGCGCCGTTCACAGGTTCGAATGCGCGAACAACGCCCAACTAGGTTAACCCTTCGTTGCCTCGCGCGGTAGCGGGCGCGTTTCCCAGACACGCATCGGGTTGCGCGATGTGTTTTCGCCGGGGAAAGCCCGAGGCTCGCACGCCGCGGGTGCGGCGTCGTTTCGGGCCCGGTCGAAACGCAAATGACGATGCAGCTTGCGAGAACAAAGGTCTTGCCCATGCGATGAAGCATGGACCGGCCTTTGATCACTTCGCTCGCGGACACGGACGCTTATAAATTCTCAATGGGGCAGTTCGCGTTGCACCGCGCGCCGACCGCGATGGTGGAGTACAAATTCGTCAATCGCAGTCCGGTCGATCTTCGTCCGCTCAAGGGCGAGATTCGCGAGCAAGTCGATGCGCTCGCCGCGCTGCAAATGACCGAGGAGGAAATCGAGCATTTGCGCCGCCATCCGTGGTTCAGCGAAGACTACCTGCTTTTCCTTCGCCTGCTCCGACTCGATCCCGCGTCGGTCGAAATCAGCGACCGCGACGGTGCGCTCGATATTCGCGTGTATGGTCCGTGGGCGCATCGCATCTTTTTCGAGATTCATATTCTCGCGATCGTCACGGAGCTTCATTTTCGAAAAACCGTTCCGGAGTCCGAGCGCTCCGCAGCTTATAACGCGGGTCTGCGTCAGCTGCGCGAAGAACTCGCCGTCGTGAAAGCGTTCGTCGCGAAACACGGCGATACGAAGCCGTTTCGTCTGGTCGAAATGGGCACACGTCGCCGCGTCAGCCACGAATACCAAAGCCAGGTCATCGACCTGTTGCTCAACGAGATTCCCGATCAGCTGTTCGGCACCAGCAATGTGCGTTTCGCGGTCGAGAAAAACCTCCGCGATATCGGCACGATGGCGCACGAGTTTTTGCAGGTGCATCAACAGATCGGGCCTCGTCTGGAAAACTCGCAGAAGGCTGCGCTCGAAGGTTGGGTGCAGGAGTTTCGCGGACATCTCGGTTACGCGCTCACCGACGTGGTCACGTACGACGCGTTCCTGCGCGACTTCGATCTCTACTACGCGAAACTCTTCGACGGCGTGCGCCACGACAGCGGAGATCCGTTTGTGTTTGCGGAAAAAACCATCGCGAAGCTCCGCAGCTACGGGATCGATCCCGCGAGCAAGATCGCTGTTTTCAGCGACAGCCTGAATCTGCGGAAGGCGCTGCTTCTCTGCGAAGCGTACGAAGGACAACTCCGCACCTCGTTTGGCATCGGCACGACGCTCACCGCGGCGATTCCGGGTTATCGCGCGCTCAACGTCGTGATGAAATTGCTCCATGTGAACGGACGTCCGGTCGCGAAGATCTCCGACTCGCCAGGCAAAACCATCTGCGACAATCCGGAGTTTCTCAGTTATCTGCGCACCGTCTTCGACGTCGATCAACCGCAGCCGCCCGTCACGTTCTCGCCCGAGATCGCACGACTGCGCGAAGCGTTCTTCAACGCCTGACTGGAAACCGCGGTGCATCGGAAAAAGGATTCACCTCACACGCGAGTTGACGTTGATCGATTGCCATCATGAAACCCGCGACGCCTGCTCACGCCACCGCCCTGCTCGTGATCGATGTTCAAAACGACTTCATGGAAGGCGGCGCGCTCGGCATCGCTGACGCGAGCCATATCTTGCCCGTGGTGAACGAGCGCATCGCGTCGCAGGACTACGGTTTGATCGTGGCCACGCAGGACATGCATCCGGAAAACCACGTGTCGTTCAGCCTCTGGCCTCCACACTGCGTGCGAAACACGCGCGGCGCGGAGCTGCATCCGGGGCTGCTAAAAGATCGCGTGCATGTCCTCTGGCGAAAAGGCGTCGAAGCAGCGGTCGATTCGTACGGCGCGTTTTTCGACAACGAAGGCCGCAGCACTCATCTTGCCGATCTGCTCAAGGCCAGCGGGGCGACCGCTGTGGACGTCGTGGGACTTGCGACGGATTATTGCGTGGGCAACACCGCGCTGCAGGCCGCGCCGCTTTTCAAAACGCGTGTGCTCCTGTCTGGATGTCGCGGTGTGGGCCTGAAGCCGGAAGACATTCCCGCCATGATCGCCAAGATGCGCGCGGCGGGCGTGGAAATCGTGGGCGAGTAAGACGGGAGGCGCGCCGTCATCGGTCGTTCCGCGTCGAGCGTTCCCAAGCCGCCTCCCTTCCGCGGGGGCTCGTCCGCCACGGAAACCAGGCGCGAGCTCTTCATTTTCCCCGGGTGCCACCGCGGACACCCAGTTTTTTAAATTTGTGCGCCCCTCCAGCTTTAGGGGTTTCTCCTCTGTTAATGCGCATAGTTTTCATGTAGGTTGACGGCGTCCCGCTACTTTATGAAAAAAATTCTTGGGACCTTCGCCGGCCTCGGCTCCTTGCTTTTGCTGGCCTCTACACTGAGCGCGCAAATTGTTATCCGTCAGTTTGATGTCTATGGAACAAATAGTGTGGTAGAAGAGCGTCCGTTTACACGTGTGCTGGTGACAGCCGATGTGGATGCCAACACTTACACGATTAACTTTTCGAACACGTTTGTTGGCACCGGCGGCTACGTGGGCACGATCACGTCTTTTGGGTTCAACACCCCATTCACGAACGCCCAGCTCGGTACCAACGGCTCAAATGTGAGCTTCACCTCCACCAAGCCGGTGGGCGGTCAGCCTAACTGGCACATCTTCGAGCCCTACGGCTTGAGCCAGGGGGGCGGCATTTTCGCCCAAGAAATCGGTGTGGGCGTCGGCAATGTTCCCGAGGGCGGCAATCCGGGAAATGGCATTCACTTCGGTGAAACCGCGACCTTCGTTTTCACGTTCCCGGACTTCAGTTCGGCTGACGGATTCTTCGATTCGCTGACCGATTTCACCGTGCGCTGGCAGCAAGTCGGCTCGGTCAATGTCGCCGAGGGCCAACGCGGTGGCAGCGACTTCGGTGGCGCCAACGATTCGCCGATCCCCTCGCCCGCTCCCGTACCGACGCCTGTTCCTGAGCCGTCGACTTACGGCATCATCGCTGCGCTCGCGCTGCTTGGCTTCGCCGCAAAACGCCGCTTTTTCAAATAAGCGACCCACGCGTCGCGTTACCTGACAACGCTCGAGACACTCGAGCAAAACCAATAAAGTCCGCCGGAGTTTTCCTGCGGACTTTTTATTTTTCGAAAACATCGCGGGCTCGACGTTGCGGGCGCGCGCGTTTCTCGTCCTCGCCGCGGAACGCATTTCTCCATCCTCGGTCGCACCACGCGTTTCTTTTCCCCAAAACCGACGTATCCCCAAACGCGGCGCGTTGTCGTCCAACGTTCATCCGATTGCTCCATGGAAAATTCACAGCCTTTCATGTTCATCTTCCGCGATCTCACGCCTGAGCGATATGGCGAGTTGAGCGCCGAGCAGCGCCGTCAACTCCTCGATCGCTGGAACGACTGGTATGAGGGCTTGGTGAACTCAGGCCGCGCACAACACGGCGCGCCGCTCGAATCCGCGGGCAAAGTGCTTTCCGGCGTCCGCGGCGAAAAGGTCACCGATGGTCCATTCGCGGAAGCCACCGAGGGCGTGGCCGGTTATTTTTTCCTGACCGTGGCCGACATGGAGGAAGCGACGGAGATCGCGCGCCGCTGCCCGAATCTTCCCTACGGCATGTCGATCGAGATTCGTCCTGTAGCGGGCGCGTGTCACCTCGCGCGGTCGATCGGTCGCACCACCATGCGTGCGGTCGACGCCTCGTGAGCGTTGTTCAACCGCATCAATCGCGCGCAATCACGCGATCGCTTTTGCTCGCGATTTCCCCCGCGCATTCGGGCGAACCTCGCTCCAAATCGCGACAGACCTGAGGACGTCGCTCATAAATACTGCAGCAAAAATCCTCCGCGCTGCCGACCGTTCGGATTTGTAGCGCCGCGCAATGCCCGGCATTCATCCGCATGTACGCGCGATTGCCGATAAAGTGCGCCACTTGATCACGATCCTCGCCCAATCGCTCCCAATCGGTCCCCGTGACGCGCACGTAAGTCTCCAATCGAGAGAAACAACACACTCCACAACAACGGCAGTCGGCAGGTGTTTTCACAAAGGTGATTTTGCGCTGAAACTGCCCGTCCGCCTTCCTCCGAGCAAATCGATTATCGCGCCGATCTTTTCCGGGAAAAACACGCCGTATGTCGTTTGGCGCCTCCGTCGTTCGACTTATAGGCATGACAACCCCCTCCATGCCTATGCAATATCTCCTCTTGATCTACTGGGACGACAGCCTCTGGGCGCGCATCCCGACTTCTGATCGCAATCGCATTCACCAAGCCTGCGGCGCCTGGCACGAAGAACTTGTTCAAACCAACCGCAGCCGTGGCGCCATGGGACTACAACCCGCGGCCACCGCCACGACACTCCGTGAGGAATCTGGACGACTCGCCGTCACCGACGGCCCGTTCGCCGAAACACGCGAAGTGCTCGGTGGCTTCGAGATCATCGAGTGCCAGCACCTCGACGAAGCGATCGCCATCGCGAAAAAATTCCCCGGACTGCGCGACGGCTGCACGGTGGAGATTCGACCGACTGTGGCCGGCAACGCTTGTCAGGACTAAACCGCCCAAGCGTATTCACGAAACAACTACATTTTCGCCGTCATGAAATTCGTGCTTCTGGTGAACGAATCCGCCGACTGGCCATCGTTATCCGCGCAGCAGCGCGCCGAAATCGCGCAAGCCTGCGACCGCTGGCATCATGATCTTCAAAAACGCGGCATCGGTTTCGCCGGCATCGGGCTGCATCCGCCCGCCGAGTCGTTTTGCGTGCGCAAGTCCAATGGACGTCCACTCATCACCGACGGTCCGTTCGCCGAAACGCACGAAGTGCTCGGTGGTTTCGAACTCATCGAATGCGCCGATCGGGCCGAAGCGGAATCAATCGCAGCGACGTTTCCCGCGTTGGACGTCGGTTTTACGCTCGAGATCCGCCGCGTCTTGGCCGGCGACGATCTTCGTCAACACCTCGGCATGTGAGTATCGAAGAACTGCATCGCCAGCACTACGGACGCATCCTCGCGAGCCTCATTCGCACGGTGCGCGACATCTCCCTGGCGGAGGATTGTCTGCAGGAAGCGTTCGCGCTGGCGATCAAACGTTGGCCTGTCGAAGGCACGCCGGCAAATCCCGCCGGCTGGTTGATAACAACGGCTCGCCATAAAGCCATCGATCACATCCGCCACCACACGATGGCGGATGCCAAACATCAAGACATGGTCGCACTCTTCTCACCTGCCGCCTCTACGCCCGAGCCCGTGGATACGTTGCGCCTGATTTTCACCTGCTGTCATCCCGCCATCGCCTTGGAAAACCGCATCGCGCTCACGTTGCGTACCGTGTGCGGGCTGTCCGTCGAGGAAATCGCCCGCGCATTCCTCGTGCCTCCCGCCACGCTCAGCCAGCGTCTCGTGCGTGCGAAAACGAAGATCAAACTCGCCGGCATTCCCTACGAAGTGCCGGCCGACGACGAGCTCGCCGAGCGGCTCTCCGCTGCGCTGCATGTGATTTATCTGGTCTTCAACGAAGGTTATTCCTCCACCGTCGGCGCACAGCTTACGCGCGCCGATCTCAGCGCCGAAGCGATCCGTCTTTGCCGACAACTGCGCGAACTCCTGCCGGACGAGCGCGAAGTGGCCGGCTTGCTCGCGCTGATGTTGCTCAACGACTCTCGTCGTAGTGCTCGTATGGATACGGATGGCAACCTCGTGTTGTTGGAGCACCAAGATCGCTCGCGTTGGGACCGCGCGCTGATTTCAGAAGGGACGCAGCTCGTGCCGTTCTCGATGGGCGGCGGGCCTGGTCCGTATGCAATTCAAGCCGCGATCGCTGCGCTGCACTGCAACGCGCCGACGAGCGAGCAAACCGATTGGCCGCAGATCGCTGCGCTCTACACTATTCTCGGACGACAAATTCCATCGCCCGTGATCGAACTGAATCGCGCCGTTGCGGTTGCCATGGCCGAAGGACCTGCGGTTGGTCTCGAGTTGATCGAAAAAATTTCCCTGCCCGGTTATCACCGACTGCCCGCCACAAAAGCGGATTTACTTCGCCGGCTTGGGCGAAATCGCGAAGCGATCGCTGCCTATCGCGAGGCCCTTTCGCTTGTTAGCAACGAAATCGAGCGCCGCTTCCTCGAACAACGTCTTGCGGAGCTCCAGAGGAGCTGAAGGCTTTTTTGTTTCTTTTGAAGCGTTCAAGTCCGCTGTGGGGACTGTGGTTCGTTGGATCAATGTCCGCTGCCTCCTGACATACTGTCGTCCCAGGACGCGCGTACACTCGTCTCCCTTTTGCCTCAGCGCTTCGGCGTTTTGCTTCCATGTCATCCATTCCCACTCTCTCATCTCCGTCGGAACAACCGCCCGCGCCACAATCGTTTTGGCGCAGCGTTCGGCAGTCCTTGAAAGGCGAAGCGGTTGATTTCACGTCGCTCAGTCTGAAGCGCGCCGTGCTGCTGCTCGCTGTGCCCATGGTGCTGGAGATGATCATGGAGTCACTTTTCGCGGTCGTGGACGTGTTCTGGGTCTCGCGACTTGGGCATCAAGCCATCGCCATCGTCGGGCTCACCGAAACTGTGATGTCTCTCATCTATGCGGTGGCGATGGGGATTTCTTTTGCCGCGACTGCGATCGTGGCGCGCCGAATCGGGGAGAAAAATCCCGCGGCCGCGGCACACGCCGCCGGACAAATCGTCATGCTCGGCGTGACGCTCTCCGCCGCGATGGGCATCGCGCTCGCGTATTTCACGCCGCAGATACTGCGCTTGATGGGCGCGAGCGACGACATGATCGCGGAGGGCGTGCCTTTCATGCGGTTGATGATGGGCGGCAACATCACCGTCTTCATGATCTTTCTGATCAATGCCATCTTTCGCGGTGCGGGTGATGCCGTCATCGCGATGCGCACGCTCTGGTTGGCGAATGGCCTGAACATCATCCTCGATCCGTGCTTCATTTTTGGCTGGGGACCGTTTCCAGAAATGGGAGTCACTGGCGCCGCCGTCGCAACCAACATCGGACGTAGCGTCGGCGTGGTGTATCAACTGTGGCATCTCACCGCGCGCGCCGGTCATGTACGCCTGCGCATTCCCGATCTGCGTCCGCAGCGATCGATGTTGATCACCATCCTGAAAACGTCGGGCAATGGCATCGCGCAGATGTTCATCGCGACAACGAGCTGGATCGGACTTTTTAAGATTCTCGCGTTGTTTGGCAGTCCCGTGCTGGCCGGTTATACGATCGCGCTGCGTGTCGTGATCTTCGCGCTAATGCCTGCGTGGGGTCTCGCGAATGCGGGTGCGACCTTGGTTGGTCAGAATCTCGGCGCGGGAAAACCGGAGCGCGCGGAAGCCGCGGTGCGCATCGCCGTCCGGTACAATGTGGCCGTGCTCGGCGCGGTCGGTCTTCTGTTCGTTGTTTTCTGCCGTGTGATCATCGGATGGTTCACGACCGATCCAGAAGTGTTTCACGAAGGCGTGCGTGCGTTGTGGATCATCGGGCTCGCGTTTCCGCTCTACGCCGCGGGGATGTGTTTTGAAGCGACCTTCAATGGTTCGGGCGATACGTGGACGCCGACACGTCTCAACTTCTTCTGCTTCTGGGTTGGTCAGATTCCCTTCGCGTGGTTGCTCGCGGTGCCCCTCAAGCTCGGATCGACGGGCGTGTATATCGCCGTGCCCGTCGCATACACGGCGCTGACCTTGTGGAGCATGCTCTTATTCCGACGCGGCGCTTGGAAGCTGAAGAAGATCTAAGCGACGCGCGCACGCACATCTCCGCGCGTGTAGTTGGTTTCCCACTACACCGCCTGGCCGGCGGCCTGCGCGAAACGGCTGATAATACCGTCGAACGAGCCGTTGGTGAAAAACACCACCACGCGCGGTGCTACAGCATCGGGCTTAAGCGTCGCGTCGGTCAGCGCATCGAACAGCGCCGCATTGCTCGCGAATGCACGCGCTTCCACGCCTTGCACCTCGAGTTGTTGGGCGACGGCTTCGCTATCGAAGCGTTCCGACGCGGCGAGTTTATCGGCGCGATTCACCGCGCCCAGATAGACCTCGTCGGCATGTGACAGCGCGCGTGTGAAGCCCGCCTGCAGCGTTTTGGTGCGCGCGGTGTTGCTGCGGGGTTCAAACACCGCGATGAGACGCGCCCCTTTGAAACGCGCGCGGAAGGAACGCAGCGTTTCTGCAAGCGCGGTCGGATGGTGACCGAAGTCTTCCAGCACCGTCAGCGTCGGCGTCGACACGAGCGTTTCTTGACGTCGTTTCACACCGCGGAAACGCGCGAGTGCATCGAGCGAGAGTTGCGTGGGATTGTCGGGGAAAATCGCCAGCGCTGCCGCCGTCGCGGCCATCGCGGCATTGCGTGCGTTGTAGAGCCCGGGCGTGGGCCAGTGGATGTCGGCCCAGACCGTTTGCTTCCAGAAAAGCGTGAAGGCCACGCCGCCCGCATCTTCCACAAAGGCGCTGATGCGCACGTCGTTGTTTTCGCCGGTGCCGACACGCACCACGCGCGTCCATGGCAGCGGTCCGAGCGCGCGCAGATTTTCGTCGTCGCCATTCAAGACGATCCAGCCGTTGCGCGGCACGATGCGCGTGAAGTGACTGAACGTGCGCTGCACGTCGGCGAGATCGCGAAAGATGTCGGCGTGATCGAACTCGAGATTATTGAGCACCGCTACATGCGGCGCGTAGTGGATGAACTTGCTGCGCTTGTCGAAAAACGCGCTATCGTATTCGTCGCCTTCGATCACGAATGGATCGCCCGCCGCGCCAAGGTGATTTCCCACCGGGGGATCCTGCGGCACACCGCCAATGAGAAAACCAGGATCGCGTCCATTCTCGCGCAGCAAAAACGCCGTGAGCGCGGTCGTCGTGGTTTTCCCATGCGTGCCGGCGATCACGATGTTTTTGCGATGACGCAGTACGGAATCGTGCAGCAGCGCAGGCAGCGAGGTGAAAGGAATCGCCCGCGTATCGAGCAACCACTCGACCTCGACATTACCACGCGAAAGCGCGTTGCCGATCACGACGAGATCGGGCGAGAGTTTTTCCAGGCGTGCCGCATCATAGCCTTCGTGTACGGCGATGCCGGCATTCGCGAGCACGGTGCTCATGGGCGGATACACGCCGGTGTCGGCGCCTAGCACCTCGTGACCCGCGGCACGGGCCAGCAGCGCTGCGTTGCCCATGGCGGTGCCGCAAATTCCCAGAAAATAAATTTTCATACGTTCGAATGGCGCGGCTTAGAATCGGCACCAAACGCGTATCCAACAAGCGAATATCCATCACATTCACGCGCGGCGCGGGCAGGTATTTCGAATCCTCACTCAACGTGAAATCCGCCGTCCCGCCTTTTGCTGCAATGTGCAGCAGCGCTCGGAAAAGAGCCTTTGCGAAATGCAGTCAATCGGCGTGCATGTTTCGTCACGGGTAAACACAAACAATTTGTTTTTAGTCACTTATAAGCAGGTAGCCCGTGCTGGCACAATCGCTGCGAAGGAAGCGTTTAGTTGCCAGCTGATCGATCGAGGCGCCCGCGGCCTCGTCTAACTAAATAAACACACACTCCAAACTCATCCCTCCATCATCATGCCAAGACCTATCGCCATCGCTATGCTCGTCGTCGGAGTCATCCTGCTCGTATGGGGCATCAATGCCTCCAACTCCGCCGGTTCTGAAATTTCCGAAGCCGTCACCGGCTCGCCGTCCGACAAAAGCATGTGGCTCATCGCGCTCGGTGCGCTCGGTGCCATTGCTGGCGCTTTCAGTCTCTTTCGTCGTCGGGCCTAAACCCAGACGGCGCCCGCCAATCACCTCTCAACCTTCATCACACCTATCATGAGTGCCAATACTTCCCAAAAAACCATCGACGATCTCAAGAGCCTCATCCAAGACGCAGAAGAGGCCTTGGCGAACGCCGGTGATCTCGCCGAAGACAAAGTCTCCGCCCTTCGCGAACGCCTCCGCGGCGCGCTTGAGAAAGGTAACGACGTTTATCAACGCGCGCGCGAATGCGCCCGTGAGAAGATCGACGAAGCCGACCTCTATGTGCGCTCGCATCCTTATCAATCGATCGGCACCGCCATCGCCGTCGGCGCCATTCTCGGACTGCTCATCGGCCGTCGGCTGCCTTAAAATCAGCTCTGATTAAACGATGAGCGATACCACGGACACTCGTCCCAAGCCTCTCTCGCTCCTGGAGCGATTGCGCGCAACAGGTTCTCTATTCCTGCGTGCCTGCGAACACCGCGCCGAATTGGCCGCGCTGGAGATGGGAGAAGCGAAGGACGAGGCCGTGGGTCTCGTTATTCTCAGCGTCGTTGGCAGCGTGGCGGCTTTGATGAGCGGTTTTGCGCTTAACCTGCTCGTCGCCGCGATCTGGTGGGATTCGCCCTCGCGCGTTCTCGCCGTAAGCCTCGCGCTCGCGATTCAAGTGCTCATTGCGGTGATCGCCGTAGTGGTGTGCACAACCCGCCTCAAGCGCTGGCGGCCTTTTAGCGCTACGAGTCAGCAGTTGAAGAAAGATTCCCAATGCCTGAACGAACTGTTTCGTCACCCACCGCCCCGTTCGACCGCATCGGCCGGGACGCGCGCAAACGGTATTTAGTGCTGGCCTGCGCATGCGATCGTCTCGAGCTGGCGCTCGCTTGGCGACGTCCCTCACCGCCTCCCTGGCAGAGCCTCACGCGCTTTGTATCCGGAAACTGGATGCAGTTTGCTTCAGCCGCCGCGTCCATTTTTATGCCGCGGAAAATCCGCACCGCCGCAGTCTTGTATCGGTTGTTCCGTTCGCGCGGCGACCCGAACAAGAAACGAACGGGCTTTTTCCGACGCTGAATCGCGACCGAGGAAATTTGCCAAAAAACTCCTTGCGTTCGGCGGTGAAAGTTTGATTTTCCCAGCCCTCTCAGTTGGAGACGGGCTCGTAGCTCAGTTGGAAGAGCGCCTCAATGGCATTGAGGAGGTCGTCAGTTCGAACCTGATCGAGTCCACCAACTTGCGGCGGAAGAGGATGTGAGCTGAGGCTCAGTTGTTGTCGGTGAGATTGAATTCCGACTCGTGATAGTCGCCGCGGCCGTCTGGACGAGCGCCCACGTTTCCCACGGCGCGAAATGCCGCCAACACGGATTCGTCGAATTCGGGATTCCCCGAGGAGCGAATAATGCGGACCTGGCTGATCGTACCCGAGGCGGAAACGTGAAACGAGACACGAGCCGAGAGCCGATCGGTGGCACCGAGGGGCATTACATGCGCATCTCTTACCTTCTGTTTGAGAAAAGCGAAGTAAGTCCCGAGCAGATTCTGCTCGCCGCGGCTGAGCGCCTTGCCGCCTGCGCCGGCTTCAGCGGTTTTACCGCCTTGGACTCCTGTCGCGAGTCCCTTGGTGTCGATCTTCGGCGGCGGCGTTTTCGATGAACTGGAAGAGCTCGTCTTCTTCGGCGGATTGAGCCGGTCGAATTCCTCCTTCGTCATCGTCTTGCGCTGTTCGGTGGCGGCCTTTTCCGCGGCGGCTTTTTCGGCCGCGGCTTGTTGCGCAGCGAGTTTTTCGGCTTTGGCGCGCTCTGCGGCTTCACGACGTTCGCGAGCCTGCTCTTCGCGGCGATGCTGCGTGATGATCTGGCGCTCTTTGCGATCAGCGATCTGCTTGATCTGTTGAGAAATGCTTCGCTCGGTGCGCGCGGGGGCGGGCTTGCTTTCGGGCGGAGCGATCGGTGTGGTGCCCGTTGCGTCGGCCCGACCGTAAGCAGTCGCTTCGGTGGCACGCCAGTTGTCGCCCTCGTCTGCGACAAGTTCGAACACCTCGGTCGGTTTGCGCAACGAGTGTTCTTTGAGCGCCCAGGCCGACAGAAAGATCACCGCCAAAAACGCCCCGTGAAGCATCACGGAAATCGAATAGGCGCTGGGCGAATGAGCAGTCATGGCGGGCTGACGGATTAGACGCCGACAACAATGAAATGTTGACGCAAAAAGTTCAATTCCCCGCCTGCGTATCGAAGCTCACGCGGCTGAGTCCGCTTTGTCGCACCTCATCCATGAGCGTGATGATTTTTTGATAAGGAACCGTTCCGTCCGCGCGAATGCGTACGACGGTATTGTCGGTGTCGTAGTTGCGCAACCGCAGTTTGAGCTCCTGACGCGTGATCGGCGTATTGTTCAGATAAAGTTCGTCGCGCGCGGTGAGCGTGATCGTGACGAAGATCGTGTTTTTGTCGGGCTTGGTCTGCGGCGCTTTCGACTCGACCGGGAGGTTTACGGGGACGGTTTGCTCCTGAGTGATGAGCGGCGTGGCGATCATGAAGATGATCAGCAACGTGAAGCCGAGGTCGATGAGGTTGGTGACGTTCAGCTCCGAGATCGGATGCGACTGGCGTTGACGTCGGAAAGTGCGGGCCATGGCGGGAGGCGCTGGGCGTTAGCGCGATTCGAGTTCGATGCGGTCGGCGAGCGAACTGGCGAAGTTTTCCAGCTCGGTAACGAGGCGCTTGGTGCTCGCGAAGAGATAATTGTAGCCGAACACCGACGGAATCGCGACCACGAGGCCTGCGATCGTGGTGAGCAAGGCGGCGGACACACCGGGCGCGAGCGTGGCGATGCTGGCGGTTTGCTGCATGGCCACCGCGCTGAAGGCCTCCATCACGCCCCACACGGTACCGAGCAAACCGAGGAACGGTGCGCCGGAGACGATCGAAGCGAGAAACACCATGCTCGATTCGTAGCGCAGCACCTGTCGCGCGAGCGCGCGTTGGATCGCGTTCTCCGCTTGTTCGAGGCGCGCGCGCGGATCGTCGATGCCTTTGCTTTCATTGATCTGGCCCGCGCGTTCATACGCTTCGAGCGCGTCGGCGAGCAGGTCGCCGTAAGGAATCGAGCGGCGGTTGCGATACGAGTCGGGCAGATCGAGAATCGTGCGTTGATCGCGCAGATGTTGTTCGAGCGCGAGATTGAGGTAACGCAGCTGGGCGAGGTCGTTGCGTTTTCCAATCATGACCGCCCAGGCGACGATGCTCGAGATGGCGAGGCCGACGGTGATGATCTGTCCAACGATGTCACAACGTAGAAAAACTTCCCAGATGTTCGTGGCGGCAAAAAGTAGTGTCATCGGTGCAGAGTGCGGGGAGTGCGGAAAAGTGGTGAACCTTAGTTGGGGCCTTTGCCGAAGGCCTTCAACGGCAATCTCGATAAATGCGTGCCGGAATCGTGTTGCCGTGGCGCGGGCGTTTTTTTCGGCTGCGCTCTCCCCCAGCCATGAACTTCAAAACACGCGCGCTCGCCGAGCTTCGCTCCCGCCATTCCCTCATCACCCAAAAACGAACGCTCGCCGGTTTCGACGGGTTCGTCGACACGATCGTCACACCGGTCGCGCTGCGTCATGGTCAGGGCGACGATTTTAAGCCGATCAGCACGGTGACGGAATTTGGCCAGCGCATCCTCGGCGCCGCGGGCAAGAGCACCAACATCGAGTATTATCCGCGCATAGAAAAGCTCGGCGGCAACGGCCCCATCATGGCCAATGCCCTCCTGGCCGCCGGCAGCAGCCTCACCTACATCGGCGCACTCGGACGCGAAGGCGCGATTCATCCCGTGTTCGCCGACATGGCGAGCCGCGCGCGCGCGATTACGCTTTGCGCTCCGGCATCCACCACCGCGGTGGAGTTTGAGGATGGAAAACTGATGTTCGGGCAAATGCGTTCGTTCGATGAAATCAGTTGCGAACGCATTGTCGGCGTGATGGGCCGCGAAGCGTTTCACGCGGAGCTCGCCGCCGCGGATCTCATCGCGCTCGTCAACTGGACCATGATCCCGCGCATGACGGAGATTTTCGTCGAGCTCACCGAGAAAGTTTTCCCCACCCTGCCCGCTCGCGATCGCATTTTCTTCTTCGATTTGGCCGATCCGGAAAAACGCTCTGCGGGCGATCTCGTGGCGGCGCTGCACGCGATCGCCGCTTTCGAAAAACACGGCCGCGTCACACTCGGACTCAATCTCAAGGAAGCCCAGCAAGTGTACGCCGCGCTCGGGCTCGGCGTTTCCGAGGGCGAAGAGGAAAACGTGCTTCGCCACGCCGCCGCGGAGATCCGCGCGAAACTGAATTTGACCACGGTCGTCGTTCACCCGCGCAAGTCCGCCGCCTGCGCCACGGCGGAGGGCACGTGGTGGGTGCCGGGGCCGTACTGCGAGCAACCGATGATCACCACCGGCGCCGGCGACCACTTTAATGCCGGCTTCAGCGTCGGCCAGTTGCTCGGACTCAGCCCGGAAGCCTGTCTGGCGACTGGCGTCTGCACGTCCGGCCATTACGTTCGCACGGCGGCGAGCCCTTCTGTCGCCGATCTCGAAACATTTCTCGCGAACTGGCAGTAATTTCCCCAGTCTCTCGTCCATGCCTCTCTCAGACCAGACCCCGGCCGGTGTACTCATCTCCTTCGAAGGTTCCGAAGGCAGCGGAAAAACCACCCAAATCGCACGTCTCGCCAAGCGTCTTCAAGCGATGGGGCGCGATGTTATTTCCACGCGCGAGCCCGGCGGCTCCGAGATCGGCGAACAGATTCGCAATATCATCGTCCATAATTCCAAGGGCGATGAGATGTGCGCCGAGACCGAGCTGCTGCTGTTTGCCGCGGCACGCGCGCAATTGGTCCGCGAAGCGATCGCTCCCGCGCTACTCCGTGGCGCCATCGTGCTCAGCGATCGTTTTCTTGATTCTTCGACCGTGTACCAAGGCATCGGCCGCAATCTCGCGATGGGACCGGTCAACCAGATCAATCGCTTCGCCGTCGGCAATGTCATGCCGCACCTGACGATCGTGATCGACGTGCCGACCTCGGTGAGTCTCGAGCGCATTCGTCAGCGCGCGTCGGATCTGCCCGATCGCATGGAGCGCGAAAACATCGATTTCTACGAAAAGGTTCGTTCAGGTTATCTGCTGCTCGCGAAAGGCATGCCCGAACGCTTTGTCGTGATCGATGGCACGCAGAGCGAGGATGCGATCGAGAAACAAATTTGGGCCGCGATCGAAGTTCGTCTTTTCAAAAAATCCGCTTCGTCTTCGGCGAAAAAGAAGCTGGCCAAACCCGCGAAGAAAAAAACGCCGACGCGCGCCGCTGCCAAAAAAGCGCCCGCCCGCGCCACCAAAAACGCCACCAAAAAAACCGTCGCGCGCAAACCCGCCGCCAAGTCGTCGCCGCCCGCCGCGCGTAAGTCTGCGCGTCGCCGCTGAGTGACGCGCTTGCGATCGTTTCATGTCGATGTCGCCGTCGCCCGTTGCCTGGCCGCCTGCCCTCGCTGACACGCCTGCCGTCGCGGTCATCGAGCGCGCCATCTCGCGCGAACGTTTGTCGCACAGTCTTCTGCTGACCGGCGGCGATCTCGACACCTTGCAACTCGTGGCGCTCGCCATCGCGGATCGTTTGTTGAACGGACTCACGCCGAGCGACGGTCATCGTTTTCCGCCCGATCAACATCCCGACAGCTTTTCACTGCGGCCCGCGGGTAAAATGCGGCAAATCTCCGCCGACGCGACGCGCGATCTCATCGCGAAGGTGCAGGTCTCTGCGAGCGTGTCGTCGCGCAAGGTCGCGATCATCTACGAGTGCGATCGCATGCACGTGGCCGCGGCGAATGTTTTTCTCAAAACGCTCGAAGAGCCGCCGTCGAACACGACCTTGCTGCTGCTCACGACGCGACCCTACGCGCTGCTGCCCACGATCCGCAGTCGTTGTCTTCATTTTCGTTTTCCGTCCGGCCCGGCCGCTTATTCGCCCGATGGTTGGAGTGCGTGGCTCGACGATTATCGCGCGTGGCTCACGCGTTTGAGCGATGGCGTGACCGATAAAAAAACTGCGGCCGATTCGATTCTCGCGGCGTACGGATTGATCGCGCGCTTCGGCGCCATTCTCGATTTCGCGACCGGCGAAGTTTGGAAACAGCAGAAAGAAAATCTGCCGCCCGAACTCGACGATGACGAACAAGTCGCCATCGAAACCGGCATCGCCAACGGACTTCGCTCGCGACTCTTCATCGAGATCGAAAACGCCACGCGCGCTTTTGCACTGCCGCGTTTGCGGTCAAACGACGCCGCCACCAATCGCGCGCTCACGGCCGCCACCGAGAAACTCGAATACGCGGTCGGGCTTCTCCGACTAAACCTCAACGTGTCCGCCGCGCTCGAAGAGTTCATGCTCGCGTCGCTGCGCATGTGGACCCGTCGCTGAGATTCACGAAGTTAGCGCGTCGCAAAAAACAGGAGTAAACTCCCTGCGCTGTCGCATCTTCTAACGTTTGCACGCGCGCCCGCTTTCCATGCGCAAGGCTTCCTGCTTTGCTCGCGGGTTTCACTGTTTATGAGCCACGCTCGCGCGCTCGCGAAGAAACCTTCACTCCTTGCTCTCGCTTGGCCGATTTTCATCGAACAGGCGCTGCATGTCATGACCGGAACGGTCGATACGTTCATGGTCAGCCACGTCTCGGATCATGCGGTGGCCGGCCTCGGCGTGGCGCATCAGATCGTCGTGCTCGCGATCATCCTGTTTAACTTCGTGGGCATCGGAGCGAGCGTGGTGGTCACGCACTCGCTTGGCGGCGGTGATCCGAGGGGCGCGGCGCAAGTTGCGCGCACCGCTATCGCCACGAACTTCTGGATCGGCGCGATCATCAGCACGACTGTGTTTCTCTTTGCGCGACCATTGCTGGAGTTGATGCATCTCCCGCCGGAGCTGATGCAATACGGCCTGCCCTTTCTCACGATCATGGGCGGCACGCTGTTTCTTGAATCGATCAACATGTCGATCTCCGCCGTGCTGCGCGCGCACGGTCACACGCGCGAAGCGATGCTCGTCACGCTCGCGCAGAATATTCTCAACGCGCTCGGCAACGCCGTCTTTCTCTTCGGACTTTTCGGCGCGCCCAGACTCGGCGTGGTCGGTGTCGCGTGGTCCACCGTTTTCAGCCGCGTGGTCGCGCTGGCGGCGCTCTGGATTTTGCTTCGTCGACAAACGGGATTGCGGCTCGCGTTTGGCGATCTCTTCCGCGTGTCGCGCGATAAGTTGAAGCCGATCCTTCACATCGGCATGCCGGCCGCGGGCGAAAACATCAGCTGGTGGCTGGCGTTCATGACCATCACGTCGTTCACCGCGCGCATGGGCGGCGATCAACTCGTGGTGCAGTCGTACACGATGCAGATTCTCTACGTCGTGATCATCTTTAGCATCTCGATCGCGCTCGGCACGGAGATCATCATCGGCCACCTGATCGGCGCTGGAGAATTCGAGGAAGCGTATCTCGAACTGATGAAAAATCTCCGCACGAGCTTCCTGCTCGGCATCAGCGCGATTGGCGTTGTGGCCATATTCGCGCCGGTGCTGTTGGGAATTTTCACCAAGGATGCGGCGGTGATCGCGGGCGGCACGCTTTTGCTGCGCATGTCGCTGCTGCTCGAGCCGGGACGCGTGTTAAACATCGTCGTGATCAACTGCCTGCGCGCGACCGGCGACGTGCGCTTTCCGATCTTTCTCGGATTGATGTCGATGTGGGGCGTGTGGGTGCCGCTCGCGTGGCTGCTCGGACTGCAACTTGGCTGGGGATTGCCGGGCGTATGGATCGCGATGATGTGCGACGAATGGCTGCGCGGTGTGCTGATGTACCGCCGCTGGCGTCATCGACGCTGGCTGCCGCATGCGCGCCGTGTGCGCGAACGCGTGCTCGCGAGTACGTCGCGCGCGTGAGGTCGCGCCTCAGCGCACTTGCAGCGTGTCGCCTTCGTACGTGAGGCCGAGCGTGGGGATGACGACTGCCTTGCGGTTGCCTTCTTTGCGCACACTGCCGGCGTGCCACGCATCGTAACCCGCGGCTGCGGCGGCCGCGAGCGTTGCGTCCACCAAACCGGGCGCGACGTAGGCCGCGAAACCGACGCCCTGGTTAAACGTCGCGTACATCTCGCGCGTCGAAACCGGCCCCATTTTTTCCAAGAACTGGAAGAGCGCGGGCGCGGGACGCACGTTGGAGATCTCGTACACGAAAGGCTCTTCGAGGCGCATCAATTTGCGCCAACCGTGACCGGTCACGTGCGCCACGTAGTTGAGCTCGATGCCGCGTTGCTGGCATTCGCGAATAAACTCCACGTAGATGACCGAGGGCGCGAGCAGCGCTTCGCCAAACGTGCGCGAGTCTCCGAAGCCGATCGGCGTCTGATAACCTTGCGGGAGACGCTCGGCGATCTGGCGGCAGAGCGTGAGGCCGTTGGTTTGAACACCGGACGACGCGAGGAAGATGATCTGGTCGCCATCGCGCAGTTCGCCGGAAATGCGAAGCGACTTCGGCGCGATTTTGCCGATGGCCGAACCGGCGAGCACGATTGTATCCGCGTTCACAATACCGCGAAGCGTCGGCGTTTCTCCACCGCCCCACACCGCGCTGGATTGGCGGCAGGCGTGCGCCCAGCCTTCGACCAGCGCCGTCATGCGGGCTTCGTCGGCGAACCAGGCGGAATCGCCAACCGCCGCGTGCATCGCGATCGAGACAGGCAACGCGCCACAGGTGATGAGGTCGTTGACCATCGTGGCGACGGTATCAATGGCGATCTCGCGATAGAAATTCTTCCCCGTCTGCTTGTACACTGCGTCGGCCACGAGGTTCTTCGTGCCGAGTCCTTCTTCGACGTGCGCGAGGAAATGATCCTCCGCCTCCATCAAGTACGCGCTCTCGCCGCGCGTGGTCGCGGGTTCCGCGTACCCATGCTGAGCCAGCAACGGCGCGGTGGTGCGGGCGGCTTTTTGGCACGCACGTTTGAACGCATCGAGTTGATCGTAGTTAACGCCGGAGGATTCGTAGGAAAGTGACATGAGGGAATCGGAATTCAGAATGCCGAAGAGTCGGAAGCCTCGGCGTTTTCGCTTCGGCATTCGATCTTCGCGTTTCAGATTTTAATAAGAGCGTCCGTCTCCTTTTTCGTAGTAGTTAACGTAAGCTTGATTCACGACGCGATAGCCGCCGGGCGTCGGATATTTGCCGGTGAAATACCAGTCGCCGGTGTGCGCCGGGACGGCGGCGTGGAGGTTTTCGATGGTTTGGAAAATCACCTGAACCTCGCCCTTCCACTCGATGCTCTTCGGACGGACAATCTCCGAAATGCGCGCCGAAATTTCGTCGGCGGTGAACGGCTCGTAGATTTTGCGCACGTGATTCACGAGACCGCCGCGCGCCACTTCATCGCGGCAAAGGCGGTAAACTTCCTCGAGCAGATCGGCTTTGCCGCGCTCGCGCAGAAGTGAAACCGCGGCTTCGAAGGCGATGAATTTGCCGAGCTCCGACATGTCGATGCCGTAGCAATCCGGATAACGGATCTGCGGTGCGGTCGAAGCGATCACGATCTTCTTCGGATTGAGGCGCGCGAGAATGCGCAGAATCGATTTGCGCAGCGTGGTGCCGCGCACGATCGAATCGTCCACGCACACGAGATTGTCCTGCCCCGCTTTCACCGAACCGTACGTGATGTCGTACACGTGGCTGGCGAGCTGATTGCGCATGCTTTCCTGGCCGATGAAGGTGCGCAGCTTGATGTCTTTCGAAACCACTTTTTCGCTGCGCGGCCAGTTGCGGAGAATGAGTTCGTCGAGCAACGCCTCGTTCAGCGTGCCGTTGCGCGACGCGTCGAGGATGGACTGTTTCACTTCATCGCGACGGCGTTCGCGCAGCTCGTACATGAGGCCGTAATACGCAACTTCGGCGGTGTTGGGGATGAAGCTGAAAACGGTGTTGGTCCAGTCGTGGTTGACCGCTTCGAGCACTTGATCGGCGAGCTTGGCGCCGAGCGCCTTGCGATCTTCGTAGATGTCGATGTCGTTGCCGCGGGAGAAATAGATGCGTTCGAATGAACACGAGGCGCGTGGAAGCGGCGCGGTGAAGGCGGTCGTGCTCACGGCGCCGTTGCGTTTCACCACAACGACATGGCCGGGCGGAACTTCTTTCACCTGATCCACCGCGGCGTCGAAAACCGTCATGATCGGCGCGCGCTCCGAAGCAAACGCCACCACTTCATCGTCTTCGTATACCCAGCACGGACGAATGCCCGCCGGATCGCGCGCGACAAACGCGTCGCCGTTACCGATCAGGCCGCAAAGCGTGTAACCCCCGTCCCACTTCTGGGCGGAGCGGGTGATCACGCGAGCGATGTCGATGTCTTCGCTGATCTTGCGCGACATCTCTTCGCCGCGCATGCCGGTGGCGCGGAGGGCGCGGTAAGTGTCCTCGTGTTCTTCATCGAGGTAGAAACCGATTTTCTCGAGCAGCGCCTGCGTATCGGTGGCGAAGATCGGATGCTGACCCAGCGCGATGAGGCTCGCATTGAGCTCCGCAGTGTTGGTCATGTTGAAGTTGCCGCACAGCGCGAGATTGCGCGTGGGCCACGAGCTGCGCCGGAAATACGGATGGCACGAGCTCATGTTGTAGCCGCCCGAGGTGCCGTAGCGAAGATGTCCGACCAATAATTCGCCGCCGAAGTCGAAGTGTTTCTTCACTGTGTCGGCGAACTCCGGGTGGATCGTGCCGTTTTCGACCAGCTCGTTGTACTGGGCGAGCAAGGTCTTGAAGATCTTGTCGAGCGGGTTCGCTTTCACGCAGCGCTCGCGGAACATGTACGGCTCGCCGGCCGGCATATCGAGCTTCACACAGGCCACGCCCGCGCCGTCCTGGCCGCGATTGTGTTGCTTCTCCATCAATAGGAAAAGCTTGGTGAAGCCCCATAGCGGCGAACCGTATTTTTCCTGGTAAAAGGAAAGTGGTTTTTTGAGGCGGACGAGCGCGACGCCGCATTCGTGGGTGAGTTTATCGGACATGGAAAACTGGATCTACCCCCGCAAAAACGCTGACACTGAACGGACTACACTGCTTTTCCGCACTTATCCCCGCGAGGCCCTGCGGGCGTTCACGTTCGAAGGTCGTTTGGTTACCAAAGTCGGTCAGTTTCACAGCCGTTAAAAGAAAGGGATGACGGCGCGAATCGCAAAACGGTCAAGGGTTTTCCCGTTTTTGCCCAAGTCCAAAGAGTGTGAAAAATCCCCGTCGGGCGATGTCTCGGGTGCGCAAGTTCTCTTCCTGACAACGTCCTGTCGGCAATCTGCGCGCACAGGCGCCGGATTTGGAACGCGCGATTGAATTCCGTCGCTCCGTGAGCATCCGTGTTCGTCCTGTGTCCAAACGTTCCGCCAAGCCCGTCGTCTCTCCCGTCTCCCCTGCTCCCGCCGATTGCATCCGCCTGCGCGGCGTGCGCCAAAACAACTTGAAGGGCTTCGACCTCGATCTGCCGCTGGGCAAGTACATCGTCGTCACCGGCCTGAGCGGCGCCGGCAAATCTTCGCTCGTGTTCGACACGCTGCACGCCGAAGGACAGCGACGTTACGTCGAAACGTTCTCGGCCTACACGCGTCAGTTTCTCGATCTGCTGGATAAACCGCAGGTCGACTCCATCGAAAACATCCGCCCGTCGATAGCCATCGAGCAGACCAACACGGTCAAAACGTCGCGCTCGACCGTCGGCACGATGACCGAGCTTACGGATTTCTTCAAAGTCTGGTTCAGCCACGTCGCCGAATGTTTCGATCCTGAAACGGGTGAAAAAGTCGAAGACGACACCCCGCAATCGATCTGGGAAAAAACCATCGCCAGTCAGCCGGGCCGGACCGTCGTCATCGGTTTTCGCGTCGCCAAACCCGACAACCTTTCATGGACCGAAATCCTTAAAAACCTCAAAGGCCAGTCCTACGTGCGCGTGCTGTTGCCGATCGCCGAGCGTGCCGAGGTCGCGCGTATCGACGACCTGCTGGCCGAAACCGCCAGTACTCCCGCGTCCTCCGGCAAATTCAGTGTCAAGCGTTCCGCGTTGAGCGTTGAGCGTTCGACGCACCTCTTCGTCGTCCAGGACCGCATCACAATCGACGCAGCCAACCGCGTGCGCTTTCTCGAAGCCGTCGAAACCGCGCTGCATTTCGGACAAAACCAAGTCCATCTCTTCGAGCCCGACGGCGAAGGTTTCCGCGAATTCGCCCACTACTCGCGCGGACTGCATTCGCCGAAAACCGGACGCACGTTTCGCCCCGCCACGCCGGCTCTTTTTTCTTTCAACTCACCGCTCGGCGCCTGCCCGCAATGTCGTGGTTTTGGACGCGTCATCGAGATCGACTACCGCCTCGCGATTCCCGACCAGTCGAAGTCGATCGATGAAGGCGCGATCAAATGCTGGGAGGGCGAAGTTTACAGCGAGTCGAAGCGCGACCTGCTCGTTTTCGCGAAAAAGAAAAAGATCCCGACCAATGTTCCCTTCTATTCGCTCACGCCGGAACAGCGCGCATTCGTGATCGAGGGCGAGCCGGGCTACGGCGAAGAAAACGGCAAAACCTGGCCGCGCTACTGGTACGGCATCAAAGGCTTTTTCAAGTGGCTCGAGAAAAACACGTACAAGATGCACGTGCGCGTTTTTCTCTCCCGCTTCCGCGCCTACAATCCCTGCCCGAGTTGCGGCGGCACGCGCCTCCAACCCGAATCGCTTTGCTGGAAATGGCGCGGCAAAACGCTTCCCGATCTCTACCAGATCCCGGTCGGCGAACTCCTCTCCCTGATCTCTCAATCGAGAGTCGAGGCTCAAAAATCGAAAATCGAGGAAACGCGGAGCGCTTCGCTCGCCTTCGATTCTATCCGCACCCGCCTGCGTTATCTGCAGCAAGTGGGCCTCGATTATCTCACGCTCGATCGCCCGTCCAAAACGCTCTCAGGCGGCGAGGTGCAGCGCGTGAATCTCACCTCGTGTCTCGGCACGTCCTTGGTCGATACCCTCTTTGTGCTCGATGAGCCGAGCGTGGGGCTTCACCCGCGCGACATCGATCGTCTCATCGCGATCATCCGTTCGCTCACCGACGCGGGAAACACCGTCGTCGTCGTCGAACACGACGAAGCGATGATCCGCGCGGCCGATCATGTGATCGAGATCGGTCCCGAGCCGGGCAGTCGTGGCGGCAATGTTGTGTTTCAAGGCGATGTTCCCCGCATGCTCCGCGACAAACAGAGCATCACCGGCGCGTATCTTTCGGGACAGCGACGTATTGAAATTCCCACTACACGTCGCGCGGTCGATGCGGACACGCCGCGCATGCGTTTCGTTGGCGCGACGAAACACAATCTAAACGACCTTTCGTTTTCGGTTCCGCTGCAACGCCTCGTCTGTCTCTCCGGCGTGTCCGGTTCCGGCAAATCCACGCTGCTCGACAGCGTCATCCATCAAGGGCTGCTCACGCGGCGTCATGAACTCACCGGCGATCCCGCATCGATTCGCGAGATTACACTCTATCGTGAGTTTTCCGAGATCGTGCTCGTCGATCAATCGCCGCTCACGCGCACGCCGCGCTCCAATCCCGCGCTCTACACCGAAGCGTGGGATCTCATCCGCGAACTTTATGCGCGCACGCCGGCCGCGCAGGCTGCGGGCTTCAACGCATCGAGCTTTTCGTTCAACAGCGGCGATGGTCGTTGCGATCACTGTCAGGGACTCGGCTCGGAACGCGTCGAGATGCAATTTCTCTCCGACGTTTTTGTTCCCTGCCCCGTTTGCGAAGGTCGTCGCTTCAAACCTGAAACACTCGCGATCAAATGGCGGGATCGCTCTGTCGCGGAACTTCTCGCGAGCAGTGTGGACGACGCGGTCGAACTCTTTGCCGAGCATCCCGCGATCCGCGGTCGTCTCGCGACCTTGCAAGCGGTCGGACTCGGCTATCTCACGCTCGGCCAGCCGCTCAACACCCTCAGCGGCGGCGAGTCTCAACGTCTCAAACTCGTGCGTTATCTCTCCGGCTTCACCGAAGAAACCTCAAAAAGCCAAGCACCAGGAAACTCCGGCCGCAGCAAAACGTCCACCGCGTCTACCACTGGTCACTCGTCATCGGTCACTGGTCATTCTTCCGCCTTCAACCTTCGTCCATCGGATTTCCCCCAAGGCGCTCTCCTTCTGCTCGACGAGCCTACAACCGGCCTCCACCGCCACGATGTGAAGCGCCTGCTTTCCGTGCTGCATGCGCTCGTTGATCGCGGTCACAGCGTCATCGTGATCGAGCACAATCTCGACGTGCTAAAATCCGCCGACTGGATCCTCGAGATCGGACCCGAAGCCGGCGCCGGCGGGGGGCGTATCGTCGCTGAAGGTCCGCCCGAAATCATCGCTCGCGCGAAAACTGCGACGAGCCCGTTTCTCCGTGCTGCGCTCGATGAGCACGCACGCGGTGCGACGCCTGAGCTTCTCGCCGCGGAAGCTCCCGCACCTTATCACGCCGCAAGTCCGGGAATCGAAAATAGAGAATCCAAAATCGAAAACGCCTCGAGCCTGCGCCTGGAAGGCGCGCGCGAAAACAATCTCAAAAACATCTCCGTCGCGATTCCGCATCGCGAGTTGACCGTCGTCACCGGCGTGTCCGGTTCCGGCAAATCCACGCTGCTCGACAGCGTCATCCATCAAGGGCTGCTCACGCGGCGTCATGAACTCACCGGCGATCCCGCATCGATTCGCGAGATTACACTCTATCGTGAGTTTTCCGAGATCGTGCTCGTCGATCAATCGCCGCTCACGCGCACGCCGCGCTCCAATCCCGCGCTCTACACCGAAGCGTGGGATCTCATCCGCGAACTTTATGCGCGCACGCCGGCCGCGCAGGCTGCGGGCTTCAACGCATCGAGCTTTTCGTTCAACAGCGGCGATGGTCGTTGCGATCACTGTCAGGGACTCGGCTCGGAACGCGTCGAGATGCAATTTCTCTCCGACGTTTTTGTTCCCTGCCCCGTTTGCGAAGGTCGTCGCTTCAAACCTGAAACACTCGCGATCAAATGGCGGGATCGCTCTGTCGCGGAACTTCTCGCGAGCAGTGTGGACGACGCGGTCGAACTCTTTGCCGAGCATCCCGCGATCCGCGGTCGTCTCGCGACCTTGCAAGCGGTCGGACTCGGCTATCTCACGCTCGGCCAGCCGCTCAACACCCTCAGCGGCGGCGAGTCTCAACGTCTCAAACTCGTGCGTTATCTCTCCGGCTTCACCGAAGAAACCTCAAAAAGCCAAGCACCAGGAAACTCCGGCCGCAGCAAAACGTCCACCGCGTCTACCACTGGTCACTCGTCATCGGTCACTGGTCATTCTTCCGCCTTCAACCTTCGTCCATCGGATTTCCCCCAAGGCGCTCTCCTTCTGCTCGACGAGCCTACAACCGGCCTCCACCGCCACGATGTGAAGCGCCTGCTTTCCGTGCTGCATGCGCTCGTTGATCGCGGTCACAGCGTCATCGTGATCGAGCACAATCTCGACGTGCTAAAATCCGCCGACTGGATCCTCGAGATCGGACCCGAAGCCGGCGCCGGCGGGGGGCGTATCGTCGCTGAAGGTCCGCCCGAAATCATCGCTCGCGCGAAAACTGCGACGAGCCCGTTTCTCCGTGCTGCGCTCGATGAGCACGCACGCGGTGCGACGCCTGAGCTTCTCGCCGCGGAAGCTCCCGCACCTTATCACGCCGCAAGTCCGGGAATCGAAAATAGAGAATCCAAAATCGAAAACGCCTCGAGCCTGCGCCTGGAAGGCGCGCGCGAAAACAATCTCAAAAACATCTCCGTCGCGATTCCGCATCGCGAGTTGACCGTCGTCACCGGCGTGTCCGGTTCGGGGAAATCGACCTTGGCATTCGACATCGTTTTCGCGGAGGGCCAACGGCGTTTTATGGAGTCGATGTCGCCGTATGCGCGGCAGTTTGTTGAACAACTTCCGCGGCCCGATATCGATCGCCTCACGGGCATTCCGCCAACTGTCGCGATCGAGCAACGCGTCACGCGCGGTTCGCGCAAATCGACCGTCGCGACCATCACGGAGGTCGCGCAATATCTTCGCCTGCTCTACGCGCGGCTCGGCGTGCAGCATCATCCCGACACTGATCATCCGGTGGAGCCGCTGTCGCTCGGTCAGTTGAAGAAGCTGCTATTGCGCGTCATGCACGGCTCGCCGAATGCGAAGAAGGCGAAACATCTTTATCTCTGCGCGCCGTTGATCCGCGGCCGCAAAGGCCATCACCAGCCCATCGTCACGTGGATGCAGGATCACGGCTACACGTTGATGCGCGCGGATGGACGTCTCCAAAGAGTGGATACATTCCAGAAACTGGATCGTTACAAGGAGCACGACGTGGAGGTCGTCGTCGCCGATCTGAAAACCGACCCCAAGCCCGGCGCCGCACTCGAAACCGCCCTGCGTCTCGGCAAAGGCTCGTGTTTCCTCATCACGCCGCAGGGCGATGTGCTTTCGTGGTTCTCCACCACGCGCACCGATAGCAAAACGGGAGAATCGTTTCCCGAACTCGATCCGAAACATTTCTCGTTCAACTCGCCGCGCGGTTGGTGCCCTTCGTGCCGCGGACACGGTCGCGTTTTCCCGTGGATGCTGCAGCTCGACGACGAAAACGCCGGCAACGACGAAGCCGCCGCGGCGCTGCGCCTGCGCGCATTCGGCGTGGAGTCGGCCGACGACGTTTCCGAGCAAGGTCAGCTTTGCCCGGAGTGTCATGGCGAGCGCCTCAACCGCATCGCGCGCGCGGTGAAACTGCGCCTCAAAAAACAGCCGGCGATTTCCCTGCCCGCGCTCCTGCGTTGCACGCCGTCGCAGCTCCTCACGCATCTTCGCAATCTCGATCTCGACGAGCGCGGACGTCTCATCACGCAAGATATCGTGCCGCAGATCGAGGAGCGCCTGCGTTTTCTCGATCACGTAGGTCTCGGTTATCTTTCGCTCGATCGTCCGACCGAAACGCTCTCCGGCGGTGAAGCGCAGCGCATCCGCCTCGCGGCGCAGCTCGGCTCGAATCTCTCCGGCGTTCTCTACGTGCTCGACGAGCCCTCGATCGGCCTGCACGCGCGCGACAACGACCGCCTCATCGAAACGCTTCAATCGCTGCGCGAAAAAGGAAACACGCTCCTCGTGGTCGAGCACGACGACGAACTCATGGAGCGCGCCGATCGCATCATCGATCTCGGCCCTGCCGCCGGCGTGCACGGCGGCGAACTGCTGGCAAACGGCACACCTGCGGAAATCAAAGTCAGCGACAAATCACTCACCGGACTTTTCCTCGCACGCGGCATCGAACATCCGCTGCGCGGCGCGTATCGGGAAATTCAATACGGCAAAACCCAAACGCCAAAGAAAGCGGACGTCGCTTCAAAAAAGTCTGCGTCGAAAAAAAACGCCGCGGCGTCCGCCACTGGTCCTTCATCATTGGTCACGGGGCGTTCCCCCGCTTTCCTCACGCTCACCGGCGCGCGTCTGCGTAATTTGAAAAACTTCGACCTGCGTCTGCCGCACGGGCGTTTGGTCATGGTGGCCGGCCCGAGCGGCGCGGGGAAATCCACGCTCTTCCGCGACCTGCTCAATCCCGCCGTCACGCATGCGATCAAAGCGAAGAGCGCGCGATTGACTGGACGCGATTTTGCGAAGGCCACCGGCTACGTTTCCGAAGAAATCGAGAATCCAAGATCGAAAATTCTTCCGCCCTTCGACGAACTCACGGGCGCCGCGCACTTCAAGTCTGTCATCGAGGTCGATCAGTCGCCCATCGGCAAAACGCCGCGCTCCACGCCCGCCACGTATCTCGGCATCTTTGATCTGATTCGTCAGTTCTTCGCGTCGCTGCCCGAATCGAAAATGCGCGGTTACTCCGCGTCGCGTTTCTCGTTCAACACCGCCGGCGGACGTTGCGAAACTTGCGCGGGCGCAGGTCGCATCAAACTCGAGATGGCGTTCATGCCCGACACGTATTTGCCGTGCGACGATTGCCGCGGCACGCGTTACAGTGCCGATCTCGCCGACATCACGTGGAAAGGAAAAAACATCGGCCAGGTGCTTCAGCTCACGTTCGAAGAAGCCGCGCAGTTCTTCGATTTCCATTCGCAGCTCTCGCAAGTCTGCCAGCTCATGGTCGATTGCGGCCTCGGCTACCTGACGCTCGGACAAAGCTCGCCAACGCTCTCCGGCGGCGAGGCGCAGCGACTGAAACTCGTCACCGAACTTTCGACCGGTCTCGCGAGCTATCGCGAACGCAGCCGCGGCGAACAACCGCGCAATCTCTACCTGCTCGAAGAGCCGACGATCGGCCTGCATTTGAGCGACTGCGAAAAACTCATCCGCGTATTGCACTCGCTCGTCGATCAAGGTCACACCGTCGTCGTGATCGAACATCATCTCGATCTGCTCGCGGAAGCCGACTGGATCATCGAGCTCGGTCCGGTGGGCGGACCCGAAGGCGGCGAGTTATTGTATCAAGGTCCGCTCGACGGTCTGCTTCGCGTGAAAAATTCCCCCACTGCGCCTTACTTGTGTGCGAAGCTTAAACGCTGAGGCTTCTTCGCGAGAAGCGCGTTCAGCGACGATGTCGTCAGCGCAGTGTCACCGCGAGATCGTGCGCGCGCACTGCGTCTTCGGCGATGCGACGCAGATCCGCCATTTGCACCGGCTTGAGCAGATAACGATACAGCGCCGCTTCGTTCACGCTGCGCAGCAGGATTTCGGGTTTCATATAGCCGGTCACCATGATGCGCTGCATGTGCGGATACTCTTCGCGGCAACGCACCAGAAAACCCATGCCGTTGCCACCCGGCATGAGGTGATCGCAGATGATTACCTTGAACTTCTTCTTGCGCAGAACAAATTCCGCCTCGCGCGCCGATGTGGCGGTCGCGACATCGAAAAGCGGCTCCAGCGCCAAACTGAACATGTCGAGAATGGGACGCTCGTCGTCGACCAACAGGATCGAATCACGTGGGGGCGATGAAGCGGAAGGGGCAGGCTGGACGTCGCTCATAAGCGCGAGGCTGTTTTCCTCCAGCGTTTTGGCAAATCGAAATCCCCGGACGCTCTGTGCAATGCCCGGACCTTTTGGATTGCCCCATGCAAACATACATCATTTCTAGGCAGCGGAATGACGGTCGACGAACTCCACGCAGCCCTGCGCGACCATTTGCTTTCACCCCCCGACGCCGCCGCACTCACGCTCGATCACCTGGTCCGGCGTAATGCCGCCGGCACTACGCCGTTGCATACCGCCGCCAAGTACGGCCAACTCGATATCCTGCCGCGCGAGATTCTGACGACCGAGTATTTGCTGCTTCCGAACGATTCCGGTTACACGCCCCTGCACCACGCTGCGGTTGGCGGATTTCTCAAACAGATCCCGCTGGAACTGCTCACCGCCGAAAATCTCCTCACGCGCAGCAATTCCGGCTACACGGTTTTCCACGTCGCGGCGGCCCATGGAAACCTCGATCAGCTTCCTGCCGGACTCGTCGATGAGAACGTCGTTCGCAGCCGCACCGATCTCGGAAACACGTTGCTGCACGAAGCCGCGGAAAACGGAACGCTCGATCGCATCCCCGCGCATTTCCTCACGCTCGATCTTCTTCGCCTCACCAACACCTCCGGCGAAACCGTTTTCCACGTCGCCGCGTTTAACGGCAATCTTCAGCAAATCCCACCCGCGTTGCTCGGCGCACCGGCGCTCACCGCCACCACGAGTGCCGGCGACACCGTACTGCACGCCGCAGCGATCGCGGGTCGACTTGAGCAAATCCCTGTGGCGTTCCTCGTACGCCCGCATCTCGCACTCGCAAGCAAGTCGGGCTACACCGTCATCCACGCCGCCGCCGAGATGGGGCAACTCGATAAAATCCCATCGAGTGAATTGACCGCGGATCTCTTGCTCAGTCGCAACGATCACGGCGACACACCGCTGCACGCCGCCGCTTACGAAGGGCATCTTGACCAGATCCCGGTGGCGCTTTTCACTCCGCAAAACCTCGGCGTCCGCAACTACGATGGCGCCACCCCGATCCAGATCGCGCTCGCCCGCGGTTTCATCCACCAGCTTCCCAATTCGTTTCATCCGCCCCCGCCCGGTCCCTTCAAACGCGTTCTTCGAAAAGTCGGGCTCGTTTGAAGCGTCCGGAGGCCTCAACTCCCCAACGCTCCCGTTTTGATGGATAGTATTGTTACCCAAGGCCACACGCTGCGCCCGTGCGCATCGCTTGCCTGCTGCAAACGCTGCCTGGTCTTCGCGAACTTCGCCATCGTCGCGGGATTCACCATCACCGCGCCGGTTTTTCTCTCCTGGCTGGCCGCCAGCATGCAGCTCGGGCACTCGCCGCTGCCCGCGGTCGACGCGCCCACCCGCCTGAATGGTCTGGCGGCCCTTGTGCACGATGTATCCGAATTTCTACTACCGGCGATGTTCGGCCTGTTTTTCGCCGCGTGCTCGGTGACGTTCATGTGGGGATTTTTCCTGCCCAAACGCGAAAGCCGCCGCGCCTTCGTACGTTTGGTGATCAGCCTCCTCGCCTTCGCCTGCAGCCTCCTGCTGACCTACTGGGATCCCGGCCACGTCTTTAAGTGGTGGCTGAATTGATGCTCGAATAAAGCGCGCCGTTCCGCGTCGTTTAGGGCATTCTTGGCATCCGCCGCCCTGCGCTTTGACCGCTTCCCGAGCCCTCGCGCGGGCAATGCATCTTTTGCGAACCTTTGCGCGTCCCCGCTTTTCGCCTTCCCCTCGCCGCCGGTCTGCTTTTCAGTGCGCGTTCACGCTCGCGCGTGTTTCCCTGATATTTCCCAATTATGAGCACCACGATCACCTCGGTCATCGCCCGTGAAATCCTCGACTCTCGCGGTAATCCCACCGTCGAAGTCGACGTCAAACTCGCCTCCGGCCACGTCGGCCGCGCTGCCGTTCCTTCCGGAGCTTCCACCGGTGAGCACGAAGCCATCGAGCTCCGCGACGGCGACAAGAAACGCTACCTCGGCAAGGGCGTCAGCAAGGCCGTCGCCAACGTCACCAAGGTCATCGCTCCCGCCCTCATCGGCCAAGACGCTCTCGACCAGCTCACGATCGATGCCATCCAGCTCAAACTCGACGGCACCGAAACCAAGTCGAAGCTCGGCGCCAACGCCATCCTCGCCGTCTCGCTCGCCAACGCCAAGGCTGCTGCCGCCGCGTTGAACCAGCCCCTTTTCAAGTACCTCGGCGGACCCAACGCCAAGACCCTCCCCGTGCCGATGGCCAACGTCATCAACGGCGGCGCGCACTCCGATGCTCCCATCGATTTCCAAGAGTTCATGATCATGCCGCACGGCTTCACGAGCTTCTCGGACGGCCTCCAGGCGATCACCGAAATCTTCCACGCCCTCAAGAGCGTGCTGAAGAAAAAAGGGCTCTCCACCGCCGTCGGTGACGAAGGTGGTTTCGCACCCAAGCTCGACAGCGCCGAAGCCGCCCTCGATGCCATCGCCGCCGCCGTCAAGGACGCCGGCTACAAGCTCGGCAAGCAGATCTACCTCGCCCTCGACGTCGCCTCCTCCGAGTTCTACACCGGCAACGAGACCTACGTCTTCAAGAAGAGCTCCGGCAAGAAGCTCACCGGCGACCAGCTCGTCGATTTCTACGTCAAACTCTGCAAAGACTACCCGATCGTCTCCATCGAAGACGGCTGCGCCGAAGGCGACTGGAAGACCTGGAAGAAACTCACCGACGCACTTGGCTCCACCACGCAGCTCGTCGGCGACGACCTCTTCGTCACCAACACGAAGTTCCTCCAGAAAGGTATCGAGACCGGCACCGCCAACTCGATCCTCGTCAAGGTGAACCAGATCGGCTCGCTCACCGAGACGCTCGACGCCGTCCGCCTCGCGCAGACCAACAAGTACACCGCCGTCCTCTCGCACCGCTCCGGTGAAACGGAAGACGCCACGATCGCCGACATCGCCGTCGCGACGAATTGCGGCCAGATCAAGACCGGCTCCCTCAGCCGCACCGATCGCACCGCGAAGTATAACCAGCTCCTCCGCATCGAGCAGCTCCTCGGCAAGAACGCCGTTTACGCCGGCCGCAGCGCCCTCCCGGCCGCCCGCCGCTAAACCGCTTCGCGCCTCTCCGCGTTTTCAGGCCGGCTCGCGTAACTGCGTGCCGGCCTTTTATTTTCCGGGTTTTCCGCACTTGGAAATCGGAGCGCCGCCCGATGGGCGACCGCCTCACGACAAGTACGTTGAGGGCATGAATCCCCCTCCTGCCCGCACCACCTCTCCGGCGCGCTCGCCGTTACCTGTCGTCCTCATTGTTCTCCTCATCATTGTTCTGATCGGTCTGCTGATCGTATTCCCCAAAAAGATACGCACCGCCGAAGCTCAAACCGCGGAGGTTCAGGCGCAGCTCGACGAATCTCAACGCGCACGCGCGCAACTGCAGCGCGACCTGGAGGAAGCCCGCTCCTCACTCGCCGCGGCTCAGGCCAAAGCCGAATCCGATCAAACCGCCCTCCAAACGCAGCTCAACGAGCTGCGCAGCGGCAGCGATCAGATCCGCACGCAATTCGACGCCGCCAAAACCGCTTCGCAACAACTGCAGACGCAATACGACGCCGCCCGCAATCAGATCACTCGTCTCGAAGCGGAAGTGAGTCAGGCCAAAAGCGCCGCCGCCCAAGTCCAGAAAGCCGCGCAAGAAGCCGGGGCCTCGCTTCGCCAGGAAGCCGATCAACTCCGTTCACAACTCAGCGAAGCCGAATCGCGTCTCGCCGCCGTGCAGGAAGAGCTCTCGCAGCTGAAAGCCGCCGCAGCCGCCGCCTCATCGGGGCGTCGTCGCTGACGCGATCCTCCAAACAGGCCCAACGTGGAGGCATCGCACGTTGGGTCTGCTCAGTTTCCTTGCGGATCTTTCGTCGAATAAAACGGCAGGATCTGTTTGATGTGACCTTGGATGATCGAGGCCACCGTGGCCGCGGGCAGAGAGCCTTTGTGCAGTTCGAAAATCGCCACGAGTAGAGCGAGCTCGATATCTACTTTCTTCGGCGTCACCGCACGCATCTCCTTCAAAAGCTCCAGCGCTTTCTTTTCGGCCTTCTTGTAGTCGTTAAAGTTCTCTTCGCTCGGCGTTGCCATGCCCTCCAAGGCGTCGCCGATCTTCGCACGCGTCAAGCACCGCGTGACAGATGACCGTCCGTGCATCGCAGGCTCGTCAAACGACACAGCGTCCTGCTTGGTAAGCCCCCGTCGGTCCCGTGTCTCGCGTCGTCCTCATTGTCGGTCTGCTTTCTGCCCTCCTCACGTGTATCCACGCCGTGGATACCATTTTTCCACGTCCGCCCGCCGGGTGGCCGGCGCCGACGCTGCCCGACGATAATCCGCTTTCACCGCAAGGCGTCGAACTCGGCCGACAACTCTTCGCGGACCGTCGTCTCTCCGCGCGTCATCGGCAGAACTGCATCAACTGCCATCGCGAAGCGCTCGCCTTTTCCGACGGGCAAACCTTCAGCACCGGCGCAGACGGCATCCAGGGAATTCGCAATTCGCCGACGCTGTTTAACCAAGCCTGGCATTCGTCATTCGGCTGGGACGGTCTCCGCCCGAAGCTTCGCGATCAAGCGCTGGCAGCAATCACGGATCCCATCGAGATGCACGGCGATCCCGCCACGATCGAAGCCGAGTTGAATCGCGATGAATCGCTGCGCGCTCAGTTCGCAACCGTCTTCGGTTCTCCGGAAATCACCCTGACGCGTATCGGTCTCGCGCTGGAGCAGTTCCTCCTCACGCTTGTCTCATACGATTCTCGCTACGATCGGGTGATGCGCGGCGAGGCGACGTTCACACCTGAAGAACAACTCGGCCACGATCTGTTTCATACGCTGCCCGACCCCGCGGCGGGCAAGCGCGGCGCCGGGTGTTTCCAATGTCATGCCGGCCCGCTGTTCTCCGATTTTGCCTTCCGCAACAACGGCCTCGATCGCGCGTTCGCCGACAATGGTCGCGGCGAGGTCACGGGCGATGCCAGGGACGCCGGCACATTCAAAACGCCGTCGCTGCGCAATGTCGCGCTCACGTCGCCCTACATGCACAACGGCCGCTTCGGCACGCTGGAGCAGGTCGTCGAACACTACTCCAGCCGTATCCGAAACTCCCCTACACTCGCTCCGGAACTCGTGCCTTTCGGCGATCGCGGTCTCGGTCTCACCGAAGACGAAAAGAAAGCGCTCGTCGCCTTTCTCCGTACACTGACGGAATCCTCCCTCGAGCCAGCCTCCAGCCGCTGATTCGCAACCGTTGTAACCTCTCCTCCGGGAACAGTGTTATCTCGGCGTATGAAGGTCGCCTGTCTCTCGTTCGCCTTTGCATTAATCTGCTCGACGGCGCTGGCCGCCGTGAGCGAGTCGTTTTCTCAACGACTGCCGTTTTCACCGACGCACACGTTCACACTGGAAAACATCAACGGCAAAGTGGTCGTCGAAACTTGGGATCAGCCGGAAGTTTTGATCGAAGGCGTCAAACACGGACAAAATGAAACCGATCTCGGTCGCATCGAAGTTCGCGTGGAGTCGTCGCCAAAGGGTGTCGCTGTTAAAACAAAACACCAAAGGCGCTGGTGGATGCTGCGCTCGGGAAACCCCCGCGTTGATTACCGCGTGAAAATCCCGAGTAAGGGGAATAAACTGCACCTCAAATCGGTTAACGGGCAGATCCGTGTCAGTCGATTCGTCGGTGAGATCGAGGCCGACACCGTCAATGGCGGCATTCAGGTTTCCGATACAATCGGCGGAATCAGGGCCAGCACTGTCAATGGAGGCATCTCTTTGAATCTGCTGCAGTTACAGGGAGATGAATGCATCTCCGCCAAAACGGTGAATGGCGGATGTACGATCAGCCTGCCTGAGGATGCCGGGTTTCAACTGGATGCACGCGTCGTCAACGGACGTATCTCAAGCGATTTTTCTGCCTCCTTCACGGAGGGTTCCCGCAAGCACCGTCACATCCGCGTGGGTGAAGGCGGCCCCAAAATTACTGCTGAAACCGTAAATGGCAGCTTAATCATCCGTTCCCGCTAACACACACCAACGGGTGGTCCGCAGGCGCGACGCTTGTGGCGGATTTTTCTTTGCCCGCGGCGCGGGATTTGCGGCCATGTCTGCATGCGCCTGCTGATCACCAACGACGACAGTCTCGACTGCATTTTCCTCCACGTCCTCGTTCACGCGCTGCGCGACGCCGGTCATGAGCTTTTTGTGGTCGCGCCGAAGTCCGAGCAGAGTTGGATCGGCGCGGCGAAATCGCGTCATCGTCGTGTGCACTCGGCCGCCGCCGATCGCGGTTTCGGTTGTCCCACGTGGGTCGTCGATGGCACGCCGAGCGATTGTGTGAACATCGCTCTCGCGCATTTGCTCGCGGAAAAACCCGACGCGGTCGTGAGCGGCATCAATGTCGGTCTCAATGCCTCGCTGAGCTTCATCCCCGCCAGCGGGACAGTCGCCGGCGCGTGGGAAGGCGTGGTGCACGGATTGCCAGCGATCGCGTTGTCGCAGCATTTGAGTTTCGCGGCCTTCGATCGCTTCAAGCAATCGAGCGGCGAGCCCGAAAACGAAGTGATGGCCGCGCTGCGCTCCGCCGCGGCACACACCGTGCGCATGCTCCCCGGCATCGTCGCGCAAACGCCCGCGCGCAGCTTCATCCTCCACAACATCAATTTCCCTTTCCCGTGCACGGACGCGACCGAGATTCGACGCACCGTGCCAGCGCAAGTGATCGTGCCGGGGCTCTTCAGCCCGCAAGCCGACGACGGCACGCATAGTTTTATTTTCAAGCTGGGCGACGACATCACGCCGTCCGACGGGCCGCTCAGCGACCGCGCCGCGCTCAACGCAGGCTTCATCAGTCACAGCGTGCTCGACTTCAAAAAACTCTGCACACTCTGAGTTTGTCGCTGCGTTCGAGAGCACTCAACGCACGAGCGAAAATCCGGCGCGAAACGCCGTTGAACGTCGGTCGTAGTCGAGCAGACTTTCGCCGTAGCCGTCCCAGTATTGAAAAAGGAAATACGTGGCGAAATCCGCCAGGTAGTCCACGCGCACCGGCAACGTCAGATCCGCCTGAAAACTGCCGCGGCCGCGTCCTGCGCGTCCCGTCAACATCAGCGAAGGGCCATCGCCATGCGCGACGACCGCCATGAACTCCACATGGCCGCGATAGTCTTCGATGTCGGGATTGTTTTCGAGATCGCCGACGTACGCGAAGATTCGCGGTGCGAGCACGACATTCCATCCGCCGATGCGTCCGAACGATACGCCCGGGCGCACATACACCCTGTTGAGACTCCGCGAAGATTCGCCCGAACGTCCGTTGGACTCGTGACGAAGACCAAATTGATAGCCGAGCCAGTGAAAGCGTTTCGTTGAGTCGCGACTCAGGAACTCCTGCGTTTCGATCATCAGCTCGGGCATGTAGCTCGTATCGTAGAACGGGCTCGAATTGCCGCGGATGTCCCACAGCGAGCGTTGCGTGAAACCGAAAAACAGACCGCGCAGAGCCGGCACTTCCCGCCACAAGCGCGCCGTTTTTCCCAGCAATCGATACTTGAAGCTGAACTGGAACTTCGCCGCCTGCGGCTCGTTACCGTAGATGAAATAAACAGGTTCGTGCGGTCCGAGGCGGTCTTCGAAAACGCGCTGATACGCGTCGTCTGCCACGACAAGAGGTTCGGTCGCAGGCTCGTCAGCGACTCCCGCCGTGGGCGCGATGAGAATGGCCAGCATCCTGAAAAGGCGTTTTTTCATCTGGTCCTCGCATAGCAGATGGCCGCGCTTCCTCAATGGTGATCGTGTCCGTCCATGGTTTCGTTTTCGCGGTACGCACTTCCTTTTTGCGCTGCGGCCATTTTGCGTTTCACTCGCCCGCTCCATGATCGAAGTCCGCAACCTCACCCGAGTTTTCCGCACATACAAAAAGAAACCCGGCTTTTGGGGCGGCGTGACGGGTTTGTTTAAACGCGATTTCGAAGAGATCGCCGCGGCCAACGACATTTCCTTCGACATCGCCGAGGGCGAATTTGTCGGTTTCCTCGGACCGAATGGCGCGGGCAAAACCACGACGCTGAAAATGCTCTCCGGGCTGATCTTTCCGACGAGTGGCTCCGCGCGCGTGGCCGGCTTCGATCCTAAAAAACGCGAGAACGCTTATCGGCGCATCTTTGCGCTCGTGCTCGGACAGAAGAATCAACTCTGGTGGGACCTTCCCGCGATCGAATCGTTTGTTTTGCTGCGCCACATCTACGGAATTCCCGAGGCGCAGTATCGTGAGACGTTGTCGGAGCTCGTCGAGCTGCTCGGCGTCGGCGCGAAGCTCAACGTGATGGTGCGCGAACTTTCCCTCGGTGAGCGCATGAAGATGGAACTCATCGCCGCGCTGTTGCATCGCCCGCGGGTGCTGTTTCTCGACGAACCGACCATCGGCCTCGACGTCGTATCGCAGAAAGCGGTGCGCAACTTTCTCCGCGCCTACAACCGCAAGTATCGCGTCACGATCCTGCTCACGAGTCACTACATGGCCGATATCCAAGAGCTCTGCGAGCGTGTCATCGTGATCAACAAAGGCCGCAAGATCTACGACGGCTCACTCGATCGACTCGAAAGCGGCTCCGGCAGCCGTAAGAAGATCATCAAGTTTCTCCCGCAAGATCCCGCCGCTTTTCCGCCCGGGTGGAAATCGTCGCTCGGCGAGCCGGCGCGTTCGGACGACGGCGGCCTCACGCTGACGGTACCGGCGGACGCCGTCATCGCTTTGTCGCAGGAGATCCTTTCAACCGGCCCCGTTGCAGATATCACGATCGAAGATGTGCCGCTCGAAGACGTGATCGCGGAATTGTTCTCGGCCTAAGGTCTGCGATTCGAAACTAAAGCGAATTCAATCATATCGCAGCCATTGAATGGGTACCTCTCGGAGCGCCGGCCGCTGGCCGGCTCCTCGAAAATTGCCGGCGGGCCGCCGGCGCTCCCGGTATACGGTGATACAACAGCGCCGACCGTTTCGTTATCTTCAATGAAATCTTCCGCTAAACTTCGGCACCACTACTTCGCCGACCATTTAAAGATCGTCGTGCTGTAAGGCGGCAACGTCAGCGAGAGACTTTGGCTGTGGCCGTCGTAAGGAACATCTTCCGTGTGGACGCCGCCGCCATTGCCGAGGCCGCTGCCGCCGTAGTGCTCGCTGTTGGTGTTGATGACTTCTCGCCAAAAACCCTTTCGCGGCACGCCAATGCGATAATTTTCCCGGATCACCGGCGTGAAATGGCCGACAACGGCGAAGATGTTTTCTTCGAATGGATCGATGCGCAGATATGCCATCACGCTCGCATCGGCGTCGCTGCAATTGATCCAGCGAAATCCTTGTGGGCTGAAATCGTTCATACTCAAGACCGGCTCCTGTGTGTAGAGTCGGTTGAGATCGCGAATAAGCAGACGGATACCGTCGTGATCTTTATACTGAAGCAAATGCCAATCGAGGCTAGCCGCGTAATTCCATTCGCGCGACTGGCCAAACTCCGAGCCCATAAAGAGCAATTTCTTGCCCGGCCAGCCCCACATGTGTCCGTACAGCGCGCGCAGATTGGCGGCCTTTTCCGGGATGTGCCATGCGCCCATCTTGTAGAGCATCGAGGCTTTTCCGTGCGTGACTTCGTCGTGGGAAAACACCGTCACGAAGTTTTCGGAATACTGATAAAGCATGCCGAACGAGAGATCGTTTTGGTGATATTTTCGATAGATCGACTCCTTCTGGAAATAGCGGAGCGTGTCGTGCATCCAGCCCATGTTCCATTTGTAGTCGAAGCCGAGTCCGCCGTCTTTCGTCGGGCGACTCACCCCGGGAAATGAGGTCGATTCTTCCGCGATCATCACTGCGCCGGGGAAATAATGATGCACGAGATCGTTCGTCGTGCGCATGAAGTGGATCGCTTCGAGATTCTCGCGACCGCCGTACTGGTTGGGGATCCACTCGCCTTCTTTGCGCGAATAATCGAGATACAACATCGACGCCACGGCATCCACGCGCAGACCGTCGATGTGATAGCGATCGAACCACGCGAGCGCATTGGCCACGAGGAAGCAGCGCACTTCGTTGCGGCCGTAGTTAAAAATCAACGTGCCCCAGTCCATGTGCGCGCCCTGGCGCGGATCGGCGTGTTCGTAGAGATGCGTGCCGTCGAACTCGGCGAGCGCAAAAGCATCGCGCGGGAAATGGCCTGGCACCCAGTCCATGATCACGCCGATGCCGCGCTGGTGCATGTGATCCACGAAGAACGCAAAATCCTCGGGTGTGCCGAAACGCTGCGTGGGAGCGTAGTATCCAGTTACCTGATACCCCCACGATCCGTCGAACGGATGCTCCGCCACCGGCATGATCTCGATGTGCGTGAATCCTAGATCCGTGACGTAATCCGCCAGCATTGGCGCGAGTTCGCGGTAGGAGAAAAGTTTGTCCGCAGCTTCGACCTTGTGGCGCCACGAGCCGAGATGGACTTCGTAGATCGACATGGGCTGATCGAGCTTGCCGGCGTTTGCGCGACGTTGCTCAAGCCACGCGGCGTCGCCCCACGTGTATTTGCACGGATCGTACACGATCGAGGCGTTGTTCGGCGGCGCTTCGAAATACGCGCCATACGGATCGGTCTTGAGATGAATGCGCCCCTGCTGATCCAGAATCTCGTACTTGTAGAGCTCTCCTTCCGCGATGCCCGGTATGAAGATTTCCCATACACCGGAAGCGCCGAGCGGACGCATCGGATGATAACGGCCGTCCCAATGATTGAAATTTCCGACGACCGATACGCGTTTGGCCGACGGCGCCCAAACCGCGAAAGACGTTCCCGGCGTGTTGTCGATCACGCGCGGATGCGCGCCGAGTTTTTCATAAATGCGGTGATCGTTGCCTTCGTTGAAAAGGTGCAGATCGAGATCGCCGAGCGTCGGAAGAAATGAATACGCATCGCGAAACTGCCGCGTCTCACCGTTGTGATACACCGCGCGCAGTTGATACGCGAAAACCTCGGCGCGCTTCGGGATGAACACTTCGAAAAATCCCTCCGGCGCGAGTTTCTCCATCGGAAAAGCCGAGCCCGTCGCGAGCTCCACCACTTCGCACGAAGCGCCGTCGCGAAGAAACGCGCGTGCGACCACGCCTTGCGTCCTTCCCTTTTTCGCCCGGTGCATTCCGAGGAAGCTGTGCGGGGCGGCGTTGGTGGCTTTCAGAAACGAGGCGAGTTCGGTGGACGAGATGATCACAACAGGGAGTTCGTTATTGGGAAAAATGTCCGGATGTGCAGCGGCGTCTAGCGCGCATTTGGCTGCGCCACTCGCTCCATACATACAGGAAACATGCCAAGTCGAGGACCGGATGTTACCCCGCGTGCTGTCCGGAGATCACCCGGTGTTCTTCAGACCGCCGCTGATGCCGTTGATCGTGAGCTCGATCACCGCGCGCGTCGCGTCTTCTTCATCCTTGGTCAATTTGCCTGAACGCAGCCGGCGCAGCATCTCCACTTGGATGTAGTTGAGCGGATCGATGTACGGATTCCGCAAACGTACCGACTTCAAAAGCACCGGCTCATGCGTGAGGAGCTGTTTTTGTCCGCTCACGGTGAGAATCGCCGCTTCGGTGCGCTCGAGCTCTTTCGCGAGCACGGCGAAGATGCGTTTGCGGATGCGCGCGTCGTCCACGAGATCCGCATAAAGACGCGCGATCGTGATGTCGGCCTTGGTCAGCGTCACTTGCGCGTTGTCGATCATCGTGCGAAAAAACGGCCAGTTCGCGTACATCTCGCGCAGGAGTTTTTTCCCGCTCGGGCCGCGCTTCAGCAGCGTTTGCAATCCCGTGCCGAGTCCAAACCACCCCGGGAAAACAAAGCGGCTCTGCATCCACGAAAACACCCACGGAATCGCGCGCAGATCTTCCACGCTCGTCGTGTTGCGACGGAAGGTCGGTCGCGAACCGAGTTTCAAGTTACTGATCTCGTCGATCGGAGTGGCTTGTTTCCAGAACAGCAAAAACTCCGGGTCGTCGTGCACGAGCGCTTGATAGGCCGCGACGCTCGCGTCGGACATCGTCTCCATCGCATCCGTCCATTCTTTGGGCGCGGGCTGATGATTTTTCGCGGCATGAGCGCCGAGCAACACGCCGTAGGCCATCTGCTCAAGGATGCGATGGGCGAGGTCGGCATCGTGATAACGCGTCGAAAGCACTTCGCCTTGTTCGGTCACGCGAATCGAGCCGTCGCGCAAACCGACGGGCTGCGCGAGAATCGCCTTTGCCGCCGGACCGCCGCCGCGCGCGATGCTGCCACCGCGTCCGTGGAAAAGCGTCGTGCGCACATGATGTTCGCGACACACGCGCGCGATTTCTTCCTGCGCTTTGTAGAGCGCCCAATTCGCCGCGAGATAACCGCAGTCTTTGTTGGAATCGGAATAACCGAGCATCACGTGCTGATGACGTCCGTGTCTCGCGAGTTCGTGCGTGTAGGCCGGATGCGTGAACAACGCGCCCAAAATTTCCGGCGCGCGATTCAAATCATCGAGCGTTTCGAACAACGGCGCGATCGGCATCGGCGCCGCGCCGGAAATCGCCATCAACCACAACACCTCGAGCACGTCCGACACGCCGTCGGTCATGCTGATGATATAAATGCCAAGGCCTTCGCTGCCGAAGCGCTCCACGACGCGCCCGGTCAAAATCAACGGTGCGATCACCGTACGCGCGGTGTCGCTGATGCGCGCAAATTTCTCGGGCGCCCATGGACGCGCTCCCGGAATCGCGCCCGCGAGCAACGCGCATTTTTCCGCTTCCGACAGTTTCGCGTAATCCGCGCGCCCAAGCAATTCGGCGACCGTCGCTTCGTGCAGGCCCGAATGCTGGCGAATATCCAAACGCGACGCGTGGAGCCCAAACACTTCCACCCAGCCGCGCACGCGTTGCAGTTCGCCGCCCGTCAGCGCCGCGCCGCGTCCCGAAGCGAGCGCTTCGTGAATGATCTGCAGCGTCTCCTTCACCGCGTCGGCCGTGAGATAATGATCCGCGTCCACCGATTCTTCAGCCAAGGCCTGGCCGGTGCGGGCCTCGTTCACCGTTTGATCGAGTCGATCGCGCAGACCGGCGAGCAAGAGTCTGTATTGTTCGTGTGGATACCGGCTGGAAAGTTGCGCGATCAGCGACGACAGCTGACGGCTTTCGCGGAGGAGTTTTTTAATCGATCCCGGCAACGGCTCGCGTCGATCGGAGATCGTCAGCCAGCGGCTCAGCTCATAAATGCCCATCCGCAATCTTTCCGCGGCGAGACGGCGATGCATGAGCAACACGTTGGCCGTGACTTCCGCGGTGACGTTGGGATTGCCGTCGCGATCGCCGCCGATCCACGAACCAAAGCGCAACCAGCGCGCGGGCGCTTTCACACCGGGGAAATGCCGCGCAAGCGCTCGCGAAAGATCCGCATGGAGTTGCGGCAATGTTTCAAAGAGCGCCGTTTCGAAATACCACAATCCTGTGCGCGCTTCGTCGGTCACTTCAGGCCGTTCGGTGCGACTGCGATCGGTCAACCAGAGCGACACGATTTCGCGCTCCACCGAGGCCGGATCGATAAGTTCGGGGTCGCAGGGTTCGGGCAACGCGCGATTGCGCAAGAGCACGGCCAATCGACGCAACTTCGTCAGCAACGTGCGGCGTTTCGACTCCGTTGGGTGTGCGGTGAAAACAAGCTCGATATCAAGGCTGTCCACGAGCGACTGCATCTCCGCTTCGGTTACACCGAGCTTTTTCAACTCCACGATCGCCGCTTCGATCGATTCGCGGATCGGCTCCGATTTCGGCTCGGCCTGCAAACGCAGCGCGCGGCGACGGCGGATCAAACCGACTCGGAAATTTTCCTCCGCCAAATTCACGAGCTCAAAGTACAGCGTGAAGGCCATGGCCTGCGTGAACGCCTGCTGCGGCGTCAGGCGCGAGACTTCGGCGGCAAGTTTTGCTCCCGCGCTTTCGTCGCCCGCCCGCGCCGCCTTCGCGAGCGTGCGCAACGTCTCCACGCGATCGAGCTCATCCGGCCCCTCGAGTTGACTGATCACACGGCCCAAGGCCGTGCCGAGCGACCGGATCTCTGCGCGAAGCGGAGCCATATCGTGATGCACGGAAGATTTGCGGGAATTTGCGTTGGGCATAGGACGGTAAAACAGCGCCGCGCGGACCATGAGCGGCACCGCTGGGTCGGAAAAGAGAAAAAACCGTTTCGTCCGCGATCCTTTATCTCTCGGCGGAAGCTTGCTCGCGCGCAGCCGGGCGTTTTGCTGCGGACAAAACCGTGACCCGCCGCCTTCTCTGTTTTTTCTTCTCCGCTGCACTGCTCCTCTCGCTTCGTGCCGAGGAATCATTTCAGCTCACCGCTCGCCAATTCGACACCGATGCCGCCACGGGCGAAATCGTGTACACCGGCTCGCCGAGGATCATTTATGAAGGCGCCGTGCTCGAAGCCGACGAGATCCGTTTCGACCACACGCGTTACATCGCCACCGCCCGCGGTCACGCCCGCCTCACGCGCGCCGGCCAGCGTTTGCTCGCCGAAGAAATCGTTTATCGCCTGCGCGAAAAAACGATCGCGGTCCGCAACATGCGCATCGGCGAGTTCCCCTATTATCTTTCCGGCACCACGGTGGAAGGCTCACTCGACGAACTCATCGTCAGCCACGCCACCCTCTCCTACTACGAGCCGCGCTATCTCGGTCCGTCGATCAAAGCCGACCGAGTCATCTATCGGCACGACGAAAGTATCCGTGCGGAAAACGCGCGCATCGGCGTCGGCTGGCTCACCCCCGTTCGCTTCCTGACGTACGAACACACGCTGAGCCAACCGCTCTTTTCCCAGCTCGACGCGCACGCGGGCTATCGCGGCACCTTGGGCGCGTTTGCCGGCGTCGGCACGCGTCTGCCCGTCGCGTCGGGCGTGTGGGCCGGCGGCGATATTAGTCTGTATTCGAAGCGTGGTCTTTTGCTCGGCCCTGGCGCGTATTATCGCCGCGGCGACGGCGATCGCACCGCCGTAGGACATCTCAAAACCGGCTACATTCACGACTACGGCAAGCGCCTGACCGACATCCTCGATCGTCCGGTGCCGAAGGATCGCGGCTACATCGAATGGACGCATCGTCAGCGTTTCAGCGAATCGCTTTCGCTGCATGGGCAACTCGCTTATTGGAGCGACTCCGAGATCACGCGCGATTTTCTCCCAGCGACATTTTATCCGATTCAGCAGCCTGACACGTTCGTCGAACTCGCGCACACGGGCGACAACGCGATCTTCTCGGTCTTCGCGCGCGCGCAGCCCAACCGCTATTACCGCGTGCAACAACGTCTGCCCGAGGTGCGTTTCGATCTGCTTCCGTCCACTTTGGGATTGGGTGTGTATCAACAGGCGCAAACCAGCGCGGCCGTGTTGATTGAAGACGCCGTCACCATCGGCGAAACGCTCCGCAGTGACCGCTTCGATGCGTATTACGGACTCTCGCGGCCTATCTCGCCGCGTCCGTGGTTTAACTTCACGCCCGTCGCCGGCGCGCGTGTGACGCACTACGCTCGCGCCACCGGCGGCAAAGACGACTACACGCGCGTTCTCGGCGAAGTGGGCTTCGACGCCAACCTGCAAGCGAGCGCCGTCTTCGCCTACAAAAACGAGCGCTGGCGCATCGATGGTATCCGACATTTGGTTACACCACGTTTGTCGTATCGCTACATCCCCGAAGGCTCGAAAGGCCGCGCATACATCCCGCCGATCGACGACCTCGCTTTTCAAACTTACCTGCTTCCGCTCGGCCTCGGCGAACAACGCGCGATCGACGAACTTCGCGCCACCAACACGCTCCGGCTCGGACTCGACAACACCTTTCAGACGCGCGACGGCAGCTACGGCTCGCGCGATCTTCTTCGCGCCAACTTCGCGGTCGATTTTTTGCCCGACACCGAACCGGGCGAAAAAGATTTCTCGGCGATCCATGCCGAGCTCGCTTTCACGCCCGTTCACTGGCTCGAGTTTAATCTCTATCAAAGCGTCACGCCGCAGGATTTCACGCTACGCGAACTCAACACCGGCTTCACGCTGCGCGACGGCAATGCGTGGTCGCTCTATCTCGGCAATCACTTCCTGCGCCGCAATCTCCACGAATACGTGAGCGAAGGTCAGTATCGTCTTAATGAAGTCTGGCAGACGTACGCGCGCCTCCACTTCGACGCCCGCAAAAATCGTTTCATCGAGCGCTCCTTCGGATTGCACCAGAACATCAACAATCTCTGGAGCATCCGCTACGGCATCTCGCTTTACAACGGTCAGCGTCGCGAGAGTAAGTTCGGCTTCAACATTCAGGTGAATCTCGCGGGCTTCTAACCCGGGAGCGCCGCCGGCCCGCCGGCATCTTCTCCGCTTCGCCGCTCGCTTCTTGTCACTTGCCCCTTGGCCCTTGGAACTTCCTCCCCGCATGAACGCCCACGCCGCCAATCAGGCTCGCACGTTTCTCTCGCTTTTCCGCGAACTGCATCCGCACATCCGGACGGATCGCAGTCTGCCCGCACGCATCCACCAACGACTCGCTCGCGAACGTCGCTTCGGTTCACGCGATCGTCGTTTGTATCGGGAAATCTTATACACGGCCATCCGTCATCTGCCTTGGATCGAAGCCGCCCTCGCACGCTCCGATGACGACGCCATTCGTTGCGTCGCTTGGCTCGCCGCGGACTTGTCCGCCACGCGCGCCTTCCGCGCTGCCTTTGTTCCGCCCGATTGGCCTTCCGCCTGCAACTCCGTTGCGGAAAAAGCCGTCCTGCTCGGCGATCTCGCCAAGGATTCACTGCTGCCCGAGTGGTTTCGCGCACACTGTCCCGAAGCTTTCGTTCCGCCCAATCTGGACGTTCTCAACACGCGCGCGCCGCTCTGGTTGCGCCTGCAAACGGATACGCCTCACGCGGTCTTCGCGGAGTTCACACGTCTCGGTTGGCCCTGGAAAACATCGTCCGCGCTTCCCGACGCGGTCGAACTGCTCCAAGAAGTCGATGTCACGCAAACCGACGCTTACGCGCGGGGTTTGATCGAGATTCAAGACCTCGGCTCCCAACTCATCCTTGCCACGGTGCGCCCCGAGCCCGGCGGCCGATGGCTCGACGCCTGCGCGGGTGCGGGCGGAAAAACGCTTCAACTCGCCCGTCTTCTCGGCCCGACCGGCCAGGTGATCGCCCACGACATCCGTCCGGCGGCACTCGCCGAACTGCAAACCCGCGCGACGCGAGCCGGCCTGCAAAACGTATCCATTTCCTCAATACCTGACGGCTTGTTCGACGGCGTCTTGGTCGACGCACCGTGCAGCGGTTCCGGTACGTGGCGGCGCTCGCCGCATTTGAAATGGTGCACCACGGAGGCTGACATCGCCGCCGCCGCAAAGCTCCAGCGCGAACTCCTCGCCCGCTTCGCCACTTATGTTCGTCCGGGCGGTTCGTTGGTTTACGCCACCTGCTCGCTGAGTCGCACCGAAAACGACGAGGTTGTGGCGAGCTTCTTGGCGGCGCATCCGGAATTTACCCCAGCCGCTCCCGCTCAAACGCTTCTTCCTGCACTCCACAACACCGACGGTTTCTTCTTCGCCACCTTCCGCCGCACTGGCTAACCGATTTTAGCGATCTGGGCCCGCCCGCAGAGCCTTCATCCCCTTGAGCGTTCGATGTTCGGCGTCGGTGGTTGGGGGTTCACGAGGCCCGCGGTCTCGCATTTTTTCCATTGCCCGCCGCCCCGGCCGCCCAACCATCGACGCCCCGTGGTTCCCGACGCTGATTATCGCATCAAACTTCCGGCCTTCGAAGGCCCGCTCGATCTCCTACTTTTCCTCATCCGGAAAAACGAGATCGATATCTACGATATTCCGATCGAAGCCGTCACGCGTCAGTACCTCGATGTGCTGCGCTCGATGCAGCAGCTCGACCTCGAAGTGGCCGGCGAGTTTTTTGTCATGGCGGCCACGTTGATGGAGATCAAAAGCCGCATGCTGCTGCCGAAAGGCCATCACGCCGTTGATCCCAATGCCGATGACGACGAGCCCATGGACCCGCGTTGGGAACTCGTGCATCAGCTGCTCCAATACAAGAAGTTCAAGGAAGCCGCGCGCGAGCTCGACGACCTCGCCACTTTCCAGCGCGACAAACTCCCGCGCTACGTTCCGCTTCAAACAGCCTCGGAAGACGAGCGTCCGCTCAAGAACGTCGACCGCATCGACCTCTGGAACTCGTTCAACATCGTCCTCCGCCGCCTCGCCGAGAAATTGGTGGTCGGCGAAATCAAGGACGAACAGGTCACCGTGTCCGACCAGATGGAGCACATCCTCGCGCGCATCCAGACAGAGAAGTCGTTTATTTTCTCCAATCTGTTTCCCGAAAGAACCAGCCTGCGCGTGCTCGTCGCCACCTTCATCGCGGTGCTCGAGCTCACCCGCCTCGGCAAATTGCGCGTGCAGCAAACGGAAGCGTTCGACGACATCCTCGTCTCCGCTCGCGAAGACGCACCGCCGCCTCCGCCCGCACCGGAGAACGCTCTTGAAACACCCGCCGAGCCGGACACGTTGTTGGCGTGAGCAAGAAGCCCGTAAAACGCACTTCGTCGAAAAATCCTCCCGGCCCGGCCGCGTTGCTCGGCGTCGGTCTCGACAATGACGACGGACACAAACGCATCACCCAAGGTGAGCAGTTTGCCATCGTCGGTGGATCGGAGGAAACCCACGAACGCATGACCGAGACCGTCGTGAAAACCTTCGAAGAGCTGAAGCTCCGCGGAAAACACCTTTCCCAAGTCGAGCGCGCCGAGCTCGCAGAAATCATTCACAAATCCACGCCCCGCTGAGTCAGCTGCGGCGCGAAGTTTGCGAAAACCCGCCTTCCCGATTCATTCCTGTCCTCATCAACCAATCCTCATGTCTGAAAAAATCGCCAACCTGACCACCGACACTTTCAAGAGCGCCACCAGCGCAGCCACACCCGTGCTCGTCGATTTCTGGGCCCCGTGGTGCGGCCCCTGCAAAGCGATCGCCCCGATCCTCGAAGAGCTCGCCACCGAGCTCGACGGCAAAGTCACCATCGCCAAGGTGAACGTCGACGATCACGGCGCCATCGCTTCCGAATACGGCATCCGCGCGATTCCGACGATGCTCCTCTTCAAGGAAGGTCAGGTCGTCGAACAGTTTGTCGGCATGCAGCCGAAAGCCGCGCTCAAGGAAAAACTCCTCGCGCGTCTCTAAACGTTCACCGCATTGCTCCGTTTTCAAAATGCCACCGGAAATCGGTGGCATTTTTTGTTTCCACAAAACGCGCGCCGGAATCTCCGCTGAAAGCTGGACAAGCGCCGCAGAACTTCTGCCAATGTGCGCGCTGTCTCTGGAGAGGTGGCAGAGTGGTCTATTGCGGCGGTCTTGAAAACCGCTGAGCCGGCAACGGTTCCGGGGGTTCGAATCCCTCCCTCTCCGCCATTGAACCAGACTTGGTTACGTCAGTTTTCGGACCGGTGAAAAATCGGGGATTTGGGCTCAAATCAGCGACATTCGAGGTGTGTGGACGGGCGCCGAGTTTTTCGACGATACCGCCATTTCGAAAATTTGGCCAATGGTCAGGCTGAGGACTTCCACAAATACGAAAGCCCGTGAAAGCTTGCGTTGTCATCAACGCGCAGCCGCGAGCAGAGAGCTTGGGAAGCGTGAGAATCAGCGAACGTTTTTCAGGAGAAGCGAGTGAACGGAAGCCTGCGATAGACCATGAAGCTGGCCGGCTTGAAACCGAATCCGGTCACTCGGAACCCAGCGAAACATCGTTGCACATTGCCCGGTCACGCTTCTGACTCGCCGCTTCCAGCAGATGCCTACCCCGGAGGAGCCCATGTCCCAGGCGGCTGCCGCTTTGAGCACTTCAGCCGCTTACGATGCGAGCGTATTTGCCACATCGTACGGCCTTCACGTCTGCTCTCACTAACTCTTTCCGCCACACCAGTGACCTCCTCCGCTCCCACCACCGCCGAACAAGCCTTCCTCGACGACCTCGACAAGAAGCTCTGGAACGCCGCCGACCGCCTCCGCGCCAATCTCGACGCCGCCGTCTACAAGCACGCCGTTCTCGGGCTCATATTCCTCAAATACGTCTCCGA
>ENA-UOVV01000050-UOVV01000050.1-compost-metagenome-genome-assembly--contig:-NODE-50-length-185687-cov-96.728511_pt1 | contig 185687 bp, 153 predicted proteins | sample MGYA00238155_ERZ761577 | MGnify/ENA primary metagenome ERZ761577 (study PRJEB28898, sample SAMN06268775) | compost metagenome | isolation source: Emeryville, CA | place: USA:Emeryville, CA | collected...
TAAATATGTTCTTATATCAGAAAGCAGATAAACATGGAATATAAAAAGCAGTAATGAACAACTTGTTTATCTTTGCACTGCTCATAGGAACAATATATTGTAACTTATAAACTATTCATATGCACAACGCCTATTTTAATTTTCAGGAACCAGTGAACGAACCCGTACAGCAATACGCTCCTGGATCGCCTGAAAGAAAAGCCCTGCAGCAAGCTATTCAAGAATTGAAATCCCAACAAAGGGATATCCCTATGTACATTGGGGCACAACAAGTGCGTACCGGAAAAACTCAGGAAATACGTCCTCCCCATGAAATCGCTCATGTGTTAGGCCATTTTCATGCCGGTGATGCTAGCCATGTACAACAAGCTATTGATGCAGCTTTGCAGGCTCGCAGTGCCTGGGCAGATATGGCCTGGGAACATCGCGCTTCTATATTTATCAAAGCTGCGGAACTATTAGCCGGAAAATATCGCTATAAAATGAATGCTGCTACTATGCTAGGACAAAGCAAAAATGCTTTTCAGGCTGAAATAGATAGCGCTTGTGAATTGATTGACTTTTTACGTTTTAATGTACATTTTCTTACCGAAATATATCGTCAGCAACCCCTTTCTGTAAATGGAATCCATAATCGTATGGAATATCGCCCTCTCGAAGGGTTTGTGCTGGCGGTAACTCCGTTTAACTTCACTGCCATTGGCGGAAACTTGCCTACTGCCCCGGCTATGTGCGGGAATGTAGTGGTATGGAAACCGGCTAATACACAGATATATTCTGCCAGCTTGTTTATGGAAATCCTTAAAGAAGCAGGATTACCAGACGGGGTGATCAATCTGGTGTACACACCCGGCCCTGTTACAGGAGAAATATGTTTCAACCATCCTGATTTTGCAGGGGTACATTTCACAGGATCTACAGGAGTATTTCAGGAAATGTGGAAATCAATAGGTAACAACATTCATAAATATAAATCCTATCCACGTATTGTAGGGGAAACAGGAGGAAAAGATTTTGTATTTGTACATCCCTCTGCTGATCCTGATGCAGTAGTAGCTAATCTGGCAAGAGGTGCTTTTGAATATCAAGGACAAAAATGTTCGGCAGCTTCTAGAGCTTATCTTCCCTCTAATCTTGCTGAAACAATTAAAGAAAGGCTCATTGCAGAAGTGAAGACTATGAAAATGGGCGTGGTTGATGATTTTACCAATTTTATCAATGCGGTGATTGATGAAAAATCTTTCAATTCACTCACTAAGTATATTGATAATGTGAAAAATAGCAATGGCGATGCAGCTATTATTCATGGAGGTCATTACGATAAATCAAAAGGCTGGTTTATTGAACCCACTATCATAGAAGCGTATAAGCCTGATTACGTGACGATGTGCGAAGAATTGTTTGGCCCTGTGCTGACAATTTATGTATATGATGAAGCCAAATGGGAAGAAATGATTCCCGTGGTAGATCAAACTTCTGGATATGCGCTTACCGGTGCCATTTTTGCCCGCGATAGATATGCTATAGAAAAATTGACCAACGCCTTAGTACAAAGTGCAGGAAACTTTTATATTAATGATAAGCCCACAGGTGCGGTGGTAGGTCAGCAACCATTTGGAGGAGCAAGAGCCTCAGGTACGAATGATAAAGCTGGATCAGCCTTAAATCTCTATCGTTGGCTGAGTGCTAGAACTATTAAGGAGACTTTTGTACCCGTTACAAATTATCGTTATCCGTTCCACCAAGCTGATTAAATTTTGGCTTGCTAAAGTTTAATAATTTCATTAAATTTGCGAAACAGCCTCCATAACAGCTTTTTTATTTAAAGAGAAAACGACCGTATGCATATGCGGTCGTTTTTATTTTGTGACGAATGCTAAGTAGCAATATGTGTCTGCTCACGCTCTATACCGGTCTTGTGAAAAATATAAATAGTGTTATGAAATTATTACGATTCCCGCGCAATAGGAAGACAGTGATATTGCTCAATCAATAAGGTGTCATAATAATCAGCCTTTTCAAACATCTCTGCGAATAAGTTTTTGCCCTGTTCCAGAGTAATCTCTGCATCGTAATATAATCTGCTAAGTACAATATTTCCTTCGTGCAGAGAAAAGAAATGACTCTGGAAAGAATAGTTTTCCTGCAGCAGAAAGGAATAGATTTCCTGATTACCTTGTTTGGGTAATTGACATAAAAATGCATCTGAAAGTACAATGTTGTTTTCAGCATCATAAGAAATAGAAATGAGTGCTGAACCATGCGTTACTTCCCATTTATGGGTACCGGCCCGAGCTAATTCAGGATCAATTTCCATCAATTCCAGTATGTCTTCAATAATACGCGGTACGCCGGTTAGCAAAACTTGTCGGGTAGGTTGTAATTTGGGTATAATGATTTCTCTTCCACACCCGGCACAATATTTACCATTTTCAATATTATCTTCTGTAACCATAGTACCACAGGAGGGACAGCGTACTACTACTTTCCCATAATAGGGTTTGTAATGACGTAATGCATCTAGGAGATAACTAGAAGGAAGCGCAAACCCAAGATTATTGCCCCCTTTGATAATGAAGCTATTTACACCCACCACTTCTCCTCTATCATTCACCAGTGGACCACCACTATTTCCGGGATTAATAGCGGCATCGATCTGAATGTATTTGACACCTTCATGGATTCTGTCGGTATGAGAAACTACACCCTGCGTAGCTGTATAATTGAGTCCAAAAGGATGACCAATGGCAATTACGGTATCTCCTGTTTTCAAGGAAGTATATCCTCCTGCTGTGAGTGGTGGCAGATCCTGCATGGAAGGAGGAGGAATTAAAAAAGCAAGGTCATGCTTTTCATCGTAAAATACTACATCGGTAATTTTCTTGGGGATATCTTTGGTTTTCACCGTAACTCTTCTATTGTTGCCAATTACATGCTTGTTTGTGACAATGAGGTTGTAATCCTGAATATAAAAACCCGTACCGTTTCCAGTTTGCGTAGCAATCTGAACGATAGATTCTTTTAGTCCTTCTATTATCTCTTGAATATTCATGTAGTCAAATCTTTGGCTACATCCAGATTGAGGGATGCAAGCTGTGCACTGAAACTAATACAAAATTCCGGAAGATTTTGATACGAAACCTGTGTATGATCCCATGTAAGTTCCGGATGTCTGTGTTGATGTTTTTGAATTACACTATCAATGGCTATGATGATATCTGTTTTATCTAACGCATGAATGGCTGTATTAAAAAATGGCTTAGTCATTCCAAAGGATTGGAAAAATCCCGGGTGTATGGTAGCCATAAAAATCAGAATAAGGTCGGTTTGTACCGGATGCAAACTATATACAAACTGACAGTAGAGCAGACAATATTCACAAATGTAAGGGGCTATTTCTGCATAACCATTCGCCATATACCATTGCGCATCATTAATAGCAGCGGTTACATATTCTGCCATTTTTGCGGAATCGGGAGGTTGGGCAATGGAAAAAGTGTATTTAGTACGAAACATACAAGCACTAAATTCCTCCTGAGAGATTTCCTGCAATGCTCGTACAGCCTCTAACATCCTTTGATTCCTTTCTGCGATACCTACACCTTCTTCTTGTTGCCAATACAGGGTATGTATTTGCTCGAGGCTAGCTAATAATTTCCCCTCTGGAGTAAGCAGAAAGTCGATTCGATAAATAAGGGATAAGAGCAAGTAGGCTATGGCTCCGGAAAAAATATCAGGATTAAGTGCATTTACCTGTGTCAGGGTTTCCTCAAGCCAACGCTGGAAAAACTGATATCGAATTTCCAATTCTTTTTCTGGAAGCAATTGAATATGGGTAGGGGGGATAGGCTCTAAAATATCAAACTCAGACAACAGCAAATCATCCACCTGATCAGATTTTGTAGCAAGTTCCTTTAATCCAAAATAGAGTCGAGCAGGGTGTGCAGCAGAAACAGGCGAAGAAAAAATCATTTTGAGCTTGCCGGCTTTGCTGAGTGCACTATGGCTATAATAGAGCGAATAGTTTAGCTCGAGCAACTTACGCATCACTGCAGTGCCTGGCTGCGACATCTGAGCAATAGGGGTATAAGCTCTAATGCATTTGCCATCATATATGCCTGTAATTTCTCTCGAGCCCTGTATGAGTTGAAATCTAAAACCTCCATCTTCAGCTCTGCAACTTAGATTTTGCTCATCCGGATCAGAGAGAAAATCGAGGAAGGCAAAAATAGCATCGGCATATTGTTTGTCGCCATATTTTGTCTCTGCAAGCTGCCAGCTTCTAATCTGTTCTGGAGATTTATGATAGTCTGTATAACGCCCTAATCGGATGGAAGATGTTAGCCCGGGTAAAAAATCATACCGACTTGGTTTCGAATTTTCTTTTGTGTCATTCGCCGGTGTAGATGTGGTTTCTTCTTTTCCAAATAGTTTTTGCAACCATCCCATAAGCCTATTGAGTAAGATCTTTAAAAGTACGAAATACCATAGAGAAAGTTACACAGAAATATTTTTAGTCTATGTGCAGATAACGTTAAAAATATATCCCCCAATAAGCATGATGGATAACGCATAATACTTATTGGGGGAAGAAGAGAAAATTTTTTCTCAAGGAGTTTTTAAATACGTTCGCAGGCGTAGTCAACTGCTTTTGCTACAAGTTCCTTAGATCCGATATAAATAGGAGTGCGCTGGTGCAACTCTTGAGGAACTATATCAAGGATTCTGCCTGAACCATCGCTGGCAGTACCACCGGCTGCTTCCATTAGGAAAGCCATGGGGTTACATTCATATTGTAAACGTAGCTTGCCTTTGGGATTCTTTTTATCGGCAGGATATAAGAAGATACCTCCTTTGATTAGGGTACGGTGCATATCGGCTACCATAGAGCCAATATAGCGATGAGAGAAAGGACGACTTTCTGCTTTGTTTTCTTCCATGCAATAATTGAGGAATGCCCTTGTCCCATCATCATATTTATTGGTATTACCTTGATTGATAGAGTATATTTTTCCTTTTTCAGGACATTTTAAATCGGGATGAGAAAGGCAAAACTCACCTATAGAAGGCTCGAGGGTAAATCCATTGACACTTAATTTAGTGGCATATACCATCATCGTGCTGGATCCGTATATTACATATCCGGCAGCCATAAGCATATTGCCAGGTTGCAGGAAATCTTCATAGGTACAAGGTTTACCCAATTCACTTACCCTGCGGTATATGGAGAAAATAGTACCAATAGAAGCATTTACATCTATATTAGAAGATCCGTCTAGTGGATCAAACAAAACCACATATTTGGAACTCATCGAGTATTCGTCATCAAAAGCTACAAATTCATCATTTTCTTCTGAAGCTATACCCGCACAATCAGAGCTAGATTTTAATACATTGATAAGGGTTTCATTGGCAAATACATCCAGTTTCATTTGCTCTTCTCCCTGTACATTGGTAGCACCATGTTTTCCCAAAATATCTACTAGTCCAGCTTTTAACACTTGTTTGTTAATTATTTTACATGCCAGCGCAATATCCCGAAGAAGGGCAGAGAGTTCTCCTGTGGCCATTGGGAATTTTCTGGTCTCCTGAATAGTAAATTCATCAAGTGTAATTAGCTTTCTGTTGGGATTCATGATTTGTTTTTTTATTTTGTAGGAATCGCAAAAATAGCAAAGTTGGAGGAATATTTAAGTTCCTCTTTAATAGTGCTCACCCCATGGAAAAACTGATCCATAACTACACCTTCCACTAAGTATTTTTGTTTCCTATAAGTAAACAAAGAAACTACAGGGGAAGACTACCTGTTTTTTAAAATTATTTTTACCTTTATTGCCTATACCAAAAAGATATGTGGTCAAAAAAAGCTTTATTCTTTTCTCTCGCAGTCATTATTTCCGGATCACTCTTACTGGGTGCAGGATGTAAAAAATCTAACAGCAAAGATGCTCAGGTAGCTAAGGTGATGCTTGTGCATGCACTGAGCGGGGTAAACTATGTAGATTTTTATGTGAATGATGAATTATTAGCAGCACATATTCCCTATGGCGGGCATTCTACTTATCATGAGATTGTAAGAGAAGGTGATAAAGGATTTCATGCCCAGATAAAAGATGCTTCTACAGGATTGGTTTTGGCTGATATAGTAAATGCAGATTGGTATAAATGGAACCTTTATTCTGTATTTATTGCTGGCTCCAAAGACGAGCTTGTTTATGGAAGTTTCCCTGATAACTTTTCTCTGGCAGAACCCGGCAAGGTGAAACTTCGTTATATGAATTTTTATAAAGATTCTGTGTCGCTGGATGTATTTGTAAATACAGAAGTACTAGCAGAAAATAAATTCTACTACGGGGAAAACTTTGATCAAAGCACTACCGGATATTTTGATGTGCCTGCAGGAATTAATCATGTGGTAGTTCGCGAACATATCAGACTTGATACGCTGGGTACACCTTATATTGAAATGGAAGAAGGCGGAGTGTACACCATGTTCACCAAAGGGGTGTCAGGTACTACAGATAGCTTTACAGTAAGCCTGATTCGCCATAATTAATCTTAATTATTTCTCACTTATTAAGGGGATTTATCCTGTAAATATTGCAGCTCCCATCTGTATCATAATATGGATGGGAGTTTTGTTTTGGAAGGCAAATTTATCTTTGTGACGTATCCTCTGTAAAACTGCCTTTTGCTAATTCTCAATTATTTATTTATAGTGAAATCAGTAATGTAGTAGGCTTGCTTTGACCTAGGATTTATGTTTTGTAGTTTTGATTTAAAGATACTTTTCTTATTGCCTGATCCCTAGAAGGATTAATTATTATAAATTCAGAACATGAAACTTGAAGAGGCCCTTAAAACTGCTAATTTTCGCAATGAGAGACATAAGGTGTTGTTGAATATAATTTATACTGCATATTGGTTAAAGTCAACAAATAGCGCCTTACTGAAGAATATTGGATTAACCGTAGAGCAGTTTAATGTAATGCGTATTTTGAAGGGGAAACACCCTCAGCCAGTGTGTATTCGGGATATTGCATCTAGAATGATTGAAAAGAATTCTAATGTGCCCAGAATCATCGATAGATTGGTAACAAAAGGAATTGTAGTTAGACAAACATCAGAAACGGACAAAAGAGAAACCTTAGTTTCTCTTACAGAAGATGGAATGAGGCAGTTATTAGAAGCCAATAAATTAACTGATCCTGTTTCTGATTCCTTAATTGGTATTACTACAGAAGAAGCGGTGCTTCTGAATGAATTACTGGAAAAACTTCGAGGCTCTTCCCATCATTTATAGTGATACATGCCATTCTAGTCTTCTGCATTTTCCCTGCAGCATACACTCATCCTACATCCTGAATTATCTTTGGGATATTCGCTTACTGGCTTCTCACAGTACATACAACACCTATATTATTGTTTTTGCAGAGTTTTATATTTGTAGATAGTAAAACAGATTGGGATATGGCAAAAACAATTTGGAAGTTAGATACTTCTCATTCAGAAGTGACATTTAAGGTGCGTCATATGATGATATCTACCGTATCGGGAAGCTTCGGAGTATTCGATGCGAAGATTGAAACGGAAGACACTGATTTTACACAAGCATCTATTGTATTTACGATTGAGGTAAATAGCATTTCCACACAAAATGAGCAAAGAGATGCCCATCTGAGATCTGCAGATTTTTTTGAAACAGAGAAATACCCCCACATAATATTTGAAGCTATTTCTTTGGAAAAACTGCAAGGGGATAATTATTTACTACAAGGCAATCTCAGCATTAAAAATCAGACCAAGAAAGTTTCCTTCCATGTAGAGCATGGAGGTACGATTAAGGATATGTATGGCCTTATTCGCTCCGGATTTAGCATAGAAGGTAGTATCAACCGAAAAGAATTTGGGTTGAACTGGAACGCTCTTACTGAAGCTGGAGGGTTGGTGGTTGCTGATGAAGTAAAGATTTATGCCAATATAGAACTTACTATGGCTTAGATGCTTCTGATTTTAGTAAGAGCTCTTCCAATTGCCTAGGGTTTACGCTCGAAGGAGCATCCAGCATGACATCTCTTCCCGCATTGTTTTTAGGGAAAGCAATAAAGTCGCGAATGTTTTCCTGTCCGCCCAGCAAAGCACATAACCTGTCGAAACCAAAGGCCAAACCTCCGTGTGGAGGAGCACCATATTCAAATGCGCCCATCAGAAAACCAAATTGTTCTTTTGCTTCTTCTGTGCTCATGCCTAAGGCAGCAAACATTTTTTCCTGAAGCTCTTTCTGGTGAATACGAATTGAACCTCCGCCTACTTCTGTACCATTGAGAACAAGGTCGTAAGCATTGGCTTTAATATCACCAAACTTGCTAGGATCATCCATCCATGCAGTATGTTCAGGTTTGGGAGCTGTAAATGGATGGTGTTTGGCTACCCATCTGGCATCCTCTTCATCATATTCAAATAATGGAAAGTCTAATACCCAAAGCGGTCGATATTCCTGTGGATTGCGGAACCCGAGTCGTTCACCCATTTCTAACCTTAGCTCACTCATGGCTTTTCTTGTTTTCGCAGACTTACCTGCTAACACGAGGATCAGGTCGCCGGGTTGGGCTTCACAAAATGCGGCTATGTCTTTTTGGCGTTCTTCCGAGAAAAATTTATCTACACTACTTTTGAAAGTCTGATCTTCCTGGTATTTAAAGTAGAGCAATCCGGTCATGCCAATCTGCGGACGTTTTACCCATTCTGTCAATTCGTCTAATTGCTTGCGCGTATAGTTTGCAGCTCCAGAAACTACGATAGCTAACACCTCTTCGGCTTCTTCTACTACTTTAAATCCAGTTTCTGATAATGCATGGCAGTGGATAGTACCTGAAGCTTTCAAGTTTTTGATTTGCATGCCAAAGCGGATGTCTGGCTTATCATTTCCATAATGCCACATGGCTTCTTCCCAGGTCAGACGGGGAAAGTTTTCCTGAAAATCGATTTGTTTGATATCTCGAAATACTTGTTTGATAAGGCCTTCAAAAGTTTGAAGCACATCTTCCTGAGTCACAAAGCTCATTTCACAGTCAATCTGTGTAAACTCAGGCTGCCGGTCTGATCGCAGATCTTCATCTCTAAAGCATTTTACAATCTGATAGTAACGGTCATAACCACTAACCATGAGTAATTGCTTAAATGTCTGCGGACTTTGCGGAAGGGCATAAAATTGTCCAGGATTCATCCGCGAGGGGACGATAAAGTCTCTGGCGCCTTCGGGGGTAGATTTAATCAGGAAGGGAGTTTCCACTTCCCAGAATCCCTGTGTATCTAAGTATTCACGTACACAACGGCTTACACGATAACGCAATGCCATATTGGCTTGCAGATTGGGTCTTCTTAAATCCAGATAGCGATATTTCATGCGAAGTTCATCACCTCCATCTGTCTCTTCTTCAATAGTGAAAGGAGGAGTTTTAGCTGGATTGAGAATTTTGAAATCACTAACTTCTATTTCAATATCGCCGGTAGCGAGTTTGGGATTTTTATTGCTCCTTTCAATCACTATGCCTTTGACCTGAATCACATATTCCCTTCCCACATTCAGGTTTTCTAAACGGGCATTCATGGCTTCATTAAAAAGAGCCTGAGTGATACCATAGCGGTCGCGTATATCTACAAAACTGATAGTTCCGAATTTGCGGATTACTTGTACCCAGCCCGCCAAGGTAACTTCCTGGCCACAATGTTCCAATCTTAAAGAGCCACACGTATGTGTACGATACATAATCTATTTTTTAAAAACCATGCAAGATAAATAGTTTGACAATACAGTACCAGAGAAATATTGCGAAGTATGGATTAACTGAATAGAAAATCAATGTCTTCACGAGTTAATCTTTTCAGAATAGCGCTGTCTTCGCCTACCAATTCCTGCGCTAGTGCTTTTTTACGTGCTTGCAGTATGAGCATTTTCTCTTCTATAGTGTTTCTGCATATCAATCGGTAAGCAAAGATATTTCGTTTTTGTCCGATACGATGTGTTCGATCTATGGCTTGTTGTTCTACTGCTGGATTCCACCACGGATCTACTATATATACATAATCAGCAGCCGTTAGGTTAAGCCCAATACCTCCTGCCTTCAATGAAATAAGAAATATTCTGCAATTGTCATTTTGCTGGAATTCTTTGATTGCCTTTTCTCTTTCTGAGGCCTGTGTACTACCATCGAAATACACAAAGGGTATCTTGAGTTGCTCCAGTTTTTCAGCTATGAGGCTTAGCATACCCAAAAATTGAGAGAATATGAGAGCCTTATGTGACTGAATATTTTCCTGAATTTCCCTTACTAACTCGTCGAGTTTTACAGAATGATTTTCATAGTTACTATCGTCTTTCAGGATAGCTGGCGAATCACAAATTTGGCGTAAACGCGTAAGTCCCTGTAAAATGTGCAATCTGGATTTTTCCATGCCCTGCTCATCAATCATATCCAAAATTTTGGATTTATAGCTATTCCGGTATGCCTCATAGATCACACGTTGCTCCTTGCCCATTTCACAATAAAGGACCGTTTCTGTTTTTTCCGGAAGGTCTTTTGCTACCTGTTCTTTAGTCCTTCGCAGCAGGAAGGGATACGTAATTTTTCTAAGTTCTTTTTTAACATCTTCTTCCTGAAACTTATCAATGGGAGTAGCAAACTCATTCATGAAAAATTCTCTGGATCCTAGAATGCCGGGATTCAGGAAGTTCATTTGTGCATATAAGTCAAAAGTATTGTTTTGTAAAGGAGTACCGCTTAAAGCGATTCTATGTTTGGCCTGTAATAGCAATGCTGCTTTAGATGCCTGAGATTGTGGATTTTTGATGGCCTGTGATTCATCCAGAATTACATAATCAAACTCAAATTCACGAATCTTTTTGATATCACTGCGCATAGTACCATAGGTAGTAATGACGATATCTATTTGGTCAAAAATAGAATTGGATACCTTTCGTTTCGGACCATGATGGATATGGTAGGTAAATTCTGGTGTGAATTTTTTAATCTCATTTTCCCAGTTGTAAATTAGGGTTGTAGGACACACTACCAGACATGAGATGCTTCCCTGCTTGTTTTTATAGTGTTGCAGGCATGCTAATGTTTGTACCGTTTTACCTAACCCCATATCGTCGGCTAACAATCCTCCCCATCCAGAGGAGGCTAAAAAAGTAAGCCATCGAAAACCTGCAAGCTGATAGGGACGAAGAGTTGCTTGTAATCCACTCGGAGGTTCTATCTCACTATAGTCTTGATCTATTGCACCGGCAAGTAATTGTTTTTTTTCTTCCAACTCGGCAAGAATATCTACTTCATCTCTTTCTTCTAGGAGCAAGTCAATTACACTAAAGTGGAATTTTTTCACTCTGACTTTTCCCTGGCCAGTTTTACCCAGTTTAAAGAGAAGCGTATATTTTTTTATCCATTGCTCCGGAAGAATTCCTATCGATCCATCATCCAGACGGATATAATGTTGTTTGTCGGTTAATGCTTTTTTAAGGTCTTCTAATTTTACCTGTTGGTCTCCAAAGTGAATGTCGAGAGCCGTATCAAACCAATCGATACCGCTTTCTACCTGCATTCTGACGGTAGGTTTATGGGTGTTGATTTTCAGGTTTTTTAATTGTTCAAAACCAAAAAGGGCAACTTCCCATTCTTTCATGTCTTCCAGAAATCTGAAAAACCAGTTGTGGGATAATACTACTTTGGCAGGGATGGAGAAGAAGTATTCATTACTATGCATTTGCATGTCAGTATGCAATACTTTTAGATGCTCAATCAATTTGTTTTCTGCCGCTATATTTCTCCGGATAATGCGAATTTTTCCGTTTTCCGGAATTATAATATCCCGAGTCTGCGAATCCCATTGTACTACTTCGGAGGCATATACAAAAGCTGGTTGGAGGATAAGGGTAGTGTCTTTTTCTCTCAGGTATAACTGATACGCTGGCTCTGTATCTGTAATCTCGGAAATCATGGAGCTGTCCCAGTCCACCTGAATGAATTTAAGCCAGGCGATCACATTCTTTTCTAAAAAGTCTGGCCATTCTTCGGTAGGGACATCCAGATATCCGCTGTTAGGGATATTTTCAATAAACTGTAATTCCTGTAAACCAGCGATGGTAAATACCTGTCCATCGTACAGCATCAACCCCTCATTGAGACGTTCCACATGTTCAAAAGGAATGGTGGCTTTATCCAGTTTCCATTCCAGAGCGATGCGTATATTTTCTCCTTGGGGTTTAATGTAAAGCTGAGGATATATTTTTTTAGGAGAAAGAGTTACTGTTTCCAGTTGCTCCAAGCTTACATCCTGATCTTTTCTTTTGAGATAAACAAAAGGATGATTTTCAAACTGAGATAAAAGTCGATGATATTTTGGTAAAAGATATTCCCAAATAAGACCTCTGAGGTAAGCCTCTGGCCGTTCATGGAAAATTTTTACTTCAGATAAATGCTGGGCAAAAGGATAAGACTTACGTATATAGCGTAAGATTTCCTCGTGGAGGCATTTTCTGGCTGCTGGAATAATATCTCGGTCTTCTGGCACAAACTGATTGGCATTAATATACCTTCCTAGCTCAAGTAGATGTGGGTTTTCCAGACGGTCTTCGTGATTGTTGTCGGGTATGCCAGACAGCAAAGAAATATTTCCAAAGGGATACCAGCTTGTATGGCAATCTATCAATATGCCGATGCGTTGCTGAGGGGCAGGCTCTTCCCATTCTTTCTCCACTACTTCTACCGTAGCAACTTCTCGTTTTTCGGGCTGATTGATTTTTTTGATAGAAGGATCCAGCACTCTGAGAAATGGTTTCCCATTTTCATAGGTGAAAGTAAATTTTCCTGTAAGGTCATCTGCTGTAGAGTATCCATATAAGCTCAGGAGTTTATTTTTTTGTTCATCCCAGTTGTACAGAGTTTGGAAATATCTGATACCTTTAGTGAGGATGATATGTAGAAAAACAGCGGCTTTATGTACACAAAGCGGATAGTTTTTTTCCTGACAGGTACAAGAAGTGTCAAAATATTTTTCTTCATTTTGACAGATAGTAACAGGATATGCAGGCTCTCCCGTAGGTGTGACTCTGGCTTCTAATTTATTTCCAGATTCAAGTACTATTTTGACCACCCCTTCTTTAGCCCAAGTTTCTGCCTGACTTAAAATAGTTTCATTGGAAAATACCCTCAGCATATCTCTGCTTACCTGACGCATACGCAATACTGTATGTGACTGGTCAAATTCCAGATTGTCATTTTCAAAAAAGCCAGTCTGTATAAATTCGTTCAACTGGTATAATGCTGCTACTTCGTGCCTGCATATATCACTTAAATTATAAGGACACTGACAGCGAACAGACAGTTTTTTTTCTTGCAGGTATTTAGAAACGGTTACTGTATAATAGTTGTGGTATAAATCATTTCTAACCCGAAACCGGATTTGTTCGACTACATGATCTACGTCCAGAAACTGCACACCGGCACTATGGAAGATTTTTTTCCCCCTTCGGATTACTTCTTCAGTGCCATGATTGTATATAAACTTTAAGAGAGGTGGTAAGGACATAGTTCGGGCAAAGGCAAGCCGCAAATATACGATAAAAAGTGTATCCAGGCGGCAATTACTCATAGAATATGCGCTGTGTGCGGACTCAAAAAACACTTCAAAGGTTGTGAAGAATTGCCTTGTAATGGAGGATATAATTATCGAAAAAAGAAGATAATGAGTGTTGAATTAATTTTATAGGGTGCTAATAATTCAATTTTACTGAATTTTGACTTTTTATATAAAAATATATTATTTGTAGTTTGGCTTAGGTAATGAAAGATAATCTCCTGGGCAATAAGTAGTGGGAATAGGGAGAAAAAAACGGTTTTGTATCTTGCCATCGTGTCTAAATCACCTGAAATAGATGCCTTACATAAGTTTAGGCTGATAGATATATACGCCACATTTCATGAGGTTTTGCCAGAAGCTTTGTATAGCTCGCTGCAGCATAAAGAGCTTGTATCAGAAACCCTGAAGCGGTGTTGTAGTCAGTTAATTTATTTAATTGAAACCAATGCCCCTCATAAGGCTCTGAAGAAAGCTTTGTCTGAATGTATGGATTCGCTTTTTCTGGCGCCTATTGATACACCCAGTCGTGAGTTTGGCTATCAGATAGGATGGTTTCTTGCGGAAAAGGCGGGTATAGATCTTACTAAAGGCACCGAGCGCAAAGTGTGGGGCTATTGGAAAATAGAGCAAAATCAGGTTAAGACGATTGCCGGTAGCCGCAAAAAAAGAGTGGGCAGCACTAAGCCGCCCACAGGATAATATATTATTATAGTGTTTCACTATTTTTCTCTGATATCCATTTCACGAATCAGATTGTGTGCTTTACCCATTTTGTCTATGATAAACAGGATGAAACGTGCATCCACAGCAATAGTTCTTTTATAAGTTTTATCGAAAGAAATATCGCCACTCATAGCCTCCCAGTTTCCATCGAAAGCAAGACCGATAAGTTCTCCTTTGGCATTCAGAACAGGGCTTCCGGAATTACCACCGGTAATATCGTTGTTGGTAATGAAGCAGGTAGTGAGGTTGCCATCTTTATTAGCATAGCGACCAAAATCTTGTTTGTTATATAGTTGGATGATTTCTTTCGGTAGATCAAATTCGTCATCACCGGGTTTGTATTTTTCCATCAGTCCATCTATGGTTGTGTAGTAATTATAGTACACGCCATCTCTGGGTTCGTAGCCGAGTATCTGACCATAAGTAATACGCATGGTAGAGTTAGCATCGGGGTACATAAGTTTATGTTTTTTCATTTCCATCAACCCTTTTACATAGCGTTTGCTCAATTCATCTTTTAATGTTCTGAAAGAGTCAATAATCGGTTTGTAGTTTTGAGTATAATTTTCCACAAAACTCAATGCATGTACAATGGCGGGGTCTGATTGCAGTTGTTCTAAAGTAGGATTCTTTAACACTGCTTCCAGTTTGGCACTGTCTGTCAGGAAAGTACGAGAATATACATCGCGTGCGTATTGTGTAAAGATGTTTTCTGAGCTTTTATTTTGGTATTTAGCTAAAATCACATCACGATACACTGTTGGGTGCTGAGAAGCATCAATATTTTGATAGAACATTTCTGTAACCGCAGCAAAGATGTCCTGATCCATATTTGCATGGAAATCCTTCATCAGATTTTTTCTAGCGTTACGAATGTTTTTTACATGTTTTTCGATAGAGTCTTTATCAGTGATACCTTTGCTTAGTGACTTTTTCAGTGGTTCAAAAGAAGCAGCCAGTCTGTTAAGCACAGGGGCGTAAAAACCTTCTGAATAGTAGGTGCTGTGTTTAGCGTATGGTTTGTATAAATCATATGCATCACGGTATTCAGTTAATACGGTAGTATATTTTGGAGCCTTTGTAGAAGCCCAGTGTTGGAAAGCTTTTTCTTCACGTTTTTTGCGATTTACCACATCTAGGCGTTTCAGTTGTTCGGTTTGGCCGATATAGTATTTCCAATAGTTGGAGATACGTTGTTTCAGAGATGTATATTGTAAGTAAACAGCTTTATCCTGATTCATGTATTTATCCATGATTTCCAGTCTTTTTTCACGAAGCTCAACAATCGCTGGGTTGGTTTCTTTGATGGCTATGTCAACTCCTTGAGAAATTTCATATCGATTGGTACGACCGGGATAACCATAGATCATAGCAAAATCACCTTCTTCAATGCCTTTTATAGAAATAGGTAAGAATTGTTTAGGACGATATGCCTGGTTGGAAGGGCTGTATTCAGCAGGTTCATTATCCGGACCAGCATATACACGGAATAAAGAGAAGTCGGCAGTATGGCGGGGCCAGATCCAGTTGTCGGTATCACCTCCAAATTTTCCCAAAGAGCGGGGAGGGGTACCTACGAGGCGAACATCTGTATATTTTTTGTATACCAGCATCAATACCTGATTGCCATTGAAGTATTCTTTTACCTGAACTACATATTTACCGTTTTGAGAAGCAGTTTTTTCAATTTTTTTGCTGATGGCATTAAACTTTTCACGGTATTCTTTCCCTTCTGTACCACGAGTGGCTTTTTCTACTTCAGCGGTTATATCTTCTACTCTTTCGAGAAAAATTACGCTCAGACCGGGCACGGGTAATTCTTCTTTGAAGCTGCGAGCCCAAAAACCATCATCTAAATAGTTGTTTTCTACAGTACTTAAACCAGCTATAGATCCGTATCCACAATGGTGGTTAGTTAATAGAAGTCCATTGGTAGAGATGATTTCTCCGGTACATCCGCCTCCAAATTGTACGATGGCATCTTTCAAACTGCTTTGGTTGATGCTGTAGAGATCTTCTTTGGAGAGCTTCAGCCCCATTTCCCTCATGGTTTCATAATTCTTACCAATTAGCATGGGGATCCACATGCCTTCATCGGCTCGCGTTACCATACATGAGATAACGGCTACTAGTGTTACAATAATTTTTTTCATTTCAGAAACAATAATTTATGTGCACAAAGATAACCCAGAAGTTATGGACCAGAAAGGTGAAAAATAGGGGGATAGGTATATTTTTTCGAATAACCTGAATGTAATTAGGAGAGAATGGGAATGTTGGATGATTTTAAGTGGGAAAAGCTAATAGTTATTAAAAAAATGCAGTTACAAAATAAAACTTACCAGTTACAAAAAACGTTTATCAGAACAATTTAATTAACCAAAAGAGTTACTATTTTTAAGAAAAACTATGTGTTAGCAAGATTTTGTGTGGTTTTTACCCTATTGAATTGATTCAACCCTCATAAGTTTATATAAAAAAAGCCAGCCTGAGAACAGGCTAGCCCCTATATAAACCCTATCACCATGAAAATAATGTAAAGCTGCACGATACGTAATCGATGCAGGTGTTTAGCAAGATCAAACCTTTATAAGAGGTTAGAAATGATATTGCTATGGAATGATTGTACGGCCCCAAATTAGTAAAAAAACAAAAACCAAGCAACTGGGTATTTTATTTTTTCTTTTTTGGGGTCATAATAGCAATCATTCTTTTCCCTTCCATCTTAGGCATTGATTCTAAAGAACCTACCTCAGAAAGTCTTTCCGCAAATTTAAGTAATAATAATTCTCCGCGTTCCTGAAACATGATAGCACGACCTTTAAACTGCACATAGCATTTTACTTTGTCTCCGTCTAAAAGGAACTTTTCTGCATGTTTGCATTTAAAGTCGAAATCGTGATCATCTGTATTGGGAGTAAATCTGATTTCTTTTACTTCTGATTGTTTAGATTTGGCTTTTTGCTCCTTATCCTTTTTCTTCTTTTCGTAAAGAAACTTTTTGTAGTCGATAAGACGACATACTGGCGGAGTAGCATTGGGAGAAATTTCTACAAGGTCTACTTCCCGTTCCTGAGCCATTTTCAGGGCTTGTTCCAACGGGTAAATTCCTGGCTCCACTTCTTCGCCTACCACACGTACTTCCGGAGAAGTAATGTCTTCGTTAATACGGTGTTCCCGCTGTAGCTGTCTTGGTTTAAAAAAAGGTTTTGATTTGGTTCTTTTCTGCATTAGTTAGTATAAAATGATGGCAAAAATAGTGCATTTGTTTTTCATAGCGTAAACTTAACTGATTTTATCAGACTAATTCTTACCTGACATTTGATCGTCTACTTTTTCCCGGATATATTGAATGAATGCAGATAAAGGCTGTGTACCCTGGTCTCCTTCTCCATGTTTGCGTACGGCAACCATTTTTTCATTCATTTCTTTTTCTCCGATAATCAACATATAAGGCACTTTTTTCAGCTCGGTATCGCGTATTTTTCTTCCAATTTTTTCGCTTCTTTCATCTATCTCAGCTCGTATTTGCTGTTGTTTTAAAGCTGCTACTACTTCCTGAGCATATTCGTTATATTTATCACTGATAGGCAATACGCGTACCTGTAAGGGGGTGAGCCATAAGGGTAGATTGCCGCCACAGTGTTCGAGCAATACGGCTACAAAGCGTTCCATAGACCCAAAAGGTGCACGGTGTATCATTACTGGCCTTTTGCGGGTATTGTCTGAATCTACATATTCTAATTCAAATCTTTCCGGCAGGTTATAATCCACTTGTATAGTTCCCAACTGCCAGCTTCTTCCCAAGGCATCCTTCACCATAAAATCTAGTTTAGGACCATAGAATGCTGCTTCGCCATAAGCTACAGTAGTGTTTAATCCTTTTTCTTGAGTGGCTTCTAAAATAGACCTCTCTGCAATTTCCCAGTTTTCTTCACTACCAATATATTTACTGTGATCTTCCTGATCTCTCAGAGAAATTTGTGCGGTAAAATCTTTGAAGTCAAGCGAAGTAAATACATACATCACCAGATCTATCACTTTCTTAAATTCTTCTTTTACCTGATCAGGACGACAAAATAAGTGGGCATCATCTTGGGTAAAACCTCTAACACGAGTTAATCCGTGCAGTTCGCCTGATTGTTCGTATCTGTAAACCGTACCAAATTCAGCTAGGCGAAGGGGAAGTTCTTTGTAAGAACGAGGTTGGGATTTATAGATTTCGCAATGGTGAGGGCAGTTCATAGGTTTCAGTAAAAACACCTCTCCTTCTTGCGGAGTAGTAATGGGCTGGAAAGAATCTTTACCGTATTTGTCCCAGTGCCCGGAAGTAACATAGAGCTGCTTAGATCCAATATGCGGCGTGATGACAGGTAGATAACCTGCTTCTATTTGAGCTCTTTGGAGAAATTGCTGTAAGCGTTCTCTCAACATTGCCCCATTGGGTAGCCATAAAGGAAGTCCGCTGCCCACCTTTTCTGAGAAGGCAAATAATTCCAGCTCGCGGCCTAATTTACGATGGTCTCTTTTTTTCGCTTCTTCTAATAGTGTGAGGTAAGTATCAAGTTCTTTCTGGGCTGGGAAAGTAATACCATAAATGCGAGTTAGCATTTTGTTTTTTTCGTTCCCACGCCAATAAGCTCCAGCAATATTGGTTAGTTTTATGGCTTTGATAAAGCCGGTATGGGGAATATGCGGACCACGACAGAGGTCTGTAAAATTACCCTGTTGATAGAAAGTGATTTCTCCGTCTTTCAAATCGCGGATTAATTCTAGCTTGTAAGGATCGTTTTTCTCTGTAAAGTATTCTAAGGCATTTTGCTTGGAAACTTCACTGCGCACATAAGGGCTGTTTTTCTTAGCCAGTTCTTTCATTTTATCCTCAAGCTGTTTCAGGTCTTCTTCACTAATAGAACGATCGCCAAGATCTATATCGTAATAAAACCCATTCTCAATAGCAGGTCCTATCCCAAATTTTACGCCAGGGAAAATAGCTTCTAAAGCTTCTGCCATGAGGTGGGCAGAAGAGTGCCAGAAAGTAGATTTTCCTCCGGGATCATCCCAGGTTAATAATTTCAGATGAGCATTTTGTTGGATAGGGCGAGAAGCATCTCTAACTTCTCCATTTACTTCAGCAGCCAATACTTTTCTGGCGAGTCCTTCACTTATGGAGCGTGCTATCTCCAAAGCAGAAATTCCCGGTTCATATTCACGAACTGCGCCATCAGGAAAGGTAATTTGTATCATAAATCAGTTTGTATTTTTTGAGAAAATGCGTTCAAAATTAACGCTCCCTTACATTATATAAAAAACCACCGGAGTTGTTACCGGTGGCTTATATATAACAAAAACTACCGTTAACGTTTAACAAAAGTGAATTTATAGGTGTATGTATCTATCCACGTCGTGTCAATAGTATGCTTGAGTTGTTTTATGTGATTAATACTGAATCGGTTAGGATCATAATCTAGGAATGGAGATTTGATGTCATCAGCACCACCGGCAATGAATTTTGTGCTTAACATGGTTTCGCTGGCATCCCAGATATGAATACCGCTATCATTAGGGAATAATTCCCAGCGGAAAAGAGCTTCTGGAGCTTCTGTAGAATTGCACAGCTTAGGATTTATATTTTTCCCTTTGTAATTCATGTCAAAAACAAAATAGCCGTCTTTCATACACTCAGGTACATCTTTGTGCAAGAGTGTAATGAGGGTGTCTTCACCTAAATAGGTTACCACATGCACTGTGGCTGCTTCAAGATACCAATTACCTGCTCGTAGCTCTTCTTCTGTAGAGGTGGGTACTGATACCTTATTACAGGCAACCAGAGCAGTTAAGCATAAAACAACACATGATAAATATTGCTTCATAGAAAATATTTTCGGCCTAAAGCTAAACAATCTTACTGTTTTTAAAAACATCTGCATGAAAGAATTTGTACGAATAAGTTATCATTATAAGTTTTTTTAACTTTCTATATCCCATATACCCTCATGAATATCTCGTAATTTGCCGCCAGTTTTATATGAAAAAGGTATTTCCGTTAATTGTTATTTTAATTACCCTTTCTGTATTGGGGATTATCTTTATCCAAATGTCGTGGATACGGAATGCTATTGATTTGCGCAGGCAGCAACACGACCAGGAGATTAATAATGCAGTGAAAAGAATTCGTGAAGAGCTTTACCAGCGCTATTTTGCTTATCGTCAGGAATACCCCACCGACGAAAATTCTAAAAATTTTATGTTACTAAATTTCTCTGTGAATGTACTTCGCGGAGAGGTTGATGATGTAATCGAACAATCTATTCGTCGTTCGGGAATACGCCTTAAATATCGCTATTTGATTCTGGATATTTTCCAAAATCCGCTGGCATCCTCAGGCAATTTCCGAATGGAACATATACCAGGGGCTATTAAAACTCAGCTAACACCCGAAAATGCTATATACAAAGAGACACTGTATCTCTATTTTGAGGAGGATAATAATTATATATTACAACAAATGTCGGGTATTATCGGTGCTTCGGTAGTATTTACGATTATCATTATTTCGGCATTTGCTTTAACGGTTAGAACCTTATTTACGCAACGTAAGCTTTCGGAGATCAAGTCTGATTTTATCAATAACATGACTCATGAGCTAAAAACACCATTGGCAACTATTTCGCTGGCTATTGATGCACTTACGAATGAGAAGGTTATTCATGATACGGAAAAAATCCGCTATTACAGCAGCATGATTAAGGAGGAGAATAAGCGTATGAATAAGCAGGTGGAGAAGATTTTACAAGCTGCTCGAATTGAAAAGCAGGATATAAAATTGAACCTGCAGGAGCTCAATGCGCATGATATTGTAAGAAAAGTAGCCGATAATCTTTCGCTACAAATACAGGAAAAAAATGGCTCTCTCTCTCTCAATCTCGGTGCTCCTCGTCATGTAATCAAAGCCGATGAAGTGCATTTTTCCAATATCATATTTAATCTTTTGGATAATGCTATTAAATATTCCAGAGAGGAGCCTCGCATTGAAATTGAAACCCTAAATCAGGGAACCATGCTCTATGTGCGCGTGAAAGATAATGGCATTGGTATGAATAAAGAAACTCAGGCACGAGTCTTTGAAAAGTTTTATCGGGCACACACGGGTAATATTCATGACGTGAAAGGGTTTGGCTTAGGGTTAAGCTATGTAAAAGCTATTACCGAAGCTCATGGCGGCAAGGTAAGGGTAGAAAGTACCCCCGGAAAAGGAAGTACGTTTACTGTAAGCATTCCTCTGGCATAGGTTAAAAAAGTGACAATTGGGGCTGAAATGCTTTTCTAAAATCTTGGGTGTTTAATATTGCCGACTCCTTATTGAGCTGATATTTTTGACAATATCGTTGAAACTGATCCTGGATTAGTGTGGCAAACTTGCCTTCTCCTTTCATGCGAGTTCCCCAACGACTATCGTTTACTTTTCCATTATGGCATTCGCTGATCTGATGCCAAATCTTATCTGCCTGTCCGGGAAGCGCCTTGTAGAGCCAGTCTTTAAAAATATCACCAATGGCTCCATTGAGTCTGACTATGGTGTATCCCGCTCTTTTAGCTCCAGCCTCTGATGCTGCTTTCAATACATCATGCATGTGTACATCATTTAATCCCGGGATAATGGGAGCATTCATCACACCGGTAGGTATGCCAGCCTCAGAAAGTGTACGGAGCGTTTTCAGACGCGACTGATAAGATGCCGTGCGCGGTTCGAGGAGCAGACGTAGCTTTTCATCAAGGGAGGTAATAGATAGCCATACATGAACCAGACGATGACGGTTAAGCTCTTCCAGTAGATCCAGATCTCGAAGGATTAACGCATTTTTGGTAATGATACTCACTGGGTTTCGATAGTGCAGAAATATTTCCAACAACTTTCTAGTGATGCGCATTTTTCGTTCTATGGGCTGGTAACAGTCTGTATTCCCGGAGAGTGCTATCACTTCGGGTTTCCAGCTTTTTCGATCCAAAAATTGCTTAAGCAATTGGGGGGCATTCTTTTTAACTACAATCTTACTTTCAAAATCTACGCCGGCACTATATCCCCAATATTCATGTGAATTGCGTGCATAACAGTAAATACAGCCATGTTCACAGCCCTGATAGGGATTGAGGGAGTAGGCCATACCTATATCAGGACTGGTAACTTTATTGACAATAGTTTTTCCGTGTTCATAGATATAAGTAGTATTTCGGTTTTCTTCCTCCCACAAGTCGATCCCTTCAGGATATTCTCTTACATAGGAGTTGCTCTGAAAGCGATTAGCAGGGTTAAACTGTGCTCCTCTGCCTTTTTCAAAACGATGATCGGGTGCTTGGTGTATCATAATCTACTTGAGTTTTAAATACTGAAAGAATAATATGGTTGATGCATTAGGGGTTATAAGGTTGTTGTGGTTCCAGGAGATAGGGGTTTTTATCCATCTCTTTTACCGAGCCAAAACCAATGGCATCTTTCATGACGCCTACTACCAACACTTCAGAGGCTTTGTATATACTTTTGTGACCGTACCTGTCTTTGATGTTGTAGATGGTTTTTCGGACTTTATCTTGTTTCCAGGTGTTTTCAAATAAGGTGTAGTTGAGCTGAGATGCAGGCACAAAGCGATGTACCGTCACACTCATATGAAGGGTAAGGGAATTGAATATAACAGCATCAGGATGTTGTTGTTCAAATTGGCGAATGCTGTCCAGAATGGCTTTCCGCAGATCCAGTGCATCCTGACGAGGCATAGCAAAAGGAATTTTTGTATCCCAGCTAGTCCGATTGGTATAACGTATTGCAAAGGATACTTCTTTACAAAACAGATCTTGCTTTACCATGCGTTGTTCGAGCCGGGTACAGAGAGAGGAGAGCATGGTTTCCAATGCATCGGGTGAGTGACGTTGGGCAAAGGACAACGTTCGGGCGGCACTCATAGATTTAGGCGGGTTGCTGTATAAATCCACCTCTTTGAAGTTGAGCCGATAATACCAGTAGTCGCCTGCAATACTGCCAAAAGCTCTGCGAAGCAGCGCGGGGGAGGTGTGGCGCATTTGCAGGGGCGATCGTACGCCTGCCAGTTCTAGCCTGCGGGCAGTTCGGCTAGCAATGCCAGGTAAATCCGTTAATTGGAGCGAGGCAAGATGGGTGTCTATATTTTCAGGCGTGAGTACGACCAGTCCATCTGGCTTTTGAAGCTCTGTGCCTAGTTTGGCCAGAAATGTATTGGGTGCAATGCCTATCGAACATCTGAGGTAATCGTAACGTGCCTTAATATCTTTTTTGATTTGGATGGCCAGGGCTATCGGGTTGGTGTAAATTTTTCGATAGGTACTCAGATTGAGTACAGCTTCGTCTATACTTTTGGGAACTACCTCTTCGCAGTAACTGCGCAAAATTTCCATAATGCCCAGATGGATTTGTCGATATCGCCATGGCCGGGCAGTAATGGGCATGAGAGAGGAGCACAACTGCCTACATTCCGAAAGTCTCATTCCTGTTTTTATCCCATAGCGCTTGGCTTCTATAGAAGGTGCTATGACACAGGCATAGGCGCTTTCATGAGTGCATACACCTATAGGTACCCCTCGGAGGGCAGGATTGTCTTGCTGCTCACAGCTCGCAAAAAAGCTGTTCATGTCTATATACATGATCAGGGCATTGGGATCTTCCCTGAGTCCTTTCCTTATCACCTTGTTTGTCATTATTAGTGACGTTTTCCTGTCTGTAATAATAACAATTTATTGGTTTGCTGCCAAATTTGATTTGCTCATGGAAAGGTTTTGAATGTCTTAATAAATTATCTTTGCCCCTCGGCGCTGAATTATTAGGTTCAAAGTCGAAATGAATTCAAAAACTTTATTGAAGTATTATATATTGTCTACATGAATTATAGGAGATTTTATGCGATAGGGATGCTCATCCTTGCCATGACAGGTATGTATGGCTGTTCAGAAGATTTTAAAGTAGCAGCGCCGTATAAAGATGTAACGCTGGTGTATGGGTTACTTAATATGGATGATACGGCTCACTATATTCGCATTCAAAAAGCATTTTTAGATGATCAGAAGGATGTGTTTAGCATGGCTTCTGTAGCAGATTCCAGTTTTTTCCAGAATCTGAATGTAACCATGAGAGAACTGGCAGGTGGGGTTGTCATGAACAATATTCCCTTACACAGGGTAAATCTGGTAAATGAGGGGTATGTAAAAGATTCAGGAACATTTTTTCGCACCCCCAACTATGCTTATAAATTTAAGCATGCACTGGATCCCAACATGAGATATCGTTTAGTGATCCAACATGCAGAAGGAAACGTAGATTCTGCAGAAATTGATATTATTAGCTCAAAGGATATGAAGCTAGTTATTCCTGACACGAATAACTTTTTCCTGAAGTTTGATAAGACTATTCCAGTATCTAACCCTTCCTTCAGCTATACGATTTTATTTAACGTGCCTGCTACTGCTCGTTATATGGAAGTGGTGGTTCGTTTCCATTGGGAAGAAAAAAATATGCAAACCGGAGAGGAAAAAAGACATTCATCTGATTTTCTCATCACCGCTCAGGCGGTAGAAAACCCTGGTGCTACCTATCAGCGTGCTACAAAGTCTAATATTTCGTTTTATTCTTTCTTAAGGGAAGCCATGAATACGGCTCCGGCACATATAGAACGTTATATGGATAGCTCTGACATTATTATTTATGCCGGAGGCGAAGACTTCCTGAACTATATCAACACAGTGCAGGTGCAATCAAACGGACTTACTGCAGATCAGCTAAAGCCTAATTATACCAATATTCACGGAAAGGATGTGTATGGTATATTTACCAGTCGTGGAGTTTATATACAAAAACGTGTTCCTTTCGACCAGGCTACGCTTGATTCTCTCAAAGTTAATGAGATAACCAAAGACATAAACATAAAGGGGATGACCCCTCATTAAGGGTACACTCTTTATTTTACTGTTCTTTCTTTCCACTGGTAATGGCCAGTGAGTCCGAGTAGTCCGGCTGATAGTACATATACTATGTGGAAAGGCTGGAAAACAGGAAACCACCACATTAAGCGCTGTCGGTGAAAAAAACTGCTTACAGGTATTAAAAAAATACCTTCCGAAAGCATTTTAAGTCCGAGCATGCAAAGGGCATAATTTATATAGCCGGGTATGCAGGTAAGCACCAGAATAGATAGGTTGAAAAGATAGACAAGAGCCAGCATGCTGGTAACGTACTTGTCATCATATTTCCCTGTTTTGGATGCCCAGCGAATGCGTTGTTGCATAAAGCTACGCCAGTTAGGCTGCGGTGGGGTTGTAATAATAGCTTCTGCAGCTTTTATATAAGCGATTTTTCCGGGATACTGCAGCCGCATTTTCATCATTAGCAAATAATCGTCTCCGGAAGCCAAATGATCTACCCCGCTATAACCACCTACATGATAAAAAGCCTCTTTACTAAAAGCCAGATTGGCACCATTACACATGTTTCCCATTTTTAATGCATGTACAGAGGCAGTAATTCCCTGCATGGACAGGAAATCTAAGGTTTGAAAAAGATGCACGAAACGATTACCGCCCTCAAAAGCTACAGGACCGGCAATCATAACAGGCTTGTCTGCTTCGTAGCGGGCTACTATGGTGCGAATCCATGCTACGGGAGCTTTGCAGTCGGCATCCGTTGTGATGATTAGCTCTCCTTTGGCAACAGAAATGCCAGCTTCTATAGCTTTTTTCTTATACGCATTTACTGGTTTGTACTGGGGTAAAAAATCAGCAAGTCTAATACATTGTACATGGGGATGGCTAGCGCTGAATTGTTGTGCGATCGCATAGGTGTCGTCGGTAGAATGATCATCAATGACAATGATTTCTAACAAATCTTTGGGGTAATTATTGTCAATTATCGATTGAATGCACTCAGCAATATGAGTACTTTCATTCCGTGCCGGAATGATTACACTCACTTTGGTATGAGGTATAAATTGAGGTGGTACTTGAAATATAGGTTGACGATTCCACCCCAGAATCCAGATCAGGATCAGTGATGTATAAGCCAGGCTTATGAGTATAACTAGGGTGACAAAAAAACTCATGTATGAATCTGTGCTGATAAATCCGGGAAAAGATAAGGGATTATTTCGGGTATTATATCGTTTTTTAGCAAGTTGTGTCCTTCAGATAGCCAATGAACCTGTATAGATGGAGACAGTCGGGCAAAACGAATAGCATATGAGGGCTTAATAATCGGATCTTTTTGTCCCATGATAAGTTGTATAGAGATAGGAAAATTAAGTAAGCACTGGCGTAATTGCGCATACTGTGGTAATAAGTAGCGGGTACTCATCCATACATTATAAAACAGGGTGAGGTCTGATGGGTTTTGTGTGTATTTACGGAAAAAACGATAGCGGGATGGGTGAAGTATATTCCAGCGATAAAGCAATTTCGCTATGGGGAGATAGCGTTTAGGTTTTTGGGTAAAGTCCTTAAAAATAAGTGTGCCCAGATGGGTTCGGGTAAGCATGTAATAGAGTGGATTAAAAACCAAACCATCACTTGCTAAAAGGGTAATTCTTTGGATGTACTCCGGAACTGTTTCTATCAGGCAAAGGCAAAACCGGCCGCCTAAACTATAACCCAGTAAGGAGAATTGGTTTACCTGGAAGTGTGCACATACAGATTCGGCAAACGCACGAAGCGACTGTTTGTCTGGTATTTTTTCCAAGTGATGCTGTGAGTCGCCATGATAGGGCAGATCAAAGCACACTAGTTTATATTGTTCCGGTAGAAAATTGGCAATTACCTGCATTTGTGCAGCACTTAGTCCATATCCATGAAAAGCTAAAACCAGTTGCGAGCCGAATCCCGTCTGGCTGTAATGAAGTGGATAGCCGTCCCAGGCAATTACTCCCTTTTCATGTATTGCAGCCATAGTTTTTTTATTCGCCTTACCACTTGTTTTTTCCTTGCCCTAGCCCTGCAAAAGTGAGCATGGCAAATTAATTACCCGCTCAGCAGATGCAGTAGGCATGGTGGAGGTTAGGAGTTATTGAAGTTTTGCTGTTTCAGATAGGGCTTGATTTCGTCAATATATTTTCTGTCATTAGATAGCCTAGGCACTTTGTGTTGCCCACCCAGTTTCCCTTTGTCTTTCAGCCAAGTTTTAAACCCATTTTTAGGCATTACATTTACAATAGGCATTCTTAAGGCAATGTCTTTATGTCGCTTGGCTTCATAGTCAGAGTTAATTTCCTGAAGTGCTTTATCCATTTCTTGGGTAAACTGTTCTATGGAGCAGGGTAGGTGTTCAAACTCAATAATCCATTCATGTGCTCCGTTAGATTGTTCAGTCATATATATGGGAGCTGCTGTATAGTCATTTACCACAGCACCGGTAATGGCAGAGGCACGCGCGATGGCATAATCAGAATTATCCACAATCACCTCTTCTCCAAAGGCGTTGATATAGTGCTTAAGTCTTCCTGTTACACTAATTCTATAAGGATTTTTTGAAGTTATCTGTACGGTATCTCCAATAAGATAGCGCCATAACCCACAATTGGTACTAATCACCAAGGCGTAATTTTTATGGAGCTCAACTTCCTGAAGGCTTAGCGTTTGAGGTTGTTCTTTTCCGTATTCTTCAAGAGGCATAAATTCATAAAAAATACCGTGGTTTAAGAGCAGGAGCATGCCCGGAGCAGAAAGATCATCCTGGGCAGCAAAAAAGCCTTCAGAAGCATTGTATGTTTCTAGGTATTGAATAGGTTTTTTGGGGAAAAATTTCTCAAACTGCTGACGATAGGGTTTGAAACTTACTCCTCCATGGATATACAGTTCCAGATTAGGCCAGATATCATGCAGGTTATCGGTGCCTGCAATTTCAAATAATCGTTTAATAAGCACGATGGTCCAGGTAGGTACTCCAGCTATATACGTAACATTTTCGCGGATGGTAGTATGAGCAATCATTTCAATTTTTCTTTCCCATTCGTCCATAAGAGCAATGGAAAGATCAGGAGTTCTTATCAGTTGCCCTGCCAGCGGCATATTTTGCAGCATCACAGCAGAAAGATCCCCATAGAAAGAATCGGCATTGAGCTGATTGATTTGGTGGCTTCCACCTATTACCAGACATTTCCCCGACATAAAATCAGATTGCGGGTATTGTTTGAGGTAGAGAGCTAACACATCTTTCCCGGCTTTGAAATGATTATCGTCAAGTGACTCTTTGCTGATAGGGATAAATTTACTTTTATCGCTTGTGGTTCCGCTTGATTTCGCAAACCAAGTAATAGGAGAAGGCCAAAGAATATTTTGTTCTCCTTCCAGTATTCGTTGGATATATGGTTTTAGGCTGTCGTAATCATTTACAGGAACAGCTTTTTTAAAATCTGGTATGCGATTTATTTTATCGAAATCAAACTTTTTTCCATATTCTGTAAATTGTGCAGACCCGATTAAGTCATTAAATACTTGTTGCTGGGTATCGATTGGGTTAAGCACAAAATTATCAATTGCGCTTTGGCGCAATTTCATAAACCCTTTTAATGCCGGACTAATAAAACTCATGTTTGTTACACCGTCTAAAACTCTGTATAATATTTTTTCTTCCGTTTATGTATCTGTATCGTCCGTAATCTTATATTCTTTTCTTTTTAATTCAAAGTGTTGTCCAAGATACACTTTTCTTACCTGTTTATCTGCAGCGAGTTCTTCGGCAGTACCGGACTTCAGGATTTTTCCTTCAAAAAGAAGGTAGGCACGATCGGTGATAGAAAGTGTTTCCTGAACATTATGATCTGTAATAAGGATGCCTATTTGTTTATACTTCAGTCTGGCTACAATAGTTTGGATGTCTTCTACGGCAATGGGATCTACCCCGGCAAAAGGTTCATCGAGTAAAATAAACTTGGGATCTACAGCCAAAGCCCTAGCAATTTCTGTACGTCTTCTTTCACCTCCACTTAATACCCCACCGCGACTTTTACGTACATGAGTAAGCCTAAACTCTTTTAACAACGACTCCAGCTTTTCCTGTTGTGCCTGTTTGTCTAGCGTTGTCATTTCGAGGACAGCAGCAATATTATCTTCCACAGAGAGCTGGCGAAATACAGATGCTTCCTGAGGCAGGTATCCGATTCCCATACGGGCTCTTTTGTACATGGGTAGTTTGGTTATATTGATATCATCAATATAAACCTCTCCTTCGTCGGGTTTGATTAACCCCACAACCATATAAAAAGAGGTAGTTTTCCCGGCACCATTGGGACCTAGTAAACCCACGATTTCGCCCTGATTTACCTCAAACGAAACATCATTTACCACGGTACGCCGGTTATATCGCTTTATTAAGCCTCTGGTATGTATCTTCAAAATGATATCGCTTTGTGCCAAAAATACGAAAGATGACGATGTAATGCACTGCTATTGGAAATAATCCTTTCACTATAGTAAGTTTGTGTATGCGTATTTTGTTCGTTTGTATCGGCAATATTTGCCGTTCTCCTATAGCAGAAGGTGTGTTGCGTCATTGGGCTGAATACCATCAATTATCCTGGGAGATAGATTCCTGCGGCGTGGCAGGCTATCATATAGGAGAGCAGCCACATCGTTTTTCACAAAAAGTATGCTTGCAACATGGTATTAATATTTCGGGGCAAAGAGCCAGAAAAATCAAACAAAGAGATTTTGCAGAGTATGATAGAATTTATGCTATGGCAACCGATGTACTGGATGAATTACAAAAAATGGTAAGCTCACGAGAACATCTTTCAAAGCTGAGTTTGTTTATGGATGAACTAGAACCTGGAGCAGGGCTTTCTGTCCCTGATCCTTGGTATGGAGATGAGGATGGTTACCTTCCGGTATATCAAATGATAGAGAAAGGATGCCTAGCTATTATAGAAAGATACGGAAAAAAATAGAAAAACTTACCGGAACAATGCCAGTAACTCATTAGATTTTTCGTATAAAAATATTGTTACTTCTTATATAGCACTAAATACTTAGCTGCTATCTTTGCAGGTAATGAAATTACTTCTACACTACCTTAGTCCTTATAAAGCACTTATCGCACTTACTTTATTGCTTGCAGCTATTAACCAGATTTTTTCTCTGCTAGATCCTTATATTCTGGGACATTATCTCATAGACCCACTGGCTAAACAGGCATCTGTATATGCTGAGCAAGGTTTAAGTGATGGTTATTTTAAAGGAGTACTGATTGCTTTACTCATGCTGATAGGTACGGCTATGGTGTCGCGTATTGCTAAAGCCTTTCAGGATTATACCACGAATGTGGTTATTCAAAAGTTTGGCGCTAGCCTGTACACTGATGGTTTGCGACATGCCATGCGCTTACCCTTTCAGGATTTTGAAGATCAAAGAAGCGGCGAAACGCTTTCTATTTTACAAAAAGTGAGAGCTGATTGTGAAAAGTTTATCACACATTTTGTGAATGTGCTGTTTCTTACGCTGGTAGGTATTGTGTTTGTAATGATCTATGCATTTACCTTACATCCAATGCTTCCCGTAGTGTACTTAACGGGTGCTATTGTATTAAGTGTATTAACTAGTGTACTCAGCAAAAAAATTAAGCAGATACAAAAGAATATTGTAAGAGAAACCAATGCACTAGCAGGTGCAACTACTGAATCTTTGCGCAATATAGAATTAGTGAAAAGTTTGGGCCTTACTCATCAGGAGATAAGAAGGCTTAATGCTAATACCATTCGCATTTTGGGATTAGAGTTAAAAAAGGTGCGTAGTATCAGATCGGTTGCTTTTGTACAGGGTACTGTAGTTAATTTTTTGCGTCAGTGTATCATGTTTAGCCTGATGTACTTTCTGTTTTATGGTGATATCACTTTAGGCCAGCTAATGACCATGCAGTTTTATTCTTTTTTCATTTTTGGCCCTTTACAGGAGCTTGGTAATGTGATTTTATCGTACCGGGAAGCACAGGCTTCATTGGGAAATATGCAGGAATTACTTAAAAAGCCAGTAGAGCTTAAACCTGAGAATCCGGTGAAAATTCAGGAAATACAAAATCTAAGATTCGATCAGGTGTTCTTTCAACATAAAACAGCTATCAGACCAGCTTTAGAAGATATCAGTTTTGAAGTTAATAAAGGGGAAACCATAGCTTTTGCAGGCCCCTCTGGTTCGGGAAAAACCACCTTGGTTAAATTGTTAGTAGGATTGTATCAACCCAATAAAGGAGGTGTTTTTTATAATGGTCAAAAAGGGAATGTTATTGATTTTGACGAACTGCGTCATCAGATTGGTTTTGTAACCCAAGATACGCAGTTGTTTTCTGGTACCATCAAAGAAAATTTGTTGTTTGTAAATCCATCGGCTACCGACAATGATATCCATACTGTATTGGAGCAGGCTGCCTGTCAGAATCTACTGTTGCGTGCTGAAAAAGGTATTGATACGGTAATCGGTGAGGGCGGATTAAAGCTGTCGGGTGGAGAAAGACAAAGATTGTCTATCGCGCGAGCTTTATTGCGTCGTCCAAAACTTATGATATTTGATGAAGCAACTTCGGCCTTAGATTCTATTACAGAGGAGGCCATATCTGATACCATTCGTGCAATTACTTCCCGTAGAGAACATATTACTGTCATGATTGCTCACCGTCTTTCCACCATAATGCACGCTGATAGAATTTACGTCTTAGAAAAAGGAAGAATTGCAGAGACAGGGACTCATGCTTCGCTGATAGCTGAAAAGGGATTGTATTACGCGATGTGGAGACAGCAGATTGGAGAGCGAAAAGAGTAAATAGTAAATAGTAATCTTCTTTCGTTTAGGACCCTTGTAAATAGTTTAAAATGTGTGTGTTAGGTGATGGGAACGTGTTTTGGAAGCATTAACAGATGATGGTACACATGTGTATTGATCTTTCTGAACTAGGGACATACCTGTTGATAATCTTAGATTTGTGAAATTGGGTTTAACATTTTTTTTTCTTGGGCAGTGATATTTCTTGCATCATTCCCATTATTTTTGCTACAGACAAGTTTGCAGGTATGAAAAATAAATTTGCAAATAAGTCAAAGACACAGCTTTCCTGCATGAAACGTTATATTGCTTTTTTTTGTTTTTTGCTTTTTTCTTTTCAGGTGATCCCGGTAAAGGAAATTGGAGAGCTTTTATTTAAAGGTCAAATTACAGAAGAAGAGATCCATAGCTCTGGTAATCAGCAGTCAGAAGCTCCCAATGCAAAACTGAAAAAAGACGGAGACAATACTTACTATTACAATTTTACTCAGTACAATTCTCGAATTGAATATGCTAATCTTCGATCAGATATAGCTATTCAGCAGGCAGAGAAACTTCCTGTTTCTTTCGTAGCGGATATAGTCACACCGCCTCCTAACCGCCCACTTTTTCTTTAGTTGAAAAGCCTGATCAACCATTTTCAGTATCAACTATGGCAATGTTGTATTGCTACGGGTGTATGATATCCCGTTGATGAAGGCATAATTTTCTATTCTCTATCCTTTGGATAAGCTATTGCTGTACGCAAAGTATTTAACCATTGATAAAAAAATAACAACCAAATGAAAAGCATGGGCTTATTTAGTAACGTAAAAAATGATATTACTGCAGGTTTAGTGGTGTTTCTTATTGCAGTACCCTTGTGTCTCGGCATTGCTCTTGCCTGTGGAGCTCCTCTGATTGCTGGTATTAACGCGGGTATTGTGGGTGGCATCATCATTGGTGTGATGAGTAAATCTCAGTTAAGTGTAAGTGGTCCAGCAGCTGGACTTACAGCCATTGTAGCAGGTGCTATCGCTAGCTTAGGGAGTTTTGAATTGTTCCTCTGTGCAGTGGTGATTGCTGGTATTTTTCAGTTTATTCTGGGTGTGATAAAAGCCGGAGGTATCAGCAATTATTTCCCTTCCAATGTAATTGAAGGAATGCTGGCTGCTATTGGGATAATAATTATTATCAAAGAATTACCCCATGCGGCTGGTTATGATAAAAACAATATGGGAGACTTCTTTCATGGCATTTTAGAGCATGCCCCCAAAGAAGAAAGTGTATTTTCTTCTCTCATTCATACGTTAGGATTTTTACATCCGGGCGCTATTGTGGTGAGCCTGGTTTCTATCGCAATCCTTATTCTTTGGCAAAGGCCAGTGTTTAAAAAAGTACCTTGGATGCCAGGTGGTTTAGCCGCGGTACTGGCAGGAGTAACTATTAATCAACTATTTATCGCTACCGATAGCAATTGGGCTATTTCCCAAGAGCATCTAGTAAACTTACCCGTAGCGGCTAATTTCAGCGAATATTTGGGGAATTATATGCTTCCTGATTTCTCGGGATTTTTGAAACCTGAAGTTTGGCAAACAGGTTTAATTATTGCCGTAGTAGCATCCATAGAAACTCTTCTCTGCATTGAAGCTACTGATAAGCTCGATCCCTTAAAGCGTTATACCCCAACGAATCATGAATTAAAAGCACAAGGGGTAGGAAATTTAGTGTGCGGATTGATCGGGGCACTTCCAGTTACTTCTGTAATTGTTCGTTCATCTGCAAATATTAATACAGGTGGGCGAACCAAACTGGCTACTATTACTCACGGATTGCTTTTGCTGGTATGTGTGGCCTTGATTCCTACTTTGTTGAATCTCATACCTTTAGCCTCCTTAGCTGCTATTTTGATTATGACAGGTTATAAACTTTGTAATCCCAAAATCTTCCGCCATATGTGGAAAGAGGGTAGAACCACCCAGTTTATTCCGTTTGTGGTAACAGTAATAGCAGTGGTTTTAACTGATTTATTGGTGGGGGTAGCACTGGGATTTGCAGTAAGTGTATTTTTTATTTTACGTCAAAATATTCGAGTTCCGTACTTTTACCATCGAAGCAGCTTTAGTAATGGAGATTTAATTAAGCTAACGCTGGCACAGGAAGTTTCTTTTTTAAATAAAGCGATTATTAAAGAAACCCTAGATAAGATCCCAGACAATAGCAGTGTAATTATCGATGCCAGCCGTACAGAGTATATAGACTACGATGTATTAGATATAATTCGCGATTTTCATGATACTAAGGCACCAGAAAGAAATATTAAGGTTTCGCTGGTTGGGTTTTTGAATATTTATAGTGTACCACAGGCAAAGTCAGAATCAGAAATTGTTTCAGAGTTGTCACGAAATGTGTCTCACCCACCCACAAGGTCTTCAGGAAACTATAAAAAACTATTGAAACAATTATCATCAAAACACTAAACTAACTTAATAAACACACACAAAAATACACGTCCAATGAGTGAACATGTTTTTCAATATATCCCACATGATATAACCCCGATAAATGCCTTACAGTATCTCAAAGAGGGGAATTTCCGGTTTGTGAATAACCTCAAAATGAACCGGGACTTACTGGAACAGGTAAACGCTACTAAAGATGGACAGTGGCCGTTTGCTTCTATATTGAGTTGTATGGATAGTCGTACTTCAGCAGAGCTTATTTTTGATCAGGGACTGGGAGATATTTTCAGTATTCGTATTGCTGGCAATGTCATCACTAAGGGTATTCTAGGTAGTTTGGAATATGCCACGGCTGTAGCCGGTTCTAAACTGATTCTGGTACTCGGACATACAAACTGCGGAGCCATTAAAGGTGCATGTGATAACGTACAGCTGGGCAATCTAACTGGACTATTAAACTCTATTCGCCCTTCTGTAGATGCAGCGCGAGATAAATTTGCTACTGCAGATAGCAGCAACTATGAATTTGTAAATACGGTTGCTGAGAAGAATATTCTTAATAGCACTCATGAGATTATCAGACAAAGTGAGGTTATACGAGGATTAATAGAGCAGCAAAAAGTGGGTATTGTACCAGCTATGTATAATGTGGGAACTGGTTTTGTTACATTTTATGAATCAGAAGCTATATTGAATATACCTGAATGGTATATTGCAGAACAATCGCATGCAAAAGCTGTATAATCATTACAGATTCTACTGTTTATTATAATTAATCCCCCATGTGTATATCATATGGGGGATTATAACATTATATAGAGGGTAGAGATTAGTGAATCACTTCACCAGCTAAATCGTAATCATAGGCATGGGTAATTTTTACTGGATAAAAACTGCCTATGGTCAATGGCCCAGATGATGAAACCACCACTTCGTTATCTACTTCTACACTATCAAATTCTGTACGTCCTAGATATCTTCCAGCTTCTTTTTTATCAATAATTACCTTTAATACCTGTCCTATTTTTTTCTGGTTTTTCTGATATGATATTTCTTGCTGCACTTCCATAATTTCTGTGGCACGTGCTTCTTTTTCCTCCGCAGGAAGGTCATCGGCTAAGGCATATGCGGAAGTGTTTTCTTCGTGAGAATATGTAAATACACCCACTCTGTCTAATTGTACTTCTTCCAAAAATGCCTTGAGAATTTCTACGTCTTCCCGAGTCTCACCCGGAAATCCTGCAATAAGTGTACTTCTGATACAAATGCCAGGTACTTTCTCTCGTATGGCTGCCAGTAACTCCCGAATTTCCTGCTGGGTTACCTGACGCTTCATAGCACGAAGCATAGCATCAGATGCATGTTGCAGCGGAATGTCGAGATAATTACAAATATTGTCTCGCTCACGCATCACATCTAGTACGTCTAAAGGAAACTTAGAAGGGTAAGCATAATGCAGCCGAATCCAGTGAAGACCTTCAATATCAGATAAATGTCGAAGTAAATCTGCTAAAGCTCTCTTTTTATAAATATCCAGACCGTAGTAAGTAAGTTCTTGCGCAATGAGCATAATTTCTTTTACACCCGATTGTACGAGGTGACGAGCTTCAGCTACTATGGTTTCAATCGGTTTTGAAATATGCTGCCCCCTCATCAAGGGAATGGCGCAGAATGCACATGTACGATTACAGCCTTCAGATATTTTCATGTAGGCATAATGAGAAGGAGTAGCCAATAGTCTTTCTCCTAACAGCTCTTGTTTATAATCAGCATTCAGTTGTTTTAATATGAGCGGAAGTTCCATAGTGCCAAACCATGCATCTACTTCCGGAATTTCCTGCATTAGATCATCTCTGTAACGCTGACTGAGACAGCCCGTAACATATACTTTATCCAGCTTTCCTTGCTGTTTGAGGTTTACTTGTTCTAGTATGGTTTGTATACTTTCTTCTTTTGCTTTGTCAATAAAGCCACAAGTATTTACCACAACAATATTGTGATCCAATTTTGCACTTTCATGTTTGGTTTTAATACCATTGGCAAGCAGTTGTCCGCTCAAAACTTCACTATCCACCATGTTTTTGGAACAACCGAGTGTGATAATGTTGACTTTATCTTTTTTAAATGACCTAACTTTCACTGAGGAAGCTTTAGTAGTTTTTCGGCTCGAAATTACGTTAAAAGCGTAAGATAGTATGTATTGCCCCTATGATCTGTATGCTGCAGGTGTACCTAAGTATAGACTGTCTGCTCTGAATTAGAAAAAAATTAGTATGCTCTTTTACCTGTGAATATGGGAAATATGTTCATTCTTCTCAGATGCCCATTTGATATGAATAAGAGGATAGGGTTATGGGTCAGGAGAAAATGTTAGTCTTTTTAACAAGACATTTGAATAAGTAGGTTCCATGATTAGGTACATTCTCACCCCCAGTTTGATCAGCAATTTGAGTGGTTATTGTCCGATGGTCTATCGGGTTCGCAGTTTTCTTCCCATTCCTCTGCTATTTCTTGGGCTGAAATAAGATAGGGTTCTGTGGGTTCTTCTACGCCAGTGAGTATAAATAGTTGTAATATTTCTTCCAAAATAGCAGGGTCGTCTTCCTTCATTACTTTTTCAATCACCTTTACTCTCAAATCTTCGATTGATAGTTGTTTCATAAGCCAGTTTCTTTCACATGTCAAATAGGTTTCGCTCCGGGGTAAACACGATGATAATGTGTGCCTACCTTTTACTTCTATGCACAAGAATGACTGGAGAAATATAAATGTTTGTATTCCTGTGAATTGCAATTTAAATATACATAATTATAATCAATATCCAGAAGAGGGATTTTTTACTTGGATGTTGCAGTTATTATTAAGTTTTCCAGGAGATTGTATGGAATAGACAAGTGTGGAGGAGAAGTTTTTTTATATTTTGCAGCAATCGATGATGAGGAAATGTATTCTTTCGGTTTTAGTGGCGATAAGTTTTTCTTATGCTCATGGTCAACATCTGCTGGAGAGATTAATGACCCAAACTGATAGCACATATATAAGTGATAAGAGTGACATGCTTACCTTGAGGGTGTTTATGGGGCAGAAACATAGTAGGTATGCACTGGGCAACTGGAAGGGTGATATGTTGAATTATGAAAGCAATGATCATTATAATGTAGGATTTGGATTTAACTATAGCATCATTGGCTTAAATATTGCTATCAGGATGCCGCTTGCTAATCATGATCCTTCCAGATTCGGGAAAACTCGCTTTTTTGATCTCCAAACATATGTTTATTTGCGGAAAGTAGTTGCCGACATTTATCATCAGAATTATAAGGGCTTTTATATACAAAATCGCTCTGCATTACAATCTTCATATTCAGCACATATCCAGCCACAGCGAGGTGACTTATATGCAAGGCACACAGGAGTTAATGTGCAGTACATTTTTAACCCCGAAAAATTTTCTTATCGGGCGGCTTATGTGCAAAATGAATATCAGAAAAAAAGTGCAGGTTCATTCTTGGCAGGAGCAGGACTGCATTTCTCACGTGTGCAGGCAGATAGTTCCCTTATCCCAGGTGATATTGCTTACCCTGACTTTTTTGATAATAAACAGTTTAATCGAACCGACTGTTTCAATATAAATCTGCATGCTGGTTATGCTTATACCCTAGTGATGACGAAACATTTTTTCATTTCAGGATCATTTTTATTAAGTGGAGGTTTAAACTATGCTCTATTACATAATGGACATACGGGCTACCGGCAATCTGGCATTCATCTCCATACCGGAGGGCAACTTCGATTAGCGGCAGGCTACAATTCGGAGATCTATTATGTGGGAGTACAATACATTTCTTTCATTAACCGAAATAACCTTCCACCAGCAGCGTCATGGCAGCAATATGAAACTGGCAACTTTCGTTTGAATCTGGTAAAACGATTTGCCTTACAGGGGAAAATGAAAAAAAGAGTGCATGCTATTGAAAAAATGCTAAAGTCTGAAAAAACTAAGTAACTTTCCTTTGAATATTAAGCGATCACTTTACATGTCAACCACCATACGTGCATTTATATTCCTCTTGTTAGTCCTTTTATTTTTTGGTGTGTATGTGAATGCTCAAATTTTGAAAGGGTATGTACAAGATGGTATTTCCGGTAAACCCATTCCCGCTGTGGTAGTGACCAATTTAAATACTGGTAAGATCACATATACAGCACTAGATGGTAGCTTTACAATTGCAGGCACTAAAGGTATGCAGGTAAGTTTTGCTGCATCAGGATATCGGATTCAGCAAAAAATTATTCCTACTAGTCTGGGGGGAGTAGCAGAAATGGTAATTGATTTATTCCCTATGAGCTATGAACTCCAAGAGTTTGAGTTTCGATCTAAATATACACCTTACCAACTAGATTCTATAGAACGCCAGCAAACCTATGCTTCGGTATTGGCGCGACAAAAAACAGGAAATATTTTGTCGCCCGTCACCCTGCTAGCGGAAAAGATTTCTAGAAAATCTAGACGAACATTTGCTTTTCAAAAAAACTTTCATGACTGGGAAAATGAAAAATTTATTTCGAGTCGCTATACGATAGCTTTAACTCAATCTCTTACCGGGCTAACTGGAGATACGCTCTCTTATTTTATGAACATCAACCCGATGCCCTATGATTTTGCACGAGCTGCTTCAGATTTAGAACTTAAAATGTGGATACGGGAGAAATATAAAGCCTGGAAGAATAATCCTGTATATCCACCCTTAGTCAATCTATCCGATAGTTTAGAAATTCGGGGCGATTATCCTTCAAAGTAATTAGTGTGGAAATTTTGGCCCTTCCAGCTTCGAGAAAAATATTCCGCATAGCTGCGTACATTTGAATTATGGATGCCATACAAAGACTCAACGCATTGCTGTCAGAGAAAATATTGCTTCTCGATGGAGCTATGGGTACAATGATTCAACAATACAAGCTCGAAGAAAAGGACTATCGGGGGAATAGATTTGCCAATCATCCTAGCGATGTAAAGGGTAATAATGATCTTTTATGCCTTACCCAACCAGATATTATCCGGGGAATCCATAGTCAATATTTACAGGCCGGATCTCAAATTATTGAAACCAACACCTTTAACGCTCAGGCTATATCATTGGAAGATTACCAGATGGCACATCTCGCAGAAGAAATCAATATTGCCGCTGCTCGACTGGCCCGAGAAGCTGTAGCTGAGCACGCTAAAGCTACCCATACAAAGGAAGAAGATTATTTTGTGGCAGGTGCCATAGGACCTATGAATAAGACCTTGTCTTTATCTCCCGATGTGAATAATCCGGGATATAGAGCAGTGAGTTTCGATGAGGTAGCAGAGGCTTATTATCTGCAAGTTAAGGCTCTTGCAGATGGCGGAGTGGACGTACTGCTGATTGAAACTATTTTTGATACTTTAAATGCGAAGGCTGCAATATTTGCAATCAAAAAATATTTTCGCGAAAGCGGCAACAAGCTTCCCATTATGATTTCAGGGACCATCACAGACGCATCAGGAAGAACGCTAAGTGGTCAGACATTGGAAGCGTTTTATATTTCCGTGAGGCATGCACAGCCTATTAGTATTGGTTTGAACTGTGCTTTAGGAGCCACCCAAATGCGGCCATATCTTGAGACACTAGCAGCTATGGCTGAATGTTATGTAAGTGTATATCCCAATGCTGGCTTACCCAATGCAATGGGTGAGTACGATGAAACCCCTGAAGACATGGCTTCCCATATTGCAGATTTTGCACGCGCAGGCTGGGTAAATATAGTAGGCGGGTGTTGTGGTACTACTCCCGCACATATAAAAGCCATGAAAGAAGCAGTGGCTGCTATGTCGCCTCGTAAACTTCCCCACAGTGTAGAAATAACATCAGCATAAATCAAACAGCAACTTTGTAAGAAGTATGAGCTAAGAATGAGTGGTAAGTATCACTGCCAGTATGTATTTTTGAGGTATGGACAGTAATATCAATATAGGTGCCCGTGTGAGCCATCCTCATTTTGGCAAAGGTGTGGTTGTGGCACTAGGATCAGAGTTTTATACCATTTGGTTTGCTACTCAGCAAGGCACAAAAAATGTTAGCCGGGATTATGCAGAGTTAAAACTTATAGAGCCGGGAGACCCACAGGTAGCAGAAGAAACAACTTCTGTAAGTCTTGCAGATATAGAAATGGCTTTGGAAAATATTTTAGACAGAAGATTGCAGGAAGTACAGATGGTTCCTATTGCTCAGAAATGGCATCAGGGGACGCTCATATTGCAACCATCAGATTCCTCGTTGCAAAACAAAGAAGTGCCTTTAGAAACCTTTTTTCATAAGATTGTGATGGTGCGCGACAGACTCAGGGTAATGGAGCAGAAAATCAATGCTCACAAAGGTTTATCTGATGGAGATAAAGTAGAGCTGCAGCAATATATCACTGCCATTTATGGCTCGCTAACAACCTTCAATGTATTGTTTAAAGAAACCCACCACCAATTTAAAGGCAGTGGGCAAAAAGGATAAGATGTGTTTGAATTACAGGTAGGCACAACCTACCTGTAATTTTATCCTAATGACTTCAGCCAGCTTACGATTTCTTCTCTGGTTTTACCAGTTTTCTGCTGTAATCTACCTAGCAGTTCTTCATCTTTTCCTTCTTCATACCTCAGATCATCATCTGTGAGGCTGGAATAAGCTTGTTTTATTTTTCCTTTCCACTCATTCCATTTTCCTTTTAATTCTAAACGATCCATAGCCGTAGGTTTTTTAGTGAGTTAATACAGCTAAAAATTTCGTGCCGTGGAAAGGACAAAACTTTTTAAAACAAAATACCCGTGCTTTTGGCAGGAGTATTTTGTTTTAAATTTTTTTCTAAACTGCTAGCGGTATCGCCTGTTTTTCGCGAAGCCAGAGGTTCCAGTTTTCTAATTGTTTACCTTTTAATACTCTTGGGAACTTGTGCATGGCCCCTTCTTTACCACAACTACGTAGGTAGTTGTAAAATAAATGATTGGGTAATACATTGACAAAAACTTCTTTAAGGGCAGAAGTTCTTTCTACCGCATAATCATCATTGAGCACACAAAGAGTTTCGTCAAGTATTTTTTTGATTTTTTCAGTAGATACATTGTCATTATCACAGCCTATATACCATTGGTGGGCAAATAGGTTTTCGTATGACATACCCGATACGGTAAATTCTCTAATGGTAATATTAAGTTTCTGGGATACAATATCTATGGCTTTATTCATGTTGTCGATGCTCAAGTGTTCTCCGCAGAGGTTTAAAAATTGTTTGGTTCTGCCCACAATCACAATTTCCCCTTCTTTAGCATCTGTAAAGCGTATGACATCGCCAATAAGATATCTCCATGCCCCTGCGCAAGTACTGATTAAAACAGCATACTCCGTTTTTTCATCTACTTCATCGATCAAATAAGTTTGAGGATTAGCTTTCAGATTGCCTTCCTCGTCAAAATTTTGAGAAGTAAAAGGTACAAATTCAAAGAAAATGCCGTTATTGAGTACTAGCTTTATGCCTTGTACACCTGGGCGAGCCTGAAAACCGAAGGATCCTTCTGAAGCCATATAGGTTTCGATATAAGTAACAGGCTTTCCCATAAGTTTTTTCAGACTTTCGCGGTAGGGTTCAAAGGCCACACCTCCGTGAATGTATATGCTTAGATTGGGCCATATTTCATGGATGTTCTTTACATTGTAATGCTGTACGATCTGCTCCAGTACAATTTGCACCCATGCAGGCACTCCACAAATCGTACCTACGTCCCAATTTTTTGCATTTTCAACAATAAGCTTAATACGGTCTTCCCAGTTGGGGCGTTTAGAGATTTTTTGACCCGGCTTATAAAAGAAATTAGAGAGCCAGCGAGGCATGTTTCGGGCACTGATACCACTCATGTCGCCTTCATAATATTCTCCCTTTTCATACAGAGATGTAGTACCGCCAAGCATTAATATCCCTTTCTGAAAAGCAATTGGCGGAACATTAAAATTGACCATGCTATAGAGTTGTTTAAACCCTACATTTTTAATAGCACGGATCATATCCTGGGTGACTGGGATGTGTTTACTAGCTGATTCTGAAGTACCTGAGCTCAAGGCAAAGTACTTAACTTTCCCAGGCCAGGTTACATTTTCTTCACCAGCCTGAGCATGACACCACCAGCGGTTATATATCTCGTTATAAGTATGGGTAGGTACGCGTGACCGAAAAGCTTTGAGTAAGTCCAGCTCATGGCTTAGCATGTCAGCAAAGCCATATTCTTTCCCAAAGGCAGTGTACTGCCCTTGCTCCATGAGCTGGCGCAAAACCCTTAACTGGTACGTCCGCGGGGACGCAACACGAGTAGTTAGCTTTTTCCTAAGATAAAGCGAACGTGCAACTAAATTGCCCAGCAATGCCATTTCGAATAATTCTTAATAATATGTGTGCTCATACAATAAGCATCGCAAAGGTATAACAATAACCCGGCAATTTCCCAGTTTATCAGTTTGGCATTAGTAAGAAGTTGTTAAACTTTCTGTGAGGCATCTCACAACAGGTTAAGTTTAATTTCAATCCTATGATTACCTTTGCACCCGTATATGATAGCACAAGTTCAAGTAATCAACAAATCCCCGCATGCGCTGCCTCAATATCAGACTGCAGGAGCTGCAGGAATGGATTTACGAGCATGGCTCCCTGAGCCAGTAACCTTAAAGCCTATGGAAAGACGACTCATTCCTACCGGCTTATATATAGCACTCCCCGAAGGCTTCGAAGCACAAATTCGTCCCAGAAGTGGTATGGCTATAAAAAAGGGAATTAGTCTTGTGAACACGCCCGGTACCATAGATGCTGACTATAGAGGAGAAGTAATGATTCCTGTGATTAACCTATCTGGTGAAGAACAAACTCTAGAAGATGGTGAGCGAATAGCACAAATGATCATTGCCAAATATGAACGTATTAACTGGCAGGAAGTTGCTGTTTTAGAAGATACAGAAAGAGGAGCAGGAGGATTTGGTCATTCTGGCACTAAATAGTTTTTTACTATCTCATTAAAAAAGAAATATAAATAAGGAATATGAATATTATTATACCTATGGCTGGCATGGGAAAGCGCATGCGGCCGCATACGCTTACTACAGCTAAACCATTGATACCCATCGCAGGAAAGCCTATTGTGCAAAGGTTGGTAGAAGATATAGTGGCTACTTCCAATAAAAAGATAGATGAAATCGCCTTTATCATTGGGCCTGGATTTGGCAAAGAGGTAGAAGAACATTTATGCCATGTGGCTGCTACACTGGGCGCAAAGGGGAAAATATATTACCAACATGAGCCAAAAGGAACTGCACATGCTATTCTCTGCGCTTCTGAAGCACTCCATGGAAATGTATTTATTGCATTTGCAGATACTTTATTTAAAGCAAACTTTACCATCGACACAGAAAAAGATGCCATTGTATGGACTCAAAAAGTAGAGGATCCCTCTGCCTTTGGGGTAGTGAAGTTAAATGAGCATGGTGAAATTACAGCCTTTGTAGAAAAACCAAAGGAATATGTATCGGATCTGGCTATCATAGGGGTATATTATTTCCGTGATGGAGAAAACTTAAAAAAAGAACTCCAGCGCCTCATTGATGAAGACATCAAACAAAAAGGGGAATATCAGCTGACCGATGCTATGGATCATATGCTCCAAAATGGAGTGCATTTTTATACAGATCAGGTTGCAGAGTGGCTAGATTGCGGAAATAAAGATGCTACGGTATATACAAATGCCAGAATTTTAGACATTAAAAAGGATATCGAAAATTTAGTGGCTCCCACAGCTGTATTGGAGAACTCTATTATTATACCTCCCTGTTACATTGGGGAACAGGTGGTATTGAAAAATACAGTGGTAGGACCATTTGTATCTCTTGAAAAAGGATGTCAGATAGAAGATTCCCGTATTACAAATAGCATTATCCAATCTGATAGCATTGTTAAAAATGCCTGCATTGATAATTCATTATTGGGGAAAAACGTAATTTACGAGGAAAAGCCCGTTGCTTTAAGCATAGGAGACTTTTCCACACAGTCATGAAACTATTCAGACCAATCATATTAGCTTGTGCACTATGGCTTGGGGATAATTCTAGCATCCTTGCTCAAGAATTACAGCCTCAGCAAAACCAGAAAGATGCCTTGTTTTTTGAAGCCATGAGGGCTAAAGTGATGGACGACCCTCAGATGGAAGAACAAACTTTGCTGCAACTTACCCAAAGTAATCCCGATATGGCCGTTGCATGGTATAAGCTGGCAAAAGTGTACATGAAACAGGCACGCATCGAAAAGGCTGATGAAGCTATCACATCTGCCCTGCGTGCAGATTCTAGTAATATCTGGTACAAACAGCAATATGCTGAAATCCTAGCTTTTCAGGGCAAATTTGCAGATGCTGCTGAACTCTATAAATCTCTGGCACAAACAGAAAAACACAATGAAACTTATCTGTTTAAAAGTGCTATGCTCTTTCAGAAATCCGGGAAGTATAAAGAAGCTATTGAAACTCTGGATGTGCTTCAAAAAAATAGCTCCTATACTGAAGATGTGCTGCTAGAAAAACAAAAAATATATCTGAAGATGAATGATCTGGACGGAGCAGTGAAAGTAGCTAAAGAACTAATTGCCTATATGCCAGATGAAGGGCGCTATTACAGCAATCTTGGCGATATCTATGAAAGTAATGGAATGTCTGATAAGGCTAGAGAGACTTATCAGGATGCTATCCAGAAATTGCCGTTTGATCCATCACTACAATATGGTATTGCACAGTTTTATAAGCACCAAAATGACCAGGATAAGTACCACCAATACATGCGGAAGGCGATTCAAAATCAGGGGTTCGATGCAGAAACCCGAATGGCCATTGTGCGTAGTTATTTGGATGAATTAAGTGCAGATCCCGACCGTGTCAGGGAAACCATAGATGTAATGAAGGATATGTATAAAGCTAATCCTGAAACGCCAGAAGTGGTAGCTTTATATGGACAGGTGCTCGTACGTAACGGCGAGCCAGCAGAAGGAGCAGCAATGTTTAAAAAAGCATTGGCATTAGACCCTGGCATGCTGGTTATCTGGCAGGAATTGCTGTTTATATATACCGACCCCCAAGATGCGGATTCACTAATTACATACAGTAAACGTGCCATGCGCTATTACCCTGATCAGGCAATCATACACTTCCTGAATGGTATTGGCCACGCTAATAAGAAAGATTATAAGGCAGCACTGATTGCATACAACAGATCTATAGATATGCAGCCAGAAAACAATAAGCTCTTGCTATCAGATATGTATGCTGCTGTAGCTGATGTATATCATTCCTTAAAACAATACTCAGCTTCTGATAGCTGTTTTAGAAAAGCACTGGAGTATCATCCTGAAAATGCTACAGTGCTGAATAACTTTAGCTATTATCTTTCCTTAAGGAAACAAAATCTGGATGAAGCGGCAAAGATGTCGTTAAAATCTCTAGATATTCGTCCCGGTGAGCCAACTTTCCTGGATACATATGCATGGATTTTGTTTCAACAGAAAAAATATAAAGAAGCCCAATCCTATATGGAGCAGGCTATCCAGGCTGAAGAAAATCCCAGCGGAGTACTGTTTGATCACATGGGTGATATTTTGTTCCATAATGGTCAGGTATCAGAAGCAGTTGAATACTGGAAAAAAGCCAAAGAAAATGGTTCAGATAATCCAAAACTGGATCAAAAAATAGTGGAAAAGAAATTTTATGAATAAGCTGAGCATCCGAATGGGAGGTTGGATTTGTTTGTGTCTACTGCTCCTAAGTATAGCTGCATGTCGAACAGGGAAAAAGGCTACCCGACAAAAGACTGAGCCTGCTATTGTACAAGAAGCTGTCTCGCAGTCTTCTACTGACAATATTCTGCCCACCAGTGTGAGTGATTATCCTACCATTGCATTTTCCAGTTTTTCCGGAAAGGCTAAGTGCAATTACAGCCATAAAAATACCCATCATGATTTTATAGCTAATATCAGAATAGAAAAAGACAAAGCTTTATGGGTATCTATTCAGGCTCTAGGAGGCATTATACAGGTGGGAAGAGTACTGATAACTCCTGATAGCTTCAAAATGATCAATAATTTGCAGCAAGAAGTAATTCTGAAAAGTCTGGCAGATGCAGTGAAAATATTACCCGTACCTGCGGATTTTTATATGCTACAAAATTTGATTATCGGAAATGTCTTAAAGCCACAGGCAAATATTGTGGGCAGTAGGGAAGAAGATCTTTTATGGATTTTGGTAAGCAAAGAAGGAGGATTATTACAGGAAGGGTATTATCAAAAATCAGATAGCACACTTCAGCTGTTTTCCATGCGTGATGAAACCCAACATGGACCTTCTGGCACAATCAGATTAGGACAATATGAATTGCGCAGCCAGAGGAGTTTTTCTATGTATCGTCATATCCAGGTACAACATGTCGGAGAAGAGTATGCGTTGGAAATGCAGTTTCAAAATGCAAGTTTTGATGAACCAGTAAGCATGCCTTTTTCAATTCCGAAAGGCTATAAACAGACTCAATAAATTTAAAAACAAACAAATGTAATTGCTAGCGTGCAGCATGGGAGAAACAGGTGCTTGGCAGCATATGTATAAGTAAATTTTCATAAGCGGTTAGCTGTAGGAAGGTGATTCTTTTTGATTCTTTGCATTATCCTTCATTTGCAGTACGTTTGCCCGATAAAAATTAGAGTATATGCAGCCTATCCAGATGGTTGATCTCAAGCGTCAATACGAAAAAATAAAAACCGAAGTAAATGCAGCCATACAGGCTGTGATTGATAGTACTGCATTTATTTCCGGACCGGATGTACATCAATTTGCCGGCGAATTAGCAAGTTATTTAGGTGTAAAGCATGTGATTCCCTGTGCCAATGGTACAGATGCCTTGCAAATATCCCTCATGGCGCTCTCTTTAAAACCGGGAGATGAGGTTATTACACCCTCCTTCACTTTCATGGCTACAGCGGAGGTGATAGGACTTTTAGGGCTTACTCCTGTCTTTGTAGATGTAAATCCAGACACATTTACCTTGGATCCAGAAGCTGTAAAAAAGGCTATTACTCCTAAGACTAAAGCTATCATTCCCGTGCATTTATACGGACAGAGTGCTGATATGGAAGCATTGCTGGAAATTTCACGTACACACAATATTCCGCTAATTGAAGACAATGCTCAGGCAATTGGTGGAGATTATACCTTTTCTAATGGCCAGACCTATAAAACAGGGGCAATGGGACTGATAGGATGTACATCCTTTTTCCCTTCCAAAAATTTAGGCTGTTATGGGGATGGTGGAGCCATTTTTACACAGGATGATGCATTAGCGGAAAAACTTCGCATGATTGCCAATCATGGACAAAAAGTACGTTACTATCATGAAATGATTGGTTGCAACAGCCGACTTGATAGCATTCAGGCTGCTGTTTTAAGAATCAAATTACGGCATTTAGACGCTTATTGTGATGCAAGAAGAAAGGCTGCAGATTATTACGACAAAGCATTTGCAGGTCATGCACATATAAGCACACCATACCGTAGTCCTAATAGCAAACATGTGTTTCATCAGTACACACTAAAGCTAAATGGAGTGGATAGAGATGCTGTAGTACAGGCAATGGCGGAGAAAAAAATCCCTACCATGATATATTACCCTGTGCCCTGCCACAAGCAAGCAATGTTTAATGGTTTAGACATTAGAGTGATGCCTCTGCCAGCTACTGATGTTTTACAAACTCAAGTAATCTCTTTGCCCATGCATACAGAGTTGACTGAAGAAGAATTACATTATATCACTCAGAGTTTTCTTGAAATTATTGATAAACTTTCTAAATAATTATGCAGATTACGCTTACCCCCATTCCAGATTTGCTCGTTATTGAGCCCACAGTGTGGAAAGATGAACGAGGCTATTTTTTTGAAAGTTTTAATGAACAAGTGTTCCAGCAAAAAACAGGAATGCAAATTCATTTTGTACAGGACAATCAGGCCCGATCTGTACGTAATGTGTTACGTGGCCTACATTACCAACATCCTCCTAAGGCTCAGACAAAATTAGTAAGGGTACTTGAAGGAGAAATCTGGGATGTAGTAGTTGATATGCGCCCTAATAGCCCCACCTATGGCAAATGGCATGGCGAACTTCTTTCTGCAGAAAATAAAAAGCAATTCTTAGTTCCTAAGGGATTTGCACATGGGTATGTAGTACTCAGTGAAACAGCAGAAGTGTTTTATAAATGTGATGACTTCTATAGTAAGGAAAATGAAGGAGGAGTTTTCTATGCAGATCCCCTTTTAGCCATTGATTGGAAAATTAATCTACAGGATGCGATTGTGTCTGAGAAAGACAAACAACAACCTATGTGGGGGAATGCCGTTAATCGCTTTTAATTAAAATCTTTTTTAGATCAGCTTGTACACTTTTGCTCAAATGGAGTAGAATTGTATAAGCTGATTTTTCTTTTTTCTACTTTCCTGCTTTTTCAGTAGGGATATTATATTACTTTTCTAATTTTCAATCTTATTTGTCTGAATAGAAACAGAATTTTCTATGTGCTTGATTTGTCTGATGATGTATATGCTGACTAATTAGACAGCAAAATCCTTATCCTTATTATCAGTTTTTTTATATACCGGTCAATTACCTGGCTGGAAACTATACTTTATGCTGGATAACTTTCCAAAGCAGCCATGTTATAAGGGCCGTGAGTAGTGCAAAGAAACGTTCGAGTAGAGATTTAGCCAAAAGATTACCAAGGGTATTAAGGATAAAGAGGAACAGAAAGATCTGTAGAATGAAATGAATAGCTTTAGGTGAAAAACTAATTTTCAACCAATTCCCTTTGAGTAGTAAAACCCAGATCAGGCATGTGTTCATGAGTATAGAGCTGATTTCCAAAATATAAATGGCATTACCAGCCGAAAATTGCCCTCCCCAAACGATATTGGCAGGTATGATACCGATTAACACGCATAAATGAAAAAGGATAACACCGCATAAAAGTCCGATTAGTATTTTACTGGTAGTTTGGGCGCTAAGTTTCATGCTGGATAACTTTTATGTGGAATCTATAAGTAGTAAAATTAAAGAGTACTGGGTGAGTGTAGGAAAGGTTTGAAGGGGAGTGTTGGTGAAACTGAGCAGATACTAATGAGTTAGAAATCCTAATAAAATGAGTGTTAAAAATAAAAGCCGCTCTTTGAGCGGCAATGTTTTTCGTAGCCCCGCCAGGAATCGAACCTGGATCTAAAGTTTAGGAAACTTCTATTCTATCCATTGAACTACAGGGCCATTTCAGGTGGCTGCAAAGGTAAAACTTTACAAGAAAATTCATAACCCGCAAATCCTAATCTTGCCAGCTTAAACTTTCAATTAAATGTATAATGTCTTGTTTGAGAAATTCATTTGCAGGACGCAAAGAATCCACATTAGGGGTTACATCAAAATATAAGGCTCCGCGAAGAAAGTGTTTGACAGAATCGGTAGCAATAAATTGATATGCAGAAGCTGCATTCCCTCCTGCATGATACAAAATGCCATACACCCTTTTTTCTGGATGAATAAATACCTGCTCCTCTATATAATCCGCTCGTTTACTATGCACCGTAAACGACATTTCATGGGAATCTTCCAAAAGCTTACCTAAATGCTGATGCTTACTCACTTCTTTATAGGATATGTATATTCTTCCGCCTATTTCTGGAAAATCAATATTTATCCAGTAAGGATTTTCCGTTGGTTGACCAAAAAACAGCGAATCTCGAATCACTACCCCATACACAGGATAGGCAAAATGATATGGAAAATCTGCTCGCTCAAAATTTTGATAGGCATGTTCGGGTAAGCTAATTTTAAAATATCCTCTTGGTTTCGGAGTATAACGCTCCGGACGACATGCCCCTAAGCTAATGGCAATTACCATCAAAGCCCAAACAATACGATTCATCTTTCAAAACTACAGCATTGTTTTCGTTATACCACATTTGAAATTCCAGTTTTTTTCTGTCTCTTATGTTCTCTTCTCAAATGTTTATCTATACTGCAAAATAGCTATTGAGAAGTGAGTTTGATGAAAGGAGGTTGAGGCAAATAGAGCTAGCTTGCATCATTGTGAATTGTCATCAAAATATTTATTTTTCCTTCATCCTTGTAAGGATAAGGAGAATTTTCCATAGCTATTGTGAAGAGATAATTCCCGTATGGGGTGTTTCGTTTTTTCTTTATAAAGCGGATTAGATGTGTAAATAAAATATTTGTGATAAAAATTTGCTCTACATACAGCTAGTTTCCTACTTCTGGCAAGTTGTTTTTTTAGTTTTTGAAGGCTAACTGTTACTTTTGCCCCAGAAGATTTTTTTCATGGAGTATCAACATTTGCTGGATACCGCCAGCCAGGTTAGAAGGGATATCGTTCGCATGGTACATGCTGTTCAAAGTGGTCACCCGGGAGGGTCACTGGGATGTACAGATTTTCTCGTTGCATTGTATTTTCATGTGATGAAGCACAATCCTGTGCCATTCCAGATGGAAGGAAGGGATGAAGATGTGTTTTTCCTCTCCAATGGCCATATTTCTCCCGTATTCTATAGCGTTTTGGCTAGATCGGGGTATTTTTCGATAAATGAGTTGTCCACCTTCCGTCGTATTAATTCTCGTTTGCAAGGTCACCCCGCTACGCACGAGCATCTGCCCGGAGTAAGAGTGGCTACAGGGTCCTTAGGCCAAGGTATGAGTGTTGCGTGTGGTGCAGCTATGGCTAAGAAAATGAATGGTGATACACGCTGGGTATTTTCATTGCATGGCGATGGAGAATTGCAGGAAGGCCAAAACTGGGAAGCAGTAATGTTTGCCGCACATCATAAATTAGACAATCTTATTGCTACTATTGATGTGAATGGGCAGCAAATCGATGGTCCTACAGAGCGTGTAATGTCATTGGCCCCTTTAAAAGATAAATTCCTGGCATTTGGTTGGGAAGTACTGGATATGGATGGCCATGATATGAAAAATATCATTGATACGCTGGAACTGGCACGCAGCTTTTCCGGAAAGCAAAAACCGATTGCTATTATGATGAATACAGTGATGGGAAAAGGGGTTGACTTTATGGAAGGTACTCATGAATGGCATGGTATTGCTCCAAATGACGACCAGCTCGCAAAGGCCTTGCAACAACTTCCTGAAACACTGGGCGATTATTAATTCCATCGGGATAAGGTTTTTGCTTCTGTTAAACTCAAACTTCCCAATTGGTAAGCATCATGACGCGAAAACCAGTACTTGAGTGTATTCCCAACTTTAGCGAAGGCAGAAATACTGCTACCATTCATGCTATTGCAGAGGCTATACGTTCTGTATCAGATGTGGCTTTGCTGCATATTGATACCAGCTATGCAGCCAACAGAACGGTGATGACATTTGCCGGGCCTCCGCAAGCTGTAGCTGAAGCTGCTTTTAGAGCAGCAGAAGTAGCTATTGCCAAAATAGATATGCGTACACAGGAGGGAGTACACCCTCGTGTAGGGGCTGTAGATGTTTGCCCTTTTGTACCCTTGTTTGATATGACGATGGATGAGGCGGTACAGTATGCATGTATGTTTGCTGAAAGAGTTGCTCGTGCCTTGCATATTCCGGTTTACCTATATGAATATGCTGCACGACAAGCCTATCGACGTGCTCTCCCCGATATTCGCAAAGGACAATATGAAGGCCTGGCCAAGAAAATGCAATTATCCGAATGGAAACCGGATTTTGGCCCGGATACACCCTCTCCAACTGCAGGAGCTATGATCACCGGTGCACGAGATATACTGGTGGCATTTAATATTGGCTTGCACACCTCAGATGTAACCATCGCACAAAATATAGCTGTCCAACTCAGAGAAAGTGGTGGGAAAATACAGGGAAAGGGTAGTTACAGAAAAGTAAATGGTTTGCTGCCAAAACTCCGTGCAATAGGATGGCATATGGCCGACTATAATCAGGCACAGGTATCATGTAATTTGCTGGATTATAAGGTTACAGCCCCTCTGCAAGTTTGGCAAACCTGTGCAGCTCTTGCACAAGAAGAACAAGTACCCTTGAATGGGAGTGAAGTAATAGGTTTAATTCCAGAAATATGCGTGATAGAAGCCGGAGCAAGACAACTGAGAGAGGAAGGTAAATGTCGCCTGGCCACAAAAGAACTCTTGTTAGAAAAAGGGATTACCTATCTGCAGTTAGATCGATTAAAACCTTTTATACCACAAGAAAAAATCCTAGAATATACCTTAGAGAGCGCAGGCTTATTACACTATACTACATAATCTTAGTTTTATTTTCAAATGCCTGGAAAGATTGAGTCGGATATCTAAGGATAAAGATGACAATAGCATGCTCTCATAAGTAGCATCTTCTGTTATTTTGTTATTTTAGGAGAAATAAATGATCCCTTTCTAATTAGACATTTATTTTTTTAGTTTCAATGCCCGGGAATTTAATTTCGTTAAAACACACACTCTAAACATTGCACACTTGTTAGGTATAGCTCGATATATACTCTTCCCATTTGCTCTATTGTATGGTGGAATCACCAGCCTTAGAAATTTTTTGTTTGACAAACAAATCCTAAAATCTGTACGCTTCGATATCCCCGTTATATCTGTGGGTAATCTTTCTGTGGGTGGAACCGGGAAAACTCCCCATATAGAGTATTTAATCCGGCTATTAGAAAAAGATTATAATTTGGCAACATTAAGCCGTGGGTATAAGCGAAAAACAAAAGGTTTTGTTTTGGCTACAGAAGCCACAACTGCTGCTGAAATTGGCGATGAGCCCATGCAGTTTGTAAAACAATTCCCACATGTAGCCGTAACCGTGTCAGAAGATCGCCTCACGGGAATTCCTCAGCTGCTTTTGCAAAAGCCAGACACTCAGGTAATCTTATTGGATGATGCTTTTCAGCATCGTAGTGTACGTCCTGGGCTGCAGATATTGCTCACAACCTATCAACAACCTTTTTATCGTGATGCTATTTTGCCTATAGGCAGACTAAGAGAGTGCAGAAGAGGTTATCGCCGTGCAGATATGATTATTGTGACAAAATGCCCACCTCAATTAACTCAGCAAGAAGCCTCAGCGATACAAAATAACATTCAACCCATAGGTACACAGAAAATTTTTTATACTACCTTTCAATATGGACAGTGTTATGATTTTGAAACCAGAGCCAGAGTAGATTTGTCGGGGAAAAAACTCATAGCTGTTTCTGGAATTGCAAACCCAGAGCCATTTTGGGAAGAAATCAAATCCCTTGGAGATTTAGTAGATAAACAGCTCTATCCTGATCATCATTTTTTTTCTGAGACAGATATTCACAAAATGCACAGGGCTCTTCAACCATATACTCGGGAAGAGGCAGGTATAGTTACTACAGAAAAAGATGCAGTCAGATTAGAGCTTCATAGAGCATTGCTACACAAGCTCGCCATAAAGATTTATGTGCTGCCTATAGAAGTTAAATTTTTGTTTCAAGGCTCTGATGGGTTTTCACAATGGGTTAGCCATTATGTTTCCACACAGCTCATGCAATATCAGTCGCCTCATATACCAGCCACTACGGAGAAGGAACCAGAGGTTTAATGTGAGGGTAAGGAAAAACTAATTTTCCACATTCCTCTCAAATCATTTAACTGATATCCTTTGGCTTTGTCACCAGGATAGTACTGGTCTAGCAGAGCCAGCGTCGCACTGTCTATATCTTGTGGACCACCATGACATTTCATGCAGGTGGGCATAGCAGTATGGATTCGTTTATAATATACATAGGGTTTTTGCGAGGAAATGAAAGTGTCATTCACCGTAGGATGATTTTTAAAAAATGTAAAAATCATGCTGTCGGTTTGAGTCTTTAAACTATTTGCAGGATTTCGAGGTTTATCGGTAACTCTTGAAAGTGCAATATCATGTACTTGCGAAAGTGAATCAAAAATTGGGTGGGCGTGCACATTGCAAAAATCTACTGCATAGGATGTGCCACCTTCTGAGATGGCTTGGGCTACTTGCAGTAACAAATGCTGTTGTGAGACTATAGTAATTGAGTCTGCTTTACTATTTAGCGCATTGATGGTAGCCACGTTTTCCTCATTCCTACAGGCATGTAGTAGCAAAATACCAGAGACCAGGCTATACCATAGTAAAATAGATTTATGAAAGTAGGAAAACATATTGCGGTTGTATTTTGGTCCTACCATGCAAATTAAGCAATCAGACATTAAAATTTCCCTGATGAATAAAGTGTATAGTAGGGTAGTCAGCAGAGATAATTATGCTTTTACCAACCATCGCCATCTAGCATATTGCCTATACCTCCTAAAATACTGCCCTCTTCTTTGCGTTTATAACTTCCATAGGCAAGAATACGACCCGCTAGGCGACTAATGGGAAGTGTTTGAATCCATACAGTACCCGGTCCTCTTAAAGTGGCAAAAAATATTCCTTCACCACCAAACAAAGTGTTTTTTATACCCCCTACAAACTGAATATCATAATTCACATCTTTGGTAAAAGCAACAATACAACCTGTGTCCACTTTGAGTAATTCGCCGGGTTGTAATTCTTTTTGGGTAACATGGCCACCTGCATGTACAAATGCAAAGCCATCACCTTCTAATTTTTCCATAATAAATCCTTCTCCGCCAAAAAGACCAGTGCCTAGCTTTTTCTGAAACTCAATACTAATAGATACTCCTTTAGCCGCACATAAAAATGCATCTTTCTGACAAATCAGTTTGCCTCCCAGCTCCAGGAGATCAAGTGCAATAATCTTACCCGGATAAGGTGATGCGAAGCTTACTCTCTTTTTCCCCGAAACTGTATTGGTGAATGTAGTCATAAAGAGACCTTCACCTACTAAAAGACGTTTACCAGCAGAAAGCAATTTTTCCCATATACCGCCACGTTTGGGCTGACTCCCATCGCCAAAAATAGTTTCCATAGCAATGCCATCGTCCATCATCATGAATGCGCCGGGCTCTGCTACAGCAGTTTCCTGTGGATCGAGTTCTATTTCTACATATTGCATTTCCTCTCCGAAAATCTTGTAGTCTATTTCGTGATTGCTTCGCATAAGTATTATTTTAGGTAAATCTCGAAAAAAAATATTTAAATATTCGGCCGAATGTGAAATTATTATAAAAATTGAACGTGTCTTTTATTGCTTATTCCCATTTAAACACTCGTGATGCAATACCATAGACTAGTATGCCCCAAGTTAATAACACAAGCCAATGCCAGCCCAGATCCCATAAGTTTAATCCATCGTAAGCTATTTTTCTTAACCCATCATTCAACCAAGTAAGTGGTAAAAACTGACAAATAGGTTGAAGCCATATAGGAAATTTTTCTACAGGGAAAAAAGTGCCCGCAAGTAAAAACTGGGGTAAAGTAATCAGATTGGATAAGGGTGGAATGGTTGCTTCATTTTTAGCAAGTCCACTAATAATAAATCCAAATCCCATAAATATCATCAGGGAAATTCCGCATAAGACAAGCATTTGTAGGAAGGTAACCCAAGTGTGAATCAGGGTGAAATCAAAACAAAAATATCCGATGCCAATGATGATAATCGCTCCAGATATCTGAAAAAACATTCGAGAAATGCCTTCACTTAAGATGATAATTTCTCTCCTAACAGGAGTAGCGAAAAATCGCTTTAATACTAAAGTTTGTCGGAGGTTGAAAAAAACAAAGGCAGTTCCAAACACACCTGTTGCCAGGAGAGAAAATCCTAGCTGGCCGGGCAAAATAAAATCTATGGCTTTATAGGGTCTTAATGAGGGAATAATCTGAAGGTCAATATTCACTAATGATTGCACATGCTTGGCGATCTCTGGATGTTGTGCCGATGCAATTTGTATCAGCAGCGCTTGTAATAGCTCCATCTGTTCTAATTGTAGCACACTTGATTCTATTTTTATGTCATAGTGTGGTAATACACCGGGGGCTTGCTCGCGGAGAGAAATAACAGCATCTAAAGAGCCTTCACTAAGTGCCTGAACCTTATCCTGAATGGCTGAGAAAGATCGAACGTGTATTGACGGAGAATGATGTATCTTCTCATACAGTAGGGAAGTGGTATCTGTGTGTTCATCAAATGTTATGGTAAAGCCAGTTTCCTGATTATTCCCTAAAAATCCAAATACTAAAATGAAAATCAGAGGGAAGGCTATACTAAAAAAAACAGCAGAAGGACTTTTCAGCATGGAACGAAGACTTGCTTTGCACAAAGCCTTCAGTGCGCGAACATTGCTATAGGTTGCCATAAGGTCGACAAATATAAATATAAAAGAAAAAAGGTTAAGATGAATAAACCTTTGGAAAATGTATTTGTAGTCCAGTAAATGTGCTTATGTATATTGATAATACATTACCAGCCGTTATATAGCATGCAGACATGGTACCCAGTTAGTAAATGTGATCATCAGAAAGTTAGGGAGACTAAATTACCGGTTGTATTTATTCATAGCCTGTGTTAGCCCCTGACTAATTGCCGTTTCAATTGCATCTACCGAGGTGAGTATTTTTTCTTTAACTATCGGTAATTCAGATGGTGTCCAGCGACCTAAAACAAAATCTACCTGTCGTCCTTTAGGAAAATTATTGCCTATACCAAAACGGAGTCTGGCGTATTGGTTTGTTTGAAGCACCTGATCTATGTCTTTTAAGCCATTATGACCCGCATGACTTCCGCCCGTACGAATCCGCAGACTGTCAATAGGCAAAGCAAGGTCATCTACTAAAACTAATACATGATCAAGCGGTATTTTCTCTTTGTCCATCCAATATTTTACGGCTTTCCCACTCAGATTCATGTAGGTAGTTGGCTTAATTACTATGATGGTTTTTCCTTTCCATTTACACTCAGCCACCAACGCATGACGGTCTAATCGGAATTTTCCATCATGTTTAATTACCCAGGCATCTGCAATATCAAAACCGATATTGTGCCGGGTAAAATCATATTCATTACCGATATTGCCTAAGCCAACAATGAGCCATTTCATATCCTAGAAGAAAAATCTTGATTAACAGAGAGGTTGCCTGCCTACAGGCGGCCGACAATAAGCCTGCAAATATACATGAAATACCACCTATTTAGCGATGTAGACAGGAATATGCACCAGATGTCTGAGACGGTTTATAGTAGATCCATGGAGGAAATCGTAAAATCCTTTATGGCCATGGCTGCCTGTAATAAGCATTGTTGCCTGCGTATGCTGAAGAATTCTTGTAATTTCTCGCACACTATTACCATAACCTAATATTGCCTGGCAGGCATAACCTTTCTCTGTGAAAACTGATACATACTTGTCTAACCTAGCTCTGTCTTTTCTGGTCTCATAATCTTCCGTTTCGGCACCCATTACTCGTGCCGAAGCACTCTCCACTACATGTATTAGAATAAATTCAGTTCCTTCCTTGGCCATTTCTAAAGCATGACTAATAACGATAAAATCGTTTTCACTATAATCTAATGCCAATGCTATTTTAGCAAACATTTGCGTACCCACAGGAGATAAAGACTTTTGAGATAAGTCTGGTTGTATGTGGATATGTGAAGATTCAGACTTCCTTTTTTTGCGAAGGGGATAAAAAACGGTAAGCCCTAATAAGCAGAGAATGCCAATGCCTCCTGAAATTATCAATATAGTTATCCAGCCATTATTCGCTAAAGCCATCCATTCCAAACCCGTATCATATACGAGTTTTAGATTTAAAACACTAATGATACAGGCAATAGTCCAAGCTGTTATTTTGGTTTTAGGACCAATGGCAAAGGCGCCCATTTTTTCTTTGTCACTTACAAAATGTATTAAGGGAATGATGGCAAATGCCAGTTGCATACTGAGGAGTACCTGACTAAATACCAATAAATCATCAATCATTTTTTCACCCATAATGACAATTACAAGCACAGCAGGCACAATGGCTAGAAGTCGGGTAAGTAACCTTCTTACCACTGGATTGATACGTAGTTTCAAATATCCTTCCATCACAATTTGTCCGGCTAAAGTTCCGGTAATTGTAGAGCTTTGCCCGGCAGCGATTAACGCAATGGCAAAGAGGTGTGATGCCCAGGTACTACCCAGCAGGGGTTCTAAAAGTTTATGGGCATCGCCTAATGTGGCTACTTCATAATTTCCACTTGTATAAAATACAGAAGCAGCAAGAACTAGTATTGCGGCATTTACTAAAAAAGCAGCATTGAGTGCTATCGCGCTGTCAACGGTGTTTAGCTTAATAGCCTGCCGTATGGAGGTAGGATCTTTTTTTATTTTTCGTGTCTGTACTAATGCAGAGTGCAGATAAAGATTGTGGGGCATTACGGTAGCACCAATAATTCCAATCGCAATATACAGTGCTGTACTGTCTGGTATAGAAGGTGCTAAGCCTTTTACTACTTCTGCTGGATCAGGGCTTGCCATCCATATTTCAATAAGAAAACAGCCGCCAATTACAGCTACTAGGGAAATGATAAATGCTTCCAGCTTGCGAATGCCTAGGCGTTGTAGATAGAGAAGAAGTAAGGTGTCCAAAAAGGTAATGAGTACACCCCAAAGTAAAGGAATGTCTAGTAACAGATATAAACCAATGGCCATTCCCAATACTTCTGCAAGATCACAGGCTGCAATCGCCAATTCTGCCAAAATGTATAGGATAAAATTCATGGCCCGTGGATATGATTCACGATTACATTGGGCAAGGTCTCTACCGCGTACTATGCCTAAACGAGCGGTAAGAGATTGTAAGAGTAAGGCCATGAGATTACTCATTAGCAAAACCCAGAGTAGGGTATATCCGTAGCGACTACCACCCGCAATATCAGTTGCCCAGTTTCCCGGATCCATATAACCTACACTTACCAGATAGGCAGGTCCTAGAAACGCAAGAATACGTTTCCATTTCCCTTTTACCTGCGAGGGATTTACACTTTCATGTACTTCGCTTAAGGATTTACTTTCCTTATTCATTCTACAAATGTAAAAATAAATTTAGAGTAGTCTAAAAATATCAAAAAAATTTCCAGACATAAACCATGTAAATATTAATATTGAAAAAATATCACATAGAGAATTTAATTTCAGTTTATAATGCGTGAGTTATAAAATTAGTATTAGAGAATTATTATTCCTTACTAACATTCCTTCTCTCTGGTTTGCATGGGTTTGTGAATAAGGCAACTTGAGTTTGTTAGAATAAGGGAAAAAGAGAGGTATTGTTTTTTGAACAGAGTATATTGTGGAATATTGAGATACAAACCTAATTTTTAAAGAATGGATCTCTTTGAAAAGATTTATTTTAGCTTCCAAAAGCTTGTAAAAGGAAGGTTTTGAGGTTTTTTTTCGAAAATCTCTGAATATTTTTATTTTTTTTGTTTCGGATTTTAAATTATTCACTTACCTTTGCCATCCCAAATTTCCGACCATGCCGAAGTTGAAGACACACTCCCGTGCCAAAAAAACGTTCAAGATCACGGGTACAGGTAAGATACGCAGATATCAGGCTTTTAAAAGTCATTTGTTAACTAAGAAATCTACCAAACGCAAGCGTCATTTGCGTCAGGCTGCATTTGTGCACCCATCCAATGAAAATTTGGTGAAACGCATGCTTTGCCTTCGCTAATTGGGAGTTATAGTTAATCGGTTTAGTTTAAAAACAAAAAAATATGCCACGTTCCGTTAATGCGGTTGCATCACGCGCAAGAAGAAAGAAAATATTAAAGCAAGCTAAAGGTTTTTACGGCAAACGTAAAAATGTATATACCGTTGCCAAAAACGTACTTGAAAAAGGTTTAGGCTACAAATATGTAGGTCGCAAAATCAAAAAACGCGATTATCGTGCTTTGTGGATTGTACGTATTAATGCAGCCTGCCGTGAGCATGGAATGAGCTATTCTCAATTCATGGGTAAACTGGCAGCAAGCAATATTGATTTGAACCGTAAAGTTCTGGCTGACTTAGCTATGAACGAACCTGAAGCTTTCAAAGCTTTGGTGGCAAAAGTGAAATAAGCTTAGGTTTTCAATTTTTTATATTATAAGCATCTCTTCTCAGAGATGCTTTTTGCATATCGATACTATGCCATATTCAGGGCGTGCCACACTTCTCCAATCCTTCTTCATATAAGGGCTAAAGAAGTGGGTAATACAGGTGTGTTTCTGGAAAATATTAATGCGCTTCCAACCAATTGTCGCCAATTCCTGCTTCAGCAATAATAGGAAGTTGATGAGGAAGCTCCATCGCTAACTGCATATCTTGCACAATTAACTCTTTGGCTTGCGCTATTTCATGCTCTGGTACATCAAATACTAATTCATCATGTACCTGCAGGATCATGCGTGTTTGTAGTTGATGTGCCTGCAAGGTCTTATGCACACGAATCATAGCAAGCTTTATCATGTCGGCAGCTGTGCCCTGCACAGGCATATTGATCGCATTGCGTTCTGCATACCCTCGCACGGTTGCATTGGAAGAGTTGATATCTCTGAGCCAGCGTTTACGACCTAAAAGGGTTTGTACATAACCATTTTGTTGAGCAAACTGAATCTGACTATCCATATAGATTTTGATAGAAGGGTATTCCCTAAAATACTGATCAATGATAGACTTGGCTTCTGTGCGGGAGATGCCTAGATTTTCTGCTAGACCAAAGGCAGACTGTCCGTAAATTATACCAAAGTTTACTGCTTTGGCTGCTCTTCGCATAGTAGGGGTTACATCTTGTTCGGAGACACCATATACCTTAGCTGCTGTGGCTGTATGAATATCTTTTTGTTCTTGGAATGCCTGAATCATACTCTCATCCCCACTGATAGCAGCTACAATTCTAAGCTCTATTTGTGAATAATCGACAGACATGAGCTTCCATCCTTTTTCTCGGGGAATAAATGCTTTACGAATTTCTTTGCCCTTGTCGGTACGAATAGGTATGTTTTGCAGATTCGGATTAGTGCTGCTTAAACGTCCAGTAACCGCCACAGCCTGATTAAAGCTAGTGTGTAGCCTTCCTGTCTTAGGATTAATCATTGTAGGCAAAGCATCTACATAGGTGCTCTTTAATTTTGTAAGCTCTCGATATGTAAGAATATCATCTACAATCTGATGTTTTTTACGCAACTTAAGCAAGATATCTTCTCCGGTAGCGTATTGACCGGTTTTTGTTTTTTTAGCAGAAGGGTCCAACTTCATATGGTCAAATAACACTTCTCCCAATTGTTTTGGGGAGGCTAAATTGAAGGAAAGCCCCGCCTGTTTAAATACACTGGCTTCTGCTGCTTGGATTTCTTTTGCTAATAGCGAAGCATATTGATGGAGAAAATCTACATCAATACCTACACCTTCATACTCCATATCAGTGAGTACAGGAATAAGAGGATTCTCAATGTCTTCTAAAATTTTTTCTACTCCCTGACTGATCACCAAAGGAGCCAGAGCGTGTTTGAGTTGTAAGGTTATATCGGCATCTTCAGCTGCATATTCTTTTACTAACTCTACAGGTACATCTCGCATACTCAGCTGATTTTTCCCTTTCCCAATCAGGGTTTCTATAGAAATGGGTTGGTACTGCAGATAGGTAAGACTTAATGCATCCATGTTACGCTTGCCTTCTGGTTCATACACATAGTGCGCCAGCATGGTGTCGTAGAGTTTCCCTTTTAAAGTAAATCCATACCATCTCAGCACCAACATGTCGTATTTGATATTCTGTCCTACCCAGCGTATATTTTCATTTTCAAAAACAGGTCTGAATTTTTCCAGAAGATTACATACGGCTTCGTGAGTTACAGGAGCGGTTACATAGTATGCTTTCCCTTTTTCAATACTGAAACTCATGCCTACGAGTTCAGCCTGATTGGCATCAATGGAGGTGGTTTCGGTATCAAAACAAATTTCTTGTGACTTACTTAATCTTTCTATGAGTGCGGGCAACGCCGGATCTTCGGGGGTAATAAGTTGGTAGTCATGGGGCGTGTTTTCAGCAGTTTTAATTTCGACTGTGCTTTGTGGTTCTGCAATCACAGTAGTTTCCTCCTGCGAAGCCAGTTCTGTAGGTGCTGTAGGGGAGTTTTTTACGCGTATTGGATTTCCAAACAAATCTCTGGGAATTTGTTGTGCACTATTATCAGGTAATTCAGTTTGTAAAACACGTTTGGCCAAGGTTTTAAATTCAAGTCGAGAAAAAACCTCGGTAAGTATTTCTTTGTTCCGATCTTTCAACCGAAAATCTTCTTCTTTGAATTCGATAGGCACCATCGTAATAATGGTTGCCAACTTTTTACTTAAGAGGGCATTTTCTTTACCATTTCTAATTTTTTCTCCTAGAGCTCCTTTAATATTATCAGCATCTTCTAAAACAGCTTCCAAACTGCCATATGTAGCTAATAGTTTTGAGGCAGTTTTTTCGCCAATACCTGCTATGCCTGGAATATTGTCTACTGCATCACCCATAAGTCCCAGCATATCAATAACCTGAGATACACTTTGGATGTTCCATCTTGCACATACTTCTTCAGGACCTAATATTTCAGAGCCACCTCCTTGATAAGAAGGCTTATATATAAATACATTTTCCCTTACCAACTGACCATAGTCTTTGTCAGGAGTAACCATATACACCTTGTAATTTTCCTGAGCTGCCTGCAGGGCAAGAGTTCCTATGATGTCATCTGCTTCATAGCCATCCATTTCCAGGCAAGGGATATTAAAACCTCTTACGATGTCTTTGATATCTGGTAAGGCTAGTAATAAATCCTCCGGAGCATCCTGCCTGTTGGCTTTATAATCACTAAAGTCGGTATGGCGTTCTGTAGCGGCAGCAGTGTCAAATACCACAGCCATATGTGTAGGTTGCTCTTTTTGAATAAGCTCAAGCAAAGTATTAGTAAATCCAAACTGAGCATTGGTATTGATACCAGTACTGGTGATTCTTGGATTTCGAATTAAAGCATAGTAAGCTCTGTACACCAATGCCATGGCGTCGAGCAGAAATAATTTTTTCTCTTGCATACTACGAAGGTAAGCAATGATGATACAAACCGGGAACGAGGGGAAGGAAAACTATTTTTCCAAAGATTTCACACTGCGAAGCAATCGTTTCCAGCGTAAGTTCAATAATTTCTTTTCATAGCTTAACCATACAAAAGAAGCTTTACCTACTACATGGGTTTCGGGTACAAATCCCCAGAAACGAGAATCCAGTGAATTGTGTCTGTTGTCTCCCATCATCCAATAGTAATCCCATTTAAAAGTATAGGTTTGGGTAGGTGTACCATTGATAATATACTGACCATCCCTTTCTTCTAATGTATTGCCTTCATATGCAGTAATGATGCGACGATATAAGGCAATGTTTTCAGGAGAAAGAGTTACAGTAGCGCCTTTAGCAGGAACGGTAATAGGTCCGAAATTGTCGTGGTTCCACTTATAATGCACGGTGTCATGAGGGAATATATTGGGATCTGTAATGGATGCAGGGAAAATGATAGGTGTTACTTTAGCTCCTGAAAGTCGTTGGAATGCAGGGAGCTGCTCGTTGGAAAGATTAATTTCATAATACCCATTCCCATAAGATCGGATATCATTATGACGAGGGTCAATATCTACGCCATTTTCTTCCAGAAAGTCCGGAGATAAACCAAAACTACCCGGCGGCAGCTGCACAGAATAAGCGTATTTCATATGTGGATAGTGTTCTGCTGGCTGGTGGTTGATGTAGAGTTCTCTGTCTTTGATTTCAATTACATCGCCTGGCACTCCCACACAACGTTTAATGTAATTATCTGTTTTATCAATGGGTCGTGTAATTATATCATAGGTGGCTAAAACTCGTTCTCTACCCATAGTGCGACACAGTCCATAATAATCTCCATGCTCTGGATCCATAGCCAGAATTGTATCACCGGTAGGATAGTTAAATACTACAATATCGTTACGCTCCACTTTACCAAATCCCCACCATCTTCTATAATCCCATTTAACAGCTTCACTATAAGATTTGCCACCTGTAATGGGCATGGTATTATGTACTAAGGGCACAGAAAGCGGAGTCATGGGTACTCTGGGGCCATAGGCTACCTTACTTACAAAAAGATAATCATCAATTAGCAGACTGCCTTCCATAGATCCTGTAGGGATGGTGTATGCTTCCACAAAAAAAGTACGAATTAGTGTGGCTGCCACAATAGCAAATACAGCGGCATCTAACCATTCTCTTAAAGCAGATTTTTTCTTTTTGTTCTTATCGTCTTCAGTTTTCTTTTTCCAGAAGGCTAAGCGCATAATTGAAGGTATTATCTCCAAAAATAAACACTTCAACTACAATTAGGGAAATAATCTTGCCCCTAACCAGTATTTTTAACATAAAAAATAACAATTAACTGGCACCTATGGGTTGTGCTTAATTAAAAAAATCAAGCAGAAAAATTAATTTTAGGCATTAAACACTGTATTTCGATGAAAAAACTCTGGATTTTAAATCTGATGCTTTGCTGTTCTTTATTAGGCAATGCACAAGGAATACAATTTGAAACAGGCACCTGGGATGAGGTAGTAAAAAAGGCTCAGAAGGAAAATAAAATGATTTACCTAGATGTCTATGCAAGCTGGTGTGGCCCTTGTAAAATGATGGCGGCAAAGATTTTCCCGTTGAAAGAGGCCGGAGATAAGTATAATGCACTTTTCGTGAATTATAAAATAGATGCAGAAGTAGGAGAGGGTATTGACATTGCCAAAAAATATGGAGTCAATGCGTATCCAACCAATTTATATATCCATCCTCATACACAAGAGGTGATATATCTTGCTTTGGGCGCTACTTTAGATGTTGCTGACTTTAATAAGCGTGCAGATATTGCTATGGCTGAATTTTCCGACCCTTTAAACTGGGAAGGCTATGAAGCTAAATTTAAATCGGGAGAACGAAATCAGGAATTTTTAAGAAAGTTTCTGGAAAAATCTATCCGCTTGGAAAAAAATAACGATGAAGTGCTTTCTGAATATATAAGTCAGTATTTGCCGAAAGGTAATTTGGGTGACAGGGAACTTCGTTTTTTGCTTGAGTACACTAAAACCATTGATAACAAAGCTTTCCCCATTCTCACAGCGCAAAAGGATAAGTTAAATAGCGCACTGGCAGGAAACATGACGATAGCTAACTGGTATATAGGACTTTCAGAGGGTACAGTAAAGAAAGCTATTGAGACTAAAAATGAAAAGCTTCTGGAACAATACGCTCAATTATTGAAAGTATATAATCCTCGAGCATCAGAAGCAGGCTTAATGTATTCTCTTAGAAAACAATATTATTTAGGCTTACGAGATAAAGAAAAATTTCAGCAAGCAAGATTTGATGAAGCAAATTATCTGGCTACAAGGCCTTCAAAATTTTATGAGGAACAAGATCAGTTACAGTTTGAAGAAATAAAAGCTGATCTGAAGAAAAGATTGTTAGCACATGGCATGTCAGAAGATCTTATTGAATTGTCTTTAGTGGAAAGTGTAAAGGCAAATCCTGCATACCGGAAAAATTATTCTGCTACGGTGGCTAATGCACTGAATGAGATTTCTTGGATGATCTATCAAAATAAAGACAAATATGCATCTACCATGGAAAAAGCTCTACAATGGTCTGAGAAATCTGTGCAGCTAACGGAAGAATTACCAGACTTATGGCCTATGTGTGCAGATACCTATGCTCATTTGTTGTATGTAAATGGGAAAAAAGATGAAGCTATTGCTATACAGGAAAAGGCCGTTCGAATGGTTCAGCAAACTGATGAGGATATGTATAACGAATTAAACGAGGAACTGGAAAAAATGAAAACAGGAAGTTTGGAAAAATAATTCATCTGACTCTGCGTTGAAATTATTTTGTCCATAGAAAACATAAACACAAAGGCCGGTCATGGGTAAACATGGCCGGCCTTTATACTAAAATAATTTCCCTACATCATATTACTTAATACTCATCTTCGTTAAAGAAGAAATCTTCTTGTGTAGGATAATCAGGCCAAATGTCTTCGATACCTTCATAGATTTCACCTTCGTCATCCAGCTCCTGAAGGTTTTCCACCACTTCTAAAGGAGCACCGGAACGGATGGCGTAATCTATAAGCTCATCTTTTGAAGCTGGCCATGGAGCATCTTCTAAATGTGAAGCTAATTCTAAAGTCCAAAACATATTATTATAAGTTTATTTTTAACGTTTGTTTTCGCAAATGTAAGTTATCGTTTCACATTTCCAAATTTTCTGTAAAACTTAAATAAATATTAATTTTACTTGTGTGGAAACTGTGGCTAAGTTGCTGGTTTCCCATACAAATTTCGAGCCTAGACATAAAACGTGACATTTTAGTAAATCTGCTTGACAAACTGTCTCAGGTAGGTTTAAAACTCCACATCAAAGCCAAAAGATATATAGCAGTTTTTCTCAAAGCTATTTTGGGTTGACCAATGATAAAAGCCACCTAGTTTAAAACTAAAGAAGAAAAGATTCATATAATCTAGTCTAAAAAGACTGTGCAGTATAATGCCAGATTCATGATAGCCATCTGAAGGAAAATTGAGTTGATCTATATGATGTGCTTCGGGTGTAGATAAATTACCCCAAAGTGTATTGTGGGTAAGCGCTGGTGTGGGTGCAGAATGACGCGTGTTGTAAAGCCTCCAGTCGAAATCATGTTGCCAAGAAACCTGTATAAATTCATCGCTATAATATGCATAGGGTAGCATGGTTTGCATACCTCCAAAAGCATAATAGGAAATATCATTGACGCGAAGTCCGTTTCCTGCAAACAATTTACTAATGGGTAAAGGAGATGTTGACCAGCTTTTTCCTGTCATAATTAAAAAGTGTTCGTTGCCTATCCGGTTAATATGTTTTTTCCAGGTTATGGCAGCTACTACTTGGAAATAGTTAGTAACATCCTGAAGTCTTCCTGCAGTGAATTTACCGTATATAACTGGGTATTTAGTTCCTGTGCTATAATATCTGCCAAATAATGGAACACGGCGCTCTGCAAATGCATATTTCCATTGAAGGCTAATTTCATTACTGAAAAACTGACTGCTGTCTGCGGGGCTGAATGCATAGGAATAGTTATATAGTGGCTTTATCGTTTCTTTAGTTCCTGTGAGATTAAACTGCCAATAGCCTGCTTGTTTTTGAACGGAGAGGGATAGTTTTTCTACCGCATCTACACGTGCTAATAGCAACATTCGTAGATAACTCCTGTCTAGCTCATGATGCAGATGAATCCTTCCCGGATCTCTGAGGTCTTTATCCCAAGAAAGTCGTATTTGGAAGTCTTTGGAAGGGAAACTGGGCGTATATTCTACGAAACCACCATATTTCCATCTTTTATCATGAAAGCCCCATCCTGCCCATCCACCTACAGAAAGTTTTCGAAATATTTTTTCATTGGTTTGCAATCCCAATCCTAACCTTAGTTTTTCATACTTGTTGTATCGAAATACACGCTTTATATCCATATCAAACATGCCTATGGGAATCTTGCCTTCTGTAAGTTTATTGATGTAGGGAATGAGTCGGTCAGCTCCCACAGCATCCATCAAGCTATCGTTAAATTCATAAGTCCTTTCTTCTTCCTTGCTTAAAGGAATTTTCCTTAGATTCATCCATTGTGACTCATCTGCTTCTTCCGCGCCGGCCAGTAGTCTTACAGTTCTTGTTTTGTCGAAACGAAATGAGGATGGGGTTTGAAAGATTACAGAGTCAATAGTTGATCTTCCTTTTAAGGTTACTGTATAATACTGTTTGATATTTTTTCCAGAATCATTTTTTAGTTGAGTTTCCTGCTGGATATCTATAACATAATTCAACTCCTCCGGAAACCATGCTCCCCACTTTTTATTATATTGATGTTCTATTTTAATGCTTTGTTTCAGGTGCGGATTAGTTGCGGTAGCTGTAAGGTATGCTATGGCATAGCCATCTGAGCTGATGTACAAATTCCCGGAAAAGGGGTTCGGCTGATTTTTTTTAGTGTAAAAACCAATTTGCCATAAGGTGTCTTTTTCTTCTTCACGCACCAATTCATCAATCATATAAAATTCATATCGGGATGCATAGCCTTTGCTAACAGGATTGTGGTAATCTTTTCCGTTTAAATTCAGATAGTCACTATAAGCATGAAAGGGTAATACATCTGTGACTAGAGTGGTAAACAAAGATTTTTTAAAGCCTGATAATCTGGATGCCAAGACATCTTCCTGCAATTTATCAGGCTTTTTCCAAGTGCGAAGACTATAAGTTTCAGAAACCATGAGATGCTGCTGTGTTAAGAATTGATAGAGCATTTGGCTGCTACTACTAGTGTCGTTCGCCAGATTATTTACTGTAGAGTCAGGCATATGCATGTCGGCAACCATTTTATAATACACATGGCATCGATACTGATCGTATAAATCGGGATGGTGTTTGTTTTTATGGGCAATTGCTAAGTCAATAATTCGGTATATCTTCTCTTTCTGAGGTTTAAAAGTGAATTCGTTTAGCTGACTGGAAGCTGGTTTGAGTTGGATGATAAGGGTATCTGTGATGAGTTTTGGTAGCGTGATTATAGAGGTTTCATATCCTAAATAAGATATTTCTAGAGATTGTATTGGCTCCTGACGAACCATACTAAAATATCCATTGATATCTGTAATCATGCCATGTTGCCCTTGATTTATTCGCACGGTGGCAAAAGGGAGAGGTAATAAGTCCTGATCTTTAACTAAGCCGTGTATGACCTGGCTTTTCGCAGATGAATAACTGTAAAAAAGTATGAATAAAGTTATCGCGAGTCGGAGCAACGATGACATAAAAAATAGTTATTCAATTCGGAGAGCCGTACCCTTATGAATACGAATGCCTGTATCACTAACTACGGTAAACTCAATAAGCAGATGTGTGGAGTCTCCCTGAGATTTGGAAAGATATCCTGTTAAAGTATCCAGTTGTCTGCAAAAGAATTGTCCATAATCTACGGTAGTATCTGAAGAATGAATGGTAGTATCTATGGTTGCTCGGTAATTATATCGGCTGGCAGTCAGGAAAATAGCCTGATTCCCCTCACAAAAGCCTTCCAAGGATAGTTTGTTATAACTTATCTCGTTTATTAAAAGTGTATAGGTCTTTTCTGGATGTAGGGTGTCTTGAGTGAAATCTGGGAAATAAATGGAGTCTATATAAATATATTTCCCTTTAAATACTTGTGCAGGATACATACATACAGTACTGTCAGATACTCCAGGAAATCCCCAGTTATAGTTTATAGCCCGCGGATCATTACAGTATTTACGTTCATTTATCCTTGGATCTGGAATGCCAGGTTTGTCCTGCCATTTTTTACAAGATAGTATTCCAATCAGGCAACCTGTAATTATCAATAATGCATAACGAGCATTCATAAAAAGTGTTGACTTCAAAACGTAACGAAGGTACTGTTTAGTATAACAAAACTAGACATAAATATAGCTTTTTATTGCTATTATACTTGCGTAACCCCATGAGAAGACGGTAGATATATTTTGTTAGGATATTTCCATTTGGGGTATAGAGAGTGCTTTATACTACTCAAATAAAAAGGCAGTATGAGCTTCATACTGCCAAGTAAATTGGTACTGAGAAAATAATTACATGTTAAAACAAACGAGTGATTAGATAAAATATCGCGGCAATTAAGGCACTTACTGGAATGGTAAGGAACCATGCCCAAAGTAAGTTGATGGTTACCCCCCATCTTACTGCAGATAATCTTTTGGTAGCTCCTACTCCTATAATTGCACCGGTAATAGTATGCGTGGTACTTACTGGTATTTTAAGTTGTTCAGTCATAAATAAGGTAATAGCACCGGCAGTTTCTGCAGCCACTCCTTCAAACGGAGTTACCTTGGTAATTCGGGTACCCATGGTTTTGATAATTTTCCATCCTCCGCTCATAGTACCGGCGGCAATAGCTGCATAACAAGCCAATGGAACCCATACGGGCATTTCTTCAAAGCTGCTGATTTCTCCTCCGGCAATCAGTGCCGCAGTGATAATTCCCATTACCTTCTGAGCATCATTACCACCATGCCCAATACTAAAGGCTGCTGAGGACACTAATTGGAGACGCTTAAGCCAGATGGTAGATCGTGAAGCAGAAAAGCTACTTAAAAACAGCGTAAATAAGGCCATGATTATCACAATTAGTGAGAGCAAAATCCATTTGAAATTCTCTCCATAAAATGTGATATCCCAGAAACGAGATTCATGTTGTGTATGGAAAATATTGTTGATCTCTTTGTTCTGATCTTCACGCAGCACAGTGTAAGTGACTTTTTCATTGAGTTGATGCTGCATCAGCACATTATCCAGGGTTATTTTATCTTGAATGGGGTAATCATCTATTTTTAACAGTATATCTCCTTTTCTTAAACCCATTTTCCAGGCAGGTGAATTATGGAATACATCCGTAATCAATACACCGTTTGAATCGTTAGCAGGAACCGTTTTAAGCCCAATAATTCGGGAGGTTTCTGTAACTATAACCATAGATAAACAAATAATAACGGCTATGATAATGGAGACAGAAATAATTTTGGGATAGATACTTTTTCGGAAGGAATGTATAAACCAGAGGGAAATTATAAACGCTGCTAGCATGCCAATCATGGGTGCTAATACAATAAAGGCAACAGTTTTAAGTACAGGTTCTGGGTTCACGCTCATCATACCAGCGTGGGCAATGGCAGCGCCTGCGAAACCGCCAATTAGGGTATGTGAAGAGGATGAAGGAATACCGAACCACCAGGTTAGCAGATTCCAGCTAATGGCAGCAAGAAGCCCAGAAATAATTACCGGTAGCGTAATAAAATCTTCTTTTACTGTTTTGGCTATGGTATTGGCTACGCCATGATCCTTAAAAATAAAGAAAGCTGCAAAATTGAATACAGCAGCCCAAACAACAGCCTGAAAAGGGGTTAATACTTTTGTTGAAACAATCGTTGCAATAGAATTGGCAGCATCGTGGAATCCATTGATATAGTCAAATATCAATGCCAGCACGATAATAACAATAAGCAGGGTAGGCATCATAACCTCAATATCTTGCTTGTGAAATCAGGAGTATTTAACAATAATAGATTCAATAACATTGGCAGCATCTTCACATTTATCTGTCACAATCTCTAAAATTTCATATAGGTCTTTACGTTTAATGAGTTCGATCGGATCAATTTGTGAACCGAACAGCTCCATCATCGCTTTGTCTAGGAGGTCGTCTCCTTCATTTTCCAAGCTATTAATAATAACACAGGATTCTGTAATAGCCCTGAGATCTTTCATGTTTCTTAGCTCTCGTACTGCTTTATTGAGTGCCGCTACTGATTTGGTTATTACAACTACAAAACTGGCTGTAATCTTATCATCAGTAGCAATGGAATAATTGGTGATTTTTTTGGCTGCCCCCCATATATAATCTGCAATATCATCTAAAGAGGTAGCCAAAGAATGTATATCTTCTCTGTCGAAAGGAGTAATAAAGTTTTTCCCAAGCTCTACATATATTCGGTGGGTAACATCGTCGTTTTTATGCTCCAGATCTTCTAAGCTTTTTAATAAGGAGATACGTTTGCTTTCGTCTGCTTCTGTGATAGCCTGACTAAAGATATTTGCCATCTCCGTTAAGATAACAGCTACTTCTTCAAACAAGGTATAAAATACCCGGTCTTTGGGCATAAATAACTTTATGATGGATGTGAACCCCATAAATATGCTTTAATGATTGAAAAAAATTGTTTTCTCAGTTGAGCAAAAATGTTTCTGACCGCATCCTACGCAATTGTCATATGTAAACCTGCCTGCTATGCATCTATGCATAGCAACGGGAGTATGAGATATGTGTGGTTTGCTGTCATAGATGTTTATACTGCAAAGCTATTCAGACGATCAAGTATGAAGAAGTGGAAATGAAAACTTAATAATTTCTTAACCTCACCAAAAAGCTTAATGTAACCGAACTCTTGGGTCAAATACTTTGTATAAAACATCAGTTATAAAACTAATAAAAATAAATATAAAAGCAGTGAGTAAAACAGAGCCTGTTATGAGTGGAAAATCAAATCTGTCGAGTGCATCTACGGCAATTTTTCCCACGCCTTTCCACCCAAAAATATATTCAATAAAGAATGACCCAGCTAATAATTCTGCAAGCCAACCGGAAATAGAAGTAATCACTGGATTCAGGGAGTTAGGTAAGGCATGCCTCCATACAACTTTCGCCTGCGACAAACCTTTTGCATAGGCAGTGCGTATATAATCTTGAGAAAGGGTGTCGAGCATAGCACTTCTTGTAAGTTGGGTAATGATAGCCATGGGGCGTATGCCTAATGCAATTGTTGGAAGTATGAGGTTTTCTAAGGCTAGCCTGCGCTCTCCCATAGGGTTGTATTCCCATAAAGAGCCTGTCATGTCAAGACCTGTATAGGGTCGAAGTACATAACCTAACACATACGCAATAATTAATCCGGCAAAAAAGGAAGGGACTGATATGCCGGCAACACTAGCTGCAATAGATCCGGTATCCCAAATAGTATTTTTTTTCAAAGCAGCCATTACACCCAAGAGAATGCCGCCAATGGTGGCCAATAACATCGCACTGATGGCTAATATAATCGTTCCGGGAAGTGCCTCTGCAAGAATATGACTTACTTCTTTGCGTGTAGTATAGGAACGACCTAAATAGGGGAATTTTAGCGCCAGACACCTGTCTCCCGGAAGTGGAATAAGTTTTTGATATTGATAACGCTCCTGTGAAACCGGGTCATGGGTATGAATACTCAGTGGAGAGATGTCATTTAGATAAAGAAGATAACGCGTGAATAAAGGCTTATCTAAGTTTAATTCTTTGCGAACATTTTCTAAAGACTGTAAATCGCTTCGTTGACCCAACGTGAGCCTCGCAGGGTCAGCGGGTAGTACATTGAACAATAAAAATACAATGCTTACTACTCCCAGCAGTATGCTAAGATTATAAGCCACTTTTTTGAATATAAACGCAAACATACTTACCGAATTGTTACGGTATTTCCGTTACGCGTAATTGTAGTGGGATAATCGCGGAAACTATACTTGCCACGAATAGTTCCTTTTTCTATGAGCATGAGCCCGGGGTTGGAGCGCATGGCTGTTTTGCTGGCAATCACATCTACTGTATAGATAGCTGCTACCGGTAACTGATGGGTAGTCACAAATCGCTGGGTCTCTTCAAAATCTGCAGAGGTAAGAATATAGAAAGGTACTCCATTGTCTTGGGCTTGCTGCATTAAAGAACGAAGCTGATCCATTTTATCTGTACGTGCTTTGTCTATACTTCTAATGAAAAGCAATAAGGTAAACCCTGGTCGGGAAAGGATTTCATCGGTATGCGGAGTACCATTGATATCGTTGATCACAAAGTCTTTAATAGGAATATCAGTACCTTTTTTAACCAGTTTGGTTTTGCTATCCACAAATACCCAGGTAGAATCCTGCCATGGGAAATTAGCGGTAGTAAACTCTTTTACAACGCCATCTTTTTTGTACAACAGTACCGTTTCGTATTCATCAGGTACGCCATCGGGAGGAAGAACCATTTTTTCTGGTATGTATGTACCTTTTTTATAGGGCATGCAATCATAAAAAGGTAAATGTTCTAATGCCCACCATTGTGCACCAAAAGCAAAAATGGTAGTGAGCATCATGACAATAAATGTTTGTCTGCTGCTGCCAATGGGCTTAATTCTTTTTCTATAAATAAATAATACTATTACTAATACAAGCAACAGTACATCTTTCCAAAAGGTTTCTTCATTAGATATTTTAATGCAATCACCAAAGCAACCACATTCTTCGATAAGCTTGGGGAAGAATTTAGGATATTCAGTGAGTAAGAATGCAAAGGTTTCTGTATGTGGGAGGTAAACGTAGGCGGTAAGGAAAGTAAAGAAAATAATAAGTAAGAGAAGAAGAAAAGAAAAGACACCAAAAGCTGCTCCAATTAGTAGGGCAACACCTGCAATGATTTCAAAGCCTATCATAAGCACTGAAAGTAAAAGCGAATATTTCGTTGCCCAAAGCATGCCCCATACTTCAAAAAACTCATCCATTTTATAACTCAGCCCTAGTGGGTCGTTGGCTTTTACTAGTCCTGAGAAGATAAATAATACACCTACAATGAGTCGGATCAACCAAAGTATGTACTTCATAACCGGTTTTAATTTAGGAGTTGTTTGATGATTTTTCTTCAATTTTAATCAATGCGAAAATACCATAGTTTACTATGTCGGAAAAGTTAGCGCCAATACCCTCTGAAACTAATGTTTTCCCTTCGTTGGCCAGGATCTGGCGAATGCGTAGCAGCTTTACTAAAATTAGATCTACAAAAGATTCCTGACTTAAATTTCTCCAAGCTTCTCCATAATCATGATTCTTTTGTAACATGAGTTCTTTTATTTTGTCTGCTTCTTGTTCATACAGACTTTTGGCCTCTTCGAAAGAAAGTTCTGTAGGGGCATCTTCGGGAAGGCTTAGCTGGATCATGCCCATTATTCCATAGTTTACAATAGCAATAAACTCACTTTGAATACTATCAGCAATTTTTTGATTACCCATTTCTTGAATTTGGCGAATACGCCAAGCTTTAATATATATCTGATCCACTAAAGAAATAGGGCGAAGTACTCGCCATGAAGTTCCATAATCTTTTGCTTTATGGAGATATAACTCTTTACATTGTTCTACCACGGCCTGGTACTGGGAAACTGTTTGCTCCATGATCATATAGCTGCGAGCGGGTTTGTATATTTGTTGAGTGATAAAGTCCAAAAATACGTTTTTACCGGTACAAACCGTACTGCATAGCAAAGGGCGGCTATTAACTTTAACAGAGCCTGTAGTAATGGGAATTTTAAATGCTACACCCGATAGTTTTTACAATCAGGGAAAAGATAGTGATCCGGAGGCATTGCTTCGTATGGGTGAAAAAATGTTGCGGGATGGAGCTGTGATCCTAGATATTGGCGGGGCTAGTTCAAGTCCTGGTAGTACACTCCCATCTGAAGATGAAGAATTAAAGAGAGTATTGCCAGTGATTGAGAAAATTTATGCTCGCTTTCCTGAAGCCTGGATTTCGGTGGATACGTTACATGCCAAGGTGGCCAGAGAGGCTGTTGCCGCCGGAGCATCCATTATCAATGATATTAGTGCAGGTAGTGCGGATGAGGCTATGCTGGATACGGTTGCAACTTTACGCGTACCTTATATAGCTATGCATATGCAGGGAATGCCTGCTACTATGCAGGCCAATCCTCAATATGAAAATGTAACACTTGATATTATAGATTACTTACAAAAAGTAGTGCATAAGGCAGTGCAAGCTGGAATACATGATATAATTATAGATCCAGGGTTTGGCTTTGGGAAAACAATGACTCATAATTATACACTCATACGAGAATTGCATTTGTTTCGTATGTTAGGAAAGCCAATCCTGGTAGGACTTTCTAGAAAGTCAATGATCTGGAAAACATTGAATACTAATCCTGAAGCTGCGCTAAATGGAACTACTGCGTTACATATGGTGTCCCTACAGCAGGGTGCATCTATACTGAGAGCTCATGACGTAAAAGAAGCTATGGAAACAATCACTTTATGGAAAGCGCTTAATGGGTAACTTCCTGAGAAGTATTTTTTTATTTCCTGAATTTAATAGGGTAATTGAAAATAGGATGCATAAAAAAAGCTGCCATTGTGAGGCAGCTTTTTTATGCGTATAAAACGAGATTATTGTTTTACGATAGTCATAGTACGTTGAGCACCTTCTTTGCTTACGCGGAGCAGATACATACCAGATGCCCATTGAGATGCAGGTATAACCTGACGAGCAGAGCTGCTTGATATTTGTACAGACTGGTTGTAGATAGCACGTCCATTCAAATCCATTACATTAATGTCGTACTGACCAGGTGTAGCATCTTCAAAAGAAAGCGTCATGTTGCTCATTGATGGGTTTGGATATGCGTTCAGACGTATGTTAGCATCCAGTTCAGCAACACTTAGTCCTTGTTCTGGGATAGTTACAGAAAGCGGTGAGCTTGGCATATCGTCATTATCAGCTAAATCATTACCATTAACTGCATTGACAATAGCATAGAAAGTAACATCTCCAGTTCCTGCAGCCGGAGCAGTCCAGTCGAAAGTAATGCTCATGGCGTTATTTAAAATATCAATAGGAGTTGAGTGTTCTAAAATAGAGCGACCTCCTACAGGAACTACGTGAGCAGTACCTGGGTTGATTGGATTCCCCGGATTGGTGGTATTAGGAGCCAGTGTGCCAGCGGAACTACTATCTGAAGCTTTGAGGGCCATTATCTGGAATCCAATTTTATAATTAGTTGTGGGTGGTGGTATTAACATACAGGAAAAGGATACCTCGTAGGTTTGTCCTGGAACATATTTACCCACAACTTCCCCTGTCGATTTATTTTTCATCTCTACCCAGTTAAGTTTAGTACTTGGAGAAGCTGGGCCATGACATCCTGCTTCAGAGCAGGTCAGGCCACCAGAGCCGGGACCACCAGTACGGTTCAGACCATGTACGCCAGGACCATCTTTGTAACTACTTAGAGTTAACCAACCAATGGCTGACGCAGCAGTAATAAGTAAAACTGATTTTTTCATACGATCTTTTTTTGAGTTCTGGTTTAAAAATAAAAAAGTTTAGTTAGATAACATAGTGTTTGTCATAAAAAAGTCTGAAAAAAAATCAGAACCTCCAATAACTGCTGAACTGTCTTTATCCCTAATTGGTCACATTGTACAGGCAAACTATCTTTGCCGGTATGGGACAAAAGAAACTCGTTCGCTTCGAAGCTATCAAACAATATAAAAATGTGCTACAGTCTCCGGAAAATATGTCTGGCAACTGGCACCAGTATTTTGGGAACAAAAACCCCATTGTTTTAGAGCTTGCCTGTGGTAAAGGTGAATATAGTATTGGAATGGGTAGACAGCAACCAGATAAGAATTTTATTGGCGTTGATATTAAAGGCAATAGGATTTATGTAGGAGCTAAAACTGCATTAGAAGAGTCTATGGACAATGTTGCTTTTTTAAGAATTGCCATAGATAATATTACTAATTACTTTGCCCCAAATGAAGTTTCAGAAATCTGGATCGTCTTCCCTGACCCCTTTTTGAGGGCATCAAAAGCTAAAAAAAGACTCACTCATCCCCGATTCTTACATGCTTACCAAAAAATTCTAAAACCTGGTGCTGTTATCCACCTCAAAACTGATTCGAAAGAACTATTTGAATTTACACTGGAAACAATTGCTGAATGCAACTGTACCATTCATGAGCACATTCCAGACATATATGGACAGGGAAAAAACACCGGATGGTTGGGTATTCAGACTTTTTATGAAAAAATGCATCTTAGTGAAGGGCGTATTATTCAATATGTGGCTTTTTCATTACCTGATTCCCCAATAGAAATTCCAGAAAAAAAGAAAGAAAAAGTGGATGACAACCCCTCTGTGTGAACATATTGACTACTATTTATTACCTGATGGCAGATTGGTATTTACCGAAACATATCATCTGAAAAGGGGATATTGTTGCGGAAGTGGCTGTAAACATTGCCCTTATAACTACCAAAATGTACCTGAACCCAAACGCAGTATGTTACTTCAAAAAAGAACCCAATCAGATGAACACAAAACTCAGGAATGAGGATATTTATACTCAGATTTATGCAGTGGTGAGGGCTATCCCGAAAGGTAGAGTTTCTAGCTATGGAGCTATCGCAGCAGCACTAGGCCTTAAGTCAGCAGCTCGACTTGTAGGATATGCTATGAATCAGGCGCATATGGTTGTTCCCAAAGTGCCAGCTCATAGAGTGGTAAATAGAATCGGTCTGCTGACAGGTAAGCATCACTTTTCTCCGCCGGAACGTATGCAACAACTCTTGGAGTCCGAAGGAATTAAAATAAAAGACGACCAGGTTCAAGAATTTGAAAAGGTTTTTTGGGATCCACAAAAGGAATTGTTATAACCATATTTTTTTCTCTGATGGAAATTTGGTTGTCCGCAGACAAGTTAATACTTTGAGGATCGAAAGATCGCATATGCCAGCTCTCAAGAAGTACTCACTTCCGTATATACTTCCTGTTTGTATTGCCTTTTGTTTCATGGCATGTGACGAAGTTAGCCGTCCATTAAAAGAAACTTTCTCCACTGAAACTTCCAGAGATCATTTTGATCAGGAAGATTTTGCGGAACTCTTACACGCTTGTATTCCAGAGGTTCATCAGTTGACAGATTCTGCCTCAATCCCAGCCACACTCAGACTGGCAGCATTATATACCGCCAATCATTTCCAGACTTTGTGGTTACAGGAAGATGGAAGTGCACCTAAAGCCACGCAATTACTAAAAGAAATTCATGAGATTCGCTACGACGGTCTTTCACCTGCTGATTATCAATATGATTCCTTGCAATATAAATTGCAGCAATTTTTGCAATCCCCTTTTACAGAAGTAGAAGAAGTGGTTGCCTTAGATACGCTGCTTACAGCCACATACCTCCATCTTGCAAATGATTTGCTTATGGGAGTAATTTCACCCCATGCAGTAGATACATCCTGGCATCATCCTAATGATAGTTTCTTTTACTGGAATGAAATTGTGGAGGCCTGTAGTGAAAATAATTATTTTCCTTTAGACTCTTTTAAAAGTGCCTGGAAACTATATAATCTCTTACGGGATACATGGCAACACTACGAAAGTCTGTCGGCAGACTCATTATATCTTAGTTTACAGCGTCACATAGATACAGCTATTTCCCCCGGAGATAGTCTGTTGGCAGCACTAGCCTTGATGGAAATCCCCTGGCTTGAACCCATCAGTGATTCTATCAAAGGACATAGAAAATATATTCAAGCATATCAACAATGCTTTGGATTAAGACGAACAGGGAAAACTGATAGTATGACGCTGGCTACTTTACGAGAGCATCCGCTGAAGAAGTTATCTAGAATTAAAGTGAATCTGGAAAGAATCAGATGGCTTCCCAGAACCTTTGCTGATAATTATATTGTGGTGAATATACCCGCTATGGAACTTACTTTCCATCGACAGGATGAAGAACCTATGCGGATGCTTACAGTGGTTGGTACTCGTGCCAGACAAACGCCTTCTTTGATGGCTCCCCTGAGACAAATTGTTATTAACCCACCTTGGGGAGTACCTCCTACAATTCTAAAAAAAGATGTAATCCCAGGTTTGCATAGAGAAGGTCTTGCCTATCTTCATAAAAAAGGTTTGAAAGTATATAATGCCAAAGGAGAGGAAATTGATCCAGCTACCATGGATCACACCAACTACAAACAATATTTCTTTAGACAACCTCCCGGTGCTGATAATGCTTTGGGTTATGTGAAATTCAATATGCCCAATATATGGGATATTTATTTGCATGATACCCCAAATCGCAATGATTTTACAAAATACGACAGAGCTAAAAGCTCCGGCTGTATCCGCATTGAAGCTCCCAGACAAATGGCTGCGTATATCCTGACAAGCCTCGAAAAACGCCGATACCCTCAGGAAAGGATCGACTCTGTGATTGCATTGAAAAAAACAAGATGGGAGCCAGTACGTACTTATATACCTGTACATATCGTTTATATCACTGCCGTAGAAGATGCTACGGGAGCACATGTGAAATTTACCCGTGATATATATCGTAAAGATGAGATACTGGTGAAAGCCTTGCAATCAAGACATTAAGGAGAACCAAGGCTCTTTTCCTATCTGTATCGAGCTTCTAATGGAGATATAAATTTTATTTTGTTGGATTATAACTTTCAGATACATACATAAACTCTCACAGAAAGACATTAAATTTGGCGGTCTTTAAAAAAAATTACTCATGAAAGAAGTTTATATCGTAGCAGCCGTGCGCACACCTTTTGGAAGTTGGGGTGGGGCACTCAAGAGTTTTTCTGCTACCCAGTTAGGCAGTTTTGCTATTAAAGGTGCTTTGGAAAAAGCTGGCTTGAATCCTAAGGAAGTTAATGAGGTATATATGGGATGTGTATTGCAGGCTAATCTTGGACAAGCCCCTGCCAGACAAGCAGCACGTTTTGCCGGAATTCCTGATAATGTGCCTTGTACTACCATTAATAAAGTGTGTGCTTCGGGTATGAAGTCTATTATGCTGGGTGCTCAGTCAATCATGCTGGGAGATAATGATGTGGTGATAGCTGGGGGTATGGAAAGTATGAGTAATGTACCTTTCTATGTAGACTCATTGCGCTGGGGACATAAGTATGGTAATACTTCTCTTACAGACGGATTATCAAAAGATGGGCTTTTAGATGTGTATCACAACTACATGATGGGTAATGCTGCTGAATTATGTGCTAAAGAATGCAATATTAGCAGAGAGGATCAGGATGCATTTGCTATCGAAAGTTATAAAAGAAGTCAGAAAGCATGGGAAGAAGGTAAATTCAACGAGGAAGTAGTTCCTGTAGCTATCCCTCAGAGAAAAGGAGATCCGGTAATGTTTGCAAAAGATGAGGAACCCTGGAACGTAAAGTTTGATAAAATCCCTGAATTAAAGCCTGCCTTTATTAAAGATGGGACAGTAACCGCAGCCAATGCATCTACCATGAACGACGGTGCAGCAGTTGTGATTTTAATGAGTAAAGAAAAAATGGAAGCCTTAGGTTTAAAACCATTGGCAAAAATCAAGGGATTTGCAGATGCTGAACAAGCACCTGAATGGTTTACTACGACTCCTTCGCTGGCTGTGCCTAAAGCAGTTGAAAAAGCAGGTTTAACAATGAAGGATGTGGCTTATTTTGAATTGAACGAAGCATTTAGTGTGGTGGGTATTGCCAATATGCAAAAAATGAACCTTCGTCCAGATCAGGTAAATGTAAATGGTGGAGCAGTTTCTATCGGACACCCTCTAGGAGCTAGCGGTGCAAGAATTATTGTTACCTTACTGAATGTGCTGAAACAAAATAGTGCTCAGTATGGAGCAGCAGGTATATGTAATGGTGGTGGCGGTGCCAGTGCCATGGTAATAGAAAGTATTTAATAGATTAGCATACAAAAAAGGTAGTAGTTTGTATAGGATATTTTTCCTGACACCTACTACCTTCTTTTATTGCAATAAGTCCAGATGGAAATCTTCAAGGCTTTTTAGTTGAGCGTCGGCTAACGAAAAGCCAGGATGACCATATAATTTTTCATCGGGCACAACTACTACTTTCATTCTTGCAGCCTTACCGGCAATCATTCCATTTAAAGAATCTTCTAAAACCATGCACTCCAGAGGATTTGCCTCAAGCTGAGAAGCCGCTTCTAAAAAAACAGCCGGATGAGGCTTGCCCCAAGGTACCACATCGGCAGATACAATAGTATCAAAACATTGATCTAAGTTAAAATGAGAAAGTAAGGTTTTAATCATTCGGGTAGGAGAGGAAGAGGCCACTCCTTTCTGGATATGATGTGAGTCTAGTAGCGATAGTGTATGCCATACACCTGGCATAATACGACCTTTGGCACAAGCTAGTGCTATAATATCATCTAAGATATCTTCAGCTACCTTTTCAGAAGACGCTCCCTGCCATGGATATCGAACAGCCCAATAGGCAGTAACTTCATGAATTTTAAGTCCGGTTGTCTCTTTAAATTGTTCGCGGGTAATCCTTATGCCATGCTGATGGGCAACCTTAAGCATGCTTTCTCCCCAAAGTGGCTCAGTATCTAACAGCAAGCCATCCATATCAAACAACACAGTTGTAATCATCTTTTTTTTGTCGCAAATATCTGTTTTAAGGGGGATATTAAGGGTGATAATTAAAAGAAAAAAACAATAAAACTAAGAAACACGCTTATTTTTACGCTAAAATCAAGTCCGGGACTTATGAAGTATATTCCAATTGTGGCAGCACTTTGCTGTGCCAGTCTGGCAAATGCACAGACACCTAAGATTAATTTTGAGGAATACGACCTGCCAAACGGTTTGCATGTCATCCTGCATGAAGATCATGCAACCCCCAATGTGTCTATTTCTGTAATGTACCACGTGGGTTCAAAAAATGAAGACCCCCAACGTACAGGATTCGCTCACTTTTTCGAACACCTTTTGTTTGAAGGTAGTAAGCATATTGCTCGTGGAGAGTATATGAAACTGGTTCAGTCATCGGGTGGTGAAGTGAATGCCAATACTACCTGGGATCGTACTTATTATTATGAGATTCTCCCTTCTAACCAATTGGAATTAGGTCTCTGGATGGAATCAGAAAGAATGTTGCACGCTATTATTGATGAAGAAGGCGTAGAAACACAACGTAAAGTGGTAAAAGAAGAGAAAAAACAACGATACGATAACACTCCTTATGGGCAATTACTTAGTGTAGTGTATGAAAATGCATTTACACAACACCCATATCGCTGGTCACCAATAGGTCAGGAGCAATATATCGACCAGGCTACTTTGTCTGAATTTATGGATTTTTATAAAACCTTTTATGTACCTAATAACGCAACTTTAGTGATAGGGGGTGATTTTGATCCTTCACATGCAAAAGAGCTTATTCAAAAATATTTTAGTGATATCCCACGTGGAACCAAGCCCATCCCTCGTCCTAATATTCAGGAACCTCCACAGACAGAAGAAAAAAGGGTGACTTTTTATGATAATATACAATTACCTGCCGTTATTATAGCCTATCATTCTCCTAAAATGGGCGATAAGGATTTCTATGCCATGCAGTTGTTATCCCAGCTTCTTTCCACTGGAAAAAGTTCACGTTTTCATAAGAGTATTGTAGATGAACAAGAAAAAGCTCTTTTTGTAGGCGCTTTTGCCATTCCCAATGAAGATCCGGGACTTACACTTATGTTTGGTATAACCAATATGGGTGTAACACCAGATGAGCTTGAAAATGCTATGATTGAAGAGGTAAATAAAGTGGTACAAAATCTCATCAGCGAAGAAGAATACCAGAAAGTTATGAATCAGACAGAAAATAACTTTATCAAACAGAACATGCAGTTAGCAGGGGTAGTAGAGAATTTGGCTACTTATCACGTTTTCTTGAAAAACACAGACCTGATCAATACTGAATTGAGCCGTTACACTAGTCTGACCAGAGAAGATCTGCAACGTGTAGCCCAAAAATATTTTCAAAAAAATAACAGGATTGTTGTGCACTATCTTCCTAAATCTTCTGAAGGAAAATAAGGCAATACCTATCAATAGAAAATTTCAAATACTAGTTAGCAATGAAAAAAATCGTTTTCGCTTTACATATTTTACTGGCAGCAACTGTATGCCAGGCTCAGACACTCGACCGAAGTGTCAAACCTAAACCGGGCCCCGCTCCGGAAATTAAATTAGGGCATACAGAAAGTTTTACACTTTCCAACGGGCTTAAGGTGTTCGTGGTAGAAAATCATAAGTTGCCCACCATTGCTATTTCACTACAACTCGATATCCGTCCGGAATTACAAGGCGATATGACCGGTTTTCAGGACGTGATGTCAGAATTGCTGCTGGGAGGCACCAAAAGCCGCACTATGGATCAGCTCAATAAAGAAATTGATTTCATTGGTGCTACGCTTCAGGCTCATGCAAGAGGAGCATATGCATCAGGTCTGAAAAAACATCAGGAGAAAATAATGGAGCTCATGGCCGATGTATTGATGAATGCTCAGTTTAGCCAGGAAGAGTTAGAAAAGCAAACTAAGCGCATGCTTTCTGGGTTGGAAGCTGGTGAAAATGATCCGGATGAAATGATGTCGAATGCGAAATCAGCTATTGTATATGGCACTAAACATCCCTATGGTGAAGTAGTAACCAAACAAACGCTCAAACAAATTACACTAGATCGTTGTCAGCAATACTATAAAACCTATTTCAGACCCAATGTGGCTTATATGGCCATCGTAGGGGATATTACCCGTGCGGAAGCTGAAAGCCTAGTGAAAAAATATTTTTCAAACTGGCAAAAAGCTGACGTGCCTGTAACACAATACGGTAACGTAGCTAATGTGAAAGCTACAGCAGTAGCATTTGTTCCTCGCGATGCTGCTGTACAAAGCGTTATTAATGTTACCTATCCTGTAGATTTACCTTATGGTTCGCCGGATGTGGTAAAAGTGAAACTTCTGAATTCTATACTCGGTGGCGGTGCGTCTGGACGCCTTTTCCAAAATTTAAGAGAAAAACATGCTTGGACATATGGCTCTTACTCTTCTGTAAGTGAAGATGAATTGAAAAGTGATCTGACACTATATGCTAAATGTAGAAATGAAGTTACAGATAGCGCCATCGTGGAAATGCTATCTGAAATGAAAAGACTGCGTACTGAGAAAATCACTCAGGAGGAGTTAAGAAACCATATCAATATGCTCACAGGTTTGTTTTCTATGGGACTTGAAAACCCTGCTAAGGTAGCGCAATACGCCATCAATATTGAGAAGTACAATATGCCTAAAGATTATTATCAGCAATACCTGAAAAATCTTTCTGCTGTTACTGTGGATGACATACAAAAAACTGCACAGAAATATCTCTTACCAGACAATGCGCATATCATTGTGGTAGGGAATAAAGAAGATGTGGCAGATAAACTGATTAAGTTTGATGCAGATGGCAAAATCGCATACTATGATAGCTACGGGCAACCTTTAAAAGAATCTGATAAAAAAGCTATTCCCGCCGGAATGACAGCTAATAAGGTAATTGAAAACTATATTAATGCTATTGGTGGGAAAAAAGTGCTGGCATCCATTAAGGACATGAAGATGGTAAGTAAAGGTGATTTGCAAGGAATGTCACTAGTAATTACAAGAGCTAAAAAAGATCCCGGTAAATTTAAAATGGATATTACCGGAATGGGGATGACCCTTCAAAAATTAGTATTGAATGGAGATGCTGGTTATCAGGAAATACAGGGACAAAAAGCGCCCCTGACGGAGGAAGATATTCAGGATGCTAAAATGACTGCCGACATATGTCCTGATTGTAACCCTTCTGTGTATGGTTACAGCTATAATCTTAAAGGTTTAGAAGAATGGAATGGGAAAGATGTATATGTAATAGAAACTACAGATGCTAAAGGTGATAAAAATACCCGTTATTTTGATGCCCAATCTTTTTATCTGCTGAAAGAATCTGCTGTAGAAAGCTTGCCTAGCGGTGATGTTACGGTAAGTACAGAATATGATAACTACAAAGAAGTACCAGGTTTCCCGGGATATAAAGTTCCTTATACTGTAAAATTACCACTGGGACCTGGCATGTTCCTACTCACAGAAATAGAAACAGTTACGGTAAATACCGGTCTGGCTGATACTGAGTTTGAATAAACGAGTAAACAAAGGATATATACGTTAGCTGATATTAGATAGGCTGCCTCAAAAGGGCAGCCTTTTTGTTGAGTTTCAAATTCTACAAACGTAGGTTGGGATACACTTGGTAGTACTCATAAGGTTACTTTTATCTATTAGTTTCGGGAAATGGTGTTTCCCCAAAAATGTGCATAGTATTCTCCATAAAAGTTATATTTCATTAACTGACAAAATGCCTGAAATTTCAATATAATATACATGTATAGAATAATATAATAGTGTCTTTAACAAAAAGTAGCCATTTGATTTGCTACCTTTGCCTAAATTATGATCTGAAAATATGGCAGCACTGCTACAGAAAGAAATTGACGAAAAAAGACAAGGGGAGGCTTATGCCCCCTTTGCCAATGATCCCAACCAATATGACAAAAAATTTTACATAGAAAGCTATGGTTGTCAGATGAATTTTAGCGATAGTGAAATTGTCGCTTCCATTTTACAGCAGGAAGGTTTTGGGGCTACACGCAATTTAGAAGAAGCTAACCTAGTGTTATTAAATACGTGTTCTATCCGTGAAAAAGCAGAACAAACGGTACGCAATAGACTTCACACCTTTCGTAAGATTAAAGAGCGTAACCCTGCTATGCTTATCGGAGTACTAGGATGTATGGCAGAACGTCTTAAAGCTAAGTTTCTAGAAGAAGAAAAGCTAGTAGATATTGTAGTAGGTCCAGATGCTTATCGTAGTCTTCCGGGTTTAATTACAGAAGCTGAGGGCGGACAAAAAACCGTAAATGTATTACTCAGTCGTGAAGAAACTTATGCGGATATAGCACCAGTGAGATTAGACTCTAATGGTGTTTCAGCATTTGTTAGTATCATGAGAGGATGTAATAACATGTGTACATTCTGTGTGGTGCCATTTACCAGAGGCAGAGAAAGAAGCAGAAATGTGGACAGTATTGTGCAGGAATGCGAAAACCTTCTTCAGCAAGGTTATCGGGAAGTAACACTGCTGGGACAAAATGTGGATAGCTATTATTATGTAGATCCACAAACTGAAGAGGCAGTTACTTTTGCTCATCTTTTAGAACGCGTTGCTCAAATTTCTCCCAAATTAAGGGTTCGCTTTAGTACGTCCCATCCTAAAGATATTACGGATGAAGTATTGTTTACTATGGCGAAGTATGACAATATATGCAAGTATATTCATCTGCCCGTACAAAGCGGGAATACACGCATCCTGCAGCTGATGAATAGAACGTATACCAGAGAATGGTATCTCAATAAAGTAAGGCGTATTCGTGAAATCATGCCTGATTGCGGTATTAGTACAGATATCATTACCGGATTTTGTTCTGAAACAGAAGAAGAGCATCAGGATACATTGAGCCTTATGGAGCTGTGTAGATTCGATATGGCTTATATGTTTTCCTATAGCGAGCGTCCGGGTACATTGGCTGCTAGAAGATATGAAGACGATGTGCCTGAAGAACAGAAAAAGCGTAGACTGGAGGAGGTGATTCGTCTGCAAAACAGCCATTCAGCGGAAAATTATAAAAAAGATATTGGAACCATCACTGAAGTATTGATAGAGGGAGACAGCAAGCGCAGTGACCAGCATTGGTATGGACGGAATAGTCAAAACAAAGTGGTGGTATTCCCCAAAGAAAACTATGCAGTAGGGAAGGGGAGTTATGTATTAGTTGCTATTGAAGATGCAACACAAGCAACCTTACTGGGTAGTATTCATAAAATTGTTGATTAAAATTAATGCAGTAACTATTTATGGATCTTCAGAGCATAAAAAACAGGTTTGGAATTATAGGTAATGCCCCGGCATTAAATCATGCTCTTAATACGGCTGTGCAGGTGGCTGCTACTGATCTTACGGTATTAATTGTAGGAGAAAGTGGTGTGGGAAAAGAGGTTTTCTCTCAAATAATCCATGCGCTTTCTTCTCGCAAACATAATCCGTTTATTGCAGTTAACTGTGGAGCTATTCCGGAGGGAACCATAGATAGTGAGCTTTTTGGTCATGAAAAAGGCGCCTTTACAGGTGCTGTAGATAGTAGAAAAGGTTATTTCGAAACCGTAAATGGAGGTACAATTTTTTTGGATGAAATAGGAGAAATGCCTTTGGGTACACAGGCACGCCTGCTTCGTGTGTTGGAAACCGGAGAGTTTATCCGAGTAGGATCCTCTAAAGTGCAGAAAACAGATGTGCGTGTGATTGCAGCAACCAACAAAGACTTGCTGGAATATACACAACAAGGAAAGTTTAGAGAAGATTTATACTATCGCCTAAGTACGGTTCCAATCAGAGTACCGTCGCTGCGTGACAGAAAGGAAGATATACCCCTTCTCTTCCGAAAATTTGCTCATGATTTTGCAGAGAAATATAGAACTCCGGCTGTGCAGTTAGATCCCGAAGCTAGAGAACTCCTAGTGCAGTATCCCTGGAAAGGGAATGTGCGTGAACTTAAAAATATTGCAGAGCAGATTTCTGTATTATCAACGGAGAAAACTATTACAGCGGAACAGATCTTACAATTTCTCCCTCGCCAGGGACAGGAAACCTCTGGCATGCCTATGCTGCCAACCTTGCATCCGGCAGTATCAGCAGCCTCCGGGAATGGATTTACAGGTTCCGAAAGAGATATCCTATACAAGCTCTTTTTTGAACTGAAAAAGGATATGAATGATATGAAGCAAATGATTCTGGAATTGGCTCATAGACAGGGATATGCAGTTCCTTCCTCATTTTCAGAGACTTTGTTGCCTTCCTATATGCCTTCGGCAAATGACCCCAATATCACTAATCCATACACGCAAACTACTCCTAATACGCCTGTACTCCTTACCAATGATCGTACAGAAAGACACGAAGAAATAGAAGAATCTTTGATGCTGGCTGAAAAAGAAAAAGAATTTATCAGCAAAGCTTTGAAAAAACATAAGGGAAAACGTAGAGACGCAGCCAGCGAATTGGGAATTTCGGAAAGAACACTCTATAGAAAAATCAAAGAATACGATATCAAAGAGTAAATTTGTCAGTTAGTATGGGTAGGGTTTTTATTTTTGGACTACTTTTGAGTGGGATTCTGCTGTTTGCCGGCTGTGGTGTGTATAGTTTTACCGGGGCTTCCATAGATGGGAAAACCATACGCATTCAAACCATGGAAAACAGAGCACAAAATGTGGTACCTACATTAAGTGCTAATCTTACAGACCAGATCAGAAGTCGTATCTTGTCACAAACAGGTTTGGCTCCCGTAAATACTGAAAATGCAGATTATGATATTTCAGGAGTCATTACAGGATATCAGTTTACGGTAACCGGCGTATCTGAAAATCAACAAGCATCCCAAAATAGGCTTACCATTACCCTGCAGGTAACCTTTAAAAACCGACTTGATCCGAAAGCTGATTTTACCCAGACTTTTTCCAGGTTTGGAGATTTTCCTGCCAGTCAGTCTATTCAGGCTGCAGAAGCAAGATTAATTGAATCTATTGGAAAAGAACTGGCAGATGATATCTTTAATAAAGCTTTTGTAAACTGGTAACGAACCGACCCAAGATTATGATAAAACCGGCTACCATAACACAATGGATGCAACAACCAGCATCTTTTTCTGCTGAAGACAGAAAGCAGGCTGCCGCCATTTTGAAATCATACCCATATTTTGTTCCCGTACGATATCTTGAAGGCGCTGAATATCACAAAAAACAGGCATTTTCTCCTTCTATGCTGAATATGATGCGCCTGTATTGTGGTAACTGGCTATATTTTTATCAATTTATGAAAGAGGCTGAAAAAGCCTCTCAGTCTGCTGATGCTGCCGTATCCTCAGCAACCAATCCCATTACTTCCAATTGGGAAGATGATTTTATGCTCGAAGATGAGGCGTTGCAGGACAGCACGCTGACAAATTTTGAAGAAGATTTTGAAGAATCTCCTGAGGAAGAATCAGAAATATGGGGTGAAATGACTATTGAACAAGCAGACGAACTTCCTCAAGTAGATACAGATAACTTGGCTGATGTTGTAGAAGGTTTCAGCAGTTTATACGAAGAAGAGTCCCAACAAATAGATAATGAAACTCTTCAAGTGGATGATTTAGATATAGAAGCGACTAATTTTGATATGGAAAGCATGCAGAATGTGGATGATGTAGTGGTAGAGGTAGATGAACTGATAATTGATGTATCGGCTCCTGAGAAGCCAGAGGAAAAAACTAATATGGAAGCCTCCGAACCTGTAGTAAAGAGCGAGCCAGAACCTACTCCTGTCTCCACGGAAGAAGAAAAATCTGATCTTTCTCCTCGTTCAGAAAAAACTCCACTCATTCAACCTATTTATACCGAAGATTACTTTTTATATCAAGGCATACAAGCTCCTCCCAGTCCTCAGCCCGAACCAGAACTGAAAAAAGAAAAATCCTTGATGGTGGTGATGAGCTTTTCAGAATGGCTAATGCATTTTAAAACAAAAGGGGAAAGAGAAAAGGCAGAAGCAGAAGATCAAAAAGCCTTGAAAACAATGTGGCAAAAAGAAAAATTGGCTGCTGCATTGGAAGAAGAAAATGAAGAAATACCTGAAAATGTATTTGAAATGGCTGTAAACTCTATTACCAAAGAAGACGATCTGGTAAGTGAATCTCTGGCAGAAATTTTGGTAAAACAGGGAAAATTTGAAAAAGCCATTGATATGTACAAAAAATTAAGTTTGCGGAATCCTCAAAAAAATGCTTATTTTGCTCGGAAAATTGAGCAAATCAACAAAGAAAAATTAATATGATCGCGTTTATTACGATATTGATTCTTATAGCCTGTGTAGTTTTAGGCTTTTTTATACTGGTACAAAACCCCAAAGGTGGCGGTCTTTCTGGTACATTCGGAAGTCTAGGTTCTCAGGTAATGGGTGTCAAACAATCTACCGATATTATGGAAAAAGGCACTTGGACTACTATGGGTATCATTGCTGCACTTTGTATATTTTCTGTAGTGTTTTATAGCACACCTCGTATGGAAAAAAGGCAAATGGCACCACAGCAACGTAGTGTTCCTGCTCAGCCTGCTGCCCCTGCAGGAAATTAATATCCGCTTGGTGGATACCCTAAGGAAAAGTATTTTTATATGCTGTACCTGTCTTTTACAGACAGGTTTTTTTCTTTCTGATTAGAACATGGCACATACTCGCAAAAAGTCGTCTCGAAAAAAGATCAGCATTATTCTTGTCTCCTGCAGCTGTCTCTTACTAGCATTAGCTGCTTTTGCCTGGTATAAGGTGTATGGCCCTAATACTGGTAATTTCTCAGAAGAAAAATATTTGTACATACCCACGGGCAGCCGTTACCATGCTGTAAAAGAAATACTAGAAAGCGAAAATTTTGTAAATGACATATGGAGTTTTGATCTACTGGCAAAAAAAGCAGGATATCCAGATAATGTTAAAGCTGGTAGGTATAAAATCCGGAAAGGAATGAGTAATTATGACCTCATTCGTATGCTGAGAGCGGGCCAACAAGAATCTGTAAAAATTGTTATTCAAAAAATAAGAACTCCTGACGCATTAATCCGGCTACTTACCACAAAGCTGGAACCAGATAGCATGGATTACATCTCACTTTTTGCAGATTCTACTTTTTTGGCTGGGTTTGGGCTGGATACCCAAAACTTTTTATGCGCTATTCTTCCTAATACCTACGAGTTTTGGTGGAATACACCGGCCTCCAAAGTTTTTGCTAAGCTTGCCTCCTATTATACTCGATTCTGGAATGAGCAAAGGTTGGCACAGGCTAAGGCTAAAAACCTTACTCCCATTGATGTGTGCATTCTAGCCTCGATAGTGGAAGAAGAGACTAACTATCGACCAGAAATGCCCGATATTGCTAGCGTATATCTTAACAGATTAAGGAAAGGAATGAAATTACAGGCCGATCCTACTGCAAAATTTGCTGTGGGTGATTTTACCCTAAAACGCATTACTTTCCAGCATACGCGCCTCGAATCGCCCTATAATACTTACCATGTTTTCGGGCTGCCTCCAGGACCCATTTGTACTCCCGATTCCCGAACCCTAGAAGCTGTGTTGCAAGCGACAGAAACATCTTATTTATACTTCTGTGCAGCACCTGATTTTAGCGGTAAACACTTGTTTGCTACTACCTATGCTGCGCACATGCAAAACGCTAGAAACTATCATAGAGCTTTACGAGCAGCAGGTATACAATAAATTCAAAAAGCTTGTTAAAACCCCGTTTTTTGGCCATCCAATCATACTAGCACCTTACCTTTGCAGTCCTATGAAAAAAATAAAGCACTTTACAGTCTTGCTTTATATGACCGTATTTGCCCTGTTTTCCTGTAATAGTAAAGAAAAAATAATGTCTGAAGAGGATTTCAGGGCAAAAGTGGATTCACTCACAGAAATCAGAATCAGGGAAGTGGAAAGACAAGCCCATGAACTTTTAGACCATCGAATTGCCATAGAGGTAAAAGTGAAAGCAGACTCCATCGTACTTACTCAAAAACAAAAGAAATAAATATCCCCCCTTTTGCTTTATCATTCCACAGGGGAATTTACATGTAGATTGGGCAGCTAATACATATATTTGCAGCATGGGCATTTTCGATAAACTATTTAAACGCAATAAAGAACAACAGGAGAAAAAAGAAGCGCTAGATCAGGGACTGCAAAAAACCAAGGAAGGCTTCTTCTCCCGTATCGCTAAAGCCATTGTAGGAAAAGATAAAGTGGATGAGGAAGTATTGGATGAGTTGGAAACAGCACTAATTAGTGCGGATGTGGGCATTGACACAACGGTGGCTATTATCAAAAGAATTGAAGAACGTGTTGCCAGAGATAAATATGTAAGTACATCCCAGTTGAATGATATTCTTCAGGAAGAGATTATGAGTATGCTAACAGATGCCCCTTCTCCTGAATATACTCAGTTTGATATCCCCGAAGGGAAAAAGCCCTATGTGATGTTGGTAGTAGGCGTTAATGGCGTAGGAAAAACAACTACCATCGGAAAACTGGCCTATAATTTTAAGAAAAGTGGAAAATCTGTTTTACTGGGGGCTGCAGATACTTTTAGAGCAGCAGCTGTAGATCAGCTTACTATCTGGAGCGAGCGCACGGGTGTGCCTATTGTGAAAAAAGAAATGGGAAGTGACCCAGGGTCGGTAGCTTTCGATACTGTAGCTAGTGGCTTAGCTAAAGGTGTGGATGTGATTATAATTGATACTGCCGGAAGATTGCATAATAAAGCTTATTTGATGGATGAACTGGGTAAAATAAGAAGGGTAATTGGTAAAAAAATTCCTGATGCTCCTCATGAGGTATTATTGGTGCTTGACGGCAGTACAGGTCAAAATGCTTTGGAGCAGGCAAAACAGTTTACAGCAGCTACCGATGTTACATCGTTAGCAATAACCAAACTTGATGGAACAGCAAAAGGCGGGGTCGTATTGGCTATTGCCCATCAGTTTAAAATTCCTGTGAAATATATCGGGGTGGGAGAAAAAATGGAAGACTTACAAATCTTCAACAAAGCAGAGTTTGTAGATAGTCTGTTTAGCCTAAAAAAATAATGAAGGGGTACTTTTCTTCCGAATGCGCTACTATATGTTTTCTGAATTAGGTTAATTATCGGGAAAAGTTTGGCTACATCATTAAGCCACTTATAACATTGCTGAGGTATCGCTTATTCTTACTGTTATTTAAAGTCTAATAACTGTTCTGTTTTTTTTTACAGAACTAGGGCTATTGCCTGTATCTTTGTGATATTCCCCCCTTGTGGGAAATATTTATTTCAATAAGTATGAAGCAGTTTTTTAAAATGTTTTTTGCATCAGCACTCGCTATGATCGTGATGGGTGTGGTGCTGTTGATAGGCATTGTGTGGTTAATTGCTGGTGTCTCCAGTTCGTTCACTTCTTCTGCACCCCCCTCAGTTAAAGACCATTCAATACTTGTTCTGGATATGGGAGTGGAGTTAAACGAACGAGGTTCTGAAAGTTCTTTGGCAACTTTTACCGGCGACTTTTCTCATGTACCTGGCTTATATGATGTATTACGCGCCATTGAGGCTGCTAAAAATGATAAAAATATAGATGGAATCTATCTGAAAATAAATCCCACGAATTATGGTTGGGCTACATTGCAACAGTTAAGAACGGCTTTGCTTGAATTTAAAAAGTCTGGAAAGTTTATTTATGCATATGGCGAAGTCATACCTCAGAAATCTTACTATCTGGCCAGTGTTGCCGATAGTATCTTTTTAAACCCATCAGGTATGTTGGCCATCAAAGGGCTTTCCTCAGAAGTTTCCTTCTATAAAAATTTGCTTTCCAAATTGGAAATTATACCTCATGTTTTTTATGTAGGTGAATATAAAAGTGCTACTGAGCCATTTAGAGAAACAAAAATTAGTACGTTTAATAGAGAGCAAATTCAAAGGCTCCAAAACCATATATGGGATGAGGTGTTAGATATACTCGCAGCCAAAGCAGGACAACCCAGAAATGAAATTCATCAGTTGATAGCTAACATGCAAATCGCATTTCCCCAGCAGGCCTTAGAAAATAAACTTATTGATAAACTTGCCTATCGTGATGAGGTAGAAACACTTTTAGCTGCTAGAACAGGTAAGGATGAGGTGCGAAAACTAAACTATATGCGAATGGATATATATTCTTCGCATGTTATCGCAAAACAAAAACAACAAGATCAGCGCATAGCTATATTATTTGCTGAAGGACTTATTACCGATGGAGAACCCACAGAAACTTTTGAAGTAGCCTCAGATGATTTTGTCAGAAATATTAGAAGACTCAGAGATAATCCAAAGATAAAGGCTGTGGTGCTGCGTGTAAACTCAAGAGGAGGAAGTGCTCTGGCTTCTGAAGTTATTTTAAGAGAACTTCAACTATTGAAAGAAAAGAAACCCCTTATTGCTTCTTTGGGAGATGTAGCAGCCTCAGGTGGTTATTATATCGCTTCTCATGCCGATAGTATCTTTTTACTTCCTCATACTATTACAGGAAGCATAGGTATCTATGCCATGTTTTTTGACATCAATAAACTATTGGAAAATAAGCTGGGCATCCATATAGATCAGGTGAAAAACACCCCACATGCCGATTTTCCAAATTATGCAAGACCAATGGATGAAGCAGAGAAAAAATGGATTCAAAGCAGTATTGAATTAACTTACGATCTGTTTAAAGAACGTGTAGCGACAGGAAGAAATCTATCTATGTCGTTTACAGATAGTATTGCTAGAGGTAGAGTTTGGCATGGACTTGATGCAGTCGATCTTGGGCTAGCTGATGGTATCGGAGATATAAACCGTGCGGTGCAAAGTGCCGCAGCTAAAGCAGGAATTGATTCGTGGCAAATAGTTACATATCCAGAACCAGAAGATGAGCTCTATACATTCATGAGAAGAATGAAGGGCATGGGCATTCAAGCCAATATAGAACCACTTGTAAACCAGGAAAGGGGAGTATGGAGTTCAGTAGCAAGGTCGTTACAACAAATTTATCGTACACAAGGTATTCCACTGATGGAATTGCCATTTGATATTCGCATTCAGTAATAGATGAAAGCAACTCATCCAAGCAATTTGAAAAATTACCTGAATTTGGTAAGAAAAGACCTTCTGATGGAATGGCGTCAGAAGCATACTCTTTTCGGTGTGCTTCTGTATGTGGGATCCACGGTATTTGTCATTCATATGATGAGTGGCAGCCCAGATTCTAAAATATGGAATGCCTTATTTTGGATTACACAGCTTTTTGTGGCGGTAACTACAGTTGCCAAAAGTTTTTTGCAAGAACATCCTAATAGATTTCGATATTATTATACACTTACCAATCCTGCAACTTTTCTGCTGGCTAAGATCACTTATAGTATTCTTTTGATGTTGCTTATGACATTAGTAAGTCTGATGCTTTTTGCATTATTGCTAGGTTTTCAGGCAGAACAAGCAGTGGTTTTTATAATTATAGCATTGAGTGGTGGTGTTAGCCTTTCCGTAGTATTTTCATTTTTATCTGCAATCGCAGCAAGAGCACAACAAAATGCAGCTGTAATGGCTATTCTTGGATTCCCCATTGTTACACCCATCCTAATGATGCTGAGTAATCTTTCTCTCAAGGCATTGACGCCAGTATATCAAACCGGATCATTACAATTAGCAGCTTTGTTGCTATTGCTTGATTTTATGGTGGTTGTTTTAGGCATCATTTTATTTCCATTTCTCTGGCAGGAATAAATTGTAATGTATGATGGTGGTAGATTTGGGGAACAAACTGCTACCAGTTATTTTTGTATGTATTATGGCAACATCCGTTTATGCATCCTGCTCTGTACCTGTAGCGCCTTTAAGAAAGAGTGCTAGCCATATAGCTGAACAAATAAGCCAACTTCTATTTGGCGAAAAAGTACTTATAATGGAAAAGCGAAAGGATCACTGGGTTCGGGTTCGTTGTGAATGGGATGGCTATGAAGGCTGGTGTCTTCAGACTCAATTAGCAAAAATTACTAAAAAAGAATACGTACAGATTTCTAGATATATGGTAACTCATCAGGGTGGAAAAATAATTTTCTCTAACCACCAAATGTTTTTACCACCTGGTTCAAACCTGCAACGCAAAAAAATAAAACTCATTGAAGAAGGAACCTATAAAGGAACTCTTCAAAGGGTAGAGGAGATAAAAATTACACCAAACTATATCCAATCTGTTGCTTATTCATTTTTATATGCCCCCTATCAATGGGGTGGAAGAAGTCCTGCAGGAATCGATTGTTCAGGACTAACCCAATTGGTGTATAAGCTGGGTAATATCCCATTGCCTAGAGATGCATGGCAGCAGGCAGAAAAAGGGGTGCCAGTTGACTTTTTACAAGATGCTCGCTGTGGAGATCTTGCCTTTTTTGATAATGAAGAAGGAAGAATAAACCATACCGGATTGCTGATAAATAATAATACCATTATTCATGCTACTGAAGCATCTGGGTGTGTGGTAGCGGATAAAATTGATTTGGGAGGTATTATTAACCTGCAACATAGGAAACGTACACACAAACTGAGATTTATCCGAAGGATACTTGATTATTAAGTGTAGACTGTAGAAAAGACTATGGAATGTGTGAAGCATTTTGAGCAATGGCAATTGCGCATCGTTGCCCATCCATCGCTGCGGATACAATGCCTCCAGCATAGCCTGCCCCTTCGCCACAAGGATATAATCCTTTAATTTGAGGATGTTGTAACGTGAACTTGTCACGTGGAATACGTACAGGAGTGCTGGTTCTACTTTCGGTGGCTACCATCACCGCTTCATGCGTATAGTATCCTTTCATTTTTTTTCCAAAATCTACAATGGCTTTTTGTAGTGCATCATGTACGGGCTTAGGTAATACCTCATGCAGATATGCAGGTCGTAAACTGGGTACATACGAGCAGTCAGGGAGCGATTGAGATATTTTTCCTGCTACAAAGTCGGTGAGTCGCTGTGCCGGGGCTACTAAATTACCTCCTCCCGCCTCAAAAGCTCTTCGTTCTACTATTTGTTGATAGCGCATAGCGGCTAATACTCCTGTACAACCTTCTGCCTGAAAATCTTTTTCATCTACAGTAACTACTGTTCCTGAATTTGCATAAGGATTATTACGTCGCGAAGGACTCCAACCGTTTACAACGAGCTCTCCGGGTGCAGTGCTGGCAGGTGCTATAATTCCACCAGGACACATGCAAAAAGAAAAAACCCCTTTTCCCAGTTGTTGGCTAACTATACTATAACTGGCAGGAGGTAGATAAGGGTCTCTTACTTGACATGAATACTGGATGGTATCAATAAGTGATTGAGGATGTTCAATGCGTACGCCTAAGGCAAATGGTTTGGGTTCTATGCTAATCCCTTTTTGCTCAAGCAATTCAAAAATATCTCTCGCAGAATGACCAGTTGCCAGTATAAGATGCTTCCCCTCTATCTTTCCTTGTGTAGTTTTAACACCAGTTATGGCGCTATTACTGATGAGGAGATCGGTAATTTTTGTCTCAAAATGAACCTCACCACCACACGCATGAATACAATCGCTCATTGCACTGATAATCTTCGGAAGTTTATTAGTGCCAATATGCGGATGTGCTTCATAAGCGATGTTTTCAGAGGCGCCAAAATAGATAAACCATTGAAGTATTTCCTGAATATCTCCCCGTTTATGAGAACGTGTATAAAGCTTTCCATCACTATAGGTACCCGCACCTCCTTCTCCAAAACAATAGTTGGAATCAGGATGTACAATACCCGTGCGGTTGAGTTGTGCTAAATCTCTTCTTCTGCTACGAACATCTTTCCCACGTTCGAGTATGAGGGGTTTATATCCCTTCTCAATAAGCTTTAGAGCCGCAAATAATCCGGCTGGCCCTGCTCCGGCAATAAGTACAGGTTCTTTATGCTGTACATTTTGTACACGTGGTAGGAAGGATTCAGCAGTGATGGCTTCCTCGCCAATAAATGCCTTCAGCTTAAGCCTGATTTTAACGTTCCGTCTGCGTGCATCAATAGATTTTTTCAGGATGGTATAGCCAGCGATTTCATTAGTACGGCAACCTATTTCCATAGCAATATGCGACCGGATAGACTGGTCGTTGGACGCCTCCTGTGGGCTTAGATACAATACGATTTCTTGAATCATATAGCTGAATGGGAGAAGGTTTTGCAGGGAAATGGATAGTTACTACCCCATAATCTGGAAAGCTGATTGCAAATTCATCTGGCTATCTCCCATAATACTGAAAATTACATTTTACAATTCTACGCGTATTTGCGAGTTATTGCATGCAATTCTAGCAAGGGTGCTAAAAATTTCTCTAAATCATACACGCATAATTGGCTGGCAGCATCACAGAGAGCCTTTTCTGGTTCCGGATGGGTCTCAATAAATACACCATCTACACCTGCAGCAACTCCCGCTCGGCTAAGTACCGGCAGAAATTCTCTGGCTCCACCTTTAGCATCAGCACTGGGAATACCATATTTCCGGATAGAATGTGTAATGTCGAAAACTACCGGATAACCTAGCTGGCTCATGTGGTAAAAGCTTCTGGGATCTACAACTAAATCATTATACCCCATAGTATAACCCCTTTCTGTCAGTATGATCTGATCGTTTCCAGCGGCTACACATTTACCTACCGGATGTTTCATGTTTTCTGGAGCCAGAAATTGACCATGTTTAATATTTACCACCTTACCTGTTTTTGCTGCAGCTACCATCAAAGTGGATTGCATGCATAAATAGGCGGGTATCTGCAATACATCACACACTTCTCCAGCAGCAGCGGCCTGCTCTGGATAGTGAATATCCGTTAATATAGGAAACCCAAAAGTGTCTTTTACTTTTTGGAGTATCTTAAGTCCTTCCTGCAGACCGGGACCATCATAATAATTCAGGTTACTTCTATTGTCTTTTTGGAAAGAAGACTTATAAATAACAGGAATGTTAAGCTTTTCACTTACTATTTTAAGGGTTTCCCCGGTTTTCATCATGATGGATTCATCTTCAATGACACAGGGTCCTGAAATCAGAAACAAAGGTTCATCACCGCAGGTGATATTGCCTACTTTTATTTTTTTTATGCTCATTACATTCTTTTGTATAGTTCTTTAATATCCTCAAGGGTGATTTTTTGTTGCCAGTCTTCACCTAGGGCATGTCTCCACATATGTGGCAGGTTATAAGCCACCTGAGCCATAGCTGTGATTTGCTCATCCGACCATTCTTTGCTTAATCCCTTGGGTAGTTGGATCTTATGTTTTTCCAGCATGGTATTAAAGGATGCTAATCCGGTAGGATAATAATCTTCTAAATGTTGGAAGGCTACGCAATTAGCATAGCAATGCTTCATGTCTAGAATTTTTGAAAGGCCGTATGATAAAGCATGGCACACGCCTACTTCAGAATAAGTAAGGCTAAGCCCTCCCATTAACGAGGCAATCATGAGCTTGTCGTCGTTATCAGGATTTTGTCCGGCATTTTCTCCCAGAAATATTTCTTCACAAAGTTTTAAAGACTGGTCTGCATAGGCTCTACTAAAAGCATTGTTTAACATCCCTGTATCTGATTCAATACAATGGATATAAGTGTCCATAGCAGTATAAAACCACTTGTCGCGTGGTACAGTGGCTATCAATTCTGGATCTAGAATTACTTGATTAAACACAGTCCAGTCGCATTTTAACCCTAATTTTTTTTCAGGACCGGTAAGTACTGCTGTCATGGAAACTTCAGCTCCCGTTCCGGAAATAGTGGGTACACCCAGATGATAAATCCCTGGTTTTTTAACCAGATTCAAACCTTGATACAGAGTAGAAGATCCTTCGTTGGTAAACATAAGAGATATGGCTTTAGCGATATCCATAATGCTACCACCTCCTATACCTACAACACCAGAAGGAAGTCCATGTGAAGCCAGAATTTCATCCCGGAGCTGATCTACTTGCCCGGTGGTAGGCTCATGCTGATCTACATCAATAAATCGAACTACATCATTCGGTTGTGCAGGGATCCTTTGAGCTAAGGGTTTGTCCGTAAAGTAAGCGTCCACTAAAAAGACAAAAAACTGATTGTTTTCTTTTCGAATAGGACGAATTATTTCTTCCATAGTCTGAAAGGAACCCCTTCCGAAGACTATTTTTTCAATGTTTTTAAAATTTTTGTGCGTCATAGCAGGGTAAATAGTAAACAAGATCAATTTTTGCGCCAAACTTATTTTATGCAATCGTTAAAGTCTGCGCTTCCATAGCAGCCTGATGGATGGCATCTGCCAACTTATCCAGATCTTCTTGAGTCCAAGTACAACGAATACCAAATGAAATAAGTCGGCCCACTACATCCTGAGACAGTGGCAGATGTAAATTTTGGTAATCCTGTGTCATGCCAGTAATGGAGACAGTTAGCGGAGATGCTACACGCATTTCTTTTAAATGATCCCACTGATTGATAAAGTGGTACATGTTGGTGAACCAGTAATTAAATCCACCTACACCCGCACGTTGCAATGCTTCTACGGTTTTCGTTGCGGTAGAAGTATCTTTCATTAATAAGTTTAAAAAGGTAGCAGAGTCTCCGTCCGGATCTGCAATTTTAGCAAATCCCAGCCCTGGTGTGTTGGAGAGTTTTTGTGTAAGATATTGTTTGTGTTTTCTATTAATTTCTTTGATGGTCGGAACTTTTCTGGTTTGAGCCACTCCTACTGCAGCATGCAACTCACTGATTCTGTAATTGAAGCCTAGTATGGGGTGAGGCTCCATTCCTCTGTTATTACCTTCATGGTTATGCCCATGATCAGCATATTGTTCTGCTAAGTGATAAACTTTTTCATCATTGGTGACTAATACACCTCCTTCACCAGCAGTAGCTATTTTGAAAAAATCGAAAGAATAACTTCCCGCAGTGCCAAATAATCCGGTAGATATCCCTTTATAAGAGGCTGCAAATGCCTGTCCAGCATCTTCCACCAAAATCAGATTATTGTCTTTGATAACCTTCATGATGCTGTCCATATCGGCCATGCCTCCACACATATGCACAAGACATACAGCTTTAGTTTTTGAAGAAAGCGCTTTTTGAATGCCCTCTGCACTTAAACAGAGTGTTTCATCGATTTCAGCAAAAACAGGAGTTGCACCTACAAATAATACTGCTTCAATGGTGGCAATAAAAGTAAAAGGAGGTACTATTACCTCATCCCCTGCACCAATTCCCGAGGCAGCCAATGCTGTGGCAATAGCAGCTGAACCGCTACTTACTGCATGAGCATATTGGGCTCCGGTTATTTTCTTCACTTCTGATTCAAATTCCAGGGCCTTCCAATGGCCATTGCGTTGTGCATCATGACCATATCGAAAAAGAATTCCTGTTTCTAATACATCGAGGACTTCTTTGCGTTCTTCTGCGCCGAATAATTCTGTTCCAGGCATATGTTTCTATTTAGGATACAAAAGTAGCTTGATTTTTTTTCTCATGCACTGATGCATATTACAATATAGGCTTTTCCTAACAAATCGTAGAAGTCACGCATATGCTAACTATATCTCCTATGGGTATTGGGGATGCATACAAATAGTGCATGTTTGATAAAATATATCGGGATTTGGGAATTTTTTATATGGTCAACTCAAAAACTAATCAGAATGAGTTTCTACTATTCTATAGAAAATGCAACTCCGGTTTAATTTGTCGCATACCTGTGATATGTAGATATACTCGCGTAGTGGTGTCTACATCTCTCAGGCAATATTTACTAATGCGTTCTAGATCATTTTCGTTCCAAAATACATCTCCCACCATGCTTCCGTCGATATCCTCTTTAGGAGAGGGAATGCCTAATACCTCAGCAAGTAATGCCAGTGAAGTGTAATTTTTATAGTCGCCAAAACGCCATAATTCTAAGGTATCAATATGGGTAATTTCCCAAGGTTTTTTTCCCTGAATTTGCAGACAAGCAGGGAGGGGAATACCATGAATAACTAATCTTCTGCAAATAAATGGAATGTCAAATTCGCGAATGTTATGGCCACAAAAACGAAAATCAGGAATTTTATTGCTCAGCTTTTGTAATGTCGCAAGAAATTCATCTAAAATGATCCGTTCATCTCTATTAGTAAAAGATTTAACATATAACTTCCAGGTTTCATTTGCTTCTTGACGCAGAAAACCAATTCCTATGCAGACTATTTTGGCAAACTCTGCATATATCCCGGCCTTTTGCTGGAAGATTTTCGCCGGATCTGGGGTTTCATCTGCTGGGATTCGAAGAGACTGCGATTTACGGTTCCATTGTTGTTGTAGCCCTTCTGGAAGCTCCTGATACGCTGCCGTAATGGGAGCAGTTTCAATATCTATGAACAGTATTTTTTGCAAATGTTCCACAACGATGCTTAGTTTTGTATTGATAATCGAAAATAATCATAAAATATAGATTATGAATCAGGGATTCAATAACGACAAACCAGTCGTTACATCAGATGACAATCGCAAAAGACCTACCAAAAATAAAACTTGGGTTTGGGTTGGGATTATTATTGTCTTGTTGGGTATTAATATTTATTTGTTTAGTACTAAAAACAAGGTTTCCAGTGAACGTGACCATATGGCTCAAACTATGGAATATATAGCTGCTGAGCGGGATGAATTAAGTGCAGAATATGATGCAGCTATTGCCCGACTGGATATGTTGCTCACTAAAAACACTGAACTTGATAGTCTGTTAAGTCAGAAAGACAGTGAAATTTCCCAACTGAAAGAACAAATTCGAAAAATTCTTTCTGATAGCAGGGCTACAGCTTCAGATTTAGCCAGAGCTAAAAACTTAATTGCTTCTTTGAGCAGCAGAGTAAAATCCTATGAAGAGCGTATAGCAGAATTAGAATATGAGAATGCTGCCTTATCAGGTAAAAACAAATTGTTAGAAGCAGAGAGAGATTCTACAGTATCTGATAATATTGCTCTACAACAGAAATTACGTCTGGGGGCAGTATTACATGCTTCGAGAATCAATATGACACCTATCGAACTTCGCCGGCAGGGGAAAAAAGAAAAAACAACCGGTAAAGCTAAACGTGTTGATATCCTTAGAGTACAGTTTGATATTGATGAAAATAGAATAGCTGAAGACGGTATTAAAGATTTATATCTGTGCATTACAGGTCCTGATGGCAGATTACTGAGTAATGCAGCTTATGGCTCAGGTGTTACAGAAACCTTTGATGGCAAGCCTTTACCCTATACTATGGCAAAACAAATTGATTTAAAACAAGGGGAGGCCGTAAAAGATATTGTAGTTGACTGGCATCAGGATAGCGATTATAGTAAAGGGAATTATATGATTCAGATATATCATCAGGGATTCTTAATTGGTAGTGGGAATGTTGTATTAAGGTAAGTAATTATTCGGGTTTGTGTAGTGTTACTTCCTTTGTCTTGAGAGGGAAATGCTGTTGTAGATAAACTATTTAACAATAAAATAATACAATTTTTTCCCAAAATACCGGAAGCGATATTTTATTTTGCAACTGAATTATGGAAGCATTAGCAGATAAAATTTTAATTGTAGATGACGAACCCGATATACTGGAATTTATCAGCTATAATTTAAAAAACAAGGGATATCTTGTAGCTACCGCAAAGGATGGGTTTGAGGCTATACGAAAAGCAAAAGACTTTTTACCCCATCTTATCTTACTTGATTTAATGATGCCTGGAAAAGATGGTATACAAACTCTCAAAGAACTTAGACAAATTTCCGAGCTCGACAGAACCGCCATTGTTTTTTTAACTGCAATGAATGATGAACAATCTGAAATAAAAGGATTGAACATTGGTGCAGATGATTATATAGCAAAACCGGTAAAACCTGAGTTGCTGGCCACGCGTATTGCCACTGCATTGCGAAGATTAAAAAAAGATGAAGAGCAAGAACAAAAGCTTTCATTTGGCGAACTCGAAATCAATAAAACCAAATTTACCGTCAGATATAAAGATCAGGATATCACTCTCGCCAAAAAAGAGTTTGAATTATTGGCATTGCTTGCTTCTAAGCCCGGAAGGGTTTTTCTCAGAAATGAAATCCTGCAAAGAGTTTGGGGCACAGAAGTGATTGTAGGGGATAGAACTATAGATGTGCATATTCGAAAAATAAGACAAAAACTAGGTGTAGATTATATTACTACAGTGAAAGGAGTAGGTTATAAATTCGAAATACCGTAGCTTAGAGGAGTATGTCTTTTCTAAATACAAAAAATTTATCTCCGCGCACTCTTTCCTACTTTACAGCATTGTTTGTTGCATTGGGTTGCACTTTACTCAGCCTTTTCTTTCATCCTAACTGGTACGAATTATTGATTGTATTCGCTGTGGTTTTTTTATTGTCTTATTCTCTCTATTACTACACACTCCAAAGATTTATTTACAGGAAGATTAAGCTGATTTATAAATTTATTTATCAAACAAAGGCAACAAAGAAAGAAGAGTTTTTTTATGAAAGTCTTCTTCCCCCTAAATCTATTGAAGAAGTAAATGAAGATGTTAGAAAATGGGCAGCTCAGCATAATAAAGAAATAGAACTTTTGCGAGCTAATGAGCAGTTTAGGAAAGAGTTTTTAATGAATCTAGCACATGAATTAAGAACTCCCATCTTTACCATACAAGGCTATGTAGATACTTTACTTGATGGTGCCATGGATGATCATGAAGTACGTACTAAATTTTTAAAAAATGCTTCACGTGGGATAGAACGCTTGGTTAATTTGGTAGATGATCTTGGTGAAATTTCAAAACTAGAAAGCGGTACAACCCCATTATTAAAAGAAGATTTCGTCATTCAGGAGCTAATTTCAGAAGTGTTTGAAGAGCTGGCATTAAAAGCATCCCATAAAAAGATGTCATTGCAATTTAAGAAAGGTACAGAAGGGGCATTGAAAGTACATGCCGACAGGCAGAAAATAAAGCAGGTGTTAATTAATCTTGTAGAAAATGCCATTAAATATGGGAATGAAAGTGGAGTCATTACTGCGGGCTGCTATAGCGTAGATGATGCGCATGCCTATATTGAAATCTCTGATAACGGGCCTGGGATAGCGCAAGAGTATATTCCCCGTATTTTTGAGCGGTTTTACAGAGCCGATAAGAGTAGAAACAGAGATATTGGAGGTACCGGTTTAGGACTCGCCATTGTAAAACATATTGTGGAAGCTCATGGACAAACGGTTACTGTGCGTAGCAAATTAGGGGTGGGGTCTTCTTTTGGTTTTACGTTAGATATTGCCCCTTAAGCAGGTTATTATTCCTTCTCTGGAGAAAGAATACAATGGATTTACCGGAAATTAAAGGCTAGGATATTATTGTCTATAGGTTTATATTTGTAGTAAATGAGTACTAACGATAACCCGTAAAAAGGTAAGCAGGGAATCCTGTACCTCGAAAGTGTACCAAAGTTTCCCGATGAAAGCCCAATGGCAAAAGCAAATATGATAGCAAAGATCAGGCAAAACTGAATGGTAGTGTCTTCACTTATGGCAGACCAGATACGCAAGAACCCGATGGTGATAAATAATTTTATGGTAACCCAAAGAAACAACGATGCTTCTAGGGCGTTGAGCATTTGGATAGGTTTTCTAGTTTCCCAGATGTAGGGGCGAAACAAGGTAACATTCACAGCGAGCGGGAATTTGCGTAGCATGCCGTTGATAGAGGGGTCTAACTCTCCTAAATCATAAGCCGACCCATCATCTCCCGAAACACTAGAAATATAAGTACTAGTAATGTAAGAAGTTTTGGCAATTTTATCCAGTGAATATCTACCCAATTCTTCCGCATATTTCTGAGAAAAGAACATGAATCCAAAAAAGCAGCCTGCCGTAACAAGTAACTTTACCAAAACTCTTGCTGCAGCTGTAGGGATATAATAGGCGTATGTAAATAATATCCAGAGCGCAACTGCCGGCAAGAAAGCTAGCAGAATATACACCTTAATCTTGGCGATTAAGATAAAACTGATTAAGGTGAGGAAAATGTTTTTAATACTAAAATCTCGTAAAAGTAACATCCTGAAGGCTCCATATGTCATCCATCCCAGACCAAACATACATATGGTGTCTTTGAAAAGACCAGATCCCCACATAATGGTACTGGGGATAAACAAGACACATAATGCAATAGGTCTTACTAGGTGCGGATATTGAGAGGCGAAAGTTCGAAACATAGCCCAAGAACCGGTAAATGCCAGAGACCCCAGTATGATACTGATAGGTAAATAGGTGGTTAAAGTAAATACACCTATAAATGCAGCAATAGAAGCTACGGTATATTCAGAGGGCGATTCATACCAGATCATTTTAGATACATAAGGAGAATATTCTCCATCGTACCATGGTGGGATTCGGAGGATCAGGTTAAACCATTTAACCGGTGAATCACTGAAAGAACTATTGATGGTTTGTGCATGTTCAAAATAATTGGAAGTATCACCCCCTCCATAATAATATTGATATAGCATGCCAATAAGAATGGCTCCCACAATTTTACTTGCCAGGCCTGGTATAAAATAAGGCCTCCAAGGATGCCCCACAGGGTATTGCTGATCACGAATATACCGGGCAAAAACAATTATGATGCTGATATAAATAGGAGTAAGAAAGTAATCCCAAAAAGTAATAAATGTTGTATCTTGCATCTTTATGTTTCAATTATCAGCTATAACTCTCTAAGAGCCCCATGTGCGGTATTACGGGTTTTTTTTCTTTCCATCCTCAATCGGAGTCCCGATTGTCAAAAATAACACAATCAACGGATAAATTATTTTTACGTGGACCGGATTGTGGAAATGTGTTTTCAGATAATAAGGTTGCTTTAGGTCATCGCCGACTATCGATAATTGACACCTCAAATGCTGCAGCTCAACCGATGAGTGATGTCTCAGGTCGGTATGTAATTGTCTTTAACGGTGAAATCTTTAATTATCAAAGGCTGGCAAGTGAAAAACTGAGGGAAATGTCTTCCTCTCAGGGCGGTTTTAAGACTACATCTGATACGGAAGTACTCCTGTATCTTTTAATTCACTACCAAGAAAAATGTCTTCCTTGGTTGAGCGGTTTTTTTGCTTTTGCTTTTTACGACAAGCAAGAACAAACTTTATTATTGGCTCGCGACCGCTATGGCAAAAAGCCCCTTCTGTATTATAATGAGGATTCCTATTTTGCTTTTGCATCTGAAATGAAATCTTTGCTCGCTTGGGATATACCTAAAGACATAGATTATACTGTTTTACACCAATACCTACAGCTCAATTATATACCTCAGCCCCAGTCGATACTGAAAGGATGCAGTAAGCTCAAGCCTGGACATTATGGCTTCATCCATGCCAACGGTGCATTTCAGGAAAAGCCATATTATGATATAACTATCAGAAGGGAAGCTTATCAGGATTATACCTATGAAAAAGCAAAAGAAGTATTCATTCAAAAAATGGATGCTGCCGTACAAGAGAGAATGATAGCAGATGTGCCTCTGGGGGCTTTTTTGAGTGGAGGCATCGATTCTTCTATAATCGTTGCCTTGGCTAGTCGTTATACCGATCAACTTAACACATTTTCTATTGGTTATAAAGACAATGCTTTTTTTGATGAAACATCGTATGCAAAACTAGTAGCAGACAAGTATAAGACTAACCATACTGTTTTTTCACTTACCAATGCAGATTTCTTAGAGCATGTATATGATGTGCTGGATTACATAGATGAGCCTTTTGCAGACTCTTCTGCTATTCCGGTATATATACTGTGCAAACATACGCGTCGCCATGTTACAGTTGCTTTAAGCGGTGATGGGGGAGATGAAGTTTTTGCCGGATATAATAAACATGCTGCTGAATGGAGAATCCGACAAAGTTCTTTAGCCAATACGCTGGTAAATATGGGCCAGCCATTATGGAAAATTTTACCGAAAAGTCGTAACCATAAACTTACTAACTTATTTCGTCAATTGCATCGTTTTGCAGAGGGTAGTAAGTTGGGATTGCAGGAGCGATATTGGCGCTGGGCATCTTTTACTTCTTCTCAAGATGCGGCTTCTCTTATATGTACACAGCTGCAACAATCTATTGATTACGATAATGAGATAAAATGGAAACAATACTTCTTGCGACATATACAATCCGATGATTTTAATGAAGTCCTGAAAACGGATATGAACTTGGTACTTTTGAGTGATATGTTGGTAAAGGTGGACATGATGAGTATGGCCAATAGCCTAGAGGTTCGGTCTCCTTTTCTGGACTATAAAGTTGTGGATTTTGCTTTTGGGTTGCCGGCAACATATAAGGTGGACAATAAGTTTAAAAAGAAAATTGTACAGGATGCATTTAGAGAAATGCTCCCTCCTGCATTATATAATCGCCCGAAGCACGGATTTGAAATTCCTCTTTTAGATTGGTTTAAAAAAGAATTATGGTCACTGATAGATCAAGATCTTCTATCAGATAAGTTTATTAAAGAGCAGCAAATATTTGACCTGGCTTCCATTCAAGCACTTAAGAAAAAATTATGTAGTGCAAATCCTGAGGATAGCCATGCTACTATATGGGCTTTAGTTGTCTTCCAGTACTGGTGGAAGAAATATTTTTGCTAGTTTTTCTTTGTCCATTTCTTGCTCATGTTTACGTAGATAGGAATGTTTCGGTGTTAGAAGCATTTGCAACTTATTAACGTATGAGTTGCTTAGATTTAAAACCGTTTTTTATACATTTGACCTTTCTTTATTTACCAATGCCTCGCGTACTAAGAATATTAAATCGATTAGTGATTGGCGGACCTGCAATTAACGTAACATACCTTAGCAGATATATGTCTCCTGAGTTTGAGACTATGCTAGTTATAGGAGGAAAAGATGATCATGAGCAGGAGGCAGACCATTTGACTCGAAACTTAGACTTGCATCCTGTAGTTGTGGAGGAGATGAAAAGAGATATTTTTCCGTTACAGGATGGTATTGCCTATCAAAAAATAAAAAAATTAATCGAAGAGTTTAAGCCTGATATAGTACATACACATGCTGCTAAATCGGGTATTATAGGCAGATTAGCAGCAGATGCGTGTAAGGTACCTGTGATTGTACATACTTTTCATGGACATGTATTTCATAGCTATTTTAGTAAATGGAGCACAAAAGCATTTATACATATAGAACGCTATCTGGCTAGAAAATCAACAGGTATAATTGCCATCAGTGAAAGTCAGAAAAGAGATCTGGCTGAAGTATATAAAATTTGTCCGGCTAATAAAATAGATATTATTCCACTGGGCATGGATTTAGATAAGTTCTACCAGGATCAGGAAAATAAAAGAAAGTCGTTTCGAAATTATTATGGTTTAAGTGAAGAGGATATAGTGATCGGTATTATCGGACGTATAGTACCTGTAAAAAACCATAGTTTATTTGTTGCAGCTGCTAAAAGATTACTTGAAAAAACTGATAAGCCTGTTAAATTTCTCATCATTGGAGATGGAGATATGCGTGGGCATATGGAAAGTGAATTTCAGAGTGTCGGTATCGACTACAGTTATTTTCCCGACGAAAGAAGGACAGCCACAGCAATTTGCACCTCTTGGCAAACAGAAATCGATTGGGTGTTAGCTGGAATGGATATTGTAGCCTTAACCTCACATAATGAAGGTACCCCGGTATCTTTAATTGAAGCGCAGGCCGCAGCTGTACCAGTCGTAGCTACTAGAGTGGGTGGGGTGGCAGATATTTTAGCAGATGGTAAATGTGGATATATAGTTCCCCCAGATAATGCAGAGGTATTTGCAGAACATTTAAAATATTTAGTTGATCAGCCCCAATTATGTAAGGAAATGGGTGAGTCTGGCAGAACTTATGTGCATGAACGTTTTTCCTATCAAAGACTCGTGCGTGATATGTCTGCTTATTATTACAAATTATTAGATAAAGTAAAGGCAAGTGTCTAAACTTATCGGGTGGAGGAATCGCAACTTAGCTGCGAGAATTGTATTTTAGAGCTTCAATACTGCCCATGATGTATAGATTATTTATTGTATGTTTTCTATTAATTTCCACAATTACTCAAGCTAGGCAGAATGATAGCATGTATGTTATCGAAAAAGATAGGTCGTGGCTATTAATACATAGGGTTCAGGAAGATGAAACTGTTTTTAGCATTGCTAGGAAATATCATGTGCCTCCTGCTATGTTAGCATCAGAAAATAACGTTTCCTATCAGACAGTCCTCACTCCCGGGAAAAAGATCTACGTCCCCATTGGTGCTTACAACTTTTTAAATGACCCAGCACAAGTACGCAGTAGTGAAACAAGACCTTTGTATTATAGAGTAGCTGAAGATATGACCTTATATAAGGTGGCTCGTGTAAGTGGGGTTACGCAAAGGAAATTGCAGGATTGGAATCAGTTGGATTATCTGGAAATTACCGCTGGAATGCGACTCCTAGTGGGTTGGGTTCGCTTTGATGCCACTAATATGCAGGAAGTTGGGAAGAAAAAAGGTATTCAAGTGAGTTATGATGCACAGGAAGAAGAAACTAAACATGTTAGTTGGAAGATTTCAGAAAAGAAATTAGCACAGATTCAAGAGCCTGAGGAAAAAAATGAGATTCATTCGCCCGTTACTCCCACGGTTACGGATAATAAAATGCTTGCTCCTAATAGAGGCATAATTCACAGAGATACCATGAAAGTATTGGCGGCTACTCCCTCACAGGATCATGATACTCATGATAGTCTAAAAGACCCTATGGCTTTGTATGATCCTTCCGATTCTTTAACTGAAGCAGGAAGAGTTTATTTACAACAAACTTATTTGGGACAAAGTGTAACAGAAGAAAAGGGACCTGCTGCTTTTTATGATCATTCAGGTCCTGCTGATGTCTATTTTGCTTTTCACAATACTGCTCCCAGAGGAAAGATTATTAAAGTGACCAATCCTGGAAATGGGAAATACGTGTTTGTAAAGGTATTAGGACCTATTCCGCAAACTAAGTTATACCACAACTGTATTATAGGTTTAAGTGGAAATGCTAGAGAAGCTCTGGGCGTGGTAGGCAATAAATCGTGGTGTACACTGCAATATGCACCCTAAGTATTTTTTTTGTCATGTTAAGTATGCTGGTATATGGGTTGTCATGAAATTAATGCGAGAGTACTCTTTTCTAGCGGATGTATTTAGTGAAAGATTGGGTAATAAAATAGTTTGGCGTTTAAGTAGTGTGTAAGCTTGAAAAAAAACTTAGAAAATAATCCTGATTGAGAATTACCAACTTTAAAATAAAGTCGATAAATTTGCACTCCTTTGGCAGCTATGCCGGGTCCTATAGCTCAGTTGGTTAGAGCACCTGACTCTCCCGATAGCTATCGGGACAGGGGGGCCAGGTTCAAATTTCCTGATAGTAATAATGAAAATCACAAAAAAAGATTTCAGTTAATCGCCTGAAATTCTTTTTTGATTTTTTATCATTCTCTATTTCTTCCTGTAAATGCATTCAGTTGTATATATTGAGGCTTAATATAGTAGTTTGGCGTTTAAGTAGTGTGTAAGCTTGAAAAAAAACTTAGAAAATAATCCTGATTGAGAATTACCAACTTTAAAATAAAGTCGATAAATTTGCACTCCTTTGGCAGCTATGCCGGGTCCTATAGCTCAGTTGGTTAGAGCACCTGACTCATAATCAGGGGGTCCCAGGTTCAAGCCCTGGTGGGACCACCAATAAATAAAGAGTTTCGGTATTAACTGAAACTCTTTTGTCATAAATAAGAGGTTAATTGTATAAATCGAATGACGGCTATTAAAAAAAGATTTAGCACCTGACTCTCCCGATAGCTATCGGGACAGGGGGTCCCAGGTTCAAGCCTCCCGATGGTTATCGGGATGACCACCAATAAATAAAGAGTTTCGGTATTAACTGAAACTCTTTTGTCATAAATAAGAGGTTAATTGTATAAATCGAATGACGGCTATTAAAAAAAGATTTAGCACCTGACTCTCCCGATAGCTATCGGGACAGGGGGTCCCAGGTTCAAGCCTCCCGATGGTTATCGGGATGACCAAAGTTCAAATTTTCCCATAACTATCGGAAATGTTATAAAAGTGATATGATTTAAAAAACTGACGTGAGTTGTAGATTTTGTGATGTATGAAAGCGTATTGTTACATATTGTTTTCACCAACTCTTAACCGATATTATATTGGCTTTACGCATGAATCACTGGAGTTAAGGCTTCAAAAGCATAATAGTGGTGCATATGATAATTCCTTTACGTCTAGGATTCATGATTGGGAGTTGTATTTTTCTATTGAATGTGCGACCATTAATCAGGCTCTAGGGATAGAGAAGCATATTAAAAGGATGAAGAGTCGCAGGTATATTCAGAATTTGAAAAAGTATCCTACTATGGTGAAGCAGCTTTTAGCACGATATAAGAGCAATTGACACGCCTGATAGCTATCGGAAATGTAATGGAGTGATATAAGTTAAAAACCCTGACGTGATGGGGGGCGTCTATGAAACCTGTTGTGTAATACTCTATTCCAGCATAGCTAGGGGGCTTATTTTAATGTGCAGAAAATATGGAGACTTTAGGATGATTTTCTAACACTTGCAATGGATGATGAATTTGGAAGGAAATTATAGGATGTCACATTGTTGTATAAATAAAGACTAGCAACGCAGATAGATATATTTGCAGACTGACAAGGGCTAAACGACCTACAATAAATTGCAGTGTGGTGAGCATATCCGGAGGTGTCTCCTTTAGTTTTTGCTATGCCTAATAGCATCATCTCAGGAAATCATCAGGAACAGCGTTATTTTTGACCTATGATACAAGGGGTTAAACATATTATTTTCGATCTGGGAGGCGTATTGCTGAACATTGATTATAAACTTACAGAACAGGCATTTATCGATTTGGGAATTACCAATTTCCCGGAATTATATTCTCAGCTTAAACAAACTAAACTGTTTGATGAGCTGGAAACGGGAAAAATTGAGGAATCGGCATTTATCGCTGGAATACAACAAATAGCTCCCACACCTCTTTCTGAAGAGCAAATCAGAAATGCATGGAATGCAATGCTTCTCGATATGCCTGCTCGAAGACTCCAAATTTTACAACAGTTAAGACTCTATTATGATCTGGCACTATTAAGTAATACCAATAGTATTCATGAAGCACAGTTTATGGCGGATATTCAACAAACGCATGGGGTCATATTCAATGCCTTTTTCGATAGGGTATATTTCTCGCATCGTATAGGCCTCCGCAAACCTTCCAAAGAAGTATTTGAATTTGTCATGCAAGAAAATGGATTTCAACCTAAGGATACGCTTTTTATAGACGATAGTCCACAACATATAGAATCTGCTCAACAATTGGGTATTCAGACTATCTGGCTACAACCTGGAATGACTATTGAAAAAGATGTGTTTCTTCCTAAAGTGAAAGAATAGGGAAGGTGTTATCAAAAAGTATAAAACAGTATCTCCTTATTTTTTGAAAACAATATTGTCTGACACAAGCTGGTTTTCTGATAAATATGTGTCGATATTTACTGCTGGCAATAGGCTGCCATCGTTTTGAATAATATGAGGTTGGTAGCCTAATTGCATAAGCGTATATGCTGCCTGCTTATGAGGCTGATTATTTCTGTGAGATGTTAAATACTCCATAACAAGAACAGGTTTATGGGATGTTGCATGCAATAGCTTTGTACTGCCATTTATTACTGCTGCTTCTCCTCCTTCTACATCGATTTTTATGATATCAGGAACCATACCCTGTTGTTCATAAAGTTCATCTATGGAGAAGGCATCTATATCTATTCGTCTGGCTTCTACTTTGTTAAACCAACTTTCTTTTTCGTATTGGGAAAGGTCTGTACTATTGTATTCAGAATATATGTTGGGCAATTCAAAGAAGGATATTTTTTTAGCCTTGTCGGAAACAGCATTGTGGAAGGCTTCAACATTATTTTGCTGTGTGGCGTTTAGATGTAATATAGAGAAGGAGGTAGGGGAAGCTTCTATGGAAATGACTTTCCCCTGGAATGTTACAAGGGAAGAGGCAAGCAATGAAAAATATCCATAATGAGCTCCAATGTCCCAGAAAATACTTCTTGGGATAAGGTTTTGAATTAGAAACCTGGCCAGCCTGATTTCTGAAATATGTGATTTTCCACCTGTAAGAAAAATATCTGTAGATGCAGGTAACATAATATGCATGTCCATCCCTGTGAATAGTTTGCATTTTACTATTTTCTCTTTATGGGTAAGCTTATACACTACCTCTTTTAAGGCTATGGCATAGACATATTTGTATGGATTGTTTAAGAACCTGTGAAGTTTAGATCCCCGGGATAGTTTTTCGACTTTAGAAAGATTAAGCAAAAAGGATTCTTTCATAGAGAGGAGCTATTCTTTTAAGGTGTAATGAAAAATCATTTTTTTATACCTTGAAGGTATAAAAATGACCATATGTGTGGTTGGCTAAAAGTTATTTGGCTTGTCCCTGTAACTGCAGCCATTTTTGCTTTCTCTCTTGTTTCTTTTCGTCGCTATTTTTTTTGTTGATAAGCTTGAATTTAATTTTACCGTCTTCCCCATCGTAAGCATTTACATAGAGTACTATGCCCTTCATACTTCGTTCTGCTCTCGTCTGTTCATCTACTATCAATTCATCTTTTTTGGGATTGCGGAGCGGAACATCAATCAATATATTAGTTCCCTTACCAAAACTATAAATACCTTCTACTTGTAATACTAGCACGCTTGATTCTATTCTCATAGGATTGATGTGGATTTTATTACCATCCAGTTCTAAGGTGTTGGAAATATCCCGGAAGGTAACATGAGAAAGATCTCTGCGTCTGAATATAATCTTGCCTATTTTACTTAGGGGTTCAAAATTTAATAAGGCTCCATCTTTCAGATTAAAGTTTACTTTTCCTTGCATAGAATGGGGTACAATTTTTCCTGTATCTGATACAGACACAGCAATATCTGTGTGGGCAGATAGGAATCCTTTTATATTAGAATCTGTAAGGGTTTTTAAACCAAAATTTTCCATTCCATAAAAGAATTTGCTTACATCCACATTCTGTATGTCTGATTGTATGAGTAGCTTATTTTGATTCCCTTTTTGTTGGATGAGTGCATTCAGAGAAATATTTCCTCCAGCATATTTGATACCCATGTTTTTGAGATGAATCTGATTCTGTCTCATGACAATCTGCGCATGAATATCTCTGGCTTCAAAACGTCGATATAGCAAATCCTTCACTTGTAGAGACATGTTAACATTACATAGATCAAGTAGTTCGTCAAGCTGGTGATTCACCTTGTTTAAAAAGCTATGAGTATGCAGCTGTTTGGAGGGTGAAGTGTGGGTATTTTTTTTACTAAGTTGTTTTTTTCTCGGTTGTAGAAAACTATGGAATTCATTAAGATTTAATTTTTGAGTTTTAATGTTCCAGTTAAAAACAACTTTTTGAGGATCGTGGAAATAGAAATTCAATAGATTTTTTACACCGCCGTGTATATGGAATTCGTTATGAAGGCTTTTAAGAACGCCGTTTTGAAGATATACACTATCATCTTTAAAAATTAATCTAAGATCACTGTTGACGAAGGTGAGATTTCTGGGGAAATAATGCATACCCAGTTCTTGAACGATAATATGACCATTGAGTAATGGTTGGATATTGCTTTTTTCATGTAAACCACCCTGATAGGTAAGGTCAAATTGTGCGGTGCCTTTATTAAATGAAAATAAATGACTATCAACAATATTGTTGAGTTTTTCGAGGGGAAATTGTGATCGTATTCTTGTTTGGATATGAGGATGAATTAAATCATGTATGGTTACCGTATCGGTAAGCACAGGAATACCATACCATTTTCCATCGAATTCATACAAAGTAATACGAGAGTTGGGGTCATTATGTCCTTTGGCAGTATCTACACAATTTGTAAAAGCACCTGTGAAGTTGCACTGTGTAAATTGTCCGGCAGGGGTAATAAACTCATTATTTTTAATGTTCCAGGCAACTCTTACAAGAGGCGTGTCTCTGAATTTCATTTTGCCAATGATGCTGGCATTAATAGAAATAGGTTTGCTTAAATCAATAACCTCCAGTTTTTGGTGAATATTGGGAGATAGCAGGGCAATTGCATTTTTATATAGGATGCTATTGCTGGTGATTTTCAAGGAAAAAACTACAGGCTTTCTATCGAAATAAAATTCTCCACCTAATAAAATTGGGTCTTTGTCTATTTTGAAATTTTGTAGGGGAATAGTGAGTCGCTGATTGTCGGCACTATACCCCATTTGAAAATCTGCTCTAATATCTTTGTTTTTAAGAAAGCTTCCTTTTTCTGTATTAAAGGTGAAATCATGAATGTGTGCATCTGCGGATACAGCAGCTGACCAGCTTCCACTATTTTTATACTTGAGACGGGCTGAGAGCTTACGGGTTTCTATTTGAAAGAACTTAAACTTAGTTTGATTTTCAATAATCAGTTTGGAATTAATCAGGGAGAGTTTTTTTATTTCTGGGGTTTCCCCTTTTTTCTCGTTCTCAGATTTTTTTTGAAACATTGAAGCATTGCTGTAACCTAGACTATCCGTGAAGAGGTATACTGTAGCATTTTCAATTTCAATATTTCGGATATTGGGACTTTTAGAAAGTATGGAAAATATATTGAGGGATACATAAATGTGTTCGGCTCGTAACAATTCATGTCCGTGTCTATGCCATGCTGTGTCATATACCACTACCTGTTCAAGGTCGGCAGCAATTCCCGGGAAGCTTCGTAATAGCGATAGGTCTAGATTTTGGATTTTTACTTCTCCCTCAATATGGTCATTTATTTTCTCTGTAATGGTTTTGAGCAGTTCTTGTTTATGATAGTGTACGTATCCTGCTAAAAGGATCCAGAGAAGGGAAAATATCGCACATGCTAATGCAATTACAGTACCTATGCGTTTTAACCATCGTTTCATATGAAATTGGGTCATGCTTATTCCCCCATAAGGTAGGGAAATAAATTGATTTATTAATCATTTGCGATTAATAAGCAAGTCTTTATAAAATGCTGCCTTATTACTTCTATTTTTTTCGGAAGAAGATACGTACAGGTACGCCAGTGAAGGCAAAGTGAGCCCTGATTTTGTTTTCCAGAAAATTGCGATAAGGTGTTTTAATAGCATCAGGATAGTTGGCAAAAAATGCAAAGGATGGAACGGCTACGGGTAGCTGTGTAACAAATTTGATTTTTACAGAATGTCCTCTAGTCATAGGAGGTGGGTAGCGTTCAATTTCTGGAAGCAATACCTCATTTAGTACATGGGTAGGAATTTTTCGTTGTCTGTTTTCATATACTTCCATGGCTTTTTCAATGGCTTGAAAAATTCTCAATTTTTCTTTAGCAGCAATAAAAAGCACGGGGATATCTGTAAATGGGGCTGTTTTTTTCAGAATTTCTTGAGTAAATGCTTTGGCGGTATGTGTATCTTTTTCAACCAAATCCCATTTGTTGATCAGCAATACAATACCCTTACCTTTTCTGGCTGCAAGACTGAATATATTTACATCCTGCATAGTCATGCCATTTTGTGCATCTATTACAATCAAACATACATCTGCATCGTCAATAGCCCGCACAGCTCTGATTACAGAGTAAAATTCCAGGTTGTCATGTACATTTTTTTTCTTGCGTAGTCCTGCAGTGTCAATGAGGATAAACTCTTTCCCAAATTGCTTATAGTGTGTATGAATAGTATCGCGGGTGGTACCGGGAATATCAGAAACAATGGTTCTTTCTTCACCAGTGAGTGCATTGAGCAGGGTAGATTTACCTGCATTGGGTTGACCGATGATAATGAATTTAGGAATCTCAGTATCGTTAGTTTCTAGGGTATCCGAGAGGTTTTCTGGAATGTGGGAAACCACTTCGTCCAGTAGGTCACCTGTTCCACTTCCAGATATAGAAGCAATAAAGAAAACCTTGTCAAACCCCAAGCCATAGAATTCGGTAGCTTCTAAAGCTCTTTCGACATTATCCACTTTATTGACAACCAGTAATACGGGACGAGAAGCTCTTCTTAGGAGTTCGGCCATTTCTTCATCTAGGTCAGTGATGCCTGTGGTGGTATCCACAACAAAAAGAAGTAAATTGGCTTCTTCCATGGCTATTTGTACCTGCTTGCGAATTTCTTTTTCAAAAATATCCTCAGAGCGAGGTACAAATCCTCCTGTATCAATCAGGTTAAAATTCTTTCCGTTCCAATCGGCAATACCATAATGCCTGTCTCTGGTAACTCCAGAGATGTCGTCCACGATGGCTTTTCTTTGTTCCAGCAACCTGTTAAATAAGGTTGATTTTCCTACGTTGGGACGTCCCACAATCGCTACTGTAAATCCCGGCATGATGTTATCCTAATGTTTAAACTGAAAAGAGAGGGAAGGGTATTAAAGCCCCCTTCCGTGGCATTGTTTATATTTTTTACCGCTACCACAAGGGCAAGGATCGTTTCTTCCTATTTTCGGGGCAGCCTGTACGGGAGCTCTTCTTACCGGTTCAGGACCCATATCTCTTTCGTTGGCTGCGTAATCTTCTCCTGCCTCATCTACTTCTTGTTTATTTACATGCATTTCACTCATGTCAGTTTGCTGAGGTACTCTTTGTGCAGCCTGTGGTGGTTCCTGAATAGGAATACCAGCTCTAATCAAGAAGGATATAATGTTGCGGTTAGTTTCCAGCAACATTTGTCTGAAGAGATTGAAAGCTTCAAACTTATAAATCAGGAGAGGATCTTTTTGTTCATAAGAAGCCATTCTAACTGAGGTGCGTAAATCGTCCATTGCACGTAAATGGTCTTTCCACGCATCATCAATCATGGCTAAAGTGATGCTTTTTTCAAGCGTTTGAATCACAGGATTAGCTTCTTTTTCTACAGCTTCTCTAAGGTTTACAAATATTTGTATGCCACGTACACCGTCTGTAAATGGAATAACAATATTTTCCACTCTGTCCCCATTCATTTCTAATACTTGTCTTAGAGAGGGGAGCATTTGGTCTTTCATGGTTTGCCACTTCCGTGCATAGAAGTCTTTAGCCATGTGATATAAGTTGTCTCCTACATCCGTGATTTTAGCTTTACTAAATTCTTCTTGGCTGATTTGGGGTTCTAAGGCAAGTTGTTTGATGGTTTCCATACGGAATGCCTCATAATCTCTATTTTCTTCGAATTGAGAAGCAATGTCATTACATACATCAAACAGTGCATTGTCTAGATCTATAGAAAGACGGTCGCCAAACAGTGCATGTTTTCTTCTTTTATAGATTACATCGCGTTGGGCGTTCATTACATCATCGTACTCCAATAGATGCTTACGTGTACCGAAGTTGTTTTCTTCTACTTTTTTCTGTGCACGCTCAATAGATCTTGTAATCATACTGTGCTGAAGCACTTCTCCGTCTTTGTGTCCCATTCTGTCCATTAATTTGGCAATACGCTCTGAACCAAAGAGGCGCATCAGATCATCTTCTAGTGACACGAAGAACTGAGAACTTCCGGGATCACCCTGACGTCCGGCACGACCACGTAGCTGCCTATCGACACGACGACTTTCATGTCGTTCTGTACCAATGATAGCAAGTCCTCCGGCTTCCCTTACGCCGGGTCCTAATTTGATATCCGTACCGCGGCCTGCCATATTAGTAGCAATCGTAACAGCCCCTGTTAAGCCTGCTTCTGCTACAATTTGTGCTTCGCGTGCGTGTTGTTTGGCATTAAGCACATTATGGGGTATTTTTTTCTGTTGCAGCATGCGGCTTAGCAACTCAGATACTTCTACAGAGGTTGTACCAACGAGTACGGGGCGGCCTGCATTTTTGAATTTCTCGATTTCCTCAATAACTGCTTTATATTTTTCACGTTTGGTTTTGTAAACCAGATCCTGCTGATCTTTTCTCGCGATAGGTAGGTTAGTAGGAATGGTTACCACATCCAGTTTATAGATTTGCCAGAATTCACCTGCCTCAGTTTCAGCTGTACCGGTCATACCCGAAAGCTTATGGTACATTCTGAAATAGTTTTGCAGAGTGATAGTAGCAAATGTTTGTGTAGCAGCTTCTACCTGTACATTTTCTTTAGCTTCAATAGCCTGGTGCAAACCATCGCTATATCGGCGGCCATCCAGGATACGACCTGTTTGCTCATCTACAATTTTTACCTTTCCATCCATTACTACATACTCCACATCTTTTTCAAATAAGGTATAAGCTTTCAGGAGTTGCTGCACAGAGTGGATACGATCTGCTTTTACAGCGTATTCTTGTAGGAGTGCGTCTTTGCGTTGTATTTTTTCTTCCGGAGTACCGTCTGATTTTTCTATGGCTGTAAGCAGCGTTGCTATGTCGGGGAGAATGAAGAAGTTGGGGTCTTCTCCAGATCCGGTAATAAGCGCAAGCCCTTTTTCTGTAAGGTCAACGCTGTTTTGCTTTTCATCGATAGTGAAATACAATTCCTCATTGACTTTGGGCATATGTCTTTGTTGTTCACCCAAGTAATGGTTTTCTGCTTTTTGCAAGATTTGGCGAATTCCTTCTTCACTCAGGTATTTAATTAGAGCTGAGTTTTTAGGCAAGCCACGGTATGCGCGGTAGAGATGCAAGCCTCCATTGTCTTTATCTGATTTTCCTTCTGCAATTAGGCGTTTGGCTTCGTTTAGGCTGGCGTTTACAACTTTTTTCTGTGCCTCTAATAAGCGTTCAATTCTTGGTTTTAAAGCATAAAACTGTTGTTCGTCTCCTTTGGGAACAGGCCCGGAAATGATTAATGGAGTACGGGCATCATCAATTAATACACTATCTACCTCATCCACCATAGCGTAGTGGTGTTTGCGCTGTACCATTTCGGCAGCGTGCTGCACCATGTTGTCTCGTAGATAATCGAAGCCGAATTCGTTATTTGTACCGTAGGTTATATCCGCCATATAGGCTTTTCGGCGCATGGGGGAATTGGGTTGGTGTTTGTCAATACAATCTACGGTAAGCCCTAGAAATTCAAATAGAGGGCCGTTCCACTCTTGGTCACGACGGGCTAGGTAATCATTTACTGTTACAATATGTACACCTTGTCCGGAAAGGGCATTGAGGTAAGCGGGCAGTGTAGAAACAAGCGTTTTACCTTCCCCAGTTGCCATTTCTGCAATTTTACCTTCATGCAAAACAATACCACCGATAAGCTGCACATCATAGTGAACCATATTCCAAGTGATGGTATTACCTGCTGCTTCCCAGGAGTTTCTATAAATAGCTTTATCACCTTCTATGCGTATATAATCACGTTCGATAGCCAACTCTCTATCTAATTCAGTGGCAGTTACAACTAGTTCGGTGTTTTCTTTGAATCTTCTGGCAGTTTCTTTGACTACTGCAAAAGCTTCCGGAAGTATTTCCTTTAATACAACTTCGAGTTGTTCGTCTCTTTTCTTGATGAGTTTATCCACTTCTTCATAGATCGCTTCTCTCGATAGGATTGTAGCGGCTTCGGCAGTGGCCTGGGCTTCAGCTTCATTCTTTTTTTGCGCAATGGTTGCATCTATATCTGTGAGTGCAGACTGAATACGTGATTTAAATTCCTGAGTCTTACCCCTTAGCTCGTCTAATGAAAGAGATTGATATGCTTCGAAGTGACGATTGATATCTGCCACGAGGGGTCGGATGCGTTTAATGTCTTTATCTGATTTACTGCCTCCGAAAAGTTTTGAAAGAAAGCTGATCATTATTTACGTGTTGAAAATTCTAAATGTTTTTTAATTATATGGATATTTGCAGCAATTGTGTCAAAAGTCATGCTTAATGCATAGAATCCGACAAATTGGCATTAGGGGGGTCAAAGCTACGCCAAATGCAGCGATTCGGCAACACAAAGAATCAATATTCGGTATGTGTAAAAAAAAAATTGCTCACACCTCTTGCAGGACAAGAAAATTTTTATGTATTTTGGAAAACAATTTGAAAATAAAGCACTGAATTATGAAAAAAACCTTCGTCCTCATTACAACTGTATTGCTTTCGGTATTATTAGTCAATAGAGGTTTTGCACAAAGCGAAGAATTAGTTCGCGTTTACCGTTGGTATAATCCTGAGGATAAAAATTATGTTACCTTGGCTGAAGGAGAGTTCCAGGAGGGTCAAATACTTAACTGGGGCTGGAAAGACAAAACACTCATGTTTTTTGCCTATCGTAATCCCGCGCCCGATCGTGTTGCTGTAAATAGCTGGTTTAACCCGGTAACAAAGGATTACATCAGCGTTGCAGAAGATGAATTTACAGACGATGAAATGATTAAAATGGGATATAGAGATAAAAAACTTCAGTTTTATGCATTAACTCGTCGCGGACCTAATACTGTAGGTGTGTACCGCTGGAAAATTACAAAACTGGGTGACTGGGTTACTATCCCTGAAGAAGGTAGCACTGATGCTTACATTAAAAAAGGATATCGTCAAAAAACCTTCCAATATTATGGTATTCCAAGAAACTCTGATGCAGCTATCTACAACCAGCTATAGTCAGTATCTTATTCTATAACCTTTATGAACTAAAAAGCTCCGGAATTCCGGAGCTTTTTATATGCAATCATTTCCCCAGACAATAGTTAATTCCCCATGCGGAAACATATATGTTATTGGTGCGGAGCATTCATAAATAAATGACTCTGACAGTGTGTATTCGTGTGAAATACTTGCGTTGTGCCAACTAGTCAGCCATGCCATTTGCCTAGGGGCATTATTCCCTCTTCTTTTCGTATTTTTGTCAGGATAACCTACCTATAAAACCACATTTCCAAAGCATGTCAACATCCCATCTGGTCAATATGGCTATTCAGGTACTTCCCACTGGTCGTACTAAAGAAGATGCATATGCCATTATTGATAAAGCCATTGAAGTTATTCATACATCCGGCCTTACCTATGAAGTATGTCCATTTGAAACTGTAGTAGAAGGTAGCTATGCCGCTGTTATGCAACTCTTGGCTGATATTCAAGATGCTTGTAAAAAGGCCGGGGCTAATGAGCTATTGATCAACATGAAGTTGCAGTGCAATTTTTCAGGTGATGTACATATTGAAGATAAGACAGGGAAATATAAGCTCAGTAATCATTCAACTACCACCTAATTATTATTTACCGGGGCGCTATGATATTTTCTTCCAAACTTCTCAATGACGCAGTACAGGAGTTTTCCAAACTGCCGGGTATAGGGAAAAAAACCGCATTACGAATGGTATTACATCTGCTCAAAACAGAAGTGGGGCAGGTTGAGGCATTTACAGAAGCAGTAATAACAATGCGTAAGGAAATAAAGTTTTGCAGTAAGTGCCATAATATATCAGATGAGCTTGTCTGTGCTATTTGTGCACAACCTACTCGCAATAAGCAGCAGATTTGTGTAGTAGAAAACATAAGGGATGTAATTGCTATTGAAAACACAGGTCAATACAATGGCTTGTACCATGTACTGGGAGGAATTATATCTCCTTTAGATGGTATTGGCCCCGAACAATTACAGATAGAAAGCCTGCGGGAGCGGATTATACATGATCGGGCAGAGGAGCTGATTATGGCTTTGAGCCCCAATATGGAAGGGGATACCACTATATATTACTTAGTGAAGCTTTTTAAAGATTTGCCAGTGCGGATAACTACCATTGCTCGCGGAATTTCCTTTGGAGGAGAACTGGAATATGCTGATGAGACCACTTTAGCACGATCTATTGCCCGGAGATTACCTGTGGAAAATTATGTACAAGTTGGGGGGTAATATTCTTTTGTATAATGCAATAAGTATTTTATAGGATTATTTTTAGTTGATTTATAATTGATTGCATAATTTTTTTCGTTTTTAAGGAAAGTGGATAGGGTCGCAAACTCTGATATGTGCAATATAAAAATGTAGGTTTAAAAAAACTTTTTGCATGAAGTGTTATAATTTTAGGTTTTTTACTACCTTTGCCATCCATTTTTGAAACTTGATATTAAGTAAGTAATGCCTACAATACAACAATTAGTTCGTAAAGGTCGTGAGCAAATCCGCTCCAAATCTAAATCCCCCGCATTGGATGCTTGTCCTCAACGCAGGGGCGTATGTACTCGTGTATATACTACTACTCCTAAAAAACCAAACTCAGCGCTTCGGAAGGTTGCCAAAGTGCGTCTTACGAATAAAGTAGAAGTTATTGCTTATATCCCAGGGGAAGGGCATAACCTGCAAGAACACAGTATCGTATTGATTCGTGGGGGTAGGGTTAAAGATCTTCCTGGTGTGCGTTACCATATTGTACGTGGAGCTTTGGATACTGCGGGTGTAAAAGACCGTAAACAAAGCCGTTCTAAATACGGTACTAAAAAGGAAAAAGTCAAAAAATAATTTATAGTCTATAAATCTGCATCGTTATAAAACATGAGAAAGGCACAAGCAAAAAAGCTTCCGTTAGCTCCGGACCCAAAATATAATGACAAAATGGTTACCCGTTTTGTTAACTGTCTTATGTGGGGAGGCAATAAAAGTATTGTCCTGAGCGCATTCTATACCGCTCTGGATAAGGTTTCTTCTATGACCAATGAAGATGGGTACGAAGTATGGAAAAAAGCATTGGCAAATGTTACTCCATCTGTAGAGGTGCGCAGCCGTCGTATCGGAGGGGCTACGTTCCAAATCCCTACAGAAGTACGCCCAGATCGCAAGATTTCCCTGAGCATGAAATGGTTGATTCGCTATAGCCGCGAACGCAACGGTAAAACTATCGCAGATAAACTTGCTAACGAAATTATCGCAGCAAGTAAAGGTGAAGGTGGTGCTTTCAAAAAGAAAGAAGATACCCACCGTATGGCTGAAGCTAACAAAGCCTTCGCTCACTTTAAAGTATAAATATTTCCTGTTCAAAAGGAACGCTCCATATTGCAAAATGTTTTTTCCTAAGTCGCCACAATTTTGTGGCGACTTTACTTTTTTTATCCCCCTACCACTCCAAAAATTAAACATCCACCTAAACTGATAAACATACGCTATTAGGTACATCCAGGGCACTCTATAACCCCTCTACATGATACTAATAACTGTTAATAAGATCATAAGATATGGAAGAAGTTCCTCTATGGCTTATGAAACTACTTGCGGTCTGAAAGTTTGATTGTATTTTAGCTACATTTTTACAAGCAGACATGCTTACACAGGGATTTTTACCACATAAAGGTAAAACCACTACTTGAAAATGCCCACACAACACGGTGAATTTTATATATATTGTACTGTATTTCCTCCAAGCTTATAAATAATAAATATGGAATTAAAAATTAAAGATGTAAGCAAAACGTACGCTAATGGCGTTAAAGCGTTACATAATATTAATCTGACCATTGGAAGAGGCATGTTTGGTCTGTTGGGCCCTAACGGAGCTGGAAAGTCAACCTTGATGCGTACCATTGCTACTTTGCAAGATCCAGATACGGGAAGTATACACCTAGGAGATCTTGATATTCTTCGCAACAAATCTGAGCTCAGAAAAAAACTTGGATATCTGCCACAAGATTTTGGGTTTTATCCTAAAGTGTCTGCATGGGATTTATTAAATCACTTCGCAGTACTTAAAGGTATTAGTAATAAGAACGAACGTAAAGAAATTGTAGCAGGCTTACTGCACCAAACGAATTTATATGAGGTGCGTAAAAGGTATATCAGTGAATACTCAGGAGGGATGCGTCAGCGTTTTGGCATTGCTCAAGCACTACTTGGTAATCCTAGTCTGATTATAGTAGATGAACCCACGGCAGGATTGGATCCTATGGAACGTAATCGCTTTCATAACCTGTTAAGCGAAATTGGAGAGCAAATTATCGTGATCTTATCTACGCATATTGTAGATGATGTGAAGAATTTGTGTCGGCGTATGGTCGTGATGAATAGAGGTACCATTATGTTAGAAGGTACACCTGCAGAGGCACAGGAAACAGTACAACATAAGATATGGCAAAAACTTATAAACAAAGAAGAACTGAAAACATATAAAGAGCAGTATCAGGTTATTTCTTCTGCTATTTCTGAAGGAAAAATGTGGATCAGAGTATATGCAGAAACAGATCCTGCAAATGGATTTGAACAAGTTTCCGTGAGTCTTGAAGATGTATATTTTGCCACTATCACAAAAAAATAACATTCCATGTTTCGTGAAATTTTTCTGTTTGAAATAAAACTTGGGTTTAAAAAGCCGGCTACCTACATATATTTTGCCATCTATTTTTTACTCAACTTAATGCTGGGCCTGGCGGCTGCTGGTTTTTTTGATGTAGCAACCATGGATACCAATACAGTAGCTAATTCAGCTAGTGTGGTAGCAGGTATTTTGGTGGGTATGAATCAGGATGTTTTAGGTCTGGTAAATAGCGTAATCTTGGTAGCTATCATGGCCACTGCTATTCAACGGGATTATGAATACAATACATTCCCCTTCTTTTTTACCAAACCTATAACCAAAACACAGTACTATTTTGGAAGGTTTCTTGGGGCCTTCCTGCTAGGGGTGTTTGTGTTTTCAGGTCAATTGGTTGGGTACTTTTTGGGAACATTGTATGGCGCTGGTACTCCTTTGATGGGCCCCTTTCTGCCCCAGAATTTCCTCATGCCCTTCCTTATATTCGTAGTACCCAATTTACTATTACTCGGTAGTATTGTCTTTTCGCTTACCACCTTTACCAGAAGTACATTTGCTGCATATTTGTTCTGTATTGTACTATTAGTCATCAGACTCATTTCTGATCGGATTATTAGTGACCTTGATAATAAAGAGCTGGCTGCAATATTGGAACCTTTCGGTGCACAGGCTTTCATGTATATTACTGAATACTGGACTCCGGCTGAGCAAAATACACGCATGATCCCATTAAGTGGTGTTTTGCTTTATAATAGATTGATATGGACAGGCGTGGCGCTGTTAATCAGTTTTATTAGTTTTTATAAGTTTAGTTTTCAGCAATTTCTCACACCGATACGTTGGTTTAGTAAAAGCCGACAAACCGATGAAGCATCAGCAGCACATATTCAGGAACAACATACACTGGCTGATTTGCCAAAAGTGACTTTAGATTTTTCATGGAAATCAAGCCTGAAACAATGGGCCTATCTTTCAGTGTTTGAACTCAAAAAACTGGTTCAAACACCATTCTTCCTAATTATTGCTCTGCTAGGTTTAATTATGATGTTGATCCTTGCACAGTACATGGGGTCTATCTATGATACGGTGACTTATCCCGTTACTTATCAAATCCTTGAAATGTTATCAGGAATATTTCAGTTGTTTATCCTGATTCTTATTGTCTTTTTTTCCGGTACACTTATATGGCGCGATAGAGAACAAAAAACAGATGAGCTCATTGGCGTTACTCCTGTAAGCAATAGCGTACTTTTCTTTTCGAAATTTACAGGTTTGGTATTGTCTGTAATGCTACTGAATGTGCTGATTATGGTTACGGGTATTGCCATTCAGTTGTCTTCCGGATTTACTGATGTTCAACCCTTACAATATATTCAAACCCTTTTTGGCAGAAGGTTACTAAGCACCATAATTATTATTGGGTTTAGTATGGCTGTACAAGTCTATACGCCAAATAAATATCTGGGCTTCTTTATCAATTTGGTGGTTATTTTATTTACCAGCCTTATTTTCGGCTTGTTGGAATGGAATCATCCATTATATCATTTTAACTCTTCTGGGCCTTCCTTGCCATATTCCGATATGAATGGTTTTGGACATTTAGTGGGTGTTTTCCTGCTGTTTAAAACCTATTGGATGGCAATTGTGATGTTATTGATACTGCCAGCTACGCTCTTGTGGGCAAGGGGGAAAGAAAGTGGATGGAAAGCAAGATATAAACTGTCTAAAGAATTACTTACACCCACCTTTAAACTCAGCCTAGTGGTTTGTTTGCTCATTGCAATTGTCACAGGTGGCTATATTTATTATAACTTGAATGTGCTCAATAGCTATAAATCTCCAAAAGAAGATGAGAAGGAGTTGGTAGCTTATGAACAAGAATATAAATATCTCCAACATATACCCCAATTACGTGTTACAGCTGTTTCTGTACAGGCTGATATTTATCCTGAATCTAGAAGTCTTAAAGCAAAAGGGAGATATACATTAAGAAATAATCACCAAATTCCTGTAGATACGCTAGTAATTAATAGTGTGGGCGGGGAAAAATCATGGTATTCGTATCGTTTTAGTTTTGGAGATAATCCTGATGTAACCTTATTGAAGAATGATAGTTTGAGGGGTATAACTATATATAAGTTTACTAACCCGGTAGCTCCAGGAGATTCTGTAGTGTTTGATTTTGAATTGGCGTATGCTCCTCGTGGTTTTGCTAGCTCTCCTTCTACAATGATTGTTGAAAACGGTACTTTTTTTAACAATAAAATTTTCCCTAGTATAGGATACGATCCCAACTATGAGCTCTCCTCCAACACTGCACGGAAGAAGTATGGTTTGCCCGCCAAACCTCGAATGGCCGATATTAATGATTCACTGGCGAGGATGAATAACTATATTGCCAATGATGCAGACTGGATAAGATTTGAGGCAGTGGTAAGTACTTCCGAAGATCAGATAGCTATTGCTCCGGGTTATTTAGAAAAGCAATGGAAGGAAAATGGAAGGAATTATTTCTATTACAAGATGGATAGCCCCATTTTGCATTTCTATGCATTTCAATCTGCTCGCTATCAGATAAAAAGGGATAGCTGGAAGGGAGTGAATATTGAAATATACTATCACAAAGGACATGAATATAATCTGGATAGGATGATAGAGAGTATAAAGAGCTCTTTAGCATATTATACAGAAAACTTTAGTCCCTATCAGCACAGGCAGGTGAGAATAATAGAATTCCCTCGTTATGCATCGTTTGCCCAATCATTTCCTAATACTATTCCTTTTTCAGAATCAATTGGCTTTATAGCAAAGATGGATAAAGACGATCCAGAAAGTATTGATGTGCCTTTTTATGTAACAGCACATGAAGTAGCGCATCAATGGTGGGCACATCAAGTAATCGGAGGCAATGTGCAGGGAAGCGTAGTCATGTCTGAAACTATGAGTCAATATGCAGCTCTAATGGTTATGGAGAAAACATATGGGAAGAAGGCTATGAAGAAGTTTTTAAAGCATGAGATGGATGATTATCTATCAGGTAGGACAATGGAAAACAAAAAAGAAGTTCCACTGATGTTATGTGAAAATCAGGGGTATATTCATTATAGCAAGGGAAGTGTAGTTATGTACGCATTAAGGGATTACTTGGGAGAAGATGTATTGAATGCTGCTATACGGAAATATCTTCAGCAAACAGCATTCAGTGGGCCTATGTACACAAATGCCATTGAATTTGTAAATACCATTAAGGAATACACTCCCGATTCGCTGGTTTATTTAGTGAAGGATATGTTTGAGGAAATTACTGTGTATGAGAATTATGTGAAATCACTCGATTATAAGCAAAAAGAGGATGGAACCTATGAAGTTACCTTTACCGTGGGTGCTGCTAAATATTATGCGGATAGTTTAGGAAAACAAAAACGAGTACCTGTAGCCGACTATATTGATGTGGCTGTTTTTGGAGAAACAGAAAAGGGTGAAGAAGATAAAGAATTATGGATGCAGCGAATTAAAATGGATCAAGAGGAAAAAACATTTACAATTCAGCTAGCAGAAAAGCCAATAAGTGTAGGTATAGACCCCTATTTAAAATTAATAGATAGGTCGCCAATTAATAATGTGGTAAAATTTGGACATACACCCCCTAAAGTGTCACTAGATGAGTATGAAAATCGGCCTAAAGGCATTGTGGTAGAAGTAGAAAGTTAGTAGTGGTATTTAGGCTTATATATCGTGTTCAGTTCTGTATGTATATGACTGATAGAGAAACGAACATGTGTTTTTTTGCGCATATTTTTACATACAGGGGTAGAATAAGTATTTGGAATTTTTTTTGCACATTCTTAACATTATTGTTTATCTTTGAAGTTACATATATTCGGATATCATACATAGAAATAATATGATCAAGAAATCGATTTTATTCCTATCAGCATTATCATGCTTTATAGGTGCTGCTAATGCTCAGCAACATTGCTTTACTGACGAGGTTACGGCCAGGGCCAAGGAGGCATATCCTGAGATTGAACAATACGAAGCTCGTTTGAAGGCAGATATTGAAAAGCAGCTTATTGAGAAAGGACTCTTAAAAATGTCTAAGGGTACCGATTTTAATGATACAGCAACATTACATGTGCCTGTTGTGTTTCATATTGTGCACGACTACGAACCTGATGTGTATCTTACAGACGATCAGATTCGCAGAAGTTTGGATTACATCAATATGATTTTCAACAAGGAAAATCCTGATACTGCAGATGTAATTGGAACTTTTAAAGGTAAAATTCCCGGTACTCAGGTACCATACATTGGTAAAGCTAAAATCAGATTTCATTTAGCTACAAAAGATCCTCTAGGTCAGCCCACAATTGGTATAACAAGAAGACTTTCCAATTTATCAAATTTCGCTAGTGACCAAGCTAAGTTTGACCAATGGGGACCACATGCATACCTAAATATCTGGATCATTAAGGACTTTAATGCAAACCATGCTTCTGCTGGTGCTTATGCATATAAACCTGCAACTGCAGCTCAAATGCCACATGTAGATGGGGTCATTTGCCTTGCTCGTCAGCGTGATGCTGATTACACTTTAGGTCATGAAATTGGCCACGTATTTAATCTGGATCATACATGGGGCGGAACAAACTCTCCTGGTGTGGATTGTAATGGTGACGACGATGTGGATGACACGCCTCCTACTAAAGGACATACTACATGTTCTACCGGCCCCTTATATGACACAGAATGCATTTATCATAAAGACGATCTGCTGGGTAGAATTGGGATTAAACTTGATTCTAACCAAGTAGTCGCTGACTATCAAAATAATGTGGGTGTAACTTTCAATACACTGATTGATCAGGTGTATATTGATACCGTACACTTTTACCCCACTGATAGCGGTAAGCCATATGAAATCGTTTTAAAGAAGGGGAATACCGTAATTGGTACTTATAGTGGCGTTACCACAGATAATAAATACAATGTGGTAATGGGTAAACAAACATACAATACTGCTAATGCAGTGTATGATAATAATGCTGGAGTAGGTATCAAATTTAGAGTATATGATTCTGTTCGTCTTAACTCAGTAAGATTTTATACCCCAGCTTCTTCTTATGGAGAACCTTATGAGATTGTATTAAAACGCCAGGGTACGGTGATAAATTCTTATAGTGGTGTAGTGGCAACCACCAGTACACAGGTTGTGCCGTTGAACTTCAAAATTGTATCAAATGACAGTACCATAGAATATAGCCTTGAATTTGCAGTGAACCCCGGAGCTGCCAGAGATACAATTATTGCTTCTACCCAAACATATGAACCATTTAGACCTGGGGTGTTGAATATGTATTCAACTACTACTAACGGATTGTACAATTATTTCTATAACTGGAATGTAAGTGTTTACAATTATGAGGAAAAAGCCGTGGTTAACTTCCTGTTACCCACAAGATCTACTACTGCTAATGGTGCATACAGTATAGAATTTTCTAACAATCCTGGCGCTAAAAGAGATGCCATTAGTACCGGAACTACCATCATTGATAATATCCCTGATGTGATAGAACTGGTAAATTATGAGGATAATGGAATGTATAACTACTTCTACAAAATTAAACCTCGTTATGGCTACTATAAGCGTTATAGCCCTGCTATGGCAATGAGCCTGTTTGGCGACTCTACTATTACTTATGTAAACTATCCTGATACTACCAATACACAAAATGTAATGGATTACTCTTTCTGTGCTAAGATGTTTACACACTTGCAAACTGTACGTATGCGTGCTGCTCTGCAAAGTTCTATGGCTAACAGAAGTAACCTTATTTCACCTGCAAACTTAGCATTAACAGGTGCATTAGATCCAACTCCAGATCTTTCGCCAATTGCTGATTTTACCGTTACTCAACCATTTGTGTGTGGGGATAATACTACGAATGTTACCTTTAGAAATAGAAGCTGGAGAGATACTGTTACTAATCTTACCTGGGTAATTAAAAGTGGCGGTAATGTAGATACCATCCATTCTACTACCGTTAACTATAATGCAACTAGTGCTACAAAAGCGTTCTCCAATCCTGGTTGGGTTTCTGTTTCACTTACTGCAACATCCAACAAAGGATCTCATACCATAACTAAAGAAAAGGCAATTTTCGTTGCGGATATGAATGCTATCAATCCAAATGGATATCTGGAAGAATTTACTCCTGGCGGAACTACAGATAAATATGCCATGTTCAACTATTTTGAAAATGATTTCAAATGGGAATATGTGGATAATGTGGGTTGCTACGATAACAAATCTATCCGCTATAAAGGATTCGATGAACGTACCGGAACTGCTACTCGTTTGGGTTCTCCAGAAGGAGATTATGATGACCTGATCACCCCTGCATTTGACCTCTCAGCATATGCTACTTCAGCAAATTGTAATCTGAGCTTTATGAGTGCCGGTGCTTTCCGTACAGCTGTTACTGCTGACATGACCGACGAGCTGGAAGTATATTACAACAGAACTTGTAATACACTCCCAAGTTCTAGTCAATGGGTTCTTTTAGGAACACTGAAAACATCTAAGATTGGTAACAACGGTACTGTAACTACTTCTTTTGTACCTGCAGGCCCCTACCAATGGACATTAAATAGTATTCCCATTCCTCCTGCTGCACGTGGTCAAAGAGTATTCTTCCGCTTCCGTTACCGTCCAGGAATTGGAACTTCTCCACTGGCTATTACTGGATTGGGTACTGGTAACAACTTCTATATGGATCGCATCCAAATTACAGACTTCCCTCTAGGTGTAGATACAAGAGTACTAGAAGATAAAAATATAGCTCTTGCTCCAAACCCAACTACGGGTAGCACATCTGTAGTTCTGAAAAATGTTACTGGTAAAACAATGATCCAGGTTACTGATATCACAGGTAAATTGGTATTCAGATCAGAATATAACCTACAGGATAAAATTTCCCGTATCGAAATCCCAGCTGAACACATTGCTGTAAAAGGAGTTTATCTGGTACAGGTTATTTCTGGAAATATGAAACAAACAGAAAAACTAGTGGTACACTAATCACTTTGTACGAACCATAAAAAAAACCCGTTCTGTCATTTGGAACGGGTTTTTTGTTTGCTTATTATAAAGGTATATTTTTGTCTTTATCCCCGTTGGATCTATTTATAACCTGCAATATCTAAAAGCATCAGCTTATACCATGACCGAAAGACATATCGTTTCCCTTAAGGATGCACAAATTTACCAGGGTAAAAACCTTATCCTAAGCAATGTAAACTTTGAAGTAGGTAAAGGTGAATTCGTTTACCTTATCGGAAAAACAGGTAGTGGTAAGTCTAGCTTGCTGAAAACACTCTATGGAGATGTGTATCTGAAAAAAGGATCTGGATTTGTGGCAGGCTTTGATCTGACACAATTGAAATGGCAAAATATACCCCTGCTTCGTCGTAACCTGGGTATTGTTTTTCAGGATTTTAAACTACTAACCGATCGAAGCGTGTATGATAATCTGGAGTTTGTACTCAAAGCTACCGGTTGGAAGGATAAAACACTGATGAAAGAAAAGATTGAAAACGTACTGACAAAAGTGGGGCTGAAAAACAAAGGATTTAAAATGCCTTATGAAATGTCGGGTGGAGAACAGCAAAGAGTGGACATTGCCAGAGCATTATTAAATAATCCAAAACTTATCCTGGCAGATGAGCCTACTGGAAATTTAGACCCTGAAACTACGGATGAAATTATGCAATTGCTATTTAATATTTGTAGAGATTATCATACGGCTTTCATTGTGGCTACACATGATTATCGTATCATTCAAAAATATCCGGCTCGTGTAGTTAGCATAGAACAAGGACAAGTTAGAGAAGTAAATGCTGGAAAAATGATATGATTTTTTGAGCATTTTTCCCATTGTCATAATGTATAGCTAAATGATCAGCCCTGCGTTTCTTTTCCTCTATGCTAAAAGGAATATACATCCATTCTTCTATTTTCTTTCGAAACGAGGCTGCATTGGCTGCAACCATACATACCTTATCTAATTCCGTACCATCTAGCATGGGAGGGTTTACCAGTACATGCCGTCCATTGAATAAAGCATGGAGTAACTTCAGTTTTAACCCTGTATTCTGAAAGGTAGGTAGTACTTGTATCTGAGCCTCATGAATTAGGCGATCCATATGTGCAGGATCTGGATTAGCAATAACGGTACAGTTTGCAAGCCCTTTTGCTGCGCGAATAATCTTAGCATCAGGATTTCTACCTGCAATGACGAAATTACAAGGTAACCCCGGTATGACATTTTCTAAGAGAAATAAGGCAGCTTCAATGTTTTCAGCATGGGCTAAGTTGCCGTGGTAAATAGCATAATCTCCGGTGCCACAAGCAGATTTTACCTCATAAAATGGATGAAATGCAGGTATCCATTCGTGGTATGCTTGTGGAAATTTTTCCCGATAATATTGGTAATCGTGTGCGGCTATGGGAAAGAAAGCTTTGGCAGCCCCCAGTTTTTTTTCATATTGGCGAAGTAAAGTGCTCTCTATCCCATAATAGAGCCTTTTGAAAGCATGTAATTCGCGTTGAGCCATAAGCTTAAAGTACTCATGCTCTACATTATGAGGGCGGAAAACCTTAATACGATCTTTAAGTAATGGATGAGAAAGATAATAGGAAGCATTAGTGCCATCAAAAAAAATAGGCCAGTCGTCCTGCAGCAGATTTTCTAATAATTGTTTATTCCTTCTGGAGTAAACCATGTAAGGGTATTGCAAATTAAGACTCGTCCAATTGGCTGGGCGCTTATAATACCAAACTTTCTGGCAGTAGGATTCCAGCTCTTCAGAAGGTTGTCTGCCTGCATATACAGGGCAATGTAATTGTATGGTTGCTCCCGCTTCAGCAAGAAATTTAACCTTATAAAAAACATCAATTGCCCCACCGTAATTAGCGGGCCAGGGGATGTCAAATGATATAATATGCAGTTTAATCTTCAAACAATTTTTGGTATGTCTGCAATAATACTTTTTCTTCTTCCTGCCAGCAATATTTTTCTCTGGCTTTCATGCAATTTAACTGTAGCTTGCGATAATATGCATCATCAGTTAATAATTTATTGAGAGCCGCTGCAATGCATTCTGGGTCTGGTTTCTCAATTAGTAAGGCCACTTCATAATCAGCATTGATCCTTTCATATTCAGGATACTTCATAGCTAACTGCGGTACGCCGTGATGCATATAATCAAAGAAGCGATTAGCTAAAGAATAAAAATTACTCTTGCCTTTGGCTTCAAATAGCGTAATGCCAATATATGCCTGTTCGGTATAGCGCTTTAGTATTGGAGGCGCAAGGTAACCAGTAAATTGTATTTTATCATCAAGTCCATGCTCTTTTACTAAGGCCTTAGTTTCTGCATAAAAATTCCCTTCCCCACAAATAATCATGGGTACATCTACTTGTTTCATCGCTGGAATTAAATATTCGAAACAACGGCCAATATTTACAGCTCCCTGATAGAGTATATAACGGTTTTTTTTCTCCGGTAGTATAAATGGAACTTTTACTGTGGCATTTTTTACTACACCATAATTTACGCCATATTTTTTCTGAAAATGCTCGGCAATGTAAGAACCTACCGTATAGCCAAATTTGAACCTAGGAACCATAAACCTTTCTATTGCAGTCCACATGCGTAGCACAAAAGGACGTGTAACTACTTCCTGCAACTCAGTAAACAATTCATGTGCATCATAGACTCTTTTCTTGCGACGCAATACAGAAACCAAATATACCGGCAAAATGGTATCCAGATCTATAGCACAAAAAGCATCTGCTTTTCGGAATAAAAGGACAAAAAACAATTTGATCCAATAATCAGCATACATCAACTTTGTTTTCTCCACAATAATGGGAATACGCAATTGCTTGTAAGGACGATCGGGTAATGGGGGGCTGTTTTTTTTCTTAAAACCAATAATGGTAACATCGTATCCTGCATCATGAAGTGAAGTGCAGATGCGCAACATGCGCTGGTCGAAATTAATATCATTAGTTACGGTAAATACAATCCTTTTCTTCTTCATCTGGATATCTTCCCGAAATTCTTACGGTATTTTGACCGCAAAAGTACATCTTTACAGCAGGCATTCATATTTTTGTCTTAATAGAAATGGATGATAAAAAAATCTTAATACTAACTAATAGGGTGCCTTATCCGCTCACGGATGGAGGAAATATTGCCATGCATGCCATGATTCAGGGCTATAAACGGGCTGGATGGAAGGTTATGTTGCTTAGTATGAATACTTCCAGGCATTATGTAAATCTGGATTCATTACCTGTTTTATACCGGGAAATAGCATTTGAAACCTTTGATATAGATACCGATGTACGCTTTCTTCCCGTTGTGAAAAATTTTCTACTTAGCCGAAAGCCTAATCATGTAGAAAGATTTTACCACAAAGATTTTCAAAAAAAGCTTCAGGAAGTCATCGAAACCTTTGAACCCAATTGGATTCAATTGGAAAGTATTTTTTTAGCTAGTTATATTCCTGCCATCAGATCAGTGACATCTGCCAAGGTTATGATCAGGCTGCATAATGTAGAACATACCATATGGGAACAACTAGCTTCTGAAACTGCCAACACACTTAGACGGTATTATTTACGAGATCTGGCATCACGTATTCGGAAATTTGAAATAGAAATATGGCAAATAGCTGATTTTTTATTGCCCATTTCCCAGGCAGATGCTGAAATGATTCAGGGATTTCAAGTGCAAACACCTATGATCGTGGTACCGGTGGGCATCACCATCCAACAGCCCTCGCAGTACAAAATTCAGGAAAACTGGTGCGGATATCATATTGGAGCTATGGATTGGGTGCCCAATATGGAAGGGATGACCTGGTTTTTAGAAGATATATGGCCATTGATACATCGACAAACGCCAGCGTTTCAATTTTGGTTTGCAGGAAGAGGAATGCCAGCATCCTATAAAAAATATGAAAAAGATGGTGTTTTTTGTGCTGGAGAGGTAGAAGATGCAGCACAGTTTATTCAAGATAAAAAAATTTTGATTGTTCCCCTTCGTTCTGGAGGTGGAATCAGAGTGAAAATTATGGAAGCTATGGCCGCGGGTAAATTAGTAGTTTCTACAACTACAGGTATGTTTGGTATTGTAGAGGCTATTCCGAATGTTCATTATCTCCAGGCTGATACTCCCAATGCTTTTGCTGAGAAAATAGCATGGATATTGGAAAATAAAGACGAAGCAGAGGCCATCGCTAAAGCCGGACATAATTTAATGAAAGAATATTATGATGCGGAGAAAATTATGGATAATCTAATGCAAAGTATTATTCAAAATCAATGATTTCATATTAGATAGTCACTTTAGTAAAATGATTAGCTAATTGTAGCCATAAGCGTTCAAAAGCTCGTTTATAGAAAATGTTTAAACAATCTTAAGTCTAATCTATAGATGTGTTTTTATCGACTGTTTGGTAGTAACTTTGCGTAATCTCATAGAAAACTGAATGTTTTCTCTTAAAAACAAGAATATGTTAGACACCATTGAATCTGCCTTGGAAGACCTCAAAAAGGGTAAATTATTAATTGTAGTAGATGATGAAGATCGTGAAAATGAAGGTGATTTTGTGACCGCTGCTTCCAATGTAACCCCAGAGATTATAAATTTCATGTCTAAATATGGTAGGGGACTGATATGTGCGCCGATAACAGAAGAAAGATGTAATCAGTTGAATCTAAACCTTATGGTAGAAGATAATACGGTGTTACATCAGACTCCGTTTACTGTATCGGTTGATCTGAAAGGGCATGGATGTACGACTGGCATATCAGCACATGATCGTGCAAAAACAGTTCGCGCTCTTATAGACCCCGCAACTAAACCAGAAGATCTGGGTCGTCCTGGGCATATTTTTCCCTTACGTGCTAAAAATGAAGGTGTACTGCGCAGGGCTGGACATACAGAAGCCACAGTGGACTTAGCTAGATTGGCAGGATTAGAACCAGCAGGTGTGTTGGTGGAAATTATGAATGATGACGGTAGTATGGCAAGATTGCCAGAACTTATGGAGATCGCTAAAAAATTTGATTTGAAAATCATTTCCATCAAAGATTTGATCGCATACCGTCTGCGTACAGAATGTCTGATAGAGGAGATTGTAAGAGTGGATATGCCCACTAAATTTGGAAATTTTGAACTGATTGCTTTTCAACAAAAGAACACCGGTGAGAAACATCTGGCGCTCAAAAAAGGGAATTGGGAAAAAGATGAACCTGTATTGGTAAGAGTCCATAGTTCTTGCTTTACTGGAGATATTTTACACTCTTTGCGTTGTGATTGTGGAGAGCAACTACAAAAAGCGATGCAAATGGTAGAAAACGAGGGTAAGGGTTTAGTATTATATATGAACCAGGAAGGCCGTGGAATTGGCCTTTTGAATAAGCTTAAAGCATATAAATTGCAGGAAGAAGGAAGAGATACTGTAGAGGCTAATTTGGCATTGGGATTTAAAAACGACCAGCGCGATTATGGAGTAGGCGCTCAGATATTAAGACACCTAGGGATTTCCAAAATAAAACTCATGTCCAATAACCCAATTAAACGTGCAGGTTTATTAGGATATGGATTGGAAATTGTTGAAAATGTACCGATTGAGATTGTCCCAAATCCACATAACGAATTTTATCTGAAGACAAAGAGAGATAAAATGGGGCATGAAATTTTGAAATAAAATTATATTGGCACGATCTATTTGCAACAGAAACTGACTATTAACTTGATTCATTTTGAAACTCCTTTTTCTTGCCAATAGAACACCGTACCCACCATATAGAGGGGATAAGCTAAAAATTTATAATCTTGCCAGACAATTGTCGGCACATCATGAGCTGCATTTATTAACCTTTGCACAATCAGAGGAAGACGAGAGGCATATTCCTGAGCTAAAAAAGTACTTTACAGAAGTACATCTTGTGCCACTTCCATTTAAACATTCCCTATGGCAATGTGTGCTGGGTTTGTTTTCCCCAAAACCCTTTCAGGTTTCCTATTTCCATGCTAAGGCTATGCAGCAGAAGCTTCAAGAATGGATTCAAATACACCAGTATGATGCCGTACATATACAACATATTCGTATGGCACCTTACATGCAATCTTATACTCATATACCTCGTATTCTTGATTTGCCGGATGCATTTTCACTATATTGGCAAAGGCGTGTGGAGCAATCAAATAATTTTATCCAAAAAATAGCATTACAATGGGAGCAGCGAAGGTTGTATGCGTATGAATCTATTATTTCACAATTCCCTTTAACCCTTGTTTGCTCAGAAGAAGACCTTAGTTATTTGCAGCAAAAACATCCGGATGCTCGTATAGCGTTACTTCCCAATGGTGTTGATTTAGATACCTTCCGTCCTAGAGAACACAATTATACGATAGAAGATACAGTGTTGTTTACAGGAAATATGGATTATGCACCCAATGTAGATGCTGTGGTGTATTTCGTACATGAAATTTTTCCCGAAATTAGAAAGCGTCGTCCGGGGGTAAAGTTTATCATTGCTGGTCAGCGTCCAGTAGATAAAGTAAAGGCTCTGGCAAGTGAGGATATTACTATTACAGGTTTTGTCCAAGATTTGGTGGATGTATATCATCAAGCCAGTGTGGTAGTGTCGCCGCTTAGGTTTGGAGCAGGAACTCAAAACAAAGTTTTAGAAGCTATGGCTTTAGGGATCCCCGTGGTGTGTTCACATATTGGGTTTAAAGGATTGGGAATTCAGTCTGGGGAAGGAGCCTTTTTGGCAACAAATAAAGATGAATTTGTAGCACAAGTTACTCAGTTGTTAGCTGATCAATCTCTGCGTAGAGAAATGGGTAGCCAGGGGATTCAACAGATAGAGGAGCGTTTTGGCTGGACAATTATTGCGCAGAGACTTGAAGGGTATTTTCAGCAGGTAGCTCATCAGGCTCCAGTAAGCGATAAGCATCCTGAAACTCAGGGACTATGAGGTAATTAGGCCGCTTACATGGCGTTTAATGATATGTCCTAATACCAGAAAAGCTTTTTTTATTTCTTCAATGGGAATATCAATGGGTTGATATACAGCAGTACCATCGATATGTAAAGCAGTGTTGGTACTATATGCGCGAATAGAGTCAGAATTTCCTTGTTGGATACGTTTCACTACCCTGTATGGCCCATATTCGATAACATAATCTTCTCCCCAAATAAAATTATAGGGTTTATGAATTTCCTGGAGGGCAAGGATGCACCCAGATGGGTATTCCAGCATGCTTTGGTTATAGTGTCTGATAGCTGCTGTAGCTCCAGGGAATAAGTCTCCAGCATCAATATTTTCAGAAGGATAATACCCTTCAGGGTTTTCATTCTCTATATCTGTATGAGATTTTCCCATATCATCGTAGAGGGGTATGATGTTACTTCTTATATTTTCAGAGGTTTCAGAGTTTTGTATGCCAAGGATATCTAGCAGTTTAGGAATCTTATCTTGTTTCGGTTTCATTTCACCTTTTTCATACGAGCTATAGGTACGTTGGGCGATGCCTACAAAATCTGCGACTTCCTTTTGGCTCAACCCTTTTTTGATTCTATGCTCAAATAGTGTTTTTGGATCTATTTGCATAAATATAAACGTTTAAAAACTCTCATATTTTTGCTATTTGAGAGTAAAAGCTCTATATTTGTTCTGTTTATTATAACAGAACCAAGATGACAACTAGCAAAAATACAAAAAAACGCTCTCGCAGCACACAGAAAGCATTTATTGTAAAGGTGCTAGCGAAAAAACATGGGGTTACAGAGGCATTAGTCTATATGGCTTTACGAGGTGATCGTAAGACAGATTTAGCAGAAAATATTAAAAGGGATTATGCGAGGCTTACTAGAGCCATACAGCAGGTCTGTGGCTCTTGATTAGCATGTTGATGACATTTATTATTTCTTAACACAATTAAATTGGATATGTTATGCGCACAAAAATCACATTACACTTACTGTTTATCGGTGTTTTGTTTATTGCTACAATGCCTCCAGCCGTAGCGCGTGAGGATTGTAGAAATGCTACCAGGCCTTTGTTCTTTATAGAAAATAAAGGTCAGGTTACGGATCAGTATTATCAGTCCAGATCGGATATTGATTTTAAAATGTATTTAGGGAACTCATTAAATCTTTTTGTGGGGTCTCATGGTTTGCATTATCAATGGGCTATTGCAGCATCTCAAGAGCATAGTAAAGAACCTCATATATCCAATAAAATAAAGTTGCTGGATGAAGACACAGAGGCTGAGATATTTCAAATGTATCGTTTGGATGTGAAGATAAAAGGGGCCAATACTAAAGCTGAGGTTGTAAAAGAGCAGCCATATAGATATAGCGAACGGTATTATTTGCCTCATTTAGGATTGCATGGTGAAAAGGTTTCGAGTTATCAGAAAATAGTGTACAAAAATATTTACCCGCAAATTGACTGGCAGTTATACATACGTGATGGACAGATAGAGTATGATTTTATTGTATATCCGGGGGGTAGGGTAGAAGATATAGCCCTGTTGTACGAAGGAATGAAAGAAATAAAGATACAGGCAGATGGTAGTTTGTGGGTGTCAACTCCTGTAGGTAGTGTGACAGAAAGAAAACCGGTAGCTTTTACACTGTCAGGTCAGCAGGTACCAGTGTGGTTTACGCAAAAAAATAATAATGAGATAGGTTTTGCAACAGGTGCTTATGAGGGAATATTAGTTATTGATCCGGTATTAGAATGGTCAACGTATTATGGCGGTGGTGCTCAAGATCGAACAACCTTAGGGAGCCTAGCAGCAGATCCATATGATTATGTGGTGTTGGGTGGAACCACGCAGAGTGTATATAATATCGCTACGGTGGGAAGTTACCAAGAAGGGCTGGCTAGTAATACAGATATGTTTATTTCTAAGCTTGATTTGATGGGATTTCCTGTATGGGGGACTTATTATGGTGGTCCGGCCACGGAGGAAGGTACACCATTAGCTACAGATCGGTGGGGTAATATTTATTTTTCTGGGAAGCTTCCAGCTGCTTCTGCGCAAGCAGTATATCTAAGTCCGGGAGCACATCAGTCTTCTCCTGTAGGGGGTAATGAGGCTGTTTTAGTAAAGATGGATAGTTCTGGGTCTGTTATATGGAGTACGTTGTATGCCGGCAATGGTAGTGAAACGCCCAAATCTATAGCTTGTGATACGGTAGGTAATGTGTATATGGGAGGCATTACAACCAGTACACTTCATATTTCCACACCTGGGGTACATCAGGAAACCAGAAATGCATCTCAGGATGGATTTGTGGTAAAATTTGATAGTGCTGGGGTAAGGCAATGGGGAACCTATTTTGGTGGTGAAAAATCTGATGACATATATGATATCGTGGTAAGCGATTCTGGATATGTGTTTCTTACTGGGGCTACACTGAGTACTACAGATATTGCCAGTCTGGGGGCTTATCAAACGATTTTCGGAAGTACAAGCAATGTACAGGATGGTTTTCTGGCAAAATTAAATACTGACGGAACACTGGCATGGTCAACCTATTTTGGCGGTGAAAAAAAGGATGTCTCAACCACTGTATGTGTTGACAAAGCAGGTAATGTATATATCACCGGGGAAACGCTTAGTGAAATTGGCATTTCTACCCCCGGCAGTTTTCAGGAAAATAATGCGAGTATAATGAATAACCATTCAGACGCTTTTATAGCTAAGTTTTCTGCAACAGGACAAAGAATATGGAGTACCTATTTTGGTGGAGAAGCAGGAGACTTTGGTTGTGGAATGGTATTAGACCCTTCAGGTAGTTTTATTTTCGTGAGTGGTTATACTTCTAGTGCTACAGGAATTGCTACTCCTCTTGCAGTGATTAAAGATACATTGGATATTTCTGATGGGTATGCTGTTAAGTTTGATACAGCCGGCAATAGAATCTGGGGAACCTATATAGGAGGTGATAATGCAGATATACTTTATGATATCGCCATCAATCAAAATGGAAATATGTTTATCTTAGGCGTCACTTATAGCCTAGCATTTTTTGCTACACCCGGGGCCTATCTAACTGCTCATCAGGGAGCTGTCGATTTGTTTGTATCCAAACTAAGTGTCTGCGATATGGTTCCCGTAGATACCATCTTAGGCCCTGTTACTGTGTGCAGAGGGGAAACGTACGACTATCAGGTGCCGCAAATTATGGGTGCCATCAGCTATGAATGGGTTTTGCCTGCTGACTGGTCAGGTACTAGTACAACCCATGAAATAACAGTATCGACAGGTGCAATAGATGATACGCTACGCATTAAAGCAATATATCCATGCGGACCTAGTGTGGAATATAAGTTGCCGGTGCACATAGTTCCTTTACCAGAAATAACTACTACTAGCTTAACCCCAATTTGTGAAGGGGATACAATTATACTTACGGCTACAGCGGGTGATCATTATCAATGGCTCAAAGATGGAATTTTGATGCCAGATACTACTATGGCTGTGAGTGTATTTGCTACAGGTGATTACCAAGTTGTAGTATCCAATATCATAGGATGCTCAGATACTTCTCTTCCTACTATGCTTACGGTAAATCCACTGCCTTACCCCATCATTACAGCTAGCGGAAATGTGCTGGATGCTGGTGTATATGAATCCTACCAATGGTACCATAATGGAGAGGAGATCCTTGGGGCTACTTTTCAGACCTATACTTATTTTATTCATTCTGGTGAATACACAGTTCAAGTAACCGATACGAATGGTTGTACTGCTATGTCTGCACCATTTGATCCCTTGCTGAGTGTATATGAAACTATGTCAATAGTAGACGCTTTCGAAATATTCCCTAATCCTGCACAGTCCACATTATATATCCGCACTCCATATCCAGTACACGTGATTATTCGCTCGATAGATGGACGCATTGTTCGACCTATTTCGAATGAAACTATAGTGGATGTGTCTGGATGGTCAAAGGGAGTCTATTTGTTAGAGTTTTACCAAAACGATGGAGTTCGTTTGGGTACTCGAAGATTTTTTAAGGACTAAGATATACATGTGGTTATGCTGCTTGATTATGGCATAACCACATCTCTTTCTATGAAGGTAGCTTCTGGATAAATCTAATTTCAAAATAATAAATCTAATTTCAAAATAGAAGATGAAGAGAAGAGTCTTATACTTACTGATATTATTGTTATCATTCTTTCATACTGCTAATGCTCAGCAGGAGGAGAATGTGTGGGTTATTGGCAATGGAGCTGGTTTAGATTTTAATACTAGCTTACCGATACCTATTTCAGTTGCTTCTGTAGGGTATAATCAAAGCGCTATGGCTTGCAATGATAGTGGGACGTTAATATTATATACAGATGGTAATTCGCTTTATAACAGAGATCAGGAAGAACTAGCCTCTATACTTCAGTACAACCAATATCTAAACAATGGTCTTATTCCTGACGGTACTACTCCGTGGACAATCCCCGGAGGTTCATCGTACATGCTTATAGCTCGTCAACCGAAGCAACATGAACGGTATTATATATTTCGTATAGCATCAGGACAGCTACTATACACTGTGGTAGATATGAGCTTAGATGGCGGTAGGGGTGATATTGTTCCGGGTAGTCAAAATAAATATTTAAGTCATTTGGTTATGAGTGAGAAGCTTGCAGTTGTAAAGGGTTGTGACAAGTTATGGATTGTAGTACGCTCTAAGAATTATAATGAATTTAGATCCTATGAGTTAAATGATACAGGATTGGTAACCACTCCGGTTTATTCTAATGTAGGCAACTTGCCGCTTGAATATTATGATAGAGGAGATATGAGAGCATCTCCTGATGGAAGAAAAATTGCAGCAGCTTGTCGTAATAGTGAGTCATATAGAGATGTCTCTGGAGGGGTCGAGTTATACGATTTTGATCCTCATACAGGTAAGCTTTCTAATGCTATAGTGCTTCAAAAGGATAGTTTATTGGGCTATTATGCAGGTGTATGCTTTTCTCCAGATAATAGTAAACTCTATGTGACAAATGCCTATGCACAACGTGGTGTAGTGTCAACGGGTAATAGTATTTATAGAGAGACTGGTTTATGGCAGTATGATTTAACTGATCCTGATTCTTCTGCTATCATAAATTCAGAAACTTTGATTCATCAGCTTCCTGCTTCTTATTATGCTGCGCAATCGTTTGCAGGAATGAAGCGAGGTAGAGACGGCAAGATTTATATTATAGATGTAAGGCCTTCGGTGAATCTAACACTTGGAGGCCCTGCTTTTTACCCTTCCTATTTTGGTTTTTTACCTGCTCCTTTTTTTCTACACAGAATAGAACATCCTAATTCGCCAGGTCTTTCTTGTACGTTTACACTGAATGCAGTAAACTTTTCTGGTAATAAAGTTGGAGGATTGTTTTTACCCAATGATTTAGGTATTTATAGTTATCCCGATAGTGTACATCATTATGAGCTGAAGACTCTTTGTTTTGCAGATAGCTATACTATTGAGTTGGATACAGGTTATGGATATCATTGGCAGGATGGCCATACGGGGTCAAGTTATTATGTCAGGGAGACGGGTTTATATACGGTGGGTTTTATGGATTTGCAATGTCAGTACCACACGGATAGTTTTTATGTTCGTCTGGTAAGGTTTCCCCGGATGGGTCCCCCTGGCTATAGTTGTCCGGAAGGGGAGAGTGGAATGTTATCTATACATCCTTATCATCTCAGAGATACTTTTAGGTTTCAATATGAGTGGTATGATGCAGCAGGGAATATTTTACGTACACGATTGAGCGGTAGTGGTGATACGCTGATGGGTTTAAATCCGGGTAGTTATAGTGTTCGGATAAGTTATGAGGATTATTGTGACACGACGATATATATGGAAGTGTATGCCTTACCCGTTCCACCTGCATCTATGGAAACAGAGCTATTGAGTTGTTATGGATCGGAGCATGTGTTTGTGCATATGGATAGTAGTTTGTTGTGGGAGTGGGATTTAGGAGATGGTACCCATAGTATGGAGGATACAGTTCGTCATGTATATGAGCATCCTGGCATGTATGAGGTGAAGCTGTTGACATATAATATGGAGGGATGCAGAGATAGTGTGGAGCAGACCATAACCGTGGAGGATTTTAAATTAACCCTAGCTACAGATGTGGAGAATAGAGATGGGAAGTACTATATATCTCCCTATCGAGAGGTGAGGTTATATACCCGAGGAACTCATGCATATGTTACTGAATATTGGGAGCCCAAACGATATTTTTTGGATCAGCACAAGTCGTCTCATTATGTTAAAATAGACAGCACGGTATGGGTAATTGTGAAGGGGGTGACCCCTGGCGGATGTGAGGATATGGATTCTGTATTTCTGGAGTTGCTGGTACCTGTACAGGTTCCTAGTGCTTTTAGTCCGAATGGCGATGGTCGGAACGATCGTTTTCGTGTGCTAGGTCAGGAGGGAACCTATCGCATCAGAGAGATGATGGTTTACAATCGCTGGGGGGAATTGGTGTATTCGGGTAGAGGGTTAGAAGCAGAACGAGGTTGGGATGGTAATTATAAAGGAGTTCCGTGTGATCCCGGTGTGTATTTCTATCAGATAAATGTAGAACTAGGATACAATGATACCCAGTTGTTGAAAGGAGATGTGGTGTTGCTGCGATAGGGGGTAGATAAAAGTACGGATGAGAATTAGTCCCTCATCCGTACCTCTAACATGGAAAGGCGTTATTGAATAAACAGCATACCCTGGTAAGTATTAGATCCTGAAATGACCTTTATCAGATAACTTCCCTGAGCTAAGGATTGTGTGGATAGACTTATCTCCTGAGTTCCTATTTCAATATTTATATTAAGTTCCCATAGCATTTTACCTGTAATTTCAAATAGCTGAACCTTACCCTGATTTTTTTCTCCAGAGGTGAAACGCAGGTTGCAAAGATTGTGTTGCACAGGGTTGGGGTAGAGTGTAAGCGGGTCAGCAGTACTGCCAGAGGAGAACGTACGCTCAGAAATCGACAATTCACGTAGTTCAGGACATGGATTATAATTTATGGGACAAAACTCTGTCCACCCTAATGTCCAGTCGGTGGTCTGGTCAAAAGCCCCTCTGTAATCAGAGCTTATGAAAAAGGGATTGGATAAGCCATTATCAATATTTACATAATGGGTGGTCTCTAAAGAAGATACATCTCCTAAAACAAAATCTGGTGCGCCTGCTGTGCAATAGTTTTTACATAACATGTCCTCAAAATCAAGCAGAGGATCATCTATTTGGTTGAATGGCTGACTACATCCAACCTCACCGTGTACCCAGCTATACATATCGAATACACATGACGGAGAGATCCATCCTGTACGAGATGCAAAGTCTTCGGAGAAATTGCCATACAGGGTATTGGCAGCAAAATGAATTGTACCACCGGTGGTAGCATTATAGACAATGTCATCCCCATTGAAATAATAACCCACATCCCAACCTGTAATAATGCTATGATAGATTTCTCCTTCGGTGCTATCTGTAAGGAATACACCGTATTTAAACATTTCGTCAAGGGAAGAGTGACAAGTATATGGGCCAATAATTGTCATTCTATCTAACACGGGATGGGTTACAGGGGCTCCACTATAGCCAGTACCTTCTGCAAATGACATGATAATACCTGATGAAAAGCTATTGATATCATTGGCAAAATGAGTATCGTCTGTCCTTAAACCAACAGATTCTCTGATAAGACTTCTATTACCTGCGCTAAATACAAAATCAGCATTTCTGGGATTGAAAGATACCAATTGTTCCCCTCGTACTGTACCTCCCAAAAATTCGAAACTATTACTGTCTGCATACGATACCTGGATGTTTTTGAGCAGGGTTTGATTTCCTACTGATGCCAACTTGAGTCCGTAGCGAGAATATTCAATACGCAAATACTCAATACTACCCGAATTGTCATTGTCTATACTACCTCCAGCATCAATGAGAAAGTTTCCGCTTCCCATATCCATATTATTGTTTAAAAAACAATTGGTGGCCTGCCCATTGATAATTACTCCGGCAAAATCTCCCGGTGCTTTACAGCTACTCTCCTGATCTGAAGTGAAAACAACTGGGTTTGTATCAGTGCCCGATACAATCAGTTTAGCATTTTTATCCACCACCAATCCAGCAAAACTGGATTTTTCAAATAATACAACTACATTGTTTTGAATTGTGAGTGCATTCCCGCTGGTTACGTGAATCACTCCTTTTACCAAATAGGTATTCCCGGCAGTCCAGGTGGTGTTGCTAGTGATGTCACTGGTAATAACACTGGCTGATGTGACACAGGGAGAAATACATTGTGCCCAACTATTGTACACACCCCATACTAGGAATGTCCACAACAAAATCATGATCTTTTTCATGTTGTTCATTTTTCATGATAAATAATATTGTAGAAACATGGCCATATTTCTGGTTCGGGAATATCGTGTAAACCGGTTAAAAAATTTTATTCCCGGGTTTGAGTGCCAGGTAAAACCTGCATATGTTTCCTCAAAACCATCACAAAGCTCCTGCAGTCAATTAGAAAAGAGTAGTTACATTTGTTACTTTTTTTATGAGAAAAAAAATGTATTATTTCCTTATTAGGTTGTAAGTTGAAGTATCATTATTCAACACTATTTACTAGGTATATAAATTATATTTTTATTCGTTGTGCTCTTTCTAGGCCTGAAGCATTCGTTAATAAATATGCTGAGTTTTCAAAATCCCCTTTCCCTTAATACCTTTGAGCTGATTTTCTGTATTATTAAAAATTATAAAGAACAAACGCAATGGATTTTCGGATTGAAAAAGACACAATGGGCGAAGTAAAAGTGCCCAAGGATGCGTACTATGGAGCGCAAACTCAACGGTCAATTGAAAACTTCAAAATTGCCCGGGAAACGAACAAAATGCCACTGGAAATCATCCGAGCATTTGCATACCTGAAAAAAGCTGCAGCACTTACCAATCAGCAATTAGGTGTTTTAGATGCTCATAAAGCTTCTTTAATCGCTAAAGTTTGTGATGAAATTATAGAGGGAAAATTAGATAAAGAATTCCCATTGGTAGTATGGCAAACGGGTTCAGGTACACAATCAAATATGAATGTGAACGAAGTAGTTGCTTACAGAGCTCATGTTCTGGAAGGTGGGCAACTTACTGATAAAGACAAGGTATTACACCCTAATGATGATGTAAATAAATCTCAGTCATCTAATGATACTTTCCCCACAGCCATGCATATTGCTGCCTATAAAATGCTGGTGGAAGTTACTATCCCCGGTATTCGTAAGCTGAGAGATACCTTACATCAAAAATCTCAGGCTTATATGGATGTGGTGAAAATAGGTCGTACCCATTTTATGGATGCTACTCCGCTCACGCTAGGTCAGGAATTAAGTGGGTATGTATCCCAACTGGATCATGGCTTAAAAGCCATAGAACATACCTTGCCACATCTGGCTGAATTAGCACTGGGTGGAACCGCTGTGGGTACGGGTATTAATACCCCCGAAGGCTATGCAGAAGCAGTAGCTGCGAAAATCGCTGAACTTACAGGTTTACCATTTGTAACCGCTGAGAATAAATTTGAAAGCCTTGCTGCGCACGATGCTATCGTGGAGGCGCACGGAGCCTTAAAAACCGTAGCTGTAAGCCTGATGAAGATTGCCAACGATATTCGTATGCTTAGCTCCGGCCCGCGCTCTGGAATTGGTGAAATATTTATCCCTGATAATGAACCAGGATCATCTATCATGCCGGGAAAGGTAAATCCTACACAGTGTGAAGCCCTTACTATGATCGCTGCGCAAGTGATGGGTAACGATGTGGCAATAAACATAGGGGGTGCTACCGGGCATTTTGAATTGAATGTGTTTAAGCCGATGATGATCTATAATTTCTTACATAGTGCCCGCCTGATAGGAGAAGGCTGCGTGAGCTTTGATGAAAAATGTGCTCAGGGTATTAAACCTATTCAGGAAAATATCGACCGTCATTTAAATAACTCATTAATGCTGGTTACTGCCCTGAATACAAAAATTGGTTATTATAAAGCTGCAGAAATTGCACAAACTGCACACCGCCAGGGTAAAACTTTAAAACAAGTAGCTGTAGAGCTAGGCTATCTTACCGAACAACAGTTTGATGAATGGGTAGATCCTAAGACAATGGTAGGAAAGATTACTAAATAAAAATAAGAGTGTCCTACACATAAAGACAGGCTAGTGAATGCTAGCCTGTCTTGTTTTTATAAGTATTTGCTCATGGATAGTTGTTACTCTGTAACTGCGGGCTGCTCTAATTCTCTTTTTCCCGATAATAAATAAATGACTGCCATACGAATGGCTACGCCGTTTTCTACCTGATCTAAAATAATGGACTGAGATCCGTCTGCTACATCTGAATTTAATTCAACTCCACGATTGATGGGGCCAGGATGCATAATAAGCACATCTTTTCCTAAACTATCAAGTAGTTTTTTGTTGATGCCGTAGTATAGAGCGTATTCTCTTAAAGTAGAAAACAAAGGCTTGTGTTGTCGTTCGAGTTGAATACGCAGGACATTCGCTACTTCGGCCCATTGAAGCGCTTTGGTAACATCATACGAAACTTTTACACCCAATGCTTCAATGTGTGGGGGGATTAGGGTAGGAGGTCCTGCAACCATTACTTCTGCGCCCAATTTTTGGAGACAATAAATATTGCTGAGCGCTACACGAGAGTGCATGATATCTCCAATAATGGCCACGCGCTTTCCTAGAAGATCTCCTTTTCTCTCACGAATGGAATAGGCATCCAGCAGAGCCTGTGTAGGATGTTCGTTGGTACCGTCTCCTGCATTAATAATGGCAGCATCAATATGTCGGGACAATAACCAAGGAGCACCGCTCACCTGATGTCTCATTACCACCATATCTACTTTCATGGCCAGAATGTTGTTGACAGTGTCAATCAACGTTTCTCCCTTTGCTACTGAAGAGCCGGAAGCAGAAAAATTGAGGGTATCTGCACTTAAACGTTTTTCCGCTAATTCAAAGGAAATCCGAGTTCGCGTAGAATTTTCAAAAAAAATATTGGCAATGGTCGTATCTCGTAATGCGGGTACTTTTTTTACCGTCCGCTGCAATACCTGCTTAAAATGATCTGCTGTCCGGAAAATTGTTTCAATATCCTCTGTTTGTAGCTCTCTGATACCCAGAAGGTGTTTTACGGATAGCGACATGTGTTTTTTATCATTAAGTTTTACAATCCCAGGGTGTTATGTCTGGTTTGAGTCTATCAGGATCACTTTGTCTTCACCTTCATTTTCTGCCCAATGTACTCTTACTTTTTGGGTAATGATCGTATCTATGGTTTGCCCCACATAGTCTGGTTGAATAGGAAGTTCCCGGCTATAATGACGGTCGATTAATACGAGCAGCTCTACATTGGCAGGCCTCCCAAAATCTATCAATGCATCCATAGCTGCTCTGATGGTTCGGCCTGTATGAAGTACATCATCTACCAGAACTACTTTTCGGCCTTCAATACTGAAGGGCATGGAGGTTTGGGAAGGAAGATGCAAATTGTTGCCCTGATGAACATCATCACGGTAAAATGTTATGTCCAATTTTCCATACCAGATATGGGGTGCACCAGTAATTTTTTTGATTAATCCAGCAATGCGATCCGATAACCACACTCCTCTGGGCTGAATACCAATCAGTGCCGTATCTGCAAAGGATGCATGATTTTCGGTAAGCTGATGAGCCAGCCGCATAAGCGTAATTTGGAGTTGATGTTGATCCAGTATGGTTTTCAAATCATGAAGGTTTTATCAAAAATAAGCAGCTTCACTTATTTTTTACAACAATGCTGTACAAATCTTACCTATTGTATATTTACTTAAACGCATTGATCCCTGTTACATCCATTCCGGTAATCAACAGGTGAATATCATGGGTTCCTTCATAGGTAATCACAGATTCCAGATTCATCATGTGGCGCATTATGCTAAATTCACCAGTGATACCCATTCCACCAAGTATTTGCCTTGCTTCGCGCGCAATGGTAAGTGCCGTATGACAACTATTCCTTTTGGCCATAGAGATCTGAGCCGGAGTAGCTCTGTCCTGATCACGCAGTACACCTAAACGCCAGTTAAGCAATTGTGCTTTAGTGATTTCAGTGATCATTTCTGCCAGCTTTTTCTGTGTCAACTGGAAAGCGGCAATCGGCTTGTCAAACTGAACACGTTGTTGTGAATAGCGTAAAGCAGTGTCATAGCAATCCATTGCACAACCCAAGGCTCCCCAGGCAATTCCGAAGCGAGCACTAGACAGACAGGAAAGTGGTCCTTTTAACCCGGTGATGCCAGGTAAGATATTTTCTTTGGGAACTTTTACATTGTCAAAAACTAATTCTCCAGTAGCAGAAGCGCGCAATGACCACTTACCATGAGTTTCTGGTGTGGAAAATCCTTCCATTCCTCTTTCTACAATAAGTCCTTTGATTTCCCCATTTTCATTTTTAGCCCACACTACAGCTATTTGTGCAAAAGGCGCATTGGAAATCCACATTTTTGCACCGTTTAAGATGACATGGTCTCCTGCATCGGTAAATCGGGTTTCCATACCTGCTGGATTAGAACCATGGTTAGGTTCGGTAAGCCCGAAACATCCCATCCATTCTCCTGTTGCTAGCTTGGGCAGATATTTTCTTTTTTGTTCCTCACTTCCAAATTTGAAAATAGGATACATTACCAACGAACCCTGTACAGATGCTGTCGAGCGAATACCTGAATCTCCACGCTCCAACTCCTGCATCATAATACCATAGGTAGTATAATCCAGACCAGCTCCACCATATTCCTGCGGAATAAAGGGACCAAAACAACCCAATTCTCCCAACCCTTTAATCAGATGCTGGGGAAATGCAGCTTTTTGGGCATAATCTTCAATAATGGGAGATATCTCTTTCTTGACAAAAGTACGTACTGTATCACGTATCAGTTTTTGCTCATCCGTGAGCAATTCATCAAGAAGATAATAGTCTGGGTGTTGATATAAATCTTTTTGCATAAATAGTGTTAAAGCTTAACTAAAAAACGGCCACAAAGGTAGCATTTTTAACCTATCATTTATAGCTTTGCATGGATTCCGGCAAAAAAGTCATTCGATTCTTGTTCGTTATAAGGGAATAGATAATATCCATAATGTAAACAAAGGCTTGTAAATGCATATTCCTGTGAAGATATTGAATTTTTTAATGCATTTGTAAGAAGGTAACCCTATAATACGGAACAATATTTGCTGTATAGCTGCCGTTGAATATAATTTATAAATGTACTCGACAAACTACGGAAAATTTCCGTCTTTATAATAAACAGAACAATCAGTTTTTCAGTTTTTTAAATTTTATATACTATGAGGCAGCTTAAAATTGCTACCCAGATTACAAACCGGGACTCTCAGGCGGTCGAAAAATACCTGCAGGAAATAAGTAAAATATCTATGATTACGCCGGAAGAGGAAACAACTCTGGCTCAGCGTATTCGTATGAATGATCAGGCCGCATTAGAGAAATTGGTAAAATCAAATCTCCGATTTGTGGTGTCAGTGGCTAAACAATATCAACATCAGGGATTATCACTGAGTGATTTAATTAACGAAGGTAACTTAGGTCTTATCAAAGCTGCTCAACGTTTTGATGAAACCAAAGGTTTTAAATTTATTTCTTACGCTGTATGGTGGATTCGCCAGTCTATTTTACAGGCATTGGCAGAGCAGGGCAGACTGGTAAGACTCCCTCAAAATAAAATTGGCACCTACAATAAAGCCAATAAAGCTTTTATTGCATTCGAACAGGAACACGAGAGAGAACCTTCTACTGAAGAACTGGCTGATATTCTGGAAATGAGTGAAACTGAGGTTACTAACATCTTTACAAGCAATACCCGCCATACTTCGCTGGATGCTCCTGTACATGAAGCTGAAGATGTGGCCATGGGTGACCTGCTGGAAGGTGCAAATGATACTGATGATGACGTAATGCGCGATTCACTTCGTAAAGAAATCAGACGTATCCTAAAAACTTTAAGTACTCGTGAAGCTGAAATCTTGGGCGCTTATTTTGGACTGGAAGGTGATGATGGTCCCACTATCGAAGAAATTGGTGAAAAATATGACCTTACAAAAGAACGTATTCGTCAGATTAAAGAACGTGCAATCAAAAGACTTCAAAAAGCCAGATATAGCAATGCCCTAAAAGGCTATCTGGGATAAACAAGATCCATTAAAACAAAGCCCATGCTTTCCCAAAGCATGGGCTTTGTTTTAATGGAAATTACCAAACCCAATGTACATGACCATGCTGGTAGGCAGCTATGCCCTGCTCGGTAAGTACCAGCAAAGAACCATCAGATTTTACTTCTAAGACAGTTGCTTCCCATTCTCTTTTATGGTCTGTAAATCTTTGACGTACATTTCTTCTATATAGGAAATCGTTATATGATTTAAGGATAGCAATAGGATTAAGTTGGAAATACAGGGTATCTAAAATCTTATTTCGAATTTCATGCATGAGCGGTATAAGTGGATATCGAACACCTGATATCTGATATAGGGAAACGGCATGTGGTAATTCTGGTGGAAATTCTGCCTGCAATACATTTAACCCAAGTCCAATAATGCTATACGACCAGGTATTACCTCTCAGTACATTTTCGATTAAAATGCCGCCTGCCTTTTTGTCATTAATTAAAATGTCATTTGGCCACTTAACTGCCACATTCCAATGCTCATATAATGACTGCAACGTGTCTGCAATAGCTACTGCAGTTGCCGCATTGAAAATAAACTGATGATCAAGGGATATATCAGGTACTACAATCATGCTCATCAGAAGGTTTTGCCCAGGTGGACTAACCCACTGTCGTCCACGCTGACCTTTTCCCCCTGTTTGTTCGCTGGCAACGATTGTCAGACCCTCCTGTGCCGTATCGGCATCAATTAACCGCATGGCATAGTTATTGGTGCTGTCAATGGACTCCAGTTCGATAACCGGAGCATCTTTTAAAACTTGATTTTTGAGAGGCAAAGAATTCTTATTTTTGACAAAGATATTATTCAAATAAAAACAGAACAGCAGCATTTGGAGAAAATAATCAGTACGTTGCAGCGGCGACATTCACCAACCGGTATTACAAGACTTACCAGAAACAGTAAATTATTTAAAACAATTGTAAATGCTATCCATGATAAAAAGGGAGAAGCTGTGGTATCTCTTGACCTTCGAAAAATAGATGAGGCCGTTGCTGATTTTTTTGTGCTGTGTGAGGCAAACTCTTCCATACAATTAAAAGCTATTGCAGACCACGTTATTGAACAGGTTCAAGAAAAAACGGGAGAAAAGCCTTATCATTGCGCATATAGTGATCAGTGGATACTTGTTGATTATGTAAATATTGTGACCCATATATTCCGCCCTGAACAAAGAGCCTTTTACGATTTAGAAAGCCTTTGGGAAGATGCCGGACGAATGGAACATAATGGTTAATATTGCACACAATTCATACAACTCTTAGTAAAACATAAATGGAAGAAAAGCAACAGCGCCCCGGTACCCCACAGGGCAATGATAATAAGACGCCAAAGAAAGGCCCTAAGTTTAATATTTATTGGGTGTACGGTATTATTTTCACAGGACTTATCCTAGTGCAGTTTTATGCAGGGAATTTTAACGCTACATCCCAAACGGTATTCAGCTTCCAGGAATTTAGAGACCAATACTTATACAAAGGCTATGTAGAGAAACTAATTGTAGTAAACAAAACAGAAGTAGAGGTATTCCTGACACAAGAAGCAAGAAAACAAAACCCATCGAAAGAGGATAAAAGTCCACTGGCACAAAACCGCTCTGATAAATCTCCTGCTTTTACTTTTAGAATTGGCTCCACAGAGCAATTCAGGGACGATATGGCCGACGCCTTGGCTGAGCTTCCTCAGGGTACTAAACAACCTAATGTGTACTATGAAGAACGCGGGAATTGGGTACGAGATATATTGAATTCTTTCCTCCTGCCTTTCATTATAATGATTGCACTATGGTTCCTCATCATGCGTAAAATGGGAGCTGGTGCACCAGGAGGCGGTGCTGGAGGTATTTTTAATATCGGTAAGTCTAAAGCTCAGCTTTTTGAAAAAGGAACAAGAGTCACTATTACTTTTAACGATGTGGCAGGACTGGATGAAGCTAAGGTGGAGGTGATGGAAATTGTAGATTTCCTGAAAAATCCGAAAAAATATACAGCACTAGGTGGTAAGATCCCTAAAGGTGCTTTGCTTGTAGGCCCTCCCGGTACTGGTAAAACACTTTTGGCTAAAGCGGTAGCAGGTGAAGCACAGGTGCCGTTTTTCTCTATGTCTGGCTCTGATTTTGTAGAACTCTTTGTGGGTGTGGGAGCAAGCAGGGTAAGAGATTTGTTTAAACAAGCAAGAGAAAAATCTCCTTGTATCGTATTTATCGATGAAATTGACGCCATCGGCCGTGCTAGAGGAAAAAATGTGGTAATGAGCAATGATGAAAGAGAGAATACATTGAATCAACTTCTGGTGGAAATGGATGGCTTTAGTGGCGATAGCGGTATTATTGTGCTGGCTGCTACAAACCGCCCCGATGTATTGGATACGGCTTTGCTGCGCCCAGGTCGTTTCGATAGACAAATCTCTATTGATATTCCGGATGTAAAAGGAAGAGAAAAAATATTTGAAGTACACCTTAAACCCATTAAGAAATCTAAAGATCTAGATATTACTAAGCTGGCAGTACAAACCCCCGGTTTTGCAGGCGCAGATATCGCAAATATCTGTAATGAAGCCGCACTGATTGCCGCCAGAAAAGGTAAAACAGAGGTGGAAATGAGTGATTTTAATGATGCTATCGATAGGGTGATTGGTGGACTTGAGAAGAAAAATAAAATCATTTCCCCGGAAGAAAAGAAAGTTATTGCATTCCACGAAGCAGGCCATGCCATCTGTGGTTGGTTCTTGGAACATGCTCATCCGCTTATTAAGGTTTCTATAGTACCCCGTGGAGTAGCAGCATTAGGCTATGCACAATATCTGCCTAAAGAACAATATCTCTATACACAGGAACAAATGCAAGATCAAATGGTAGCCTTATTTGGAGGAAGAGCAGCTGAAGAAATTACCTTTGGTAAAGTGTCAACAGGAGCACAAAACGATCTGGAAAGAATTACCAAAATGGCATATAGTATGGTGACCATTTATGGTATGAATGAAAAAGTAGGGCATGTTTCTTATCATGATAATAGCCAAGAATATAATATGGGTAAACCGTATTCAGAAGAAACAGCCAAACTGATTGATGAGGAAGTTAGAGGCTTGATTGCGGAGCAATATGAGCGTGCTAAAAATTTATTGATTAAACATACCGATGACCTGAAAGCATTAGCGGAAGAATTGTTGAAGAAAGAGGTGCTTTATAAAGATGATCTGGAACGTTTAATTGGTATGCGTCCATTTGAGGATTCTACACCTAACGAAGGTATCCCTTCAGTTACTTCTCCTTCTGATAGCGGTAATGTTTATCCTGCTGTATAAAACAGAGGAAATGCTAGGATGGGAGGAGTCGTGGGCAATAATGTTAGAAGGGAAAAAGCATTGCTACTAAGTAAAATTATAATATAGCAGTCTGATGATAGAGGCGTGCATAAATCCCATTATGAGCTAAAAGGGATTCATGTGTGCCTCTTTCTGCTATCTGTCCGTGATCCAGTACTATGATTTCATCAGCTTTACGAATGGTTGAAAGTCTATGGGCAATCACAATGGAAGTACGTCCCTTTACCAGGGTATCTATAGCATGCTGAATCATTTGCTCACTTTCAGTATCTACAGAAGCTGTAGCTTCATCCAAAATCAGAATCGTAGGATCGTACAATAATACCCTTGCAAACGACAAAAGCTGCTTTTGTCCTTGAGACAAACTGTTGCCACGCTCCAGCACTTCAAAATCGTAGCCCCCGGGTAAAGTCATAATAAAATCATGAATGCCTAGCATTCGGGTAACCTGCTCTATGGCTTCCTGCGAAATTTCTGTATTTCGTAAGGTAATATTGTCTCTTATACTACCTGAAAAAAGAAATACATCCTGTAATACAATCCCTATCTTTTGTCGCAAGCTCTCAATATCATAATCATGGAGGTTTACACCGTCTATGAATATGTTGCCTGATGAAATTTCATACATCCGATTTAATATACTGATTACCGAAGTTTTGCCAGCACCGGTATGGCCTACTAGAGCCAGGGTTTTTCCGGCAGGCACCTTAAATGATATTCCTTTGAGTACGGGAGCTTCTGGTTTATACGAAAAAAAGACATTCTCAAAAACTATTTCTCCTCTAAGCTGAGTGGCTGGTTGGGTTCCATTCGTTAGCTTCGTAGTGGTATGATCCAATAACTGAAAGACGCGGCTACCAGCAACCATCCCCATTTGTAGCACGTTAAATTTATCAGCAAGCATTCTTAAGGGTCGGAATAATAAGTTGAGATAAAGAATAAATGCAATGATAACACCCGGAGTCACCTGATGATCGATAAGTCTTACTGCACCCCACCATACGAGTAACCCTAAAGAGATAGCTAAGATAATTTCTACTACTGGGAAGAAAACAGAATAAGCAAATATGGCTCTTATATTGGCATTTCTATGAGCCTGATTGATGGAGGTAAACTTTTCGTATTCCCGCTTTTCAGCGGTAAATGCCTGTATTAAATACATTCCTGAAATATGTTCCTGCACAAAGGCATTGAGCCTAGCTACTGCATTTCGTACATTCTGAAACGAACGTCGGACACTTTCTTTAAAAAAATAGGTGGCTATGATCAGTAAGGGGAAAGGAATAAGACAAATCAGACTGAGCTTCCAGTCTGTATAAAACATCGCCCCCATAATAGTAATGATAACCAGTACATCGGCTACAATAGATATAATCCCTTCTGAAAATACATCGTTAATCGCTTCCACATCGTTGATGGTGCGAGTCGTAAGGATTCCTACTGGCTGCGTGTCGAAATGCGACATGTCCTGATGCAAAATTTTATGATAGACATCCTTTCTCAGGTCGTTAACAACTGTTTGTCCTAACCAACTAATACGATATAAAAACCAGAATCGAAGTAAGCTTTCTGTAATAAGGATAACAAAATGAAAAGTTGAGATAATCAGCAGGCTTTCCCATAGATTTTTACGAATATACTCATCTACCGAAAGCTGCATTATGTATGGGCGGATAGGGGCAAATGCAGCTAAGATAATAGCTAGTATTACTGCTAGGGTGAATGTACTCCGATAAGGTCGGGTGTATGAAAAAATACGTAGCAATAATTTCAGGTCGAAGCCTGAGTTGGTTTTAGTTTGGGTCATGCTCTCTGCAATTTAGAGCTTTATCAGCTATCTTCCCGAATACTCATGAGATAAGCCTTTATAAAATCATCAATTTCTCCATCCATTACAGGGCCTACATTTCCTACTTCATAATCTGTACGATGATCTTTAATCATTTTGTAGGGATGAAATACATACGAGCGTATTTGTGAACCCCATTCTATTTTCTTTTTATTGGCGTTAGCAGCATTTTTTACTTCCTCCCTTTTCCTGAGTTCTTCTTCATACAAGCGACTTTTTAACATGGTTAGTGCTTTTTCCCTGTTCTCACCCTGAGTACGTGCCTGTTGACATTCTACAATAATCCCAGATGGAATATGCTTTAAACGAACTGCTGTTTCTACTTTGTTTACATTTTGTCCACCCTTTCCGCCTGATCTATAAAATTCCCATTCCAAATCGGCAGGGCTAACTTCAATTTCAATGGTGTCGTCAATTAATGGATACACAAATACAGAGGCAAAAGAAGTGTGTCTTCTAGCATTAGAATCGAAGGGAGAAATACGTACCAGACGATGTACCCCGCTTTCTGCTTTTAAAAGTCCATATGCAAAAGCTCCGTCAAATTCAAGAGTGGCTTGTTTAATACCTGCTCCATCTCCATATTGTATATCTACTTCAGATACCTTCCATCCTTGTTTCTCTCCATACATACGGTACATACGGAGCAACATCTCTGCCCAGTCCTGGCTTTCCGTGCCACCGGCACCTGAGTTTATAACCATCTGAGCCGACATCTCATCTTCTGGCTGATTAAGTGTAGATTTAAATTCTAGTTCTTCCAACTCTTTTAAAGCAACGTCATACGATGCTTTTATCTCTTCCTCTGTTTCTTCTCCGGCTTTCCAGAATTCAAATAGAATGGCAAAATCCTCTACAGCTGTGTTAACTTTTTCGTAGAGTTCTATCCAGAAGGTGTTGACTTTTATTTCTTTTAGAATAGAGGTGGCACGCGCATTATCGTCCCAAAAGCCAGGAGAAAGGGTAAGCTGACGATCGTTTTCAACTTTGGCTTTACGATCTTGAATTTTGAGAAAACGGTGTAAATGCTGCACACGCTCTCTCATTTCTTTCAGTTGCTCTATGGTCATACAATCCGCAAAGATGCGAAGAATCTGCGAAATATAAGTGATAGACTAATGGTTTCGAACAAATACAGGCTATGGTGTAAATACCTTTTTCCAATAAAATGAGCTAAGTAAATCTTGGTATGCGAGAGTGTATTGTTGCGAATTCTCTCTTACGGAAAGAAATTCTACTGCACATTCCGTTTTCTGTTGATACGGAGTATATAGTGTAACTATCCGGGATGCAGGTTTCTGAGGGTATGGTTTAATATGTAACTGCCTGAAATTACATCCGCCCTGTGCGCAACTTATATTCTCCCAAATACCTATTGCAGTATCCGGTAAGATGATAGAAGCAAATCCGTTTGGAGATAATAATTTACAAATAGCTGCATGCAGGTCTTCTAAGCTTAAATGGACGTCGTGTCGGGCAATATTTCTTCCTTTATGCGGTGCTTGCAAACTGTTTCTAAAAAATGGCGGATTGCAAATAATAAGATCGTAAGTGTAAGTGGTAACATAATTCCGAATATCACCCTGAATCAGTTTAATTCTATTAGCCCAAGGAGAATGACTGATATTCTCATTTGCCTGATCTGCTGCATCTGGATCAATCTCCACAGCATCTATCTGAACATCTTCAGAGGTTCGCTGTGCAAGCATTAAGCTTAATAAACCTGTCCCTGTACCTATGTCAAGTATGCGGGATACGTGGGATGAAATCGGAGTCCAAGCACCCTGAATACACGCATCGGTAGTGACTTTCATGCCACATCGATCCTGATGAATACTGAATTGCTGAAAATGAAATACAGACTGACTCATGACCAGCTAGCTCTTGCCTGGGGCGTTACAGATAGATCTGAAAAATTTCCCTGAAGATACTTATGCCACGCAGTAATTCCGATCATGGCTGCATTATCAGTGCAGTAAGCAAAGTCTGGAATATAAATATTCCATCCTTTTTTAGCGCCTAAGGATTGTAACGAAGCCCGAAGTCCTTTGTTGGCAGAAACACCACCGGCAATTCCAATTTGCGTAATACCGAGATTGTCTGCCGCTGCTTCTAGTTTTTTTAATAACATAGTAATAATAGTATGCTGCACAGATGCACAGATATCTCCAATATTTTTGGAAACGAATTCTGGATCTTCTTTTTGAGCAGCCTGAAGGAAATATAAAACTGCTGTCTTAATACCACTAAAGCTAAAATCATATCCTTTCATTACGCTGATAGGAAAGGTATATTTATGTGGGTTTCCCATTTGTGCATGTCGATCTATTAAGGGGCCACCCGGATAGGGTAGTCCCAGCATCTTTGCTGTTTTATCAAAAGCCTCTCCGGCAGCATCATCTAAAGTGTTTCCCAGTACTTCCATATCCAGATAATCTTTGCACAGCACAATTTGCGTATGTCCTCCCGATACTGTTAGGCAAAGAAATGGGAATGTGGGTTTAGGATCTTCAATAAAATGAGCTAGTACATGCGCTTGCATATGATTCACAGCAATCAACGGAATACGCAAGGCCTGAGCATATGCTTTAGCGAAACTAGCTCCTACTAGTAATGAACCTATTAATCCTGGCGCTTGAGTAAAGGCAATGGCCTGTAAACCTGTTTTATTAACACCAGCCTGACGTAAAGCAGCATCCACAACAGGAATTATATGTTGCAAGTGCATTCTGGAAGCCATCTCCGGAACTACACCGCCATATTGTTCATGCACTTGTTGAGTGGCAATAATATTTGACAAAACTTCACCATTGCGGACTACAGCAGCAGAAGTTTCATCACAAGAAGATTCAATAGCCAGTAAGTGTATATTAGAATGCGCCATGTGCTAAAATTATGTTGAATCAGGCAATTGAGCTAAAGTTACTATTGATTCCTATAAGCTCGATATCTATTCTATTGTTATGCCATTCAGTATAATACCTTGAGAATGATTTTCAGGAATATTATATACGCTTCAAATTAGGTTCTGGTGCTGGTGATAACACAATTGGGAATTTCTCAACGGTAACATCAGAAGAGTCTAATCCAAAGCCTCTTTCTTCCGATAAGCTTAATTTTTTCAATAAGAAATATCCTTTCATAATCAAATGTTCCCACATAGGAAGTTTATTATCTCTTGATAATATTTTTTCCATTACAATAAACCGAAAATCACCTACTACTTTGTTTTTACTGAGCGATTCATATCGACTAACAATATTTACTTCTTTATTCTCCACCATATCTCTAACCACTTTGCGGAACATCATTTGAATCCTATGACCAATTCGGAATCCTAGGCGAAATTCAATGCGGATAATTTCATTGGGTACAATCGTTTGGATGGCATATTCCATTGTATAGGGCTCATCTATTACATCTACATGTACAAACCAGTATATATCTGCCCTTTTCGGCATTTTATATAATATAGAATAGATGATTTTATGTTCAATTTCCACGGGATTGTTGGCACTGGTAAGATAAACTAGATGTGTAGCATATTTGGGAATGCTTTGGTCATTACTCAACTCCTGAATGATCGGAACAAACTCATCTATTTTTACAAACTCCACATATCTGTTTTTAATTTTTCTGGACTTAAACCATACAAACATTACCAAGAAGAACAATCCGGCAGCAAGTAGGGCTACATAACCACCATGGGGGAATTTTTCCAAATTGGCAATCAAAAATGATAGTTCAATACTTAGAAAGGCTATCAAGTATAGTATAATTTTCCATAAAGCCACCCTCCTGATGTATAAGTAAAGAGAGAATAGCACCGATGTCATAATCATACACAAGGTGATAGCTAAGCCATATGCTGCCTCCATCTCTGTGGACTTTCTAAAAATCAGTACTATAAAGACACAGCCTGCAAATAATAATGCATTGATACCTGGAATAAACACCTGCCCTCTTTCAATAGTAGGGTAGTTAATTTTTATTTTTGGCCAGACATTGAGTTTGACTGCTTCGTTGATGAGCGTAAATGATCCGGTAATCATAGCCTGACTGGCTATAACGGCAGCAGCTGTAGCAATCAATATTCCGGGCAGTAAAAACCAGGCTGGCATAAGCTCATAAAAAGGATTAACACCTTCAGAAGTCCAACGCATACCTTGATGGGAAAGCAGCCAGGCGCCTTGGCCTAAGTAATTTAAGATAAGACAGATCTTCACAAAAATCCATGATATACGAATGTTTTCTCTGCCACAGTGTCCCATATCAGAATAGAGTGCCTCAGCCCCAGTGGTACATAAAAATACAGCCCCCAAAATCCAGAATCCACCCGGATATAGTGAGAGTAATTGTATGGCATACAATGGATTAAATGCTTTAAGGATATTCCAGTTGTCATGAATATGCCATACTCCCCAAAAAGCAATCATAATAAACCAAATAAGCATGATTGGCCCAAAGAGCCTGCCTATGGAGATAGTGCCAAACTGTTGAAAAAAGAATAAAGCAGAAAGGATTACCAATACAATACCTACAATGGTACCATCTGTTATATCTTGAAGCCAGGAAATACCACGAAGCCCTTCTACTGCAGAGGTAACAGAGATGGGTGGGGTAATCATACCGTCAGCTAATAGTGTGGCACCCCCTATCATAGCTGGAAATACTGCCCATTTTGCATGCCTTCTTACCAACGCAAAAAGGGAAAATGTACCACCTTCCCCTTTGTTATCGGCAGTTAATGTGAGAATTACATATTTTAAAGTGGTTTGTAGCGTCAGTGTCCAAATGATACACGATAACCCACCTATAATTAAAATATCATCAATGATTCTACCATTACAAATTGCGTTAAATACATATAGTGGAGAAGTGCCGATATCACCGTAGATGATACCTAATGCTATCAAAAGGCCTGCTGTAGAAAGACTTGAGGTTTTAGACACTGGAATGGTTTAATACTAAAAAAACAGCCTGTAAAATTACGATTTTATAGAAAGGATAAAGTTTTGCTAAAAAAAACAGAAAATACCACTCTTAGCCAAGATAATTTTTCACAGTTAGAATAATAGCGGAACTTTGCCTGCTTTTTTAATGAAGGTTATGAATAAGAAGGAAAAGACAATACTATTTTTATTATCGGTACTCAACTTTACCCACATCATGGATTTTATGATCATGATGCCGCTGGGTAATTATCTGATACCACGTTTTAACATTACTTCTGGTGAGTTTTCGATGCTGGTTGCTGCCTATACATTTAGTGCTGGAATTTCTGGGTTTTTAGCTGCATTTTTTGTGGATAGATTTGATCGTAAGAAAGTATTGCTATTTGCTTACTCTGGATTTTTGCTAGGGACCATGTGCTGTGCACTCGCACCTGGGTATTTCTTTTTGTTTATGTCCCGAATTATTGCTGGTGTATTTGGGGGCTTAATTGGTTCTCAGGTATTATCTATTGTTGCTGATTTAATTCCCTATGAAAAAAGAGGTTCAGCGATGGGTATGATTATGGCAGCCTTTTCCGTTGCTTCTGTATTTGGAGTTCCATTTGGTTTATATCTGGCCAATCATCTGAGTTGGCATGCCCCATTTTGGTTTGTAGTAGGCTTAGGAATCATCCTGCTGCCATTTATTATGCGCTATATCCCTTCCATGAACATGCATATTCATAAGGGAAAAACTAAGCGACAACACCCCCTACTTTTAATTCGAGCTATTACCCGTGATAAGAATCAGTTGACTGCCCTTTCTCTTTCTGCTTGCCTGATGATGGGGCATTTTTTGATTATACCATTTTTAAATCCCTTTCTGGAATTTAACATGGGATTTTCTAAATCTCAGACACCAATGGTGTATATGGTAGGTGGCGTGCTCACCTTGTTTAGCTCCCCATGGATTGGCAGATTAGCAGATAGATTTGGAAAACAACGCGTGTTTACTTTGTTGGTCATATTGGCAATTTTCCCGGTATTGTTTATTACTAACATGCCTCATGTGGCTTTCCCTCTGGTGCTGTGTGTAACTGGTTTCTGGTTTGTGATATCTTCGGGCAGAAGCATTCCTGCCCAGGCAATGATTAGTAATGTAGTCTCCCCTGAAAGAAGAGGCAGCTTTATGAGTTTTAACTCATCTATTCAACAGATATTTGTAGGTATCGCTTCTGTTATTGCTGGAATGATTGTGGTAACTACTCCTGATCATAGAGTTTTACACTATGATATTACTGGGTATTTAAGCATCTCTATTATTCTGTTAAGTATTTTCTTAGTAAGACGCTTACGAGCATTACCTGTTCCCACTAAATTCAAAAAGCTGGAAGAAAAATAAAGTAAGTTAAGAAGTAGCTTTTTTATTTCTTTGTTACAAAGGCTTATAATTAGCTACTAGTGGGATTCTTCTGCCACTACCAAATGCTTTAGGAGAGATACGGAGAATAGGACAAAATTGGTATCGCTTATATTCATTTTGGAATACGAGTCGTAGTACTCTGTGTACAACTTCTGCCTCATAGCCTTTGGCGATAATCGCATCTGCCTGTAACTTGTGTTCTACGTGAAGATATAAAATGGCATCTAGTAAATGATAGGGAGGTAGCGAGTCGCTGTCTTTTTGTCCGGGACGAAGCTCTGCACTAGGTTCTTTAGTTAATATATTTTCTGGAATGATAACACCATTTCGGTTTAGATATTTGGCCAAGGCATATACTTGTGTCTTGTACAAGTCTCCTAATACTGAAAGACCTCCAGCCATATCGCCATATAATGTCCCATACCCAGTTGCTAGCTCGCTTTTATTAGACGTGTTCAATAGAATGCTACCAAATTTATTTGAGATAGCCATCACTAGTGCTCCTCGGATGCGCGACTGTAAATTTTCTTCAGCTACGCCAAAAGGGAGCCCTTGAAATCGATCAGCTAGAGTCTGTATATAGCTATTGAAAATAGATGAAATGGGTAATGTGTAATAGGGGTTACCGGTGTTTTCAGAAAGCTGGATAGCATCTGCTACAGAATGTGCGGAAGAAAATTCAGAAGGCATAAGCACGGTTTCTACCTGTTGTGGACCTAGCGCTTCACAAGCTAGGGCTATAACCAAAGCACTGTCAATTCCACCTGAAGAAGCCACAATGGCTTTCTGGAAATTCATTTTATGGAAATAGTCCCGAATCCCCAATATAAGTGCTTCGTGGATTTTAGGAATTTCATAATCCGGATTCCAACTTCCTGTATAATTGCTTGTTACAGGTAATGACTTGTTTGCTGTAGGGTTAAATGCAGAAAAAGTCTTTTGTAAATGATCCCAATGGACAGTTGCAAAATCCTCTCTGAAATCTGCCAATCGGCATACAATTTCTTTTTGGGTGTTCATTACTAGAGATCCTCCGTCAAATATCAAGTCAGTTTGCGCACCTACAGTATTACAGTAGATTAGAGGTGTTTTATATTTCGCCACCGTATCCCGAATGGTATTCAGCCGTTCTTCCTGTTGTAAATAATCAAAAGGAGAAGCGCTTATATTAATAATGAGATCGGGTTGGCAAGCTATTAATTCATCAAGTGGGTTATGGCGATACAAAGGATTGGGTACATGGGTATGCCATATATCTTCACAAATGGTAATAGCTAGTTTGTTTTCTTTAAAATGTACAATCTCCCAGGATCTGGCAGGTTCAAAATAACGATATTCATCAAATACATCATAGGTTGGGAGTAAGGTTTTATGGATAATATTGACTATTTTTTCTTCATAGAGAAAATATGCACTATTGTATAAGTCTTTCCCTTTGGAATCTGGATTTCTTGATGGGGCTCCTACAATTACACCTATATCTTTAGTTTCTTTAAGAATACGTTGAATAGCGTTTTCGCAATCTTGAAGGAAAGAATCATATTCCAACAAATCCAAAGGAGGATAACCACATATAGATAGTTCTGGGAAAATAATCAGATCCCCACCTCTACGAATGGCTTCGTGGATGGCTTGTATGATTTTATCTGTATTATAAGCGAAGTTGCCGATGTGATAATTCTGCTGCGCTAAAAATATATTCATATACTAAAAATACTCCCAAGGGAAACAGAAGCAAAGGTATTGTATCTGCAAACTAAAAATTACTACTTTTTCAGAAGAAAGATATAGTCTTACATTTGTACAGAATAGCATTTATACATGCCTGTTAAAGTTCAAAGATTTATTGCGATACTATCTGTCGTGTTGTTTGCAGGGAAGCTATGGGCATGGTATATCACTCATTCTGTAGCCATTTTTACCGATGCGCTGGAAAGTATTGTGAATATAGTCACCGGATTTATTGGTTTATATAGTGTGCATTTAGCAGCTAAACCCAGAGATTCTAATCATCCCTTCGGACACGGGAAAATCGAATTTATTGCATCGGGAATGGAAGGGGTACTGATTATTTTAGCAGGGATATTTATTTGTTATCAGGCTGTATATCATTTGCTCTATCCCAGACCACTCCACCAGCTTGATCTGGGTATTGTAATTACAGCAGCTGCCGGATTGCTTAATTTATTAGCTGGTATTTATGCTATTCGCAAAGGCAGGCAATATAAATCAGCTACTATCGAAGCCGCCGGATATCATATAAGGGCCGATGCTTGGTCGACCTTTGCCATTCTGATTGGATTAGGTTTGTTGATGCTTACCGGCTGGCAATGGTTAGATAGTGCAGTGGCAATAGTTTTTGCGGTATTTATCATCTTTACCGGATATAAAGTGCTGAGAAAATCCTTTTCTGGTATTATGGATGAGTCAGATGAACAGTTGCTAGAAGAAGTAATTGGCTTTATTCAGCAACACAGGCGTCCTCAATGGATAGATATGCACAATGTGCGTGTGTTACAATATGGTAGTGTGTTGCATGTAGATGCACATATGACCCTGCCTTGGTATTTTCATGTGAGAGAAGGAGAAAAAGAAATTCATGCAGTAGAAAATCTGGTGACTCAGCAGTATGGACATAAAATTGAAATGTTTATCCATATTGATGGTTGTGTGCCTACTTCATGTAAATTATGTGCGCTACATCAGTGTGCAGTTCGCACCTCTCCCTTTCAGCATACAGTAAATTGGAATGCGGCCAATGTATGGATAGATGCCAAGCACCAATAATTGCAAGTGGGTTTCCTATTCGAAAAAGAACTCTTCTGATTTTCTTCTGAATATAGGAATATACCATCCTGCACGCACCCCTACAATCAGGTCAAAACGGGAGTCGTTACCCGGTTTTCTGACATCATACCAGTAATTTCGACGACCTTGTGTAAATCCTGCCAATACATTGAAGCCAATATGGAAATTCACCAGTCCACTTCTGGAAAAGCAATTGTAACCTGCGTATTGTTCCAAAAACCAGCCATTTGTTAATCGGTCATACCCCTTTCTATATTCTCCCCGAAGCTGGTTTAAATTACCTCCAGGATCGTCTATTAGTATTTTGTGTTGGATAAATCCTGAGGAAGTAACCAGCAGAAGACCATTGTCTTTATTTCTTTCAGAAAAGGGGATAATTTTACCGACCATTAGACCTACGGTATAACCTCTTTCCAATGCACGTACGCCATAACGCATACCATTGCTGCCAATAAGTCCTCCTGATTCATGATGGAAATTGCTGAGAAAGCCTTCTTCTCGAATACTCCCTCCTAACAAAAAATCACTTTTGGCTCCTATAACCCAGTTAGATTTGGTTTTGTAAAAAAGTGAGGGGCCAATTCTATACCCTAAACCAAAGCGTTTAGCCATATCAGCCATAGGGATATCAAAATTGGCATTAAAGCCTATTACTAATCCCTTTTTAGTTTCCTGTTCTGGTACTGCGAATAAGCCGTCCTGAGCATGAGAAAATGCATATACAAAGCAAATGGCTATAGTAAATAAAAGCTTTTTGTGCATGGGAAGGTATTGGTTTGCCAATATGATAGAACGAAGATAAGCTCTCAAATAATATCCTCCATATGTCGTATGGAAATAAAAAGAGATTTTATAGGCATTTTATTTTTCATGAATTGCTGTACTGCTTGTCTATTACGGTTTATAGCTTATACGTAGAGGGTAGAGTTAGGAATATATGTTTCTGCAGATGGGTGTTTAAAAATGTTAGTAGTGCTCTTTGCACATAGCCCCAAAAATATGGAAGATGTTTTTTGGGGGTAGTTTGTATGGGCTGGCAAAATCTTTATATGCAGAGATAGGAGGTGTGTTGTGCATAAGTTTATATCAATATGTGGGTTGTAGGTGTTTTAGGAAGAAACAATTTTCTGGAAGTTTATAGTGGTTTTACTTAGGCTAGGCGCGCCTTATGATTAAATTACATCAAGTGTGTTTAAAAATTTTTTAGGTCAGTTAAGTGAATCTTCCTTTTTTTGGGGAGTTGTTCTATTGTATAATAGACATTTTAGCTGAGGGATAGGGGTTGTGGTCACACACAACCCCATTTTTATTTTACTAAAAGCAAATAGCGCAACCCCCATAATTCAAAGGTTTGCGCTAATAAGTTGTAGTCCAACCTGGATTCGAACCAAGACTAACAGAGCCAGAATCTGTTGTGCTACCGTTACACAATTGGACTAATTCTCCTTATGATCGGTAGCCTCGCCTGGAATCGAACCAGGATCTGGAGCTTCGGAAACTCTTATACTATCCATTGTACTACGAGGCCTGGCAGTTTTAAATCTGGCTAAAATTAAAAAAGATCAACCGGAGTTGATCTTTTGTAGCACGTACGGGAGTCGAACCCGTCCTTCCTCCGTGAAAGGGAGGCGTCTTAACCGATTGACCAACGCGCCATTCCCGTTTGGGAGTGCAAAGATAATAACTATTTTTTGCCTTCCAAATTTTTTCAGCAAAAATTACTCCCTTATGCTTCTGTCATTGCCTGAATAATAGCTAAAAAGCTATCCGCTTTTAAAGAAGCACCACCAATTAATCCTCCATCTACATCTTTACAAGCAAATAGCTCAGCAGCATTCCCTGCATTACAGCTGCCTCCATATAAAATGGTAAGAGCATCTGCCACTTCATTTCCATATTTAGAAGCTACCACATTGCGAATATGCATATGCATGTCTTGGGCTTGTTGTGCACTGGCTGTACGACCTGTACCAATAGCCCATATGGGTTCATAGGCAATTGTTATACGCTGAAATTCGGTGACATTTAAATGAAACAAAGAAGCTTTGATTTGTTCTGCTACATACTCGTTTTCCTTACCAGCATCTCTGATTTCTAAAGGTTCGCCACAGCAAAAAATAACTTCCAATTGTGACTGTAAGGCTCTGTCCACTTTCTGTGCTAAAAATGCATTGGTTTCTCCGAAATACTGTCTGCGTTCTGAATGGCCTAAAATCACATAGCTAACTCCTGTATGCTGTAACATCGATGCAGAAACTTCGCCAGTATAAGCCCCAGATGCTTCTGTATGGCAGTTTTGCGCTGCGGCATATACAAATGCTTTCCCTTCAATTTGTGCCACTGTTTGCGATAAGTGCAGGTAGGGTGGAGCAATAACTACTCTATGCTGATTATCAAGAGTAGGCAGCCATTTTAAAATTCCTTCTACTAAATCTTTCCCTTCCTGAAGGTTTAAATTCATTTTCCAGTTTCCGGCAACAATTTTTTTACGCATAATCATGTTTTTTTAGCTAAATAATCTTTAGATCTATCAGACCGTCTACGGTCTGTTTATGAAAAATTTCTTTGTGTTTTTGTTTGTTCAAAAATGTATTGGTACACGGATCTCTCAGCTTCAGATAATTGTTTGTTTCTTCTTGCCATCATACGTTCTGCTGTTTCCATAGCTTTTTCAAACTGGTAAGTAGTCATTTTTTCTGAGCCTCCCCAGCTAAAAGATGGAATAAACTTGTCTGGAAATCCACCACCGAAAATATTGGCAGATACGCCTACTACTGTGCCGGTATTGAACATTGTATTGATCCCACATTTGGAATGATCGCCCATTAATAATCCGCAGAATTGAAGTCCTGTAGGAACTAGCTGTTGACTAGCTTCATGCCAGATTTTTACTTCATCGTAATTGTTTTTGAGATTAGAACAATTGGTGTCTGCTCCTAAATTGCACCATGAGCCCACTACAGCATTACCTAGAAAACCATCATGTCCTTTATTGCTGTTGGAAAAGAAAACTACATTATTAATTTCTCCGCCCACTTTACAACCTTCTCCAATGGTACTGGCGCCATAGACCTTTGCTCCCATTTTTAAAGTGGCATGTTCACCTAAGGCGACGGGACCCCGCACTAAACAGCCTTCCATAATTTCAGCATCAGCAGCTAAGTAAATAGGCCCGGAGCTTGCATTCAGCACAGTTCCTGGCTGCACTTTAGCACCTGGTTCCAGAAAGATGTCTTCACCTACCTTTTGTACATAGCTTGGTAGGGGGGCTGATGTGCGACCAGCGGTAAGCAACTGGTAATCGTCGCGTATGGCTGCATCATTCAAAGCAAAAATATCTGTGAGTTTTTCCAGCATGCGCACACCATCCGTATAATGCTGGATAGTGAGTTTCGAGAATAAATGCGCCAATTTTTGAAAATCCTGAACAGGAGTGGTGGTTCTGCAGGCAAGTAAAACATCCTGAGAAACTAAAGCTTCGTCACTCTTCAGCTTTTGGATGGCTGCAACAAGTGATGCATTGGCAAAACTACAACCATTGATATACACACAATCATTATCGGTTGTGTGAGGAAATAAGGTTTGTAAATAGGATGCTGTAAGTGTACCGGTACGATGGTTCAGGTAACGCTCCCAACGTTCACGCATGGTGAGTATCCCGCAACGAATATCTGCTACAGGACGTGTATGCGTAAACGGAAGAAATTCAGTACGAGTATTATTGTCAAATAAAATGTATGTAGACATAAAAAATCCCGGCAAAAGTCGGGATTTTTTATGCTAGAAGCAAATATGTCTTACAGAATGTGATTATTTCTTTTTTTCGTAGCGTTTGCGGAACTTATCGATACGTCCTGCTGTATCCACAAATACTGATTTACCAGTATAGAATGGGTGTGAAGTATTTGAAATTTCCACTTTAATTAAGGGATATTCATTGCCATCTTCCCAAACAATTGTTTCTTTGGATGGAGCAGTTGAACGAGTAAGAAAAGTATGCTCGTTAGACATATCTTTAAATACCACAAGACGGTAAGCTTCAGGATGAATGCCTTTTTTCATGATTTTTGACTTTTATGCATGGAATGGCCATGCGTGAAAAATGAGCGGCAAATTTACAAGAAAAAAATTACAATCAAAAAACAAATTCACCCTGTCTTATAATATTTTTCCAGTTTTTGCTTTTGCGTTGCCCAGAGCAATAAGGATATAACTTTTCCACATTAAGTCGGAATATGATAAAATCTCAGTCCTGAACCGTAATTTTGTTCGAGAACTCAATTTTTTTCGAAAAAAAATTGCCAGATATTATGCAATTTACATATTATGGTCATTCTTGTTTTTCTGTAAAAATTCAAGGGAAGACAATTCTGTTTGATCCATTTATTACAGGAAATGAACTGGCAGGACATATTGATGTCGATAAAATTCAGGCTGACTATATACTCGTATCTCATGGTCATAGCGACCATGTGGGCGACCTGCTATCTATAGCAAAACGCACAGGTGCATTGGTAATTGCTGCATTTGAAATTACAGAGTGGCTAGCTGCTCAGGGAATCGCCCATGTGCATCCACTAAATCTCGGTGGTAAAAAATCTTTTGACTGGGGAACAGTGAAAATGGTGCCTGCAGTCCATAGCAGCGTATTGCCTGATGGTACCTATGGAGGTAATCCCGGAGGTTTTGTGATCACCTCACCAGATGGAAACTTTTACTATAGCGGAGATACTAGTTTGACCCTTGATATGCAACTTATTCCCCGGTATGCCGTACTCAACTTTGCAGTATTACCCGTGGGCGATAACTTTACCATGGGACCAGAAGATGCTGTAATTGCTGCTGAGTTTATCAACTGTAGCAAAATAATCGGGGTGCATTATGATACCTTCGGCTATGTAAAAATAGATCATGCCTATGCACAACAATGTTTTACCGATAAAGGTAGAGAATTGTTATTGCCAGAAATTGGTGAAACTATTGAATTATAATACTATATAAACAGGAACATTATTCCGTAAACAAAGAGCAATCATAATGGCAAAAATAATTGCGATAGCAAATCAGAAAGGAGGGGTAGGGAAAACAACCACAGCAATTAATCTGGCTGCTAGCTTGGCAATACTTGAATATAAAACCCTGCTGGTCGACGGAGATCCTCAGGCCAATAGTACTACCGGGAACGGGTTTGATTTGAAAAATATCCAGATAAGCCTTTACGATTGCATGGTGAATGATACCCCAGCACAACAGGTAATTCTGGAAACAGAAACCCCTAATTTGTACCTTATCCCGTCCCATCTTGACCTGGTAGGGGCTGAGATTGAACTTATCAACCATCCCAATCGTGAACATATTCTTCGCAGCAGATTGCAAGAAGTACAAAATGATTTTGATTTTATAATCATTGATTGTTCGCCTTCTTTAGGACTTATCACAGTGAATGCCCTTACTGCTGCAAATAGTGTAGTGATCCCTGTACAATGTGAATACTTCGCATTAGAAGGATTGGGCAAATTGCTTAATACCATTAAAATTGTACAAACCCGCATCAACACTGGGTTGCAGATTGAAGGCATCCTTATGACTATGTACGATGGTCGTTTGCGATTAAGTAACCAGGTGGTGGAAGAGATTAAAAACCATTTTGGAGAACTTGTGTTTAATACCATTATTCACCGAAATACAAGACTGGGAGAGGCCCCTAGTTTTGGCAAACCAGCGCTTATGTACGATGCAGAAAGTACAGGAGCTATTAATTATCTGAATCTCGCAAAAGAAATTTTGCAAAAAAATAATCTGACTAAAATAAAGAACGAAGATAAAATCTTTGAAACCGACGGGCATGGCGCAGAATAACAAAAAACAGGCGCTCGGAAAGGGTATCCGCGCTCTCTTGAATACTATCGATGAGGAATTAAAAACTACTGCTTCAGAAAATAGTGGCGTACCGGCTGTTTCCGGACAAAACACCACTCCCTCTGCTGTACTCAGAATTCCCGTAGATCAAATTGAGGTAAACCCCAAACAACCCAGAAGGGACTTTGATGAGCAAGCTTTAAGAGAATTATCAGAAAGCATCCTACTGCATGATATCATCCAGCCTATTACGGTTGTTAAAGTAGCTCCTACCCGTTTTATGCTCATCTCAGGTGAACGCCGCTGGAGAGCATCAAAAATGGCAGGTTTGAAAGATATCCCTGCTTATATACGTACAGCCAACGACCAGGAAATGCTGGAATTAGCACTCCTGGAAAACCTCCAACGTGAAGACTTAAATGCCATTGAAATCGGACTTAGTTATAAGCGACTGATGGATGAATGTGATTTAACTCAGGAACAAGTGGCAGACCGTATGAAAAAAGATAGAACTACGGTTACCAATTATATTCGTCTGCTCAAACTTCCACCTGATATTCAATCAGCCGTTAGAGACGGACAGCTTAGCATGGGACATGCACGAGCGCTTATTAGCCTCGAACAAATAGACCTCCAGCTATATGCTTTTCGGGAAATAAAAGAAAAAGGACTTTCAGTACGTCAAACAGAAGCCTTAGTAAAAGATTTGCTGGCAGGAGATAAAGCACAAAAAAATAACGCCGGCAACGATTCTAAAAAAGCACAATTACCTCCTGCATATAAAAGAATTGAAGATAACATGGCTTCCCATTTTGCTACAAAAGTGCGACTCGACAGAAAAAGAAACGGTAAGGGAAATATTGTTATTGAGTTTTATAACGACCGAGATTTAGAAAGAATCATTGAAAAAATGAACCTCTAAAATACTGAGAGCAGACTATTGATTCTTACCTGTAAGCATCGGTACAAAACTAAAATCTCCTTTTTCTTCTTCATGGATATTACCTTCCGCATCTTTGGTGATATATAGCATTTTTTGCCCTTTATCATCACCTACCGGTATTACGGCAATACCCCCAGGGCGCAGTTGTTCTATAAGTTTGGGAGGAATATAGGGAGCTGCAGCTGTGACAATTACTTTATCGAAAGGAGCAAATGAAGACAAACCTTCGTACCCATCTCCATAAAAACGCTTGATGTTAGGGTATTTCTTCAGAAAAAAGAATGTACCTATTAAATCATATAAAGCTTTTTGTCGCTCAATCGTATATACCCGAGCTCCTAGTTCTGCCAGTACACAAGCCTGATAAGCGCTGCCAGTCCCAATTTCCAAAACTTTGTCAAACTTTTTTATCTGCAATAACTGAGTTTGATAGGCCACTGTATATGGCTGAGAGATTGTTTGAGAGGAAGCAATGGGGAAGGCCCGATCTTCATAAGCAATTCGTTCAAATGCCGGATCCAGAAAAAAATGCCGGGGAATAGCATTTAAAGCAGTAAGTACATGTTCGTCGGAAATGCCCTTTTCTCTTAATTCCTGAATCAGCTGTTGTCTAAGGCCTTTGTGCCTATAATGATCTTCTCTGGGTACGCTAAGCAACATACCTACAAAGTTAAGCCAGGAAACCACAGAGAACAAGTACCAGACTATTTTAAGTGGAAAATAATAGTGGTAACAAATAGTTGACAGCTAATAAGTTCGATTTTTCTTGTTGTAAAATGCAGAGAATAAGACTATCCTCAAAGAGAAGGGATGATTCAGCAAATTGGAAACCATGTTGCTACAAATGCTACAGCTCTGTTTCTACTTAAAAAATCTGTTTTTATTGGGACGATAAAAAAACAAAGAATAAATTGCTGGTAGGCCAAAATGATAGTGCACATATACAGTAGTACAATGAACTGCGGATCAAGTATGTATAATTTTAATCAATCCCATTGCATATATGTTGACATGATGCTCATATGAGTAGCTAGTATTTCATGATTTAAAAATATAAAAAGATGCAAGGTTAAAAAATGTTACTATTAATATTGATATTTTTATATTTGTTAATAAGATGTTATTTATTGGTTTGGTAATTATATAATTATTGATGTATGATGTTATTAAAAATATGACTAAGAGTTTGTAAATTAACCTTCATTAATCTATTTTTGCGGCTAAACTTAAAATTAACTTTACAAAATGAAGAAAGTACTATTTTCAGCATTGACCCTAGGGATCCTTGCTTTTGCTGCCTGTAAAAAAGAAGATAATAAAGGCGGAAACGGAGGCGATCATTTTAAAGATGTTCCAAGCGGTGAAATCGTAGATGTGGCATTAAGACACAAAGCGTTAACCGGTGAAGAAGAAGAAACTGGTTCTAAAGGAACTAATGGCTCTTTAAAATGGTGGAAAGTAACTGATGGTAAAGATTTTGCACAATGTGACGGTGATGTAATGGAAGAAGAATTTTGGAAAGACAGAGAAGATGTATATTGGGCTTTTGCTAACGATGGTACTCTTTACCAAAAACAACCTGGTACTGTTGGTGGAGCAGAAGTTACCTCGTCTAAATGGAAATGGAAAGATGCTAATAAAAATGAAATCACTGTTGTAGATTATGCTGATTTCGTTATTCGTGCTCTGAACAACAAAACTTTGGTGATAGCAGCATATGAAGAAATGCAAGACGAGGAAGAAATTTGTACTTCCCTCAATTGGAGAGCTTTTGATTACTCCGATGATAACACAGGAGATGATGATACTGAGAATGAAGACGAAGAATAATTTGTTTATTCTTTCATAATCAGAATCATTAAAAATTTTGTCCCCGATACACTAGTATCGGGGATTTTTTTTCACTCTTTTGATTACAGTTTTTTTGACAGCCATGACTATTGACGCATAATTGTTTGAACCTATTTTTATATGCGTATGGAATGACCTACACACATAAAGAAATGGTATTCTTAGGCGATTTTTATATGAATAGTGCTTCTACTTTATATAGTAATTCTCATATTTGCACAGTGAAAAGGATATCTTAGGAAGCGAAAGGATTAAGGAATAATTATAGTTATTAAGAAGGTATTTCTTTTTGTTATTACTATACGGTTAGCTGTCTTTACAACTTGCTCAAAAAAAGAGAAAGATTGGTGACGATGGAAAATAGGATGCTGTGTCCAGCTGGATGTGCTGCCGGTTGAACAAAAACAAAAGGGCTAACTGGAGTGGATGAAAAACAATAATCGTATTTACGAAAATTAAAATGCTGACATGTTATTGTGGGTATGATTACTCTTCATTGTAGTGAGAAGTTAATGAAAAACACCAGACCATATCTTTTTGGATTAAATATATTGCTTAAGGAAATGAAGGAAACGTATATCAGGAATTCGGTGATATGATAAATATATTGAGTACATGAAAATGGAAGGACGATAGGAAAGAGTCTACAATCTGATAGACAAGCGAGCGTACCGACTAGTCGCTACTATGTGAAGTAGATAGCTGGGAAGAATATAACCTTATTATTGCACTAGTGTTTTTCATGACGAAGATAAAGTAGATTGTATTTCCAACCTGTAGGTGGAATATGAATAATGATATTGTTGAAAAAATGTATGTAGAAAAAATAGTCCCTAGTGTGTGATTAGGGACTATTTTTTATGCATCCTGAGTCCAGAAATTCAGGGCACGTTTAATATGCAAAAAGGCAATTATCCGCTTCCCTATACTATACTGAGAAGAAACTTTTCGGAGAAAACCGGGTAAAAACTGGTTTAACTCTTGTAAAGTTTTATCTGATAAAGGATTTCTGTCGTATTTATGTTGTAAGTATAACACCATAAACGCATGAAAATGCGTCTGCAATAAAGGATCTATTTTCTCGGATGCATATTGTAAAGGTGTCAGCCCTTGCCTGTCAATCCCTAATTGATGTAAGTAAAAGGAAGCCGTTTTCCAGGCATAATACGGTTTGGATACTGCTGATGCAAAATTATATCGAATCCGGAAATACAAATAGGTACATAAGGGCATGCTTATCAGCAATAAGCCCAATCCTAGTAAAACATAAACAAACTGCTTGAATATGCGGGCAGGTGAAACTGTGGTTGGTGCTGTATCGGGGGGTATTACTTCTGGGTCAGATACTTCTTTCTTTCTTTTCAAATACACCTCGTCAATAGGGGTAGGTTGAGGTAATTTATTGAAAACTACAGTTGCCTTAGTCTTTTGAATAGCTAATTTCTTAAGAGCTTCTGCATAGGAAACAGCGGTTGCCGTATCTCCCACCTGCATTTCCCTAAGAGGAATCTCCAAACTATCTAAGCGGATAGTAGCCATACCCAAATCTAATAATAAGCTATCTTCCTGAGGCAGTTGGTATTCTTGGTCATGGAAAATAAACTGCTTTAATAATATTTGTGCACGATGACGTACTGTGTCCACATTACTGATAATCCCTTCCATTGCTAGCCAGGCACGTGGAGGCTGCATGGGTGGCGTTCCATCGGGTGCTGGGCTTTCCTGAGCCTCATCATTCCCCACAGTAGTGTCAAAATCAAGCCAGCCATATCCCGGAAAATATACCTGTACCCATGCATGAGCCTGATCTGCATAATACCAGTACCAACCCTTGTTCTTATCACTTCTGTCAACAGTAAGAAACCCCACAGTAATACGAGAAGGAATGCCCATTGCTCTTAAGAGAAATAAAGTAGCGCCAGCATAATAGGCACAATAACCTTTTTTATTTTCAAACAGAAAATACATTAGCTTGGAAGCACTAGGTATATCGGGAACACCCGGATTGTCTGTATAGGTAAAAATGGGTTCCCCAAACTCATCTTTAGCCAGAAAAAAATCTCGGATGGCTAATACTTTATCAATGGGCGTCACGGCATCTTTCCCAATTGCTGCAGCTAATGCTTTTATTTTATCAAATTTTGGATCTGCAGGCATTCGGGTATAGTACTCCATAAACTCAGGAAAAGCATCTTCATAGTTTTTTATTTTCCTTAAAACTTCAAAACGTTGTTCCTGAAATTTACGAATGGTCTCATCCTCTGAATTGTAAATGAAGTAAGCACTATTTAGTGCTGATACATAACTTTTGGTTCGGTAGGCCCATTTAAACTCGTCTCTGAAATCTTTTTCTACAGCAATGGGCTGCACAAAAAAGCCAGTACCAGGTGCTAAATAAGTTTCTGCGGAGAGTGATTTTCCATACAACTCCATATCCACAATGGTGCGAAGTTTGTCTCCTAAACTATTCACAATAACGGAGGAATCTGTACGCGTAGCAAAAAGTGGTATTCGGGAAGGGTTGGGCTCAAAAAGATCATTATAGGGAATCAAACTATCGCGTTCAAAAGTTTCCGTCAGGGTGTCAAAAAAAGTATAATGAAAGGCCGTCAGATAGAGAGGGTTAGGGATATCTGAATCGGGAAAGAAATTGTTGATATGGGCGCAAAATAACAACTCATTACTTCTTCCAAGAGAACTACTTAACCTTGAATATTGCTTTAAATCAAAGCTCCCATCTGCATTTTTTTCTAACATGCTATTAGTGCCTGCCTCTCCCTGTCCACCATATTGTGCAACGGTGTCATCAATCTCTTTTTTTAAACTCCATATGACAGTACCAGCTAGCAATAAGGTAAGTAGGGAAAAGATTATCATTCTTCTAGTCATTAACCACCAAAACTTTCCTGTACTTCTTTCTTGTGTATTGTGAATTTGCTCCGCTGAAAAGATCAGATAGACTGTAAGCAATAAAGCAGGGATAAATTTTTGTAGTAGTAATGGAGTGGTGGTAGCGCCTTCTCCAGCAATTAAAACGATCGCAGTAGCCAGTAAAATTGCGGCAATTATATGCGCACCATAACGAACACGCATAAACAGCCAGCCACATATCCAGCCTGTAGTAAATAAGACTGTGAATACAAAAAATTGCACTGAGATAAAAAAAGCATCAAACTCTCCACCAGCCATCTGGTCTAATCTATGATGGAGTATCCAGAAAACAACGGTTAATAAGATAAAAGCAGGTAAAAACCGAAACCTGAAAAAATGAAATAACCCGGATAAAAACATGCCGGCAGCAAACATGAGTGTAAGCCTAGTGGTCATATTCCCTACCATAGGTAGATTCTTCAATAACCCGGAAGAAGGGTCGCCAATAATGCCATAATAGACATTGGCATGATCTATAAGGTAATATCCGGCAAAAGCTGTCGGAAGCATCAAAAAAATTAGCTTCGCGATCAACACATGTATTTGTGTGGTCTTTTGCAGTAACATAACTAATGCTGGTTTTGCCTTAATAGATTAAGATTGCGACTGGAGAGACGCAAATAGCTTTTCCAGTCTTTCTTTTTTTAGAATTTTCTGCCATTGCCTGCCTTGTGCAATTACCCTGTCTCCTACTTTGGCAGTGAAATCTGTAACTACTTCATTTTTATTGACCTCCGTAAGTACTGAGGTAAAAACTACTTCTTCGCCAATTAAGGCGGGAGCACAATGGGTAAGCTGAATGCCAGTACCTATGCCTTCTTCATCTTCCTCTTTCATCTCTAATACAAATAGACGTCCACTCCATTCTGCATCTCGTGTCAGGGCAAAAGTGCTATACACATTATGCACAGTACCAGTTTCAAACCGTGCAATATCCTCAGTAGTAGCAATATGGGTATATACTTTGACGTCACCCAGAGAAAATGGTTGTTTCATGAGCAAAAATTATCGAAAATCACAGTTAGATAAACCTAACATATGGAGTACATGTATGTGCATCGTAAAGATAACACACTCCATTATGCGGAATATCATTTTTTGATTTTCCTAACATATCTGTTTCGTATCTTTGTTTGTATCGTGAAAAAGTTTCTGGTCATACCCTTATTACTTTTGTATCTGTCTGCCGCCAGCGGCATAATGATACATCTGCATTACTGTGGAAATGAGCTTGCCGACTGGAAATTGTATGCACATGCTGATTCTTGTTGTGGAGATGATTGTGAGGATTCGGAAAAACAGAATGAAGAAGATTGCTGCAACGACAAAATCCTTTCTTATAAAATTGATAAGGATCAGTACTTTCAAAAGACCGCTAAACCGTCATTTTCTATAGCTATCGATTGGGACGGAATTCCGTTTTATTCCCCCGAAGATTATCATGTTAATAGCTACTTTTTATTTCAAAAAGAAAATTGTAATTCTGGAGCTCCACCCGGATTAAGAACGGAAATTCCACTCTACAAACAACACGTCAGCTTTATTTATTACGGATAATTCCTGCCTTTTTCGGCTATTACTTTCTTTGCCGAATGCATTTTGCAACCCATGACTTCTTCCCCAAGTGGATGAGTTAATGAATCCATTATCATTTATTTTCAGACTGGCTATGAGTGTACACAGCATTTGCTTTCATGAGACTCATAACTGAATATATGATGCTACATATCCGTAAAAAATAATACTATGAAAACCTATTTATTATGCCTACTGGCTTGTTTTAGTATGCAATTCGCCAGTGCGCAAAAAAACGATATACAAACAGATACGATTTTAGTTCAGGGAAACTGTAACCAATGCAAAAGCAGGATTGAAGATGCTGCTTATGTGAAAGGTGTAAAACATGCAGTATGGAATAAAGAAACCCAGGAACTCATTGTTACCTACCGGCCATCAAAAACAAACAACGAAACCATTCAAAAAAATGTGGCTGCAAATGGACATCGTACTGAAAAATATGATGCCGTAGAAAAAGCCTATCAAAAGCTCCCTGAGTGTTGTCAATACAAGACAAATAATACAAAACATTAATGCCATCAGTCATGAAACAAACTAAAATCATAGTCAGCATATCAGGGGCTGTGTTTTTCATGCTGATGGCTACTGTACTCCAGGCACAGCAGGAACAGGATACTATTGCTTCTCAGCAACTCAAAGAAGTAATTATCCGGCATCGCACGAAAACTACAGAAATAGATATGATCAACCCATTGAAGGTTGAAAAAATTAGTTCCAGAGAACTTTTAAAATCTGCTTGTTGTAATCTGAGTGAAAGCTTTGAGACCACACCTTCCGTAGATGTTTCTTATACAGATGCTATTTCTGGTTACAAACAAATTCAGATGTTAGGTCTATCTGGGCCTTATACGCTCATCACAAGAGAAAATATTCCAGATACCAGAGGGTTAGCCTCAATTACAGGGCTCACATTTACTCCGGGTACTTGGATAGAAAGCATGCAATTGAGTAAGGGTACCGGTAGTGTAGTGAATGGATTTGAGAGCTTGGCAGGTCAGATTAACATCGAATGGCGTAAACCCTTCGAAGATAAAGAGCCAAGATGGCATCTCAATCTCTATCAAAGCTCACAAGGAAGAACAGAAGGGAATATGGTATATCGAAACCAGATAAAAGATAACCTTTCTACAAACCTGTTTGCTCATTTACGTTCCAATTGGTATCGAAACGATCAAAATAAAGATGGATTCTTAGATCAGCCTTTAGATAAACAGGGTATTATAGCCAATCGTTGGTTTTGGTTTGGGCCCAAAGGCTGGGAAATGCAGGCTGGAATAAAAGCAGTATGGCTGGAACAAACAGGCGGACAAAGAAACTTTCATCGTGGAGATGAACTGATTCCAGGTAAACCTTGGGGCTATGAACAGGATATAAAACGTATAGATGGGTGGATGAAACTGGCACATACATTTGCATCCAGAGAGGCCACTAGTATTGGTCTGCAATTAGCTGCTGCCACACACGATCAAAGCTCTGTATATGGCCTTCGTAGGTATAAGGGTATGCAGCATGGTTTGTATGCCAATCTTATTTTTCAAACCTATGTGCATACTACAGATCATATCCTGAAAGCAGGAGTCAGCGTGCAGTCAGACCATTATGAGGAAGAATTTGAAACAATCCCGTATAATCGTCGGGAGACCTCTACAGGTGTATTTGCAGAATACGCATGGACGCCTGGGGACAAATTCAATGTAGTAGCCGGGATTCGTGGGGATTACAATAATTTGTTTGGAGGATTTGTAACACCCAGAATACATATGCGCTGGGCTCCACACGACCAGACAGTATTTCGTATTTCTGCAGGAAGGGCACAGCGAACAGCTAATATTTTCGCTGAAAATTCAGGATATATGGCTAGTCAGCGTAGCTGGAAAATCCATCCCTCTTTGGTTTCTGGAGGTGCATATGGTTTGACACCAGAAATAGCCTGGAATGCGGGGATAAATTTTACGCAGAAATTTAGATTAAATTATAGAGAAGGGTCAGTAAGTGCAGAATATTATTATACGCATTTCGAACGTCAGGTAGTAGCAGATATAGAAGATCCGCACGAGGTACGGTTTTATAATATCCAGGGTTTTTCTTATGCACACAGTTTTCAATGGCAGTTAGATTATGAACTTATGCGTAAATGGGATATAAGGTTTGCGTATAGATGGTATGATGTACATACAAAGTATAGGGGAATAATGTTAGAAAGACCATTGGTAGCTTCACACAGAGCATTTGTCAATACAGCGTATGAAACCAAGAACAAATGGAAATTTGATTACACAGTACAATGGTTAAGTTCAAGAAGAGTACCAGCATTACATAGTCATCATACTGGAGATGTTCGTGCATCCTATAGATCTCCTTCCTATTGGCAGATGAACGCACAAATCACCAAAACATGGAAGGCTTTTGACTTATATGTTGGGGTGGAAAATATTACAGGCTATATGCAACACGATGTAGTAATAGGTGCTGAAAATCCCTACAGTACTGGGTTTGATGCATCTATGATATGGGGGCCTGTGATGGGTAGGAATTTTTATTTCGGATTTCGTTTGGAAATTCCATAAAAAGTTTCCTATCTTTGCAGCCCGTTTTTAAACGCTCTTTCTTTACTGAAACGCCAAAATTTACATATTGCCTGCTTGGTATAGTTGCTTTTAACAAGAGTGATTCTATCGAAAAAGAGTAAGCAATATGAGTGATGATCGGATTTAAACTTGATGATTAATTATTTTTGAATTTTGGTTAAAAAAAGTTTGGAGGGTAATTAAAAACGTTC